>Ga0197142_1002568_pt1 | contig 15778 bp, 13 predicted proteins | sample GBS60_MetaG_FD_148614 | JGI IMG/M metagenome (GOLD analysis project Ga0197142, IMG submission 148614) | Sediment microbial communities from Great Boiling Springs, Gerlach, Nevada, United States - GBS 60_MetaG | ecosystem: Environmental > Aquatic > Thermal springs > Hot (42-90C) > Sediment...
TGGACCGGGCGCGGATCGAGGAACTGCGCGCGGCCCGCGATTACGAGGAGCTGGATTGGCTCATCCTCAGCGCGCTGTGGGGGTAGACCGCCATCCTCTGCCTTGCTTACGGTATGCCTATGCCTCGCATCGTTGATCTCTCGGTTCCCATCGGCGAGGGTACCCTCAGTCCGCCGTCGGTCAGCACTCAGCTCCGGCTGACCCGTTACCACCGCGGTCCCGGTTTCTGGCAGGCCAGCAAGATCGAAATGCTCCTGCACACCGGTTCACACGTGGATTTCAGTCGGCATGTCCAGGCCGACGGTGAAACCGCAGCCGATGTGGTCCTTGATCGGGTCTGCGGCGAAGCTCTCGTCATCGATCTATCCTTTGCCGAAGCGAATCATCCCATCACCGTGACCGATCTGGAACGCTATGCCCCACCCCTGCGACCGGGAGATATCGTCCTGGTGCGTACGGATTGGACGGAAAAACATTGGGGGAACTTCCCGACTTACTACCTGGAGTCGCCCTATTGCACGCCGGAGGCTGCGCGATGGTTGATGGAGCGCAGGGTCAAAGCCATCGGTTTTGATTGTTTTAGCGAGTATTGTGCTCGTCTGCCCGATTTTACCTCGGATGATTTTATTATCCACAAAATCATCCTGGAAAATGGTGCCATCTTGATGCAGCAATTGACCAATTTCTCGCAGTTACCTGCAGATGGGCGACGTTTTCGTTTCTTTGCTCCTTTTATCAAAATTGTCGGAGCCGAAGGTTCCCCGGCCCGCTTCTTTGCCTTGCTCGATGAGTAAGCCGAGTCAGTAGGAGGGCTCATGACGGTTCAAAGCTACTATCTTCCCGGCTCGCTGGCCGAAGCAACGGCCCTTCTGGCCGAACAGGGTCCAGCTCTGTTGGTCATGGCCGGTGGTACGGTGGTCATGCCTCTCATCAATGAGGGCATTTCCACTCCCCAAAAGGTCATGGGGCTACGCCGGGCCGGGCTGAACTATGTGCGTCACGAGGACGGGGCCTTTATCATCGGCGCTACCACGCCCCTGGCGCGGCTGTTGGAGTCGGATGTCATCCCGATGCTCCGGGAGGCAGCGCGGCACACGGCCACCTGGAGCATCCGCAACATGGGCACCGTCGGTGGCAATCTGTTTGTGCCGCCGCCGGCCGGTGATCTCGCCGTGGCCCTGTTGGCCCTGGATGCGGAGGTCAAACTCGTGCGTGCCGGCGGCGAACGGATCGTACCGCTCAGCGCCTTTTGGACCGGGTTTCTGCAGACCGTGTTGGCCGCCGATGAATTGGTGGCGGAAATCCGTGTGCCCGAACCGGGCGGCCTTACCGCCTTTCGAAAGTTCGGCCGCAAACAGGCCAATACGCCGGCCATTGTCACCCTCGCCGTGCACCTGGTCATGGCCGATCGCCGGGTGCAGGAGGCCAGGGTGGCCCTGGGGGCCGTCGGACCGCATCCCCTTCGCGCTCGCCAGGCCGAGGCCGCGCTGATCGGGCAGCCCCTCGATACGGCGACTATAGCCACCGTTGCCGAGTTGGCCGCCGCCGAATGCGAACCGTTTACCGATGCCATTGCCAGCGATTGGTACCGGCGGCGCATGGTGAAGGTCCAGCTCAGTCGTGTCCTCATGTCCTTTGTCGCGGAGGGATGATATGGCTGCTACCATCGTCCGTTTTTTCCTGAACGGCCGTCCGACCGAAGTCATGGTCAGGCCGCTGATGACGCTGCAAACCGTCCTGCGGGAGGTGCTGGGCTATACGGCTACCAAAGCCGGCTGCAAACAGGGCGGTTGTGGCAGTTGCACCGTGCTCGTCAACGGCGAGCCGATGGTGTCGTGTCTGTTGCCCGTCGAGGATGTGGCCGACCAGGAGGTGACTACGCTGGAAGGCCTGACGCCTGCGGAAGGGTTGCACCCTCTGCAGCAGGCTTTCTTCGAAAACTTCGCTACCCAATGCGGGTATTGTACGCCCGGCATGATCGTGGTTGCCAAAGCTCTTCTCGACCGCAATCCCCATCCGGATCGCGCGACCATCATCGAAGCGTTGTCGGGCAATTACTGCCGTTGCACCGGGTATGAACCGATCATCCGGGCCGTGGAAGACGCCGCTCATCGTCTGAATGGAGGTCGCCCATGATCAGCCCTGCTTATAAGGTCGTCGGACGGTCGGTACCCCGCCGCGACGGGCTGGGACACGTCACCGGTAAGACCCAATACGTCGACGACATCCATCTGCGCGATATGCTGCACCTGAAAATGGTACGCAGCCCCATTCACCACGGCCTGATCAAAGCCGTTGACCTGAGCGAGGCAGAAAAGGTGCCGGGCTTTGTGCGCGCTTTGACCTGGCGCGATGTGCCCAAAAACATCTACACCATCCTCTGCCTCATCGGCGTCGGACCGGATGAGGAATTTGTCCTGGCTCAGGACCGGGTGTTGTGGAAAGGGGAGCCGATTGTCGCCATCTTGGCCGAGACCGAAGAGGCCGCTATGGAGGCTGCCGCACGGGTGCGACTCGATCTGGAGGAACTGCCCGCCGTTTTCGATGTCGAAGAGGCCCTTAAGCCGGGTGCGCCCATTCTCAAACCCTGGGGTACGAACTATTTCATCTACGATTACGAGTACGGGCAGAGCAACCCCTGCCGCAAAATCCGCTTCGGCGACGTCGAGGCCGCTTTTGCTCAGGCCGATTACATTGTCGAAGCCTGCTATCAGACCTCGCCCATCGAACACGCACCGACGGAGACGACAGGGTGTGTGGTGCGGCCCGAACCCGATGGCCGCTTTACCGTGTTCACCAATACCCAGGCCCTGTTTTTCACCCTCGATAACAGCGCTCTCATCCTGCAGGTACCGTTCCAAAAGCTCCATTTTGTCGGCGGCACCGTCGGCGGCGGGTTCGGGGGCAAGGTGGATGTCATCGTCGAACCCATCGCCATCCTGGGCGCCATAAAAACGGGCCGACCGGTCAAGTATCGCTATACCCGCGAGGAGGAAATGCGGGTTTCCTCCACGCGGGCAGCCTGGCGGATGTACTTCAAGGATGGCGTCACCAAAGACGGCCGCATCATCGCCCGTCGGGTCGTGAGCTATCACGATGCCGGCGCTTACAATCGTCATTCGCCCTACGCCGTCACCAAACACGCCGCCAATCTTACCGGGCCGTATTCCATCCCCAACGTCGCCATTGACGCCTACTGCGTGTACACCAATCGCCAGCCTTCCAGCGCCATGCGCGGGTTCGGCGTGACTCCGGCCTCCTTTGCCATTGAAGCCCAGATGGACCGCATCGCCGAAGTTGTAGGGATGGATCCCTGGGAGATCCGGTTTCGTAACGCCTATCGCAACGGCGATATCCGGCCCTATCGCAAGCGGGTGGAGGATGCTACTCTGATCGAGGTGATGAAAGCCGCGGCCGAACTCAGCGGCCACCGGCTCCCCGAGCATCTGCTGGCGATGAATTCGTGGGAACGACCGTCCGCAGTACCGGCTCCGCAAAGCCGACCGGCTCCACGGCCGCCGGCCCAACGATTGCGCGGCAAGGTGCGCGGGGTAGGCATCGCCGCGGTCAACTATCCGACGGGGATGAACCTGGGCGGCGATCCCAGTCAGGCCCTTATCCACGCCACGACAACGGGCAATTTCGTCATCTCCCTCTCCAGCACCGACCTGGGCCAGGGGCTGAAGACCGTCATCGCCCAGATCGGCGCCGAAGCGCTCGGTGTGCCTTTCGAGAACGTTATCATTGACACGGCCGATACCGATACAGGACCTCACTGCATGGGCACCTTTGCCAGCCGGGCTACCCATCGTGTGGGCAATGCCGTCATTCAGGCGGCGCAGGAGGCGCGTAAGGTTATGCTGGAGGTGGCAGCCGAAGAACTCGAATGCGCACCCGAGGACCTGGAGCCCGACGGCAAGGGCTTCATCCGGGTTAAAGGCTCGCCCGAACATGCCATCAGCGTCGTCGATGTGGCTTTGGCTGCCCATTTCAAGTACGGCCGCAGTATCTCCGGCCGCGGCATGTACATCAAACCGAAAAGCACCGTCGATCCCGATACCGGCGCCATGGACCCCGACTCGACCGAGGCCCATGCCTGTACGGTGGCCGAGGTCGAAGTGGATACCGAGACGGGCGAAGTCACCGTACTCAGCCTGAAGAGCGCCTACGAGATCGGCCGCCAGGTGAACCCGGCTCTGGTCAAAGGCCAGATCACGGGCGGTTCCTTCATGGGGATGGCCCATGCCCTCTACGAAACCACAGCCCCCTACTATCCCCGACCTGACCACAGTCCCGGCACTTTTGCCGATTACGTCCTACCCGGCCCGGCCGAGTTACCCGTGATCGAAAGTGTCGTTCTCGAATACCCCTCGGTCAACGGCCCCTTCGGGGTCAAGGGCATCGGCGAGATGACGGCCAATTCACCCATCCCGGCCATCATCAACGCCATTGCCGATGCCACCGGAGTACGTCTGACCGAAATCCCGGCCACGCCGGAGAAAGTCTTGCGAGCTTTGGATCGCGCTCGCGCCGAAGCCGGCCTGTGAACAAGAGGTGAGCCTTATGGTCAAAATTTTTTCGCTATTGAAACGGAAAGAAGGGATGTCCCTGGAAGCGTTTCGCCACTGGGCTTTCTACGAGCATCCCGAGTTGGGCAAACGCATCCCCGGCATCATGCACTATCGCATGAACGTGGTGTGCGAAGATAATCCCGATCTGCCTTTTGATGCCGTTTCGGAGTTTTGCTTTGCCGACATGGCAGCCTATCAGGCGGCTTTTGCTTCGCCTGAAGGACAGGCAGCCGGCGCCGATGCGGCCGCCCACTGCGCAAACCGCATCCGTCTGGTGACCGAGGAGAAGATCCTCATCCCTTGAGCATACCTTTGTGGCTATGACAGGCCCGCGGCCCAACTCATTGTATCTTCCTTCTCCTCACGTCATCATGGACCGCAATCCCTTTCTCTTCGAGATGATCCGCTCCGAGCTGGAGGAGATCGTCGGGCCGGACTACATCCGCACCGACGAGCCCTCACGGCTGGTGTATTCCACCGATTGGTCATGGATGCCGCAGATGTGGCTGGATCGCGGTGAGCGCCTGCCGACGCCCGACTATATTGTCCATCCCGGCTCGGCCGAGGAGATCGCTGCCATTATGGAGGTGGCCAATAAGTACCGCCTCCCGGTTGTGCCCTGGGGAGGAGGTTCGGGAACCCAGGGCGGAGCCGTGCCCATCTACGGGGGCATCCTGATCGACCTCAAGCGGTTGGACAAAATCATCGCCATTGACGAAAAGTCGCTGACGGTCACGGCGCAGGCCGGGATCATCGGCCAACAGTTGGAATGGGCGCTCAACGAGCGGGGGCTTACCTTGCCTCACTATGCTGCCTCTTCGAACTGCGCCACGTTGGGTGGCTATCTGGCCCCGCGCGGTACCGGTACGGTTAGCACGAAGTACGGCAAGGCCGAGGATATGGTCATGAGCATGCAGATCGTGCTGCCGACGGGCGAGATCATCCGCACGCCGCCGGTGCCACAGCATGCTTCCGGCCCCGATTGGCCTCGCCTGTTTCTGGGCGCCGAGGGGACCTTCGGCATCATCACCGAGGCGACCATGCGGGTCGAATACCTGCCTGCCGCTCGCCTTCTGCGGGCCTTCCTCTTTGACAACCTGAGCCATGCCATCGAGGCCGGCCGCCGCATCATGACCCGACGCCTTCACCCCTTTGTCATCCGCCTCTATGACCCCGAATCCACCCGGACCCAGGTGAAGCGGGTGCTCGGCTTCGACTTCGAGGGCGCCTACATGGTCATAGGCTTTGACGGTGACCCCGATATCGCTGCCCTCGAAGAGCAGAAGGCCATCGCCATCTGCCTGGAGCTGGGAGCCACCGACGTGGGCCGGGAGCCGGGGGAGCGGTGGTGGCATCATCGCTATGATTTCTACTACCCACCCCTCAGCCTCAAATTGCCCTGGATGTACGGCACCACCGAGAGCGTGGCCACCTATGACAAGATCGAACAGCTCTATTGGGCCGAAAAACGGGCGGTCGAGGAAGGCTTTCGCGAGTGGAACATCAAATTCATTGCCCATTTCTCCCACTGGTTCCATTGGGGCGTGATGGTGTACTCCCGTTTCATCATCGAGGAGCCCCCCCGGGACGCCCGCGAGGCGCTGCGGTTGCACAACCGTGTCTGGAATGCGGCCATGGAAGCCGTGCTGGCCAACGGCGGCATGATCAACGAGCATCATGGCGTCGGTCTCAAGCTGGCGCGCTACATGCGCCGGCAGTACGGCGATGCCTGGCCCTTCCTGGTGCGGCTGAAGAAGACCATCGATCCCAACGGCATTATGAATCCGGGAAAGGTAGGTTTTTAGCCCTTTCGTTTTCGTCCTTCTGATACGCTTGCCCAAACCTCATGCCGACCGATACCGTCATCGCCACAACCGACAATTGCCGTTATTGCCTGATGTGTCGGCATGTCTGCCCCGTCGGGCATGTCACCCGGCTGGAAACGCTGACTCCCCACGGCTGGGGGCTGACGATTGCCTCGGTCCGTCGGGGAGTGCTTCGCTGGGATGAGGCCACGGTCACGATGCTTTATCAGTGCGCCGACTGCGGCACCTGTCGCGCCCATTGTGTCACCGATCAACCCCTGCCGGAAGCCATTGCCGAAACCCGTGCCGAGGTGGTGGCGGCGGGACTGGCGCCGGCTGCGGTCCTGGCCGTAGCCGAGAAGTTAGCCGCGTTTGGCAATCCCTATGTCGATCGCCATCCGGAGCCGGCAACGGGTGAAGGTCCGGTGGCGCTTTTTGTCGGCGACGAAGTGCCCTATCGCTGGCCCACGGCATTGGATGCGGCCTTGCGCCTTTTGGCTGCCCTCAACATACGGCCGGCCCTGGTCGGCCGCGGGCGCAACAACGGCTATCTGGCCAGTTCCCTCGGTTTTCCTGACCTGGCCCGTAGCCTGGTTCAGGCGACTCTGGAGGAATTGGTTGCCGTCGGGGCCCGTCGGCTTTTGGTGTTGTCGCCGGGCGACTATTTCGCCTTTCATCGCCTGTACGAAGAGCGGTTGGGTATCCCCCGCTTGCGCCGCCTTGAAGTCGAGGAGGTGGTTAGCCTCCTGGAGCGGAGTCTGGCTACAGGCGAGCTGAGTTTTCGCCAGACGGCCCCGGGCGCGCCTTATGCCTATCTGGACCCGACCCATACGGTACGGGTAGATGGCCGTTGGGAGGCTCCGCGACGTTTGCTGGCCGCCGTCTTTTCCGAGCCGCCGCGCGAGCTGTTCTGGCGCCGCGAACGCACCCATCCCACCGGTGCAACGGCCTTGCAGTTCACCCAGCCCGACCTGGCCGCCATGTTGACCACAGCGCGTCTGGAAGATGCCCGTCGCGCCGGTGCACGCCTGCTGATCACCGAAGCCGCCGGTGATCTGGCCATGCTGGCGCCCCTAAGCCCCCGTTTCGGCCTGGAGGTACGCCATCTGTTCGAGGTGTTGGCCGACCAGATGGTCGTTCCGGTATAGCTCTTGTCCCATCTTTACCGTTTTTTATCCGTTTCCCTTACGCCAAGGAGGATTCCCATGCATCTGTCCATGCACAACTGGATGCGCGCCGAACCGATTGAGGTGACCGTAGCCCGCCTGGCCAAATACGGCTATGAGAGCATCGAGATCGGCGGCGAACCCTATAGGTACAACACGAAAGAGGTCAAGGCCATCCTCGACAAATACGGTATCCGCTGCTGGGGCGCCGTGACCCTCATGTTCGCCGGTTTGCATTTGCCGTCACCCGATCAGGCCGTGCGCGAACACACGGTAAAGTACGTCAAAGATTGCATCACCATGGTGAAGGAGCTGGACGGCGAGCTGGTCACCATCGTCCCCGGCACCGTGGGCAAGGTTGTGCCCGATGCCACGCCCGAAGTCGAATGGGCCAATGCCGTCGAGGCCATGCGCGAGATCGACGCCTGGTCGAAGCGCGAGGGAGTACGCATCGCCGTCGAACCCATCAACCGCTTCGAGACGTACTTTGTCAGCCGGGCGGCTCAGGCTCTGGCCCTGGCCGAAGCCACCAGCCCGGAATGCGGCGTCTGCCTGGATGCTTTCCACATCAACATCGAAGAAGCCGACCCCTATGCCGCCATCCTCAAGGTAGGCAAGCGGCTCTACGATTTCCACGTGGCCGATACGAACCGCTTTGCCTGCGGACTGGGCCATTGGGACTGGGTCAAACTCATCGGCACCCTCAAGATCATCGGCTACGACGGTGCCCTGACGGTTGAGTTTGTGGCGCCGGTAGACCGCACGCCGGCCAATCCCTATCCCAACATGGTCGAGACCGACTTGAGCAAGCTGGATATCAGCGAGGAGCAGAAGAAGTTCATCATCGATCACGGCTCCAGTTTCCTCACCGAGGAGTTCTACTCCGATCAGGTGCGCATTTGCGCCGAGACGTTGTTGCCGTTGATCAAATGAGCTCACTCCGGGGATGCGCCGCGGGCGGCACGATGCGCGATCAGCCTGTCGCCCGCGGCCGACCGGCCGACGGGAGGGAGAAGGATGCGTGCTACCGTTCATGTCATCGGTACCCTTGACACCAAAGGCGCCGAGATCGCCTACCTGCGCGATCGGCTGGAGGCGCTGGGCATCCCTACCACGGTGGTGGATGCCGGCATCCTCGGCGAGCCGATGGGGATTGAGCTGCGAGCGGGCCGCGATATCGGTCGGGCCGAAGCGGCTACCTATGGCGGTTTTACCATCGAACAACTGCGCCAGGCCGGCAGCCGCGGCAAGGCCGTGGCCGGTATGCGCGAGGCGCTGAAGACCCTGATCCGCCGCCGCTATGCCGAAGGGCTGGTGGCCGGGGTTGTCGGTATGGGTGGAGCCGAAGGCGCCGTGATGGCGGCGGCAACGATGATGCAGCTCCCTCTGGGGGTGCCCAAAGTGCTGGTTTCACCCATCGCCTCCGGCAAGCACTACTTCGATCCCCTCGTCGGCACCAGCGATATCATGGTGGTCCATTCGGTGGTGGACATCCTGGGCCTCAATCCCATTGCCACCACCGTGTTCGACAACGTGGCCGCCGCCCTCAAGGGCCTGGTGGAGCACGGCCATGCGTTGCCGTCGCCCCGGCCCGGCGACCGCTACGTGGCCGTGACCATGCTCGGCAACACGACCAAAGCCGTGATGGCCCTGAAGGACCGCCTGGCCCAGGCCGGCTATGAGGCCGTGATTTTCCACTCCAACGGCGTGGGCGGCCCGGCCATGGAGGAATTGGCCGAGGCCGGCTATTTCGTCGGCGTCATCGATTACACCACAAACGAAATCTACGATCCCATGACCGGCGGCATTCACGACGGCGGTCCCGACCGGTTGAAGCGGGTGGGGCTGGCCGGACTGCCGCAGGTGGTTGTGCCCGGTTGCATCGACTTTTGCGTTTTTCATGCCGGCAGCATTCCGCCGGCCTTGCAGGGCCGACCGGTATACGACCACAACCCCGAATACACCCTCGTGCGGGCCACGAAAGAGGAGATGATCGCATTGGGCCACATCTTCGCCGAGCGGCTCAATCTGGCCCGCGGCCCCGTGATCATCGCCGTGCCCACGCAAGGCCTGTCCATTCCCAATCATCCCGGCGGCGTGTTCTGGGATCCGGAGGCCGACGCGGCCTTCCTGGAGGTTGTCCGCCGCGAGATACGCCCCGATATTCCCGTCCTCACCTTTGCCCGCCATGTCAATGACCCTGCCTTTGGGGTCGAAGTGGCCGAACTGTTCATCGCCTTGATGGACCGCTTATCACAACAAACCCCTTCCAGGGAGCAAGCCCTATGATTGCCGAGAACGACCGTGATTACAAAGACCTTCCTCACCTGACAACAGGGGATGAGGAATTCCGCGCCAAGTTCCTTTCCTGGGACCTGGGCAATCTGACCTATGTGGATGTCCAGGAGTATCTGAAGGTCAAGGATACCATCCTGGTACCCATGGCCAGCTTTGAGCAGCATGGGCCGCATTTGCCCATTTACACCGATACGATCACGGCCGTCGAAGTCACAAAGCGCGTGGCCGAGATGATCGCCGTGTTGCACACACCGCCCATCTGGATGGGCTATTCGCCCCAGCACATGTACGCGCCCGGCGCCGGCCGCGGCACCATCACCGTGCGCAGCACGACCCTGCTCAACCTGCTCTACGACGTGGGCCGCAGCCTCATCCACCATGGCTTCAACCGCATCATCTTCATCAACGGACACGGCTCCAATGTCAAGGTCGTGGACCCTATCCTGCGCAAGCTCCGCTATGAGACGGGCGCCCTTATCAGCTTCGTCAAGCCCTATATGGAGAACTACGTCGGCATCCTGGCGGGCCTGATGGAGAATCCACCGGAAGAAACCCCCGGCTGGCACTCGTCCGAACTGGAGACCTCGCAGGACCTGGCCTGGAACGAGCGCTACGTGCGCATGGAGCGGGCTGCCTTTACCAGGGCCCACATCCCCGAATATCTGCCCAAGTCCTTTGAGAAACGGGATGGCATGCCCGATGTCGAATTCGAGGGCTACAAGTACTTCACCTTCCCCATGGACCATCACGAGTTCATCGAGAGCGGGGTTATCGGCAACCCCTTGCGGGCGACCAAAGCCAAGGGCGAGGAGGCGTTCCGCCGTCTCTCCGAACATGTCGCCCGTGGCATCCTCGAACTCATGAAGGTCCCGGTGGAGGTGCATAACCGCGAGTTCGTGGATCGGGTGTTTTAGCCCGTCAACCGGCGATGGCCGTCCTGCTGTTTGTCTTGTGGCGCGCTTCTTACGCCTCGGTTTTGCCCCGACGGCTCGGGAAGCGAGACGACAGGACCGCTAGACCGTGGCAGGCTTTATCGCCATGACTTTGGCCGGCATTTCCGATCAAGTCCGGTTGCATTCACCCGCTTTGGGAGGTTACCATGAGCATCAAAGTAGGATGCTTTGCCTTGATCGATCCTTTTTCGTCCCTGGAACATCAGCTTGAGCGAATTGCCGGGCTGGGTTTCAAGTATGCCGATGTCACGGACAGTCATCCCGGCAGCTCTCTCGGCCGAGACTACGGCTTTGCTGCCACGGTGAGCCTCGATGACAACCCGCTCGACGTCAAGCGTCTGTTTGCGCGTCATGGCCTGACCATTACCAGTGTCTGCGCCCATGCCACCCTCCTGGATCCGGTGTCGCCGGCCCGCTTCGGTACTACCGAAATCCTCAAGGCCATCCGTCTGGCGGCAGGAATGGGCGTGGCCCATGTCATCACGACCGAGGGCCATCCGCAGACCGAGTGGGCGCATAAGCTCGGCCGCAAAGAGCAGTTGCTGGTTATCGTGGATAAGCTCTACGAGCCGGTGCGGCTGGCCGCCGACCTCGGTGTGGTCTTGTTGTTGGAACCCCACGGCCCCTTGACCGATTCCATTGATGGTCTCGGCGACATCATCGATGCCCTGGGCAATCCGCCCAACGTCGGCATCAACCTGGATACGGGCAATTCCTGGTTGGGCGGCGCCGACCCTGTAGCCATGGCCAAGGCCTTCAAAGACCGCATCTATCACATCCATTGGAAAGATCTACCGGCCGAATGGGAGGCCAAACGCGGTACCATGTGGGGCTGTGGCTTTGGCCCCGTGGCCCTGGGCGAGGGCGTGATCGATATCAAGGGCGTCTTCGACGTGCTCAAGGACGCGCCCCATGTCGAGTACTCCACTTTGGAAGTCGGCGGCGATGCCAATATGCTCAAAAGCTATGCCTTCCTCAAAGCTTTGGGCGCCGAATGAGCGACGCTATTCGCGCTGAGCAGCCCTGGCCCATCCGTGTCGAACTCGCCTACGGCCGGCACGGGCTTATCGTGGACCTGCCTCCGCAGACGCAGGTCATTGCCCCGCGCTTTGTCCCCGGTGTGGCCGATGAAGCCGCAGCCTTGCGCGCGGCGCTGCGCCAGCCCATCGCCTCCCTGCCTCTGGCCGCACAGGTCAGGCCGGGCGATAGCGTTGTCATCGTCCATACGGACATCACCCGCGCCACCCCCAACGACCGCATCCTCCCCGTCTTGCTGGCCGAACTGGAATCGGCCGGGGTTCGCCGTCGCGATATCACCCTCCTCAACGGCCTGGGCACCCATCGTCGCCAGACCGAGGCCGAGCTACGGGCCATGTTGGGCGATACCATCGTGGATACCTACCGCTGTTGCCAGCATGACCCCTATGACGACGCCAACCTGGTCTTCCTGGGCGAAACGCGCTTCGGCCATCCCGTGCGCGTCAATCGCACCTACATGGAAGCCGATGTCAAAATCCTGACCGGTTTCATCGAACCCCACTTCTTCGCCGGATTTAGCGGCGGTCCGAAAGCGGTCTTGCCCTCCCTGGCCGGCGCCGAGAGTGTGCTCACCAACCACGGCCGCGACATGATCGCGCATCCGCGCGCCACCTGGGGCATCACCGAAGGCAATCCCATCTGGGAGGAGATGCGCGAGGTGGCCCTGCGCACCCGGCCGACCTTTCTCCTCAACGTCACCCTCAACGCGCGACGGCAGATCACAGGCGTTTTTGCCGGCGACATGCTCCAGGCCCATGCCGCCGGCTGCGCGTTCGTCCGTGCGAGCGCTATGGTGCCTGTGGAGGGCCCCTTCGACATCGTCATCACGACCAACAGCGGTTATCCCCTCGACCAGAACCTTTACCAGGCGGTCAAGGGCATGAGCGCGGCGGCGCAAATCGTGCGCGAGGGCGGCGCCATCATCCTGGCAGCAGCCTGCGAGGACGGTTTGCCCGACCACGGCCAGTACGCGACGCTGCTGGCCCAGGCCGGCTCACCGCAGGCCATCCTGGAGCGGATCGCCCAACCCGGTTTCAGCGCCCCCGATCAGTGGCAGGTCCAGATCCAGGCCCAAATTCAGCTCAAAGCCGAGGTGCATGTGTACAGCGACGGTCTCGGCGACGCCCAGATCGAGCGCGCCCTGCTCATACCCTGTCGTAACATCCCCCAGACCGTGGCCCGGCTTCTGGCCCGGTATGGACCTGCCGCGCGTGTGGCCGTTTTGCCCGAAGGCCCGTTGACCATTCCTTACCTGGTATAGCCTTCACGTCGAATCCTCCGGCCTTTACTCTGGTCCCCCTTCTCTCCGTTGGCATCTTCTTCGGATCGGCTCCTTCGTCGTCCTACCGGCATGACGGCCTTCATCGTCGTCTGGCTCGGCCAGATGGTTTCGATGTTGGCCAGCAGCATGAGTCATTTCGGCCTGACCATCTGGATGTACGAGCACACCGGGAGCGCGACGGCTCTGGGGCTGATGCAGGTGGCCTTTATCACCCCGTTTCTCGTGCTTTCGCCCATCGCCGGGGTGATGGTGGATCGCTACAACCGTAAGCTGATGATGATGGTCAGCGATCTGGCGGCCGTCATCGCCACCGGCGGGGTCTTCGCCCTTTTGCTCCTGGGGCGTCTCGAATTCTGGCATCTGTACGTGGCTGCGGCCCTGAACGGCCTGGGAAACACCTTCCAGTGGCCTGCTTATTCGGCCGCCATCACCACGATGGTGCCCAAGGCCCAGTACGGTCGCGCCAACGGCCTGATGTCGTTGCTGGAGGCAGGTCCGGCCGTGGTTGCCCCGATGGTGGCCGGCGCTTTGTTGCCCCTCATCGGTCTGGTCGGGATCCTCTTCCTCGATTTTCTGACCTTTTTCCTGGCCATCGGGACCTTGCTGCTCGTCGTGGTCCCGGCGCCGACCCGTAGCCGGGCCGGCGCCGAGGCAAGCGGTAACCTGTGGCACGAGGCCGCCTACGGTTTTCGCTACATCTTCCGGCGTCCCAGCCTGCTGGGCCTGCAGATGGTCTTTTTCTTTGGCAATCTCTTCTTCGGCATGGCCTACACCCTGCTGCCGCCCATGGTCCTGGCCCGCACCGGCAACAACAGCGTGGTTTTCGGTTTGGTGCAATCCACCGGTGCCATCGGCGCCGTTGTCGGTGGGATTGCCATGAGCCTCTGGGGCGGTTTGCGGCGGCGCGTCCATGGCGTGTTGCTGGGCTGGGCGATAAGCGCCCTCGGGGGGATGTTCATCGGGTTGGGACGGGGACTGTCGGTCTGGTTGCCGGCCGCTTTTGTCGGCGCCGTGGCCGGTCCGTTGATCAACAGCTCGAATCAGGCCCTGTGGCAGGCCAAGGTGCCGCCCGACCTGCAGGGTCGGGTCTTCTCGGCCCGCCGGCTCATTGCCTGGTTCACGAACCCCCTGTCCCCCATCCTGGCCGGGACGCTGGCCGATTTCCTCTTCGAACCGGCGTTACGTAGCCGTAGCCCTCTGAGCGCTCTGGCAGAGCCATTGGTGGGGAGCGGACCGGGCGCCGGTATGGGCTTGCTCATCGTCCTGTGCAGCCTGTTGTGCCTGGCGGTGCCCCTTGTTGCCTGCACCATCCCGGTCATCCGCGAGGCCGATATCCTATTGCCCGATCACGACGCGGCCGTCGACGGCGACGATCGCGATAAACCGCTCGCTTCCATTTCGCCTTGAGCCTCGACACCCCTTCCCTCCTTTTTCTGACCGTTTTTGCCCTCACCGCCTGGATGATCGGCCTGTCCAAAGGCGGCCTGGGCGGCACTCTGGGCGCGCTGGCCACGCCGCTCATGGCTCTGGTGATGCCGGCCCATCAGGTCATCGGCTTGCTGTTGCCTGTGCTCATGTTTGCCGATGTTTTTGCCGTCGCCTTTCACTGGGGGTATTGGGAGCGCCGCCTGTTGCTCTTGTTGCTGCCCGGCTCCCTGGTGGGGGTGATCCTGGGCACGCTTTTCCTCAGCCGGGTCTCACCCCATGTGCTCAAACTGACGCTGGGCTTGATCACCCTCATCTTTGCCGTGTACAAACTGGGAGAGGGCCGTATCCAGCGGCGTCTGCCCTATCGGTCGGCTGCCTGGCATGGCTATCTGGCCGGCGGCGTGGCCGGCTTTTCCTCGACCCTGGCCCATAACGGCGGCCCGCCTGCCAGCATCTACCTGCTCTTGCAGGGGATCAGCCCGCGCGCGTTCATCGCCACCTCGGCGGTGTTTTTCGCCATCCTGAACTGGCTGAAAGTGCCCTTTTACTGGCAGGCCGGGCTTTTCGACGCCCGCTTGTTGGCGCAGGTGGTGCTGCCTGCCGTGGCCCTGGTGCCGACGGGGGTATGGGTTGGCCGCTGGCTGGGTTTGCGCCTGCCGCAGCGCCGTTTCGAGCAGGTCATCGTCTTCTTGTTGCTTGTGACCGGTCTGTTGTTGGTCTATCAGGCCGTTCCGGGGCTGCGGACAACGGCCGTCTCCCGTCCGGAACCGTGGCGGGGACCGGTGCCGGTCACGGCCCACGCCCGTCTGGGCAAGGGGACGGCGCTGGCCCTGGCCCTTTCGCCCACGGGTGACCGGCTGGTCGTGGGTAGCCAGGTGGGGCTGTTCCTTTACAAGACCGATACGGGCGCAGAGCAATGGGCCGTGCCGACGATGGCTGCCGCGGAGCGGGTGCTTTTCAGCCGCGACGGGGCCTGGATAGCGGCCGTACTCCGGGATGAAACGGTGGTTGTGCTCGCCGCGGACGATGGCCATCCGGTGGCGGTTCCGCCCGCTGGTACCGAATGGCTGCCGGTGGTGCCGATCGCGGCCCTGGCGCCGGCCCTGACCGCGCAGACCATCGCCGGTGCTCGCAATGCCGACGGCGGTCTGTGGGCGACGGCGGCCGAGGATGGCCGCGTGGCCGTATGGCAGCCACCGTTTACGGCGCCGATGACCACCATCAGCGGCTTCAGCCC
>Ga0197142_1002569_pt1 | contig 15777 bp, 12 predicted proteins | sample GBS60_MetaG_FD_148614 | JGI IMG/M metagenome (GOLD analysis project Ga0197142, IMG submission 148614) | Sediment microbial communities from Great Boiling Springs, Gerlach, Nevada, United States - GBS 60_MetaG | ecosystem: Environmental > Aquatic > Thermal springs > Hot (42-90C) > Sediment...
AAGCACGCCAGCTATCAGCACTCGCTTCATGGATTCATTCCTCCCGTGAACCTACCCATTGTACTCGGCGGAGGCTGCGATAGCGCGCCGTCCCGTACAATGAAGGCAGGATGGGGTTGCGGGGCGTTGTCGCTGCTTGCTTGCTCGCCGCGAACGGGCCGGCGCAGACGGTCGGTGAACGCATCGCGGAGCTGAAAGAGTTTCAGAAGGCGCTCGGGTGGCAGCCTCCGCCAAGCTTCACGCGTGCTTCCTCCCGGCGGGCATATTACCGTTGCTACTACACCGGCAAACTCGAGCTGCCTTCTTCTTACGAGGGGCTGAAACTCCGCGAGGGGGACGAGGCGGGCTGCAAACTCGACGAGAACAAGTACGACGTATTTTTCTACCGCATCGAAGCGGTGGCGACCGAGGATGCTCCCGTGACGGAGGCGCTGGCCGAGAGTTCGGCTGAGCGGCTCGCCGTCGTGGTGCTCCACGAGGACTTCCATCAGCAGGAAACGGTGCGCCGGCTGCCCGAGCCGCTGGCCGAGGCGGCGGCGACGCTGGCCGGTTTTGCCGCGGCCGCGGAGTTTGCCCGGCTGCGCGAGGGCGAAAGTTCGCAGATGTACCGCAGACTGGCGCAGGAGGTCGAGCTTTATTTGGGCAAGGCGCGCCTGATCAACGAAAGCCACCGCCGTCTGCGTGCGGTGTATGAAGACTTCCGGCGCGGAAAACTAACCGAGCGCGAGGCGCTGGCAGCCAAAGAGCGCGAGTTTGCCGACCTCGGCCGCCGCTGTCTGGAGATTCAACCCGAGCCGGCTTCCTTCAACCGGTGCCCGCCGGTCTCCAACAACGCCGGCCTGGCCTTCGATCACACATACACGCAGCACTATCCCTTGGTTTATGACCTCTACCGCGCGCTCGGAGGCAATCTGCGCGCTTTCAAGGCCGTCCTCGATGAGGCGGCGCGTTCCGGGGCGGCTGTCGTGCGGCATTTGGAGGGCGTCATCCTCCGTTCCCGCACTTCCGCCGATGGCGGACCATGAAGGCGACGCCCTCCGGGGACGCGAGTCCTCAGTAAGGCACGGGCATGCGCGTGCGCGAATCCAGCACGATGGCCTGGTACGCCTGCGCAAAGCGATCGGGTCCCGAGAAGCCCAGATTGCTGATGAAGGCGAAACCGTAGGCGTGCTGGAAGTCGCACGACACCAGCATGTAGCCCTGGAAATTGGGCCTGACGCTATGAAGGGTCCACAACCACTGACCGCCAGGAGGAATGACATCGGATACCAGCGGCGGCACCGTCACGCCGGGCTGATAGAAGTAGGCCGTGCACCGGCCGCTCTGACCCGTAGTGTTGAACAGAGGCGAATCGAGCGTGGTGTTGGAGACCGCGATGCCCGTGTCCCATCCCGGAATCGAGGTCAGGAACTGGAACAGGAGCACGGTACGGCAGGACTCCAGAACGAAGGCCGGCGTGGGGCTCAAGACACTGACAAACCGCGGCAGATCATCCGGGCCGGGCGTCGCGTTGCCCTGGGTGCTGATGGGCGAGAAGCTGCCCAGCACGTTCACGGTCCCGGCAGGCGGAGTGGGATTGAAAGCGACCGCAACGCCGAAACTGATGGTTTCGACCGCGCCCCCACTCGAGGCCGTGATTTCCCAATAGGCCTCGCGGCTTCCCGCAGCGCCGATGGGCACGCGGTAGAGGCCACCGTCGGCGGGGCTGGCCGGAGTGCAAGCGGCGAACCCGCCTGCCGGAGTTGTGGTGCAACGAGCCTCGGCGCCCGCAGTAGTCCCCTGAGGCACTTCGCGGGTCGTGACGAAAATCTCCACGCCAGCGGGCACGTTACTGAAGACGACTCGCAGACGCGTGCCGTGATCCGCCCGCCCGGCCCGATCATACGGTGAGGGAAGCGTGGGAATCTGGGCGCCATGTTCGCCGGCCAGCGGCCGGAACGCATTGGCGAAGCCCTCGATGAACTTGATGTTGATGGTGCGTCCGCCCGGAGCAGGCGGCGCCGGGTAGTCGCCGCCCGTCAGCAGCGTGGTGTTATGACCGGAGCAGGTCAACAGGCTGGGCACATACGCCGCAGAATCATCCGTCTTGCGCACCTGGACGGAGAGACCAGTCTGGGTCACGGCCACCTGCTGGGTCGGGTTGGTGATCGGGATCGCCCCGGTGCCTGTTGTCGCCGTCACCGAAAGATTGACCGCCGAGGCGAGCGGCAATTGCGCAGCGTTCACCCGCACGTTGACGATTCTCAGGGTGCGGGTCTCCGAGCCCGGCTGCGTGATGTTCACCGGGCTGAAAATGACCGAGTTCCCGGTTGCCACGAGTTTCCCGGTCACGACGTTAGCGGGTCCGTAAGGAGGCCCATCAATCAACAGCAGGGCTTCCACGCCGTCGGGAGGGCTCAGGATCCGGCTGGTGATGTTCGTGTTGGCGAAAATCTGGACCGCCATGGCCAGCGGCTGTCCGCTGGTTCCCCCCGTACAAGTGAGCACGTAATCGCCCACCAGTTCGGCCAGTCCTTCCGCGCGCACCGCGATGCTGGTGGCGCTCGCCGTGCACGAGAACGGCGCCTGGGCTTGCAGCCCCGGGGCAAGCAACAAGACAGTCAACGTGAGAGCGACGAGAGCAACTCTGGATTCACGCGCCATTGTCAGAACCTCGCATGGATGTCCCAAACCGCGTTATACCCGCCCGCCAACCCGATGTCAAGACCTGAAACCAAATTGACACAGGGTGGCGATGAAGCCGGGCAAAGTTCAGGCACTCATCCAGTCTAACCTTTTCTTGCTTGCGAGCTCGCAGATTCGGTAAGTTTCCTCGGCTACGCGATCCCAACCCCGCCGCCGTCGCCCCGCGATCACCTGGGGATCCCAGTGGCGCTCGAGCGCCTCCCGCAAAGCCTCGGCTAACACCGCGGGCTGGCCCGGCGGCACGAGGATCCCCGTATCCGCCGTCACGAGCTCGGGCACGCCTCCCACCGCGCTTGCGACCACGGGCCGCCCACAGGCCAGAGCCTCGATCACCACGTTCGGGCATCCCTCAGAGTAGCTGGGCAGGCACACCACATCGGCCGCCGCCATCCAGCGAGCAATTTTCTCGGGAGGTAGCGGACCCACAAACCGAGCGCGTGCGCCCAGCTTCTCGCGGGCTTGCCGTTCCAGACGCGGGCGCGACGGTCCATCGCCCACAAGGATCAACTCGAGCGAAGGCGCCCGGGTTAGCGCGAGCCGCGACGCTTCCAGCAAGACCTCCACGCCCTTGACTTCGACTAGCCGGCCTACAAACAAAACGACGCGGCTCTCGGCCGCGACGCCCAGCTCGCGACGCGCCTCGAAGCGATCCGCGGGAAAGAACACGTCGAGATCGCAGCCATTGGGGATGCTTTGAATGCGGTCGGCGGGAACCCCCATCCTGGTGGCAATGCGTTTCAGGTCTTCGCTGACCGTGATCACAAACGCGGCGCGCAGGAGAGCTTGCCGAGTCAGTCGTGCGCTGAGCCAGTCGCCCGGCCGTCGCAAGTCCGAACCGCGCGCTCCGAGGACCACCGGGATGCCCAGTTTCCGCCCGGCCCAGACTCCTCCCCAGCCCTCGGGGTATAGCCAGTAAGCGAGCACGACATCGGGTCGGCGTTCGTTGAGCCAGCGCAGAATCAGTCGCCCGCTCAACCATCCATTGAAAGGACGCCCGAGCGCCGGCAGCGTGCGGTAGGTCTTATAAGTTACATCCAGCCCGCCCGGCCGGTAATCCGGATCCGGGAGATGGGGCGTGTAAGTGCGAGGTTGCAGAAAGCGCCATCGTGGGTAAACGGCAACCGGGCAGAGGACGCGCACGCTCGCCAGCCGCGCCAGTTCGCGCACGGTGCGATAAATGAAAATGCCGCGATGCGGCTCGCCCGGAAGCGGGAACAACGGGGTCACGACAGCGATTTCGAGCGCCCGCGTCCCGCGGCCCGCGAGAGCGGTATCACCGGCCGCAGGCATCTCGTCGCGCTGCGCCACGGTCCTTCAGTTGCACTCGGCCACCAGCGGTCCGGCGAGTTCCTTGAGGAAGAACAGGCGGCCGGGCAGCGTGGGCATCCAACTGGAAGGGACCCAGCGGTCCGGTCCATAGCGCAGCGTGACCCAAAGGCTCATGCCTTGCCACTGCATGCCGCGGCCCAGCACGCCGTCGGCGCCGCCGATGATGCGGTCCGCCTGCAAGAACAGCCCGGGTCCGATCGTGTTGGCGAACGCCGGCACCAGCGTGGTGCGGCTCTTGAAGCTGGTGATGGCGTTCTGCTCGATGGTGAGGGGGTGCAATTTGGCGCCCAGCCGGTACATCTGCCGCTTCCATTCCTCGTCGCTCGAGAATTCCGCCGCAAAGTGCGGCTCCCAGAAGGCGATGTGAAAGACGCGACCGATGCCGAAGATCACGATCAACTGCGCGCCCTCGGCCTTCAGTGCGGCGATGCGCTCCGGATAGGTGGGCAACACGTCGCGGGTGGCAAAGTGCCGCTGGTTCTCGGGCACGGTCAACTCGCCGAGCGGCCCGTAGAAAGCCTCCTGCATGGCGTAGCGGAACGCGCCCGGATTATCCGGCGGCAGCGTGTTGCCTTCGGCGTCGCTCCACTCGTCCATGTTGAAGCCGTAGACGTGATCGCAGGGGATGCGCCATTCCTTGAGGAAATAGACCGCCCAGCGGTACATGCCCATCGGTCCCACAGGCAGGATCAGGGCGAGCTTGCGTCCCGTCTCGCGCGCCTGCCGGATGCGCAAAGCGATCTCGTGCCCCAGCATGGTGTTGAAATCGCTCAGCGTCTCGCAAGGCGCCGGCTCGAACTCCGGATGCCACCAGGGCTGCCGCTCCAAAATCGCTTCCGGCGGATGGCTGCAACAGGCCTCGATCTTGTCCAGATCCCAACCCGCAGGAAAGAAATTCTCAAGCAACGAACCCTTCAGCGTACTGCGCAGGTCAATCGTCATCCTCACACCTCCACCATCTTGCCCGTGCGCGCCGACTCGTAGCAGGCCGCCAGCAAGCGCTGGTTTCTCAAGCCGTCCTCGCCGGTCACGGCGGGCGGTCGGCCCTCCCGCACGGCACGACTGAACTCTTCGATCTCCGCCCGGTACATGTTCACCGGCTCCGGCGAAATCTCGATCCCGCCCGCCGCGGCCCGCTCCTGCTGCGCATCGTAGCCCGCCTGCTCGCCGCGCAGGCGTGCGATCATGACGCCGCGGCTACTCTGACCGATTGTGCCGCGGGCCAGAATCGCGCCCAGCGTGCCGTAGAGCTCGAGCACGTTCTCGCTGGCCTCGTCCGGGATGGAGAAAAAGGTGTCCACGGTGCCCAGGGCTCCGTTGGCAAACTCGAGCAGCACGGCGGCCCCGTCCTCCACCGCGTAGCCGTGCACGGCGCGGGTCGTCAGGCAGGCCAGCCGCCGCACCGGCCCGAAGAACATCTCGAGCAGGTCAAGGCAATGCCCGCCCATGTCCATCAGGGCGCCGCCCCCGCCCAGGGCCGGATCCTGTCGCCAGGCGCCCGCCATCGGCGGATACCAGCAAGAAAGCTGGGCGCGCGCGTAGACCGGCCGGCCGAGGCGTCCCTCGCGAATCAGCTTGAGCGCTGCCTGGTGCTGGGAGTGAAAACGCATCATGAGGGCCGTGCCCAACAGCACGCCCGCCTGCCGGCAGGCGGCCACCATCTCCTCGGCCTCGGCCACGTTCAGACCCAGCGGCTTCTCGCACAGCACGTGCTTGCCCGCTCGCGCGCAGGCCGACACCTGCTCGCGATGCGCGTGTACGGGGGTGGCCACGTACACGGCCTCCACCTCCGCCGCCAGCAGCTCTTCGAGACTCGCCGCCGCCCGCGCCCCGAATCGCTCGGCCACCTGCCGGTTGACTTCCTGGTTGACGTCGTAGACGGCGACCAGCCGGGCGTTGTCCGCCGGAACAATTCCTTCGGGAATTGTTCTCCTCAGCGCGATCCCGCCCGAACCGATCACGCCCCAGGCGACCCGATCCTCAGCCGACATCGGCCCCTCCCACCATCACCGGCCGCTTCGCATAGGCGTCAATCACCTTCACGAGCGCCCGCGCGATCTGGTGCATGTCCTCTTCGGTGAACGTCGGATAGGCGAAGCAGGTGAAGGTATGCGTCTCGTGCCACAGGGCATTGGGAACCTCCACCTTGCTGTAATCCACGCTGGCGGGATTCGTGTACTCGCGCGAGCGGAAGGGGAACTTCGAGCGCCCGAACGCGTTGTGCTCCTGGAAAGCCCGCTCGGTGTGGCATTGCGGCCAGAAGACTTTCCAGCAGGGCGCGCCTTCGGCCACCGCCGCCTGCACGAACTGCTGAATGGTGCAGTTCATCTTTTCGATTTCCAGCGAAAACGCCAACACGTACCAGCCGTTCTGCCGCTCGGGCGTATCCACAGGGAAGAACTTGACGTACTCGGGCCGCTGGCGCAGCGCGTTGATGAGGATGTAGGCGTTGCGCCGGCGAGTGGGCAGGTTCCAGGTGTCCATGCGTTCGAGCTCGGCCAGCCCGATGGCGGCCTGCATCTCGGTCATGCGGTAGTTCCAGCCCACCATGTTGTGAATGTAGGGCAGCTTCTGCTCCAGCTCCAGCAGGTTGAGCCGCTCCTTGACGTCGTAGCCGTGATCGCGGAAGCTGCGCGCCTGCCAGGCCAGCTCCTCGTCGTCGGTGGTGACCATGCCGCCCTCGCCGCCCGTGGTGAAGGTCTTGTTCTGGCAGAAACTGCACGCCGCGATGTGCCCCAGCGTGCCCGTTTTGCGGCCCTTGTAGACGCCGCCAAAGGCTTCGGCGTTGTCCTCGATCACCCACAGGTTGTACTTGCGGGCCAGCTCCAGGATCGGATCCATGTCGCAGACATTCCCGTACAGGTGGACGGGAATGATGGCGCGCGTGCGCTCGTTGATGAGCCGCTCGGCCGATTCCACGCTGATGCAGTGATCCTCGAGGTTGACGTCGGCAAAGCGCGGGATGGCGCCTGCCTGCACCACGGCGAAACTGGTGGCAATGAACGTGTAGCTGGGCACGATGACCTCGTCGCCCGGGCCGATGCCCAGCGCGCTCAGGGCCACGTGGAGGCCGGCGGTCCCGCTGGAGACCGCGATGGCGTAACGGCTGCCCTGCCACTCAGCGAACTTGCGTTCGAACTCCATGCCTTTGCGCCCGGTCCAGTAGTTGACCTTGCCCGAGCGCAACACCTCGACCACGGCCTGAATCGCCTTCTCATCGAACTGGGGCCACATCACCAGCTTGTTCGTGACGGCCCTGGGACCTCCCTCAATGGCCAGCTTTTCCATGTCGGCTTGCGTCCTCCTGTCGGGGCTATGATACAACTTCGCGGGTACGCAAAGGGCCATGGCACGCGCGCTGATCCTCGTTGGCGCCGTCTTGGCGCAAACGCTCGCCGCGCCGCCGTCGCAGACTGACGCCTGCGATGCCGCCTGCTGCGATCGCCTGGCGGGGCTGGGGAGGGTGTGGGCCGCCGCGCGCTATTTCCACCCGTGGCTGGCCTGGCGAGAGGTGGACTGGGATGCGGCGCTGGTGGCAGCGATCCCCGGTGTGAAGGCCGCCCGCGACCCGGACGAGTACGCGCGCGCCATCCAGCGGATGCTCGACGCGCTCGACGACCCCGCTACCCGAGTCGTCCATGGTTCCCCCGCAGTGGTTCCGACCCGGGCGGCGCCGGCGCGCCTCACTGATGATCAAATTCTGATCGTCACCCTGAATCCCGCCACCTTGCGCGATCCCGGGTCGCCTTCCGTGGCGCTCGCCCCCGCTCTGGCCCAGTGGCCCAAGGCCCGGGGGGTGGTCTTCGACCTGCGCTTTCAGCGGGAGTGGCAGGACCGCAATCCGGCCATCGTCGGCATGCTCTTTCAGGTGACTGGTCTCAACCAGTTGCTTCAGTTCGCGCCCATGCGCGCGCCTGCGCAACGCTCGCGCATGTATTCGGGACTGCCCCCGACCGCGCCGGGCGGCAGCCTGTTCTTTCACCACGCTCATTACGTGCGCGATGGCGGCGTGATCCAGCAGCGGGCCAACGCGCGCCCCAAGCCCGTCGTGTTCCTCGTGGACGAATCATCGCTGCTACCGCCCATCGCCCCGGCCCTGCAAGCAGCAGGGCACGCACGCATCGTGGCGCAGGGCCGCGCCGGCGACGCGGGTCTGGTCGAACGACGGAGGATCGAACTGCCCGGCGGCGTCCAGGTGCTATTGCGGACCAGCGAGCTGCTTTACGAAGACGGCACAACCGGCCTGGCGCCGGATCGTTTCGTGCCCGCCAACGCTGCGGAAGCGGCGCTGGAGGCTGCGCTCGACCTCGCCCGCAACCCCGCGTCACTGCGGCCGCCCGAGCGCACGCGCCTGCCGCTGGTCGCCGCGCCGTACACTGCGAGAACTTATAACGATTCGGAATACCCGCGCGAAGAGTTGCGTCTGCTGGCCGCCTTCAGGCTTTGGGCCGCGGTCCACTATTTCTTCGCGTACCGCGACCTGATGGAGGAGAACTGGGATGCAGTACTGCTGCGCTCGCTGCCGGAATTCCTCGCGGCGCGGGATGCGCTGGAGTACGCGCAAGCGGTCGCACGGATGGTGGCTTGCCTGGGCGACACACATGCTGAAGTGGGCAGCCGCGCACTGTCGGCCTGGTTCGGATCCGCAGCCCCGCCTTTGCGCACGCGCATGATTGAAGGCCGGCCTGTCGTCACGCAACTGCTCGACGAACAGGCGGCCCGCGATGCGGGCATCGCCCGCGGCGACACGGTGCTCGAAGTGGATGGTGAGGAAGCCGGCCGGCGAGTCGCGCGGCTGGCTCGTTACTTTTCGGCCTCCACACCGCAATCGCTCGATCTGCTGGTGATGGAGCGCTGGCTGAACGGTCCGTCGGGCAGCAAGGTGCGGCTGAAGTGGCGTGACGCAGCCGGTCGCGTGCGCACGGGCGCTATCGCTCGCCGGGCGTGGCCGGCTCGCATCCCGTGGCGCTCGGGGCCGGTCTGGACGATGCTCGCCGACGGCGTGGGCTACGTGGATCTGGAACGGCTGCCGCCCGAAAAAGTCGAAACCATGTTCCGCGATCTGGCGCAGGCGCGCGCCATCGTTTTCGACCTGCGCGGCTATCCGCGGGGTACGGGCTGGCTCATCGCGCCGCGGCTCACCGCACGCAGCAACGTGGTTGCGGCCCGCCTCCGACGTCCGCTCGTTCTTTATCCGGAAGGGCGATCCGGGGACGTGCGTTCCATTGCGACCTGGTGGGATTTCGATCAGTATTTGCCCGAGCCCGTCGCGCCCACCTACACGGGGAAAACCGTGGCACTGATTGACGAGCGGACGCTCAGCCAGGCCGAGCATGCGGCCCTGTTTCTGCGTGCGGCGAACGGAACCCTGCTTGTGGGCAGCCGCAGCGCGGGCGCCAACGGCGACGTGACGCGATTCACGCTTCCGGGCGGCATCGTGGTGAGCTTCAGCGGTCAACAGGTGCTGCTGCCCGATGGTTCTCGTTTGCAGCGCGTGGGGTTGAAGCCGGACGTCGAAGTACGGCCCACGATCGCGGGCATCCGCGCCGGCCGCGACGAGGTGCTCGAAAAAGCCCTGGAGCTGCTCGGCGCGCCGGCTGAGGCGGCCCGGGGCGTGGCCGAAGCGCGCTGACCTCAGGCGGCCATGGCCGTGGAGGCCGCAGGAATGCGGCGAACCAGGTCCGACAACTCGTCCCGATTGGCCGGCCCAATGGTGAAGCAGTCAATGCAGTCGAGCGAAAGCGCGTAGCGCAGGGCTTCGTCCACCCGGTTGCTCAGGCCGCCCTCGCCCAGGATTTTCATGCCGATGATGCCTTTGCCGGCCGCTTTCATGCGCCGCAGCACGGGGATCACGGTGGCGGGATCGGCGTCCATAATCATGCCCGCGAAATTGATGCGCGCCAGATCCACGCGCACCCAGGGCTCGCGCGAGGCGGTCTCCAGCGCCTCCAAAGAATGGCAGGAGACGCCGTGGGTCCGAACGATGCCTTTTTCACGGGCCTCGGCCAGCACCTCCATGGCGCCTTTGCGTTCCTCGGGCCAGTCCGGCCGGGTGACGGCGTGAAGCAAAACAATATCCAGGTAATCTGTATCGAGTTCCTTGCGGAAGCGGTCCAGATCCGCGCGCATTTGATCGGCCGTGCGCGCCCGCGTCTTGGTCATGATCGCCACTTTCTCGCGCGGCACTCGTTTCAGCCCCTCGCGGACGTGGGGATGCGTACGGTAACCGTCCGCCGTGTCCCAGAAAATCAGCCCCTGATCGTAGCCGAAATGCAGTAAGTCCGCCAGCCCCTCCAGGCCGAGCTGACGCTGGATGCTGCCGCCCTTGGTTCCCGTGCCGATGGCCAGCCGCGACAACCGGACCTTGTCCGGCCCCAGGTACACCACATCGTTGGCCTGCCTGGCCGGTCCCGCCCAGCTCATCGAACGCCAGCCGGCCATCAGCCCGGCCGCTCCCAGACTGCTTCGCAAAAATTCGCGTCGTTTCATCGTGCTCATCTCCTTAAAGCTATCCTCGACCTGCGCGAGTTGTTCCGATTATACGCTGAACCGGCCACGCTCCGCTTTCCGCGGGCCTGGCTCGCTATACTGATAGCTCGATGAGCGCGCGCAACCCCGGCAAACCTGTTCGTTATCGGGACGCCGGGGTCAATATCGAGGAAGCCGAGCGTGCGGTAGAGCGCGTACGCGCTCTCGCCCGGCAGACTTTCGATCGGCGCGTGCTTGCCGGAATCGGCAGCTTCGGCGCTGCCTACCGTCTCTCCGGCTACCGCAACCCGGTGCTGGTTTCTTCCGCCGACGGCGTCGGCACCAAACTCAAAGTGGCCGTGATGGCGGGCCGGCACGACACGGTGGGCGAGGACCTGGTCAACCACTGCGTCAACGACATTGCGGTGCAGGGCGCCGAGCCGCTGTTTTTCCTGGATTACTTCGCGACCGGCGCGTTGGATGCCGCCGTAGCGCACCAGGTTTTCGAGGGCCTGGCCCGCGCCTGCAAGGCCAACCGCTGCGCTCTCATCGGAGGGGAGACAGCGGAGATGCCGGGCATGTACGCTCCCGGCGAATACGATCTGGCGGGTTTCATCGTGGGCGCGGTGGAGCGGGCGCGCCTCGTCACTGGCCGCGCCATCCGCGCCGGCGATCCGCTCATTGCGCTGCCCTCCACCGGACTTCATACCAACGGCTACTCGCTGGCGCGGAAGCTTTTCTTCGAGGTCGCCGGCTATGACGTGCACAGCTTCGTGCCGGAGCTGGGCTGCACGGTGGGCGAGGAGCTGCTCAAGATCCACCGCAGCTACCTTGCGGTTCTGCGCGCTCTGCACGAAAAAGGATTGCTCCGCGGCGCGGCTCATATCACCGGCGGCGGAATCACGGATAATACGCCGCGCATGCTGCCGGACGGGCTGGCAGCCGAAATAGACACCGCCTCGTGGAAACCTCTGCCCGTGTTCGAGTTGCTTCGCCGGCTGGGCAACATCCCCGAAGACGACTGGCGCCGCACCTTCAACCTGGGCGTGGGCATGATCGTGGCGACGCCGCGCCGCCGGCTGCGCGAAGCCACGCGCGTGCTCGACCGACTCAAGGAGACTTACTGGATCATCGGCCGCGTGGTCCCGCAACCGCGCGGCGAAAGCAAGCGGGTTCTCTACCAATGAAGAAGCGACTGGGTATCCTGCTTTCCGGACGCGGCTCCAACTTCGAAGCCATCGCCGACAACATCGCCGCCGGACGGCTGGACGCGGAAATTGCCGTTGTCATTTCCAACCGCCTGGAAGCGCGCGGTCTGGAAGTGGCGCGCCAGCGTGGGCTCCACGCGGTCTGCATTCCTTCCAAGGGCCTGGATCGAGAAGTCTACGACCGCATGCTGGCCGAAGAGCTCCGCCGCTCGAAGGTGGATCTCATCTGCCTTGCGGGATTTATGCGCCTGCTCAGCGCGTGGTTCGTGCGCGAGTTTCCTTTCCAGATTCTGAACATTCATCCCTCACTGCTGCCGGCCTTTCCCGGACTGGACGCGCAGGCTCAGGCGCTGGAGCACGGCGTCAAGATCAGCGGCTGCACGGTCCATTTCGTGGACGAGTATCTGGACCACGGCCCCATCATCATCCAGGCCGCCGTGCCGGTGCTCGAGGACGACACGGTCGAAACGCTCTCGGCTCGCATCCTGAAGGAAGAGCACCGGATTTATACCGAAGCCATCAAGATCGTGCTCTCGGGCCGGTGGCGGATCGAGGGAAGACGCGTGCGCATCCTGTCGGAGTGAACGGCCACTCAAGGCGGCGGCGGCGCGTCCAGCACCTCGCGGATTTTGCGCGCCAGCGACTCCAGGCTGAAGGGTTTGGCCAGAAAATTAAGCCCGTCTTGCAGCACGCCCGCCCGCTCGATTTCCCCGTCGCTGTAGCCCGAAAGGAACAGCACTTTCAGCCCGGGTCTCCATTGCGTCGCAATTTCGGCCACGCGGCGGCCGCTCATTTCGGGCAGGATGACGTCGGATACCAGCAGGTGGATCGGCCCGGGATGGCTCTGGCAGATCTGTTGAGCGGCGGAAGGAGTGGCGGCCTCCAGCACCGTGTAGCCGAGACTTTCCAGGGCGCGGCGAGTCATGCTGCGGACGCCCTCTTCGTCCTCCAGCAACAGCAGCGTCTCGCTGCCGCGAGGTTTGCCGTCCAGGGCTAACGGGGCCGCAGGGGTCACCGGCTCCTCTACGCGCGGCAAGTACACGCGGAAGGTCGTGCCCTTGCCGGGCGCGCTCTCCACCTCGATTGCGCCGCCGTGCTGCCGCACGATGCCGTAGACCACCGCCAGTCCCAGTCCTGCGCCGTGCCCCGGGGGCTTGGTGGTGAAAAACGGCTCGAAGATCCTGTTGCGCGTAACCTCGTCCATCCCGCAGCCGGTGTCCGCCACGCTGAGCAGCACGAAGGGACCGGCAGGAATCGGTTCGCCGGCTCCGATCGTGCCGGCCGTCAAATCCACGCTAGCCGTCGTGATGGTGAGCCGGCCGCCTTCGGGCATCGCGTCTCGGGCGTTCAAAGCCAGGTTCAGCAGCACCTGTTCGATCTGCGTGGGATCGGCTCGTACGTTGCCGGCATGGGGACTCAAGGCCAGTTCGACCTCGATGTGCTCGCCGATGGCCCGGCGCAACAAACGGTAAGTCCCCAGCACCAGGTCGTTCAAACTGACAATGCGCGGTTGCAGGACCTGGCGTCGTCCGAAAGCGAGCAACTGGCGCGCCAGCGAGGCCGCTTTTTGCGAGGCCTGGAGGATCTCACGCGCGGCCTCCCGTCGCGGGTCGGCCGGCTCCAGTTGCTCCAGCAACAGCTCGGCATAACCGCCCATCACCGTGAGCAGGTTGTTGAAATCGTGCGCCACGCCCCCGGCCAGGCGTCCCACAGCCTCCATCTTTTGCGCCTCGCGCAGTTGCTCCTCCAGTCGTTTCCGCTCGGTGATGTCGCGAACCGCGACCACCCGCAACGTTCGCCCCTGCCACGGCAGGTTGCGGACCCGGACTTCGATGGGAAAGATCTCGCCGTTCCGGCGGATGCCCGCCAGTTCGTAGCTGACCTCGTGCTGGGCATGCACCCTGGGCTCGGCCAGCCGCCGGGATTCCTCCGTGAGGAAGTCCCAGACCAGGTGGCCCCTCATTTCCTCGGGCGAGTAGCCGAACATGCGAGCCAGCGCGGAATTGAGGTCCACGATGCGGCCACCCTCGTGGATCACCAGCCCTTCGAAAGCGGCCTCGGAAAACAAACGAAAACGCTCTTCGCTGTGTCGCAAATCCTCATCGAGGCGCTCCTGGTCCTGAAGCCGCCGGAGCAGGGCGCGAACCTGCCGCTGCCGGCGCACCAGCGCCACTGCCAGCGCGCCTGATGCGCCCACCAACAGCGGGACGATCCAGCTCGCGCCTCTCAGGCCCATCGGACTCTTTACTTCAGTTTCGCTCAGAAAGCCGGGAAATTAAAGTCTCGGTACGGCAGAGAAGCCGGGGCAGGAAGCCAAATTTCGGGTTGGTACGGCTGCCGGAAGACTCAGTTGGCGCCGTCGAGGCGAATGACCCGGGTCTCGCCCGCGTCGGAGGATATTTCCGGGGCTGCCGCCGAACCAGCGCCCAGCGTTCGCACCACGGCGGACGACGGGCCTTCGGTACGCCGCTCGGCGCGCCTGCGGGCATACTCCACCGCCCGCTCGCCTTGGGCCAGGCGCTCCAGCAGGCGTTGTTCGAAACGGCCACTGCTGGCCAGAGTGATCCAGCCCCGTTTCATACCCAGGGACGATTTCGGGGCCGCGTACGAGATGCGCAGGCGCACTTGACAGCCCCGATTCTTCGGGTTGGCCTCCAGAACTGCGGATTCGATCCGGGCTCTGCCGGCATGACTGGAACCGCCCTCCTCAGGCAGGATGAACTCCTCGAGATCGCCCGTGGCCCGCAAACGCCCCATGCGCCGTTCGTCGGCCCACATGAAGGAGGCAATCGTTCCGGCGGGATCGCGGCCCACCAGGCGGAAGCCCTCGCTCGCCAGCAGCCGCATCGCTTCGGGCCAGAGCGACTCGCAGGAACGGGCGAACCAGCGGTGATCGGAATTCTCGAGCGCCGGCGCGCGCAGGCGGGCGCCAGAAACTTCCAGGCAACCTTGGCACAGGCAGGCGGCGATGATCAGGGCGATCGCAAAGAGTGGTCGGCGCCACATAGGCATTGTCCGGAAAAATCCGGCTCCCATCTACACAATTAAGCCGTAACCCACAGAAAAAACAACAGTAATTTCGTACCTGCGGCACTACGACCGGGTACTAATACTCGAGATCCAGACCACCCGCCACCCTGCGGGCTATCCTTGGTGCTATTCTGGGTCGAAAATCCCGTGAGGTGGATCCTATGCGCACCCGAAGAGGCTTTCTGGCCGGCGCCCTGGCTGCCCCCGCCATCCTCCACGGTCGCCGTTACAGCTCGGCGGAAATCCTGAGGTTGCTCGAACGCGGTGACGTGCGGGGGAAAATCGGCAAGGACGATTTGCCCACGCCTGCGCTGTTGCTCGATCTGGACGCCTTCGAAGCCAATGTTCGCCGTATGGCCGAACACCTGCGACGGCACGGGCTGGCCTTCCGCCCCCACGGCAAGACCCACAAATGCCCGGAGATCGCCCGGCGGCTGATCCGCGCCGGCGCCGTGGGATGTTGCGCCGCCAAGATCAGCGAAGCCGAGGCCTTCGCGCGCGACGGCATTCGCGGCCTCCTGATCACCACGCCGGTTGTCGGGCGTCACAAGATCGAACGGGCGATCGCGCTGGCTCGCCGCTGCCCGGACACGGTCTTTTGCGTGGACCACCCGCAAAACGTCCGGGACCTCGATGCCGCCGCCGGGGCCGCGCGCATCCGGCTCAACGTTGCGGTGGACCTGTTGGTCGGCCGGCGGACGGGCGTCATGCCGGGCGAGCCCGCGCTGAAGCTGGCCGAGCGGATCACGTCGCTGCCCAACCTGCGGCTGGTCGGCATTCAGGCCTATGCCGGGCACGCCTCCCACGTGGTGGGCTTCGAGAAGCGCCGCGAAGCGTCACGCGAGGCGATGGAGCAGGCGGCGGAGACGCGGCGATTGTTCGAGTCCAAAGGCATCCCGTGCCCGCTGCTGAGCGGCGGTTCGACCGGCACTTACAACATTGACGTTGAAATTCCGGGAATTACCGAGCTTCAACCGGGTAGTTTCATCTTCATGGATGTGGATTACAACCGCATCGGAGGGCGCGACGGCGATTTTTACGGCGATTTCAGGAATTC
>Ga0197142_1002570_pt1 | contig 15773 bp, 11 predicted proteins | sample GBS60_MetaG_FD_148614 | JGI IMG/M metagenome (GOLD analysis project Ga0197142, IMG submission 148614) | Sediment microbial communities from Great Boiling Springs, Gerlach, Nevada, United States - GBS 60_MetaG | ecosystem: Environmental > Aquatic > Thermal springs > Hot (42-90C) > Sediment...
CTGGATTTCGCCCTCCGCCTGCAGCACCGGGGGACGGGGTTCAACGAGAACCGGCGCCTGGAAATAGGCCCAGGAAGCCGTCAGGGTCAGGTAGACCTCAAACAGACGCACCTGTCCCTTATAGCCCAGATGCCAGGTCTGGCCCGCCGGTTTTTCCCACAGGCCCCACCCTTCAGGTTCAACGCTCTTCAGATACAGAGCCAGCGTCTCATTGGGAATGATGGGGATTCCCTCTGCAGGCCTTCGGGCAACCGGCAGTTCTGCGACAGGGAGAGACCGGTCCGGATGTCGGATATAGTCCGTCACTGCGTCCAGATACCGGCCTGCATAAACTGTCAGAGACTCCAGCGCCCGGGACACCAGCGATGTGTTCTGGGCCTGGCTGGCGGGGACCTCGACAGCCAGCAGCAGTTGTCCTGCATCATCCAGGGCGAATCGGGCCATAAACATCCGGTCGTTGAGGGCCAACAGGTAGCGATAGAGGACCGCCCGATGAAGCGGGTCTTGCAGTCCAACCCGGCCGATGGGCCACTGGAAGCAGGCCCAGTGAGAGTTCGTGCTGAAGTACACAGACCACTCCTGGCCCTGCGGTCCGGTGCGACTCAGACATGCTCCATCGCGTGTGGGGGTCACTGTCCAGCCAGATCGCTCAGCGGCGTACAGAAAAGTCTGCCGGGACATTAGGAAAACCTTTTACCCAGAGGTTGTCTTCTTAACCCCGGTTTCCCCCAAATCCAACTCCACCAGTTCAATCAACTGCTCCGGGTGCTGCATTTCCACTTTGCCGGGGGTCACCAGTTGCACCAGTGGTTCCCCCTCCGGGGACAGCCTGTCCACCCGCATTCCTACCCGACGACGCCCATCCAGCAGATCACGGTCATCCACAGGAAAGCGATGGGCATTCTGCCGCGCCCATTCTGCTGCCTCCCGGTTCAGGGGATCGTTCACGTTGTAATTCCGGTACTGGACCATTTCCCCCACGGTCAGCACGATTTGATCCAGACCCAGACCGACGGCAAATGGACGTCCCTGGGTACAGATGTAAGGGGGATTGAAGTTGGGGTGCCAGATGGGTGTCAGCCAGACAAAGGTGGGGGCTTTGGTGGGATAGTCCCAGCCGAAGATGATTTCCATGGCATGCAGGGAAGATTCAACAATATTGCCATCCGGGGTCCGCATCAGCCCTTTGCAGGTGTAGAGAATCAGGTATTTCTCCGGCGGGGCATCGGGATGTCGCCGACGGAACTCCTCGGGGGAGAGGAAGCCCGGCAGCGCGCTGGTGATCACTTCTGCGGACATTTTCGTCTTCAGAAACTCTGTGGCCTCCGGCGCCGAGAGGTCAGCACACTGGAACGTGAACAGGCTGTAGGGCGAGCGCAAGGCCATTATGCGCTCAAACTCTTTGAAGAGTCGTCGTTCGCGAGGAGTCGACATTTTTAACCTCCACAAGTTACTCGGGGAGCACTCGTCGCCGATCATTGAGCACTCGGGATTCGTCGCCGGCAAGTTCAAAGTATCCCCATCCACCGGGTGAGCGCACTGGCAGGATGTGCAAGGGGGGGATCCCCATTTGACGCAGCAGCACACCGGCATAATCCCCGTCTCCCGTCAGACTGACGGCGGTATCAAAGAGCCGCAACGTTCCACAGCGCGGGCAGGGGACCTGATCCGGCACCACCCGCTCATAAGGCCGATAAACAGCCTCTTCTCGCTCACAGGAAGGGCAGTAAAACCGGGTTACGATCTCTCTGTCCAGTATCAGCACGCCCTCTGATCCCAGGTGGTCCCGGGCCATCCTCAGAAACTCTCCTGCTGTCAGGTCGTCCACACTGCAGGGAAGTTCCACGATCCGGTCATAGGTATGGTGAGCCGGGCAATCCTCTCGCCGGGGATATGTCACGGTGAGCAGACGCATCGTCTGGCCGCTGTAGTAGATGCCCCGTCCGGCCGGCACCTGCAGGCCGTGCAGGAGTTTCACCGCCTCCTGAACCTGCATCGCGGCGACGATGGAAGCCGCCGTCGGCGTGGTCGGCTGGCGGCCTGCCGGCAGCGCAAAGCCCGGGGGGCAGGAGTAGCGCAGGTTGACCAGCGCATAGTCCTGCTCAGACATCGTGCATTCGTAGCAGGCGCTATCTGGAGGAATGAAAACCCGCACCAGGCCATCCAGCACGTCCAGTGCGCCGTCCACCCACGGCCGGCCCACGCGCCAGCAGGCCCGGTTCACGGCCATCCTGGCTTCCCGGCTATCCAGGCAGCCGATCACCACATCCATCCGCCGGTATACGCCCAGACCCAGGTCCCGGGTCACATCGCCGTGAAAAGGGATGACCGCGACATCCGGATTGATGTCCTGCACGCGCTCAGCGGCGACCTCTGCTTTGGGCCGCCCTGCGTCCTCTGATCGGAAAAGCACGGAACGGGAGAGGTTGGATGCCTCCACCCGGTCAAAGTCCACGATGAACAGGTGGCCCACTCCCAGGAGGGCCAGGTTTTTCAGCACCTCGTTGCCCAAAGCGCCGGCCCCCACGACCATCACCCGCGCCTGGGCCAGGCGCTGCTGGTCCCACCAGTCAATCAATCGCAGCGTTGCGTAGCGGTCGCTGTCCGGATCTGTGATCCAGATCCATCGGTCTGTGGCCGATGACACATTCACCTCGTCGTCGGGGTCGCGGACCCTGAGTCATACCCGGCGGCAAAGACCCGGTTGATCAACTCCCTTACCGGGTACTGGCAGACAGGACAGTGAACCAGCCCCAGCCAGCACTCCAGGTGGAAAGGCGTATGGCAGGAAGGGCAATAAGCGACTTTCTGGCCTTCCTGGAAGGGGGCCTGGTCCCTTCGGTTGCCCGCCATACACGATTTTTTGTTGACCAGTTCTGATTCTCCGTCCAGTTTGCGGTCAAAGACAACCCACGGAGCAAGAGCGTCCATCACTGTCTCGTGGATAGGATATTCACACCCGTAATAGGAGCAGATCCGGATACTGAACCAGCAATCACGATGATGGACGGTGCGACAGCGGGGACAGACAACCACCTCGTCCCCTGCCCTGAATTCATCCGTACACACCGGGCATTCGCGACCGATGATGCGGGAACCGGCCAGGAGCCGCGCGATGCGAACCTCCCACAGGGTCAGCCTGGCCTGCCCGACCTGGAGATCATCGCCCTGACGCAGGACCCGGATCCAGACGACCTGTTGCCCGTTGACCTTTGTGCCGCGCCCGATCAGGTCTACCAGCAGAGGCATCCGGTTGAGCGCAGACCTGGTGATGACGGCATGCTCCGGCGCCACATCCCATTCCGCCGGCAGCACCACATCGTTCCGCTGCGGGTCCGAGCCGATGCGGACTTCTTCGGAAAATTCCCGCTCCATATACCGGCCACTGGCATCCTGGTAAATGAGAATGGCCATCGGTCTTCCCTCGTAATTACCTACCACAAAGGGCACAAAGTACTTCACAAAGGACACAAAGGAGCAATAAAATCCTTTGTGACCTTTGGGAAGCCTTCGTGTCCTTCGTGGTTTTCTACAGAACGGCGCTACGGTAGGTAGTTACCTTCCCTCTCAGGAAATCATCTGGACCAGATGTTCTCCTGTATCCGGTGGAGATACAGGAGCACCGGCCGGGGGCGCCTCTGCCTTGCCTCGGGCTGACCGTTCCAGCGCTTCTTCGGCGGCCCAACGCACAACCCGTTCGGGATCGCGCAGACATCTGATGAGTGCATCAACCGCCTGTTCGTTCCCTATCTTTCCCAATACCTCCACAGCCGTGCGGCGCACCCGCTCATCCGGGTCGGTCTGGGCGATCTGGGCCAGGGCTGCCAGGGCCGTCTCTGTGTTCTGCCAGCCCAGGTAAGTCACGGCACGGATGCGGATATGGGGGCTGGGATGGTGCAACACGTTCGGCCATTGATCATCCAGGTCCTTCAGAGCCTCGGGCAGCAAAGGATGGCTGAACTCTAACGGATCCGTCAGTTCCACCTCCTCACCACCGATGCTGAGTGCCGTCCATTTCTCCAGCGTCACAGGCAAATCGCTATGGAGAGCAATGGCCCTGCCCCGTATCCTGGCTCTCGTGTACAGTGGTGGATCATTCTGAGCCTGCTGGATTTCCTCCTCCGCAACCAGCGTATCGGGCTTCCAGAGGCGGGAGAACAGCCCCTCCTGGCTGACATCGTGGTAGCGCAGTTCAATCCCCAGCAGACCCGAGAGGGCTTCCTGCCCCCCAGGCCAGTGTTCCCACGAGCCGCCCAGTCGCTCCAGAAAGGCATCCATCAGCCGTTTCTTGATCACCCAGTCAGCCCGATCCCGCAGCCGCATCGGATCCTGCTCCAGGTCTTCCAGCGCCTGTCCCCACGCTTCCAGAATGGCCTCCTCTTCTTCGGAGAACCCAAAGCCATCCAGGTACTCTTCAGCCAGGTCGTAGTAGTGCCACTGGATGTCAATGGCGCTCATCGTCCGTCCATCCCGCAGCGGTATCGGAGCACGGCATGTAGGATCGTGCGAGATCTGTCGCAGGGCCCCCACCGGATCAGCCAGCAACGGAATATCCCCAATGAACAGGTCTTCAATCATTCGCAGGACGATACCCGTCGTGCCCAGTTTCATCCAGGTGGCCCAGCCAGAGAGGTTGGAATCCCCAAGGATGAGATGCAGGCGGCGGCAGTTGCCGGCGGCCAGAGGCTCCTCCTCCCGGCTCAAATTCACGATCGCGCGTTCCGAGCGGGTTTCTTTAGAAACGATGGTTTCAATGAAGTCGGCCCGCTGGGATATCTGAAAGACTGGCGGCTGATCAGGGCCCAATGGGGACAGAATCAGGCGCCCCGCGCCACAGAATATCTGCCGGGTGACCAGAAAGGGCACCAGGCAACGGACGATGTAACGCAGAAAGGCCTCGCCCCCCAGCACGTCGGTGTCCCGTACCATCAGATAATTCTCGTGACAGCCAAAGGTGTGCCCGACTGAATCCACGTTGTTCTTGAACACGAAGAGCGTTCCCCGAAACCCCTGACGCACCAGTCGTTGTTGCGCCTGAGGGATGATCATTGCCAGCAGGTGGTCAGCCGCCTTATCATAAACCGAGGCTTCGCGCGCGCTGCGGCACTCCGGCAGGGACCACTCGGCGTGACCGACATCATGATGGAACTTTGAGCCATTCGCAAGGAAATCGCTGCCGGCAAGGCCATATCTTTCTACCAGCACCTCTTGCAGGCTTTTTACCTGGACCTTGGGGTCGGGCGCCTTACCGTCACCGTCCAGGTAAAAGTTGATACCGTATTCGGTTTCCAGGCTGAAGATACGCTCCTGGAGGGCCATCGGGAACTCTTACTCCCCCACTTCCTGGACGTTTTCGCGCCACAGTCTTTCGTTGCTGATCACCCGATGGGGTTGGCGCTCCCCGGCTATCTCAATAACAAGAGCGGCAAAAATGGCATCGGCCTGGGCCGGTGTTTGTTCCTGCTCTCGTGGCCGGTCTGTGACCAGAAGCGACGGCTCTTCAATCTGCCGGCGTCTTTGCCCTCGCCGCTTCTCACGAATTCTTTGTTGTTCTGTCATCGTTCTCGCTCCCGAAAAGTCTCTACAGGCGGTCCGAAGTGTGTAAAAATCTGTTCCACGCTGTTGATCGCCTCCCATGCCTCTCCGATGTCCCTTTCTGTGCCCGACAAGGGGTCCATCAGAGTCAACAGATAATCGGGCTGATACCCGGAGCCTGGGCTGCGAAATCGCACCTGGCTCCAGTCAGACAACACGATATGAGGCGCGAAACGGGCCACACAGTGGCCACGCAACCAGGCCCGCGTATCGGGTGGGGGTTCCGTGACCAGTGGAGCGATTTCATCGTCTGTCAGCAGCCGTTCAATAACCCCACGGTTCTGCAGGCGGTAGAACAACCCCATGTTCTCCTCGCCAGGTCCGCGACGGATGTCATGGTATTCCAGATCCAGCCGCCGCAGGCCAAAATAGAGTTCTCGTTGCTTTGAATAATGCTCCCATGAGAGTCCGTGTTCTTTTACGTGTCGCTCTACCATGGCGGCCCGTTCCGGATCGCGTGTGCGCAGGTCATCCAGCGATGCGGCCAGGGCCGTCTGCATTCGCCCGGCCTCTATATCCAAATCCAATGTCATCTCAATGACCGGTTGCCAGACAGTCACTTCCTCCCAGGTCGCCTGTTGGGCAGCCAGGTAGTGATCCAGCAGGTTCTTCTTGATGGCCCAATCCAGGCGGGTGGCCAGCCGTCGCCAGTCGGTCTGCAACGCATCCAGAGCGTCTGCCCACTTTTCCAAAACGTCCCGTTCCTCATCGCTGCCGCCAGCCTGTTCCAGGTATTGTCGCGCCAGAGCCAGGTACATTTCCTGGATCTCAACGGCTGTCATTTTCTGCCCGCTTTCCAGACGCAACGGCTGTCGGAAGGAGAGATCGCGCGCTACGATCTGCAGGGCTGCCAGTGGATCGGCCAGGGTGAAATCTGCGCGGATAAATTGGTCCTCCAGCATGCGCAGAACCAGTTGTGTGGTGCCCACCTTCAGGTAAGTGGAAAATTCGGCCATATTGGCGTCGCCCAGGATGACATGCAAGCGGCGAAAACGAGCCGGATCCGCATGGGGCTCATCCCGGGTATTAAAAAGTGGGCGCTGGTAACTCGTCTGCGGTCCGATAAGTTCCCCGAAAAAATCCGCCCGTTGGGAGATCTGGAAGCCGACAGCAGGCGTTCCGTTTTCAGCGCCTACCTTGCCAGCGCCGCAGAGAATGATGCGCGTGATGAGGAAGGGCAACAGGTAGCGGAAGACCCAATGGACCTTCCGGTAGAGCAGGTTTTCAAAGAAAGCGGCATCCAGCAGATAATTCTCGTGGCATCCGTAACTGTTGCCCTTATGGTCGCTATTGTTCTTGTAGATCAGGATTTCCTGTCCGGAAGGGAGGGCCCGGCTGGCGCTCACCCACTGACGGCAACGGTCCAGGATGATCTCACCGGCTTTATCCGCAGCCACCAGCATCCGTGGAGAAAGGCACTCGGGTGTGGAATACTCCGGATGAGCATGGTCAATGTAAAAGCGAGCGCCGTTGGCCAGCATCAAATCGTGCACACCATAGTCATCAGGGGTATACGGCGTTTGGGGCTCTTTCGCCGGGGCCTGACCGGTTTCAGGGGCAGGGGATACACGGCCGGGCCGCCTGATTTTTCTTCGCAGGGATGCAATACCGTACTCCCCCGCAACCTCTTCGGCTCCCTGCACGGCAGATGGCCCCGGATACTCTGTGGTGTTTTGAGGGGGGTAATAGGGATAATGGCAGGACACGAAGGGATGTCCTCCCTGCCGATAGCCACTCAGAAGCAGCCGGGAAGCAAGAAAGGGATCAGGACGGGGGGCGCCCCGGATAACAATACCGTATTCCGTCTCAATACCTGCCGCTTTGGGGATGCTCATGTTTTGTCTCCTCTCTTCACCCATGACGGCGGCGGCCGGGCGATGATCCTGACACGGGCAACGGCGCCCTGAAATGGGCCTGATATCACGATCTGGTCTCTGTTGAGACGCCATAACCAGACCGTGCCGTCACTGCAACCTGAGGCCAGCCATGGCTCATCCGGGGAAAAGGCAACGCCATTCACAGCAGCCTGGGGTTCCTCCAGTCGCCGTACTTCCTGTCCGTTGCGGACGTCCCACAGCCGGATGATTCCATCGTCATCACCTGAGGCCAGCCACTGCCCATCCGGGCTGAAGGCAACGCTGCGGACACAGTCACGGTGTCCCTCCAGCCGCCGTACCTCCCGTCCACTGCGGACGTCCCCCAGCCGGATGACTTTATCGTCGCCGCCTGAGGCCAGCCATTGTCCATCCGGGCTGAAGGCGACGCTGCGTACCCAGTCTTCGTGTCCCTCCAGCCGCCGTATCTCCCGTCCGCTGCGGACGTCCCACAGCCGGATGACTCCATCGTCGCCGCCTGAGGCCAGCCACCTTCCATCCGGGCTGAAGGCGACGCTGCGTACCCAGTCTTCGTGTCCCTCCAGCCGCCGTATCTCCTGTCCGTTGCGGACATCCCATAGCCGAATGACCTTATCGTCGCCACCTGAGGCCAGCCACCGTCCATCCGGGCTGAAGACGACGCTGCGTACCCAGTCTCCGTGTCCCTCCAGCCGCCGTATCTCCTGTCCGTTGCGGGCCTCCCATAGCCGGATGACTTTATCGTCGCCGCCTGAGGCCAGCCACCGCCCATCTGGGCTGAAGGCAACGCTGCGGACACAGTCACGGTGTTCCTCCAGCCGCCGTATCTCTCGTCCGTTGCGGACGTCCCACAGTCGGATGACTTTATCGTCGCCGCATGAGGCCAGCCACTGCCCATACGGAGCAAAGGCAACAGCATTCACCGCCGCCCGGTGTGCTTCTAATCGTTGGGGTTGGGTGACTTCTGGTATCACCGCATCTTCTCTCTATCAGACCAGCCTGGCCTCTCTATATGGCCTTGGCTTCTCCTGGCTCCAGGGATCGGCAGTGCCTGTCTCCAGGTGCAATTCCACAGATTGAATCTCCTCTCCCGATCGGCCCAGGTCGGTCTGCACCTTATGCAGGGCCAGTTGTTCCTTGTTTTCTTCCAACTCTTCCCGAATGCTCTCAAGAATATCCTCAATGCCAATGCCATGTGGCGCTCGCTCCGGCTCAATGGCCGCGCGTTTTACAGCGCGTTTCTTGGCCCGGGCCACGATGCCGGCAATCGCCGCGCCACTGACGAAATCTTTCACCGGGAAGACATAGCGGTTGCTGACGACGTTGCCCTCCCTTGTCACCGCGCGGGTGAGCACGCTCATATTGCTGGAGGGACTATAGAGCAATCGCACCGCTTCTTGAATCATTGCCTCCGCCAGCCATTCCTGATAGACAAAGTGGTCCACGATTGCGGCCAGTTGCGGATCCTCCTGATAACGTCTGGAGAAAATCTGCAATTTTGCCACTATTTCACCTATCTCAGTACCTGCCTTAAAGCGTCGTAATTTTCTCCACAGATCATCGCTCCTGCTATTACCACTCTGTCGGTCGCGCATCTGCCTGACGGTCATCTGGGGAGGGATGCGAGAGAGTGCATCCAGGCCCGCGGCGCTCAGGCTCCGGGCCAGGCGCAGGTCGCAACCTGCTGGTAACAACTCATAGATCATTTGTACCTCTGCCGACATTCTCGGGTTCTGATAGGCTGTGCGAAATACCACCTCTCCCACTCCATCAGGTGATGGAGAGACTGTCACCCCTTCCGGATTCAAAGGAAGTGTGGGCAGGAGATACAATGCAAAGATGTCCTTTGCTGCCTCTTTTGTCGGGCGATCGATCTTGATTTTCACGTCCAGCCGGCCCGGGCGCATAATGGCAGGATCAATCATGTCGTGCCGGTTACTGGCTCCAATGATGATCACGTTCTCTGTGCTCTCAACCCCGTCTATTTCCGAGAGAAATTGAGGTACAATGGTCGTCTCTACATCCGAGGAGCGACCGGTTCCTCGTGTCCGGAACATCGCTTCCATCTCATCAAAGAAGACAACCACAGGGGTATAATACGTCGCATGCCTGCGGGCCTCCTCAAATATTTTGCGGATACGATGCTCGGTTTCCCCCACGTATTTGTCAAGCAACTCTGGCCCTTTGATGTTCAGAAAGAAACTGCGTACTCCATCTTTCCTGTCCAGGACAGACCGGATTTCTCGCAATTCTTCATCCAGATGCTCCAGGTCCACATCGTAAAGGCGCAGCGATTCCTCCAGCAAAGTCAGAGCGTTCTGGGCCGATACCATCTCCTGTGGATGGCCAGCCTTTGATGATTCTGCAGCCATTAATGCCTCAAACTCTCTCAGCGACTCCGCGTCATCAGGATGACTCTTCAGCCGCATATAGAGTCGAATGCGCCGTTCCAGATTGGTGAGGTGCTCGCGAATACTCTGAGTCAGGCTGTTGGCTACCGCTTTGGCCACCATGGTCTTGCCACATCCGGGTGGGCCGTAAAGCAGTATCCCTTTGGGTCGTGTCAATTGATAGCGGTCAAATAATGGCCGGTGAAGATACGGCAGTTCAATGGCATCACGAATGGCCTCAATCTGGAGATCGAGTCCTCCTATGTCATCATAGGTCACGTCAGGGACTTCCTCCAGCGCCAGTTCCCCGGTCTCATAGGACGGTAACTTCTCAAATGCAAACTTCAACCCCGGCTCAATGCGCACGATGTCCCCGATTTGAACGCCTTCCTCAAAGAGACGATCGCTGATCTCAACAACTGTACCCTCGCTGCCTCCCGATCGGACATGGAGCCGCGGGCGCACCCGGGCGATTGCTATCATACGGTCTGGATCAATCTGGACAATATCACCGCGTCGGATGCCTCTCTGGACCAACTGTCCTGCGCATTCCACTTCTATTTCTTCCCCTTCCCGCCATTTTACGCGCACCCGGAGCGGACGGTGCGGTTTCTCTTCCAGTACGGCGATGACTTCCGCCGCACCCTCAGGTTTCAGAATGTTGACCACCTCCGCCGTCTCACCGCGTACATACTCATCCCGGATGGCGACAACGTTTTGCTCTTTGTTCAGAACCACTTCCTGACCGGGAACCAACCGGCTGAGGTCAACATCCAGGCTGTCTGCCAGGTGAACTTCCAGCCGGGTGCTACCCACTCCTACCACAATATCTCGCTCGTTACTGGGGCTGGGGCCGAGATAGATGGCGTATTGCAGCGGAGGCTCTGTCAGTTCTCTCAACTGCTGCTTCAGTTTTTCCATCTCACCTTTGGGCAGCAATTCGTAATCTTCGCGCAGCTTTCCCAGAATGGCGAAAGCCCGCTGCAGGTCGCCATCTGCGGGATTGCTTCTGAGATAACGCCCGATCACCTTTTCAATCGTCTGCAGTTCTTGTTCCGTTTTCATCTTTCATCTGAGTCCTTCCACTGATCCCTGATTCCACTGGCTAATACCAATTGTGTTTGTTACGGCCATTTTGCCCGACCGTCGGGCTCAATCAGCGAAGCCCCCTTCGGGGGCTAAAAATAGCCCGAAGGGCTTCGCATAATGAGCCCGGACGTAAACGTCCGGGCGACCGCACTGCCCGAAACAAACGCCATCGGTATAACAAAAACGCCCCACCGCCAGGGGTGGGGCGTGATGCCATAAGCCATTACCTGCTTCTGGAGAATTATGCGAACCGGTCAATCCCGCCGCCCCTGGGCCACTTTCAGCGCGGTTTCCATAGGTTCCCGCAACCTCTCCTTGTTGACGGTGGTGAAATGCCCGCCCGCTTTGCGGGCATCCATTCCGGTGTCGTGAACGAGGGATTCCGGTTGTGCGGCACCGGGGCCCAAAAGGGCGGCGGCTTCTCCGAGGGCCAGCCATCGGGGCGCGGGGGGCCATGCGACCATTGGGGTCGGTGCGCTGGCGGGGGTATCGGAACAGCGGGTCGCCATGGCCGGCTGACCTCCCAGGAGTGGCGACGGAGGGATTTGAACCCCCAACCAAGGGCTTATGAGTCCCCTGCTCTGCCGTTGAGCTACGTCGCCCGAGTTATATTATACCGAAATCATCGCAGTTGTCAAGACCCCTTTGACCCAGGGGGTGTCCCAGAATTGTCGGGGCCCAGTGGGCCAGGCCGTAAACGGCCTGGATGAGATTGTGCAGGGCGCTGGAAGCACCCTCTTCCCCTGGTAACTGTTCAGGAACGCGGGCTGCCAGAGCGGAGAGAGGCGCTTCAGCGCTCATCTTTGTCTGAGCCCGGCCGTTGACGGCCAGGCGAAAAGGCCCACGGCCCAGCCCGACGAAATTGGGACACACCCTTGACCCAGCAGGGCTTATCAGCGCTCTAACCTTTTCGTTCGTAGTCAGACACGGAGTACAGCGGAGTGCCGTTTGAGGGTCTTTTTCACGCCACTCTGCTTCGCTTCGTGGCTCACTATGAGCATTTTCGTTAGAGCATTGATTAGCTCTGGATCCAGGACTCCTTCCTGAGAGTGCGGGCGGCAGTGCGGCCCGCCCCTTGCGCATCTCACCGTAAAACCACTGGCAGATAGACGCTATACCCCCGGACGATGAAGTCCAGCCGCACACGGCCCCCATTTCCGTCGGTCAACAGAATGTAGCCCGACTGGCCCACCCGAAGGTCCAGACTGCGCGTGTCCAACTGGTAGCGGCCTGTGCTATCTGCAACCGTCCGGCGCCGGACCGACTGCCATCCCCGCGGGAAGGTCACCTCCACCAGGCTGCCCGGCGGCGCCTCCCCCTCCAGCACCTGGGCCGCCCAGTCGTGGGTGGTGGTGAGGCGGGGGACGACGAACTCCGTCTCCCCGCTGGCCTGGGCCAGCCGCAACCGGTCGCCGGGCCCGATGGGGCGGGAGAAGCAGACGGAGAAGGACGCGTTGGACCCGGAGGCCGTCCCGGTCACGCTCTCCGTGAACCCGATGGAGGTCGCCAGCGTCGCGGTGAAGGGTGCCCCCGCCATGTCGGCGTAGCCGTCCGCACAGGGCTCTCCCAGCGAGACCGACCAGGAGCGGGTGCCGAATTGCAGGAAGACCCGATGCCCCTGGGGATTGGTGTAGCGGACGGTCCCCCACGCGCCGCCAGCAGCGGCCATTTCGGGGAAGGAGAGGGTGTACGTCCCGGCCGCGGTCGCCGTCACCTGCCGGGAGAGGTAGAAGGGGTAGGCGACGAGAGAGACCTCCAGGGGGCCGCCGGGCGGCGCCTGCCCAAAGACAGTCCCGGCCGACCGGTCTATCCGCGCCGTCAGCAGGGGGAGGGTCAGGGTGAGGTCCTCCCGCGGCGTGGTGACGGTCACCGTGTCGCCGGGGAAGAGCGGGGCCACGCTGGTGAACCACTCACCGCCCGGCCCGGCGTAGCCCGTGACCCCGCCCGGCGTGACGGTGTAGGGGATGAGGGGATGCAGGAGGCCGAACAGGGAACTCCCGAACAGCCCGGCCTCCAGGCGCGGGAGCACGTCCTGCGCGTAGAACCCCGTCTCGCCGGATAGCCACCAGACAGTGAAGGCGTCGCCCGCCGTCGGGGTGTAGATGCCCGCCAGGGAAACGGTGTAGCGGCCCTGCGGAGCGACCGTCGTCGTGAGGACGTGGCGGAGGACGGTGAAATCGTCGCGAATCTCCACTCGCAGCGTCTCCCCCGCCGGGGCCCAGCCGAAGAGGGCGGGCGTCTCCCGGTCCACCTCTACCGTCAGCGTGGGCACCGTCGTGGTGTAGACGTCCCCGCCGCTGGTGATCTCAATCTGGTCTCCGGGAAGGATCAGGATGGGCACGTCCTTGCTGTAGCAACCGTCCGGCCAGGGGCAGGCCGTGTGCATATAGAAGTAAAACCAGAACGAATCCCACCAGGAGAAATCGGCATACCTCACGGCCTTGACCGCCCCGTCGGGGCCGATCAGCCGGAGGGTGAGGGAGGGACAGCCCTGGCTGGAGACGCCGCTCAGGTAGTTCCCGCCGACGGCGACGGTGGTGAGGACGGGGCGGCAATCCTGGGCCCGGAAGAGGCGGAGCACGGTGTGCCCCTCCGGGGTGGTCAGGGAGACCTCGCCTGCGGCGCGGTGGGTGAGGTCCGCGATCCCCCGGAAGTCGGCGACGTAGGTTCCGTCGGCCCCGGCGGTGATGACCAGGGATACCCGGACCGGCGGCGGGGGTGGCGGAGGGGTGGGTTCTCCCCCACCCAGGGGGCCCGCCCCGTTCGGGGACGGAACGCCGGAGGACGACGCCCCGCAGGCCCCTGCCGAGACGGTGACGGTCAGGCGGGCCCCCGGCGGCGCCTCCCCGGAGACGGTGTCGGAGAGGGGGTCCACCTGAGCGGTCAGCACGGGCAGGGTCAGCGCGGCCTGCACGCCCCGCGCCGTCTCCACCGTCAGGACGTCCCCCGTCTCCAGGACCGGGTCGTTCTGGGACGAGAGGTCCCGGATAAATCCGTTCCCCGCGGAGCGGAGGAGGCGGACGTCCTTGATGAGGCCCGCGGGCCCCTGCAGGGTCAGGGTGATGGGGACGTTGGCCCCGTCCACCTGGCCCTGAAGGCGGAAGCCGTACCAGAAGGAGTCGGGGCCCAGGATCACCCGGAGATAGGGGACGGCGAAACCGGCGAAAGTCTCGTGGCCGTCGGGGCCGAGGACGAAGGCGGCCCCGACGGCGGCGGGGGCCAGGGGGAGGGTCGCGGTGTAGCGGCCCCCGGCCGTTGCGGTGACGGTGACCGAAGCGTACGGCGGCCGCCAGAGGACGGACTCCCAGTACCCCTCTACGGGCCCGGGGGCCACCTCCACCCGGACCGGCAGGCCGGCCGGGGCCTCGCCCAGGACCTGTCCGCCCGCGCGGTCGGTCCAGGCAGCCAGGGGGAGGACGGTGGTGGAGAAGACCAGTCCGGCGGCGGAGGCCTGAACCCGGTAGCCGGGGAGCAACTTCGGGAGACCCTCTTCTTTCTCCGCCCACCAGAGCCAGGTCTGGAAGTAGCCGTCCCGACCCGAGTAGGGCTGGCTTCTGATGAGGTGGTTCCCGGCCGCGTCGGTGACGTCCAGATAGAAGCCGGTGCAGGGCGGGGCCAGCCCCATGACCTCCGCGCCGTCCACCTGGACCTGGAGGAGCGGCGCGACGAAGCGGAGGTAGGCGGCCCGGTCCGGGGCCTGGTTCCAGACGGCGTAGCCGGTATCGCCGGAGCGCAGGTCGGCCCAGGGGGCCTGGTAGGCGCCGTCGGGCCCGGCGGTTGTGGTCTGGCTCAGCACTCCGGCGGGGTCAGCGCGCGGGTAGAGGTAGAGGGCGACGGTGTCCGAGGGCGGGGCGGTGCCGGAGATGAGGTCGGCATCGGGGTCGGCGAGGACGGAGAAGGAGGGGAGGGTGAGGCTGAGAACGGCGCTGCCCTGAGCGGCCCAGAAGACGTCCCCGGGGAGGAAGGGCTCCCCGCAGTAGCCGTACAGCCAGGTACCCGACCCCCAGGGCGGGAGGACGGCGATGTAGAGGTACCCGTCCCCGTCGGGGACCGGCTGGACGGTCAGGGTGTGGAGGGTGGTCTCCCCCCGGCTCACCCGGACGGTGACGGGGGCCGGGGAGGGCACCCGTCCGGCGACGGTCCGGTCGGTGAGGTGGACGTGGAGGGAGGGAGTGGCCGCTTGGAGGCGGACCCCAGAAGCGGCGCGGGCCCGGACCAGGTCCAGCCAGCGGGGGTCGGGAGAAATCACTTCCCCTCCCCCGGCGACTCCGGTGGGAGGGGAGGGATTGGGGGCCGATGCGTCGGTCTGGGGGGAGGAGAGAACAATCCCCGCCAGCGCCCCCAGCACTCCGATCAGGATGCCCAGCCAGAGGAAACGGGAGGGGGGCATGGCGCCTCCTTTGCATTCTAGTGAACTACTGGGGAACTCTCTATAATCCGGAGTGAACAGGTTGTGGTTTCAACAGCCGGAGCAATGCCTCCCGCTGACTCCATGCGGTCACTTCGGAGAAGGCTGCTAACTGGTCCAACCACTCCGGCTTCCAGACGTCTGTGGAGTCGTCAATCAGGGTAATGTAGCCGTAGCGGCCATCTGCCCGGTGAATATCATGCCATATCCGGACGGTGCGGCTGACCAGGAAGTTGGCGTAACTCCTGGAGGCACTGGAAAGGGTCTCCACCAACCAGGGACGAAGGGGTGTAGAAACGTAGAAATCCACCGTGTAGGATTCCCCGGAGCCACCGATGACCAGATAGTCCACCTCGTAGGGGATGCCCGTCTCAACCCAGAATTCTGCCACTTCCTCTTTGAAAGTCCCCAGGGCACCGGTTCGGAGGCTGAAAATCA
>Ga0197142_1002571_pt1 | contig 15773 bp, 13 predicted proteins | sample GBS60_MetaG_FD_148614 | JGI IMG/M metagenome (GOLD analysis project Ga0197142, IMG submission 148614) | Sediment microbial communities from Great Boiling Springs, Gerlach, Nevada, United States - GBS 60_MetaG | ecosystem: Environmental > Aquatic > Thermal springs > Hot (42-90C) > Sediment...
TTTAAAATTAAAAATTATTTATCTTCCCTACCTTTTTCGCTTATCTAAAGGCTTTATCTCACCTCAATCTTTAATTTATTTTTTAAAAGAAATAAAAAATGCTGATTTGGTTTTTTTTAATCAACCAAATGTTGAAGGACTCCCCCTTATGCTTTTGGCAAAAATTTTTAGGAAAAAAACCTTATCTCTTCTTCATTGTTTTTTATTTAATGAAAAAAAATCTTACTCACTTGTCATCCTTCACCCTCCGAATCGGAGGGCAAGTTTATTTCAGGATCTCTTAAATAGTTTAATAATTAAACTCGCTAATAAAATCGTTGAACTCCAACTTCTTTTATCAGATAAAATCATTGCCTATACCAAAAACTACTTGGAAAATTTTTCAATTTATAAAAAAATTAAAAACAAAGTTCTCTTTACTCTTCCACCAATTAAAAAACTTTCAGTTGATAAAAACTTTTATCAAAAACTAAAAAAACAAAAAGGAAAAAATATCTGGATAGGTTTTTCCGGCCGAATCGCTCAAGAAAAAGGACTCGAATATCTTATAAATTCTCTTACACGTTATACGTTACACGTTATACGTTATACTTTAGTTTTTGCTGGTCCCTATGGCAAAGATGTTTCAGGAGAGGAAAGTTATTTTAAAAAAATTAAAAAAATGCTTGATGAAGAAAAAATAAATCATCTTTTTTTAGGAAATTTGAAAGAAAAACAACTTGGTGCTTTTTATAAAGCAATTGATGTTTTAGTTTTGCCATCTGTCAACTCAACTGAAGCGTTTGGAATGGTTCAGGCTGAAGCCATGCTTTTGGGAACACCAGTTGTTGCCACCAATTTACCGGGTGTTAAAATTCCTATTTCTTTAACTAAAATGGGAGAAGTTGTTGAACCAAAAAATGAAGAAAAATTAGCTAACGCAATCATTAAAATTTTAAAAAATAAAAAAAAATATACCAATAAAAACTTAATCAAAAACGCGCAAAAAATTTTTGATATTAAAAAGGTTTATCAGTTTTATGAAAAATTAATTAGATGAAATTATTTTCTGCGTTAAAATATTATTTATCATCAATTCCCACAATAATAAATAACTTTAACTTTTGGTCCTTCCCGTTTATTTTTTTTAAAAAACCTATTCTTATCAAAACCTCCAAAAAAATTAATTTATATGCCACTAACCTAATGGATATTTGGACAATCAAAGAAGTGGTTATTGACCAATGCTATGAGAAATTTAGAAATGTTAAAAAAAACGATGTGGTAATAGATATTGGTGCAAGTATTGGTGATTTTTCAATTTTAGCAAGTAAAAAGGAAGCAAAAAAAATTTATGCGATTGAAATGAATAAAAAATTGGTTGAAATCATGAAAAAAAATATCAAACTAAATAACGCAAAAAATATAATTATAATCAACAAAAGAATTAACTCATTAAACGAAATATTTTCTCAATATAAAATCAAAAAATGTGATTTTTTAAAAATTGATTGTGAAGGCTGTGAATACCAAATTTTTAAAAAAATTAGTCTTTCTAATTTAAAAAAAATAAAATATATTGCTCTAGAAATTCATTTATTTAATGATCAAATGAAAAAAGAGTTCAAAAATCTTAAAAATTTACTTATTAAAAATAAATTCAAAATAAAAGAAATTAACAATCCAGTACATAGTTATTTAAAATTTCTGTTTGGTTTAAAAAGCAGTTAGTTAAATCTAACTTGCAGAATCCACCCATATTCGACCGAAGCGGTCAAGAAAAGATTGGCGCAACAATCTAAATATGACTAAAAATCTAAGTTTTTTTATCAAAAAATATCTTGAAAATCGACCGGCGTTTATGGCGTTAATTCGCCCCCAAGAGGCCTATCTTTTTCAAAAATTTAAAAAATATATTAAGAAAAAAATTTTAGATTTTGGTTGCGGTGATGGTTTTTTTACGCAAATTACTTTTGGAAAAAATTTTATCGATATTGGTTTGGATATAAAAAACGAAAGAACTTTAAAAATAATAAACAAAAAAATCTATAAAAAAGTCGTCATTTATGATGGTGAAAAAATTCCCTTTAAAAATAGTTATTTTAAAACTGTTATCTCAAACTGTGTTTTAGAGCATATACCTAAGTTAAATCAATCACTTAAAGAAATCCATCGTGTTTTAAAGAAAAACGGCTATTTTCTAACAACGGTGATGACTGATAAATGGTGCGAGTTTATGTTGGGAAAAAAGTTTTTTGGTGATAGATACGTTTCATTTATGAATAAAAAACAAAAACATTATAACCTATTGAGTTTATCTTCCTGGGAAAAAGTTTTTGAGAAAAATGGTTTTTCAGTTATTGAAAAAATTGGTTATCTTTCCAAAAATAATGCACAATTTTTAGATCTTTTTCACTACTTCTCTACTCCATCGCTTTTAACCTATAAACTTTTTAATCGCTGGGTAATTTTTCCTTATTGGTATAAATTTTTAAAAATTGATAAGTTTATGAAAAGCAAAATTTCATTTACTTCTGCGCAAAATTCTGCCGCAATTTTCTTTGTATTGAAAAAAATTAAAAAAGATTAAAAACTAAAAAATTTTTAATCAATCTCTAATCTTCCAAAAATTTTAACTCCTTTTTTTTCAAAAAATATTAATTTTTTTTCTAATCCACAATTTCGAAAATAATTAATTAAAATATAATCATTTGGGTCAAAATAATAAAAACCTTTTTTAAAATAGCATTGATTAGTAAAAATCTCTTCTTTATTCAAGAAAGTAATTTTTCTTTTCTCGTCCAAACGATTAATGATGCTTTTTGGTTCTGGCTGACCCCACTCTCCCCAACAACATTCAATTAAATAAAAGTTACTAACTTTTTTCTCTTTTAAAATATTTTCAGAAATATATAAAGAAAAAGGAAGATTACCATTTGGTAATTTCTTTGGATAAACTAAAAAATAATCAAAAATATTTATAAAAAAAACAAAAAATAAACTTAAAAATAAAAACAAATTTTTTAAATAATTTCCTTTAATTTTTTCATAAATCTTAAAAAAACCAAAACTAGAAATTAAATAAATAATTGGTGAAATAGTAAGCATCCGACCAATTGAAGGAGTGTTAGACAAAACCACATCTAAATTAGAAGCAAACTGACCAAAATATAAAGGCAAAAAAAGAAAAAATATATATTTTTTTCTATTTTTTTTGTTTAGAGTTTCTTTTACTAATAAAATCAAACCAATTAAAAAAAATATCGCCGTTAAAAAATCTAATGTTGGCCGATAAGGAATATTATGGCGAAAAACAGGATCACCTTTTAAAAAAAATGATAAAAAATTACGCCATAAATTAAAAAAAATAATTTTTATTTTCTCAAAAAAACTTAAACCAAAGCCAATTTTTTCGCCTAAATAAGTAAAACTTCCGCTAAAATAGTTATCTTTTGAAAAAATAATCTGCCAAAATAAAGGAAAAGCAAAAATTAAACTAAAAATAAAAAGTCTTAAGTTTAAAAAAGAAAAAAAGAATAATCCCCAAAATGAAGCTTGAGTCCACATTCCCAAACCCAGAAAAAATCCAGCAAAAAAATATCTTTTTTTTATAAAAAAATACAAAAACAAAGTTAAAAATAAAGGAGTCAAAATATAAGGTTTTGCTTGTCTTGATAAACTTATTGACCAAAAAGAAAATGCGGTAAAAAATGCGGCTAAAAAAGCTATCTTTTTATTTTTAAATAACTCTTTGGCATAAAGATAAGTAGTAAAAATAGTTAAAGTCCCAATCAAAACTGAGGAAAGTTTTATAGTCTCAAAACTCCTACCAAAAATTTTAAAAATTAAAGCCACCCAATAATCAAATAAAGGCCCATCTCCAGCCCAAAAATCAAATTTTAGACTTCCTTTTAAGATTTCTTTAGCATATATAAAGTGTTCATTCACATCACCCCAAATTTCCGAAGGAATTTCTTTCAATAAAAAAATTCTTATTAAAAAACCAAAAATAATAATTAATCCTAAAATTATTTTTTCGCATTCGTTTTTTTGCTTAAAAATAGCTATTACATTTTTATATTTTTTCATATCATAATTAACTCAATTTCTCAAATATACAAACAATCTTTCATCGCCATCAAATATATAATCTCCTATATACTCATAATTTTTTTCTTTTAACCAAAAAGCAAAATTATTTTCATTATAATTTTCTTCATCCACAAGAAAAATAATTGTTTTCTCCCTATTTATTTTTTCATTATTTATATCTTCTAAAAACGAGTAAGTTATCCCTGGCAAAAAATACTGAAGGGAATCGTTTAAGGAAATATATTCTTGGTAAACTTTTTTACTAAAAATAATATGTGAAGGCGTGATTCCCTTTTTATTAATTATTTCCTTTTTTATATAATCAATCAAAGCATAATGACGTGAAGGCTTGCGACTTGACAAATAATTTACTTGAAAAAAATAACCAGTCAAATAAAATAACCCAAAAATAAATAAAGCAAATAACAATTCTTTTTTACTGTCTTTAAATCTAAAAAATCTTTTTACAGCATTAATAATAATATAAAAAAAAGCCGGTAAAATCACTAAAGTACGATGTAAACGAAAATCAACAGCATAATAACTATAACCTTTACTTAAAATTGAAAAAACAATCACCCCCCAAATCCAAAAAGCCAATAAAAAACTCTCCCGGCCAAAAAAACCAAATAAAGGCGCAGTGATAAAAAAAATAAAAACAAAATGAAAAATAGGACTAACAAAATTTGTTCCTTTGTTTTGAAAAAATAAATGTTCTATCCCAGATTTTAAATCTTCCCACAAAATATTAAAACCTCGCTCTGCAAAATTAAATACTTTAACATCTTTCCGAAATTTAAAAGAAAAAATAACACTAAAAATAGTAGCTATAAGAATAAAAATAACAATCGCTTTATGTTTTTTTTTATTAATAATAAAAAGAAGACGGAAAAGTAAAAAAAGAATTATTATAACTGTCATCAAACCCGTGGTGTAAGAAAAAATTAAATACTGTAAAACTAATCCAAGAAGAATAATTTTTTCTAATTCTTTTTTGTTAACAAATTGATAATAAAACGAAAAGGCAGATAAAGAAAAAAGTAAAGGAAAAATTCCATGCTCATATAGAAATAAAAAGTGATTAAAGTAATGAAAATGAAAAAGAAAACTTACTATTATTGCCACAAAAATATCGGAGATTTTTTTCGTTGGTAATAAAAAAAATAACGTCTTCACAAAGATCGGCAAAGTAATTAATACGGTTAAAATCCCCCCTAAATGTAAAAAGAAAAGATTTCTTCCAAAAAAATAACTAGGCAAGCCAAGAAGATAATAACTTCTTAACGGATAACCCAAAAAACAACCGGCAAACCAAAATCCATGATTTTTCTCTTTCAAGTTATTTAAAAAACATGTTGCTTCTTGAGTTGTCTCCCCACTTAAATTAGCAGAATTTTTAGCATTAATCAAAAGTAAAAAAAATATCAAAAAAACCATATAAAAAGTGGCAAATGATTTTATTTTTAAAGAAGTTTTAAAAATAGAAATTAAAGAATAAATCGAATAAATTAATAGAATAAAATAACCCAAAAACCAAAAAATAAAGCCTAAATTAAAAAAATTAATTTTGAAAAAATAATAAACAAAATCGGCAAAAAATATTCCAAAAAATATTAAAAAAAGAAAAATATTTTTTATAAAAAAAATATTAATCTTTGCTTTTCTCATAAATTAAAACGGTAGGGTGGTCATAAACGGTAAAAGTCTCCTCTACCCAACTATCAGGGTATTTTATAAATTTATAATAATAAGGTTCAAAAATTTTTATTTTTTTATAACAAACACCAACTATTTTTTTTTGTTGCTCACAATCCTCTTTTAACAAAGCTTGATAATATTGACTCATCAAAGGATAACGAGTTGGAACCGTTGGAATACTTCCCCATCCCCGATTGGATGATAATACATAATAATCGGCTCTTTTTAAAAGTGTTTTTATTTTTTGCCATTTTTCAAAAGTATCGGGATCAAAAACTGGCAAAAGCTCAACTTGAAAAAATTTACCAAAGTTTTTCTCCAAAGGCAGCGGTAAAGGATCATCCCAATGTTCACCCAAAATAAAACTACCATTTTTTAAGTTCTTATAAATCCACTCGGAGGCTTCAATACGAGTATGGGGGTGAAAATAAATGGTAGAAAAAAGTAAAGGCCAAATTAAAAGGATAACGTATAACGTGTAACGTGTAACGTAATAAAAAAACTTATTTTTTTTCCAAATAACCAATAACCAATAACCAATAACACTTATTCCCACTCCTCCAAAAATAGCAAAAAATGGATAAAGATATATGGTGTAGCGAATTGACTTAACAAACTGAGAAGACTGATAGACAAAATATCCCAAAACCCAAATAATAATTAAAAAAATTATTAAATTTTTAATTTTTAATTGTAATTTTTTTCTTTTGTTATCATCCCATTTTTTTTTAGCAGTTTTAAGCTCGCTTTTGTCATTCCCACGTAAGCGGAAATCTATAAAATCATACTTTAAAATTTTATAGATTCCTGGTCTAAGCCAGAAATGACATAAAGATAAAATTCCAACAATCATTACTATAAAATTTAAAGGCCCCAACCCCACCAAAAATGTGGTCAACAACAATCCATACCAAGGTTTTTCTATCCACTGAACTGCCGGTGGATACCAAACTTCAGGATTAGAAAAAGATTTTAGTGATTTAATGCTTTGATAAAAATTATTATTTAGGGTAAAGTCAAAAAATGAGGGATTTTCAAAATAATATGGATTAAAAATTCTTAAAAATAAATAAGAAAACCCTAAGTAAAATATAACGTGAAACGTGTAACGTGTAACATTTTTAAATAAATTACCATCTTTTAAAATAAAAATTAAAAACAAAATTCCTAAATTTAAAGGTAAAATATACAAAGCAGAAATCTTTGAAGCTAACGCTAAAGAAAAAAAGAGTGATGAAAAAAATAAATATAAAATTAACCGCTTGCTTTTTATCGATTTTAAAACAAAATAAAAACTGCCAAACATAAAAAAATTTAAAAAAGTATCGGTAGTAAAAAAATGGGCTGATTGAATCGGATAAGAAGAAACCGCATAAAAAAAGGCTGAAAATAAAGGTATAAAGTAGGATGTAGAACGAGAAACATTTTTAGATTTTTCAAATAATAAGTTAGAAGTTTTATAAACTAAAATCACTGTCAAAAAATCAAATAAAGCCGATAAAAATCGTCCCAAAAGAGTAAAATCATTATAATTATCCATCCCCAAATTAACCGCTAAATACTTTGTTAAAACCAAAGGGAAAGTCCCATAAACATAAAAGTTAAAACCAATATTTGATGGATTTAAAGGTGATTTTTTTTGATTGAAATATTCTTCCAAATTTTGCGGCTCCTTCATTGCTTGCCCAACCATTGTTAAAAACCTTTCATCTGGATGAAGATGGAAATTTTTATCCCAATTTAGATGATTAAATCGAAAAAAAATTGCTAAAAGAAAGGTCAAAAACAAAAAAAGTTTTCTCATAGTTCATATTTTTATCATTTTTTTTGTCTAAAAAACCCTCCAATTTGGAGGGCAGATTTTTTTTCTTTTTCTTCGGCAACTTTTTTTTGAATGAAAAAATGAAGAAGATCACGAGTAGTAATTATCCCTATTGGCTTTTTCTCTTGATCAATAATCACTACACTTCCAATCATCTTTTCCAAAATTAAATTAATGACATCAATTAATAAATCTTGTTTAGTTAAGGTCACTACATAGGTTTTTGCAAAATTTTTTACTGGTTGATTTAAAAAACTTGTTTTTTCTCCCTTTCTTTCCCCAAATGACTCTCTTTTTTTTGGCAAAGCTAAACAAGAAATTAAATCAAAATAACTCAACATCCCTTTCAATCGCCCTCCACCATTAACAACTATTAACTTTGAATAGTGAGTTTTGCGAAACAAATCAATTGCTTTATTAACCGATTCATTTTCATCAATAGAAACTAACGGTTTTTTTGTTTTTAATATTTCGCTAATTTTTACTTTAAATAAATCAAGATTTTTAAAATAAGAAAGAAGACGGCGTGCTGAAATAATCCCCAAAAAATTATTACTATTTTTATCAGAAAAAACTGGTAAATAATGGACCTTTGACTCCATTAATAATTTAGCCACCTGTGTTAATGGCATATCTAAATAAATCTTTGGTGGATGATATAAACAATGCTTAACCTTAACGTTTACCGGATAAGAAGATTTAATAATACAGTAATATGGGTTAATTACACCTAAAAAATTATTTTTTTTAGAAAAAACAAATGCCGCATCATGGGAACTTCGAAGTTGCTTAAGAACCGTAGAAAGAATCTCTTCCTCATCGACTTTAATAATTTTTTCTGTTTTTAAAATATCTAATAAAGTCATAAAAGTAAAATATGTTATATCATAAAAACTCCATCTTTGTAAATAAGTTTTTTAACGCCGCTTTTTAAAATAACAAAAACCTCTTTTGGTTGAGTATTGATAATATCACAATGTTCAATTGAATCGTTAAATCCCAAAATTTGCCAATCCCTTTTTTTCATCTTTTTTTTATCTCCAGAAAAACAATCATGATAAGATGAACCCAAAGCAATATGACAATTTCCAAAATTACCTCCAAAGTTTTCATCATACAAAGTATTGGCCATAAATTTTGAGATTCGAGAAAAACGTTTGTCAGTCAAAGAAAACTCACCAATTTTATCAGCATTTTTTTGCTTAAAAATCATCTGACAAAGTAATTTTTCATTTTTTTCTGCTTTAGCTTTAATCACTTTTCCATCCTTAAACTCTAAATAAATATTTTTGATAATATTGCCATAACGATATAAAGGATAATCAAAATAAATTTTTCCACAAGTGCCGCGAAAGTCTGGTGAAGTAAAGATTTCAAACGACGGAATATTGGCGCCCCTCCCCCCTCGCCAAACCCTTTTCTCACCCAAAAAAATATACAAATCAGTATCTTTTGAAATAATATGAAATTTTTCAATCGGCAACTGATTCATTTTTTTAATTAAGTTGTTTATCTTTGAAAAAACATCTTGCCAAACTGAAATAGGATCATCTTTATCTAAAAAACAAGCTTTAATAATCTCCCCCCAAAATTCTTCAATCGACAAACCTGCTTCTTTGGCTAAACCAGAAGTTCCATATAAACAAAGCGACCATGTTAACTTTCCTTTATCTTCTTTCTCCAAAATCCATTTTTTTAAAATCTGACGGGAAGAGTTGGCTAGAATAATTTTTTTTGGATCAATATCTTTTAATAAAAATGGATCAGAAGGAGCCATCAAATAAAGCCTATGATCAATGGTGTCAACTAAAGATTTTAAATATTTTTTAGGAGTAAATTTCAGTTGGTCATCGTTTGCTTTTTCAAAAAATACTTTTTCAAAATCTTCATCCGCGCTTTTGACAATTGGGTGAGCGCCTTTTTCCAAAATTCGTTGATAAATTGTCAAAGCCAAAGGCTTTGCTTCTAAATCATAAACAAGATAAACCACCTCACCTTTTTTTATCCCCGCCCCTTTCCCTAAAGCAAAATCAACCATTACTTTGGCGTAGTTTTTTAGAATTTTTGGGGTTGGGGTAAACATAAGTAAATTATAACATCAAAAGTTAAACGTTCAACTTTAAACTTTAAACGTTAAAAATAAATACATAGAAATAAATTGGAAATTAATAGAAATACATATAGAAATTAATAAAAAAGATTAAGAAAGTATTTTAAAAATAAAAAAATTAACTAAAAAAATTCTTAATTTTTTTATAACTTTAAATTATTAAATCAATTTAAATTAAATTTTGGCGACTTATGAAAATGAGACGATCGTATCAAAAAAAGAAGAAAAATTTTTAGATTATTTTGCTATAAAAATATAAATTAAAACTTAATAATTACATCTTGCTGATTTTAAATAGAAAACTTATTAAAACAAAAATTGTGATAAAATAAATTTATGAGCCATCTTTGGGATTATGATCAAAAAAAATTAGAAAAAAGTAAAGAGGGAAAAATCAAAATTCTTGAACGGATGATTAATTTTGGTGTTTATCTTTCTGACAAAAAAAAACTCCCTACTAAATTAATCAAAAAATACTGGTCAAAATTAAAAATTCATCCGGGTCGAAGGAGATTTCTTAAATTTATTTTATGGGAAAAATGATTTTTAATTCCCTTCAAAAAAGTGTTTTTGAAAAAATTGCTAAAGAAAATTATTTTCGAAAAAATTTTTATTTAAGCGGTGGTACGGCTTTAAGCGTTTTTTACCTTCATCATCGCTATTCTCTTGATTTAGATTTTTTTTCTGCCAATAAGCTTGATAAAAATCAAATCATCAAATTTATCAACAAAATTTCAAAAGAATTAAATACTTCAGTAAAAATTACTAAAAAAGAGATGGTTATTTGGTTTGAATTACAAAAAGGCGAAGAAATATTAAAAATAGACTTTTTAGAATATCCCTACCCTCAAGTTGAAAAAGGAATTATTTATCAGGGGATAAAAATTGATAGCACAAAAGATATTGCCACCAATAAACTTCTTATTTTAAACTTAAACGAAGATCCAAAAGACTATGTTGATCTCTACTTTATTCTCAAAGAAAAATTTTCAATATGGGAGTTGCTTGAAGCCGTCAAAAAGAAATTTAATTTAGAATTAGATCTTATCTCTTTAGGTGAAGATTTTTTAAATGTTAAAAAAATAAAATTTCTTCCTAAAATGTTAAAGCCTTTAACTTTAAAGGAATTAAAAAACTTTTTCATAAACCAAGCTAAAAAAATTGGCAAAAAAATAGTTTAAAATTAATTATCAACACAATCTAAAACAGCATTTTTTTTCTTTCAAAAATGGTCCGATTGGATCAAAAAAAATAAGAAAAATTTTTAGATTAGATTGTTATAAAAATATAAATTAATCTTAATACTTAATACTTGCTACTTACTATATCTTTAATCTCCCTTTGCCACTTTTTGGCTTCTTCACGGGGATTTGAAGAAAAAATAATAGCACGTGAAAGATTGATAATTAGTCCCTGTTTTTTTGAGTTTAGGCCGGCTTTTAATGTTTCTTTCAAATCGCCACCTTGAGCCCCAACTCCAGGCACTAAAATCCAAAAGTCCTCCCCAACAATTTCCCTTACTTTTTTAAGCTCTTTCGGATAGGTTGCTCCAACAACCAAAAGACAATTTTTGTTTTTATTCCATTTTTTTCTCACTTGAAAAGCAACGTATTGATATAACTTCATTCGCTTTTTTTTGCTGATTATTAAATCTTGAAATTCACAAGCACCCGGATTTGAAGTTTTGCATAAAACAATTATTCCTTTATCTTTTTGAGTTAAAAAAGGCAACAAAGCCTCCTCACCTAAGTAGGGATTAACAGTTACCGCATCAGCACCAAGATAATCAAAAATAAACTTAACATACCCCAAATTAGTATTTCCAATATCAGCTCTTTTAGCATCAATGATAATTGGAATTTTTGAGTATTTTTTTCGTAAATAATCACAGGTTTTTTTCAAGGCCAAAATCCCCTTATATCCTATAGCCTCATAAAAAGCAGTGTTTAATTTATATGAACAAACTAAGTCAAAAGTATTATCAATAATATACTTATTAAAATCGTATTGGTTATTAAATTTTTTTGGAATTTTTCCCAAATCCGAATCCAAACCCACACATAAAAGCGACTGATTTTTTTTGCTAATTTTTGTTAATTTTTTTATAAAATTCATTTTTTATTTTTTAAAAAAATTTTTTCCCAATTTTTTGAATCCTCAAGCCATAAGTCAACCCACTTTTTTTCTTCTTTATTTATCAATCCTTTTTTAAAAGCCCTCTCAACGATTATTTTTCCAGTAGTTAAATAAATCAATTTTAAATTATTTTTTTTAAGATTTTCTTTTGCCTGGACAGTTTCGTAGGTAGTTGTGGCCACACAATAGTCCACTTTACCCCCTAATTCTCTTATTGTCAAAGCATTGTTAACAACACTGGTTGCTGTAGAAATATGATCTTCAATAATCAAAGCATAACTTCCTTTTTTAAAATATCCCTCCAGTTTATTGCCTTTTCCGTATGATTTGGTTGTTGGTCGAACATAAACCATCGGCAAACCCAATCTATCCGCAATAATCGATCCTTGAGGAATAGCCGCCGAAGCAGTAGCCGAAATATAATCAATTTTTGAAAGATTAATGTTTTTTCTTATTACCTTAATATAAAAATCAATTATTTGATGACGAGCATGAGGATAAGAAAGAATGATTCGATTATCAAGATAAATAGGACTTTTTAAACCAGAAGTAAAAGTAAAAGGCGGATCAAAACGAAAACTCACCGCCCCAATTTCTAAAAAGATTTCTGCCGTCTTTTCGGCAATATATTTTTTATCGTTATTTTTCATAGGTTTTAATGAGCCATCCCAATCAAACTTTTAATATTTGGGATTTTCTCTAAGCGAATAAAATTATTAAGGCCATCTAAAATTTCCTGATAAATCTTCCATCCGTGCAAATAAACAGCTGAGCCTACCCCAACTAAAGTAGCACCAGCCATCATCATCTCAACTGCATCTTGCCAACAAGAAACTCCACCCATTCCCAAAATTGGAATTTTAACTGCCTCATAAATCTCATAAATTTTAGCAATTGCTAAAGGTTTTATTGCTTTTCCTGAAATCCCACCTTTTTTTGCCCCCAAAATCGGTTTTCTTTTTTTAATATCAATTACCATCCCAGAAGCTAAAGTATTAATAGCAGAAATAGCGTCAGCACCAGCTTCTTCAGCGGCTTTTGCCACCTGCCCAATATTTTCTACATTTGGCGAAAGTTTACAAATTATTGGAATATTTTTTGATTCTTTTTTTACCGCTTTTACCACCTGATAAACCATTTTTGTTTTTGTTGAAAGCATTTGTCCAAATTCATCAAAGACATTAGGACATGATAAATTTAGTTCAATAGCAAAAGGAGAAAGTTCAACCAACTCATCTACTAATTTTTGGAAATCGGAAACTAATGTTGCAAAAACACTAATAATTGTTGGTGTTGTGTGTTTTTTTAAAAATTCTTTTATCTGTCTTTTGGCTTCAAAAAGGCCGGGATTTCGCAAACCCACTGAGTTGATAAAACCACTATCAAACTTTATCACCCTTGGTAAAGGATTGCCTTCTCTTTTTTCCAAAGTTATTGACTTTAAAACTAAACAACCAACACCAGCTTCAACCGCCAACCGATGATCAGCTATTTCATTAACAATTCCTGAAGGTAAAAACAAAGGATTTTTTAACTTTTTGCCAAAAAGTGAAATTGATAAAGACATAAAAATTATTATTCGGCTAAATTCTGTAAAACTAATGCGGCTACTTCGCAATCAGTAATTAAATTTATTCCTAAATTTACGGCGGCCTTTCTAATCAATTGTCCATCAGTAAATTCTTTACCTTTTTTGATTTTTTTGCGCGTGGGGATGTTTATTATAAGATCAAATAGTTTTTGGGAAAGTAAATCAGCAATATTAGGTTTTTGACCAACTTGGGAAATTTTGTAGACTAAGGCACATGGAATCTTATGTTTTTTCAAAAATAAATGAGTTTTTTCGGTCGCATATATTACTACATTATTTTTTTTAACCAATCGTTTAATGTAAGGTAAAAGGAATTTTTTATTTTCTAATCGACCGATACTTAATAAAATATGGCGCTTTGGAGAAGCCAAAACCGCCTGCATTCCGTACCGCTTTTTATCCCAGTCTCCTGTTTGAAGATTAAGTAAAGAAAAGATAGAAACTTGTCTTATATCTTTTAATCCAAAAATATATTGCAAAACTCGTTCATTGCCTATTCCATAACCAGCATGGGGAAAAGTTTTTTGTTCTTTGATAATATTTAAATACCACCAAAAATCCTCATATCTTCCACCTCTTTGAGTATGAAGTTTAAACATATTTGAAGTCAAAAGCCGCTGGTTTAACCTTTCAAAATCATGTTCACGGACAGCTGAACCTGTCCCTTCACCGGCATAGGGAAAAATTAAATCTGCCGATAAAACCACTCTTGGATCTTTAGTATAAACTTTCATATTAAAAAACTTTATTTCTTTAGGATAATGAGTGATAAAAACAGGTAACTCTTCATCTTTTTTATTAAGCAAATCAACAATCTTTGCTTCATGTTCGGCTTTTAAATCATCACCAAAAGAAAGATTTGGATACCCATTTTTATTTAAAAGTTTTATTGCTTCCTCATATTTAATTCGTAAAAAATCTTTTTTTGCAGTTTTTTCTAAAACCTCGATATTTCGATAATAAGCTTTTTCCAAAATCGAAGCATTTTTTTCCAAAACTATTTTAATCATCGCTTGAATTGCTTGTTGTATGTGAGAAAGTAAAGCTTCAAACATTTTTTCTTCATCATAATTCTCACGTCCCATCCCAACCATTCGACAATCAAACTCTTCCTCAGTTAAACGAAATTGACGCAGATGTCTTTCATCTTCTTCTTCTTCATCGCGGCCTGAATGAATCACCGTCCAAACTCCAGAAAACGATTGAAGAGACTGCTCTAAAGAAAGTTGGCCGGTTTGAGTAATAAATAAAGGAAGACTTAAACGGTTGCTAACTTTAAAAAGGGTGTCAACATTCTCGCACGCGCCCGTTATTCCAACAATTTCTGGTACCTCAACATAAGTTAAACCAATTTTTTGATAAAAAGATGCTGCGCCCTTAACTAAACTTTGGTTAACAGAAACTAAATTGGCAAAATGTTGATTATAGTCAATTGATAACGGTTTTCTTGGATGAGAAAGTTTGATTTTTATCATAATATTAAATTAAAAAAAATCCCTCCAATCCGGAGGGATAAAATTATAATTTTTTTCCAAAAAAAATCTCAGAAGTTTTCATAGCTTCTGAGAATTTAATTCTCATATAAAAAAATTTTTTTGTCAAGAGCAATTTAGATTTAGGCTCAATATCAATGCAGATAAATTTTTATTTTTATTAAAATTTTTTATATTGACTTAGGCCTTTATTACGAGCTATAATTTAAAACCTAATCTCTTTTTTTGATGCGATCGTACCATTTTTTGGATATCAAAATCTTATTTTAGGTTATTTTGATAATTTAAATTTAATTGAATTTTTTTAATCTCTATTAATTTCCATTTATTTCTACTTTATTTCTTTTTTAACGTTTAATAATGTTTAACGCTTAAAGTTTAACTATTTTTTCCGATTTATCCAAATTTTTCCGATGTTACCCGATTTATCTGATTTATCCAAAAAATGTTTAAGGTTTAAAGTTTAATGTTTAATATTAAACGTTTAATGTTATACGTTATACGTTACACGTTACACGTCTTATAAGATGTTAGAAGTTAGTTGTTAGATGTTAGACGAAATTTCCACACCTCCGAGGTGTTATATATTCCACACCTTGGGATATTTAAACGAAAAATTATTTTTTTTCTTATTTATCTAAAAATGTTTAAGGTTTAAAGTTTATGTTATATGTTATACGTTCCACGTTATACGTTACACGTCTTATAAGATGTTAGTTGTTAGATGTTAGATGTTGGGTGTTATAGATGACCGATGTTTGATGTTTATTGTATAATATCTATAGTTGCTTTTCCCTATTTTAATTTTGAGATTTGAATTTTGAAATTTAAATTTTTATTTTGGGCGAGTGG
>Ga0197142_1002572_pt1 | contig 15773 bp, 17 predicted proteins | sample GBS60_MetaG_FD_148614 | JGI IMG/M metagenome (GOLD analysis project Ga0197142, IMG submission 148614) | Sediment microbial communities from Great Boiling Springs, Gerlach, Nevada, United States - GBS 60_MetaG | ecosystem: Environmental > Aquatic > Thermal springs > Hot (42-90C) > Sediment...
GACCGGCAGGCCGCAGTAGCGCTCGATGCTGGCTCTCAGAATGGCTTCGTGGCGGGGGCGGGCGATCTGGTTCAGGATAACCCCCTTCAGGGGCACCTGGGGGTCGAAATGCTGGCAGCCCAGCACCAGGGCGGCCACGGTGCGGGTGGCCATGGTGCAGTCCACCACCAACACCACCGGCACCGCCAGCAGCTTGGCCAGCTCCGCGGTGCTGTAGGTGCCCTCTGCATCCAGGCCGTCGTACAGCCCCCGATTGCCCTCGATGAGGAGGCCATCGGCGGTGGTGGCGTGGCGCCGCACCAGGGCCACGATCTGGTCCCCCTCCATGAGGAAGGGGTCCAGATTGTGGCTGGGTCTGCCGGCCGCCAGGGCATGCCAGGCGGGGTCGATGTAATCGGGGCCTTTTTTAAAGGGCACCACGATGCGGCCCTGGCGGCGCCAGGCGGCCAGCAGGCCCAGGGTGAGGGTGGTTTTCCCGGCCCCACCCCGGAGAGCTGCCAGGAGCAATCGGGGGCAGGGCCGGTCCATCAGTGCTTCGCCGCGCCTTCCACCCGGGGGAGCTCGATGAAGCTGCCGCCGAAGTAGGTGTAGACGCAGCGGCCGCCGTCAATGAGCTCCTTGATGGCGAACTTGATGTCGTTTTTGTTCTGGTCGGGGTGCTCCTTGAGCACCATTTTCTCGATGTCCTTGGCCTTGAGCTGTTTTTTGCCCTGGGCCGCTTCCACCATCTTGTAGATGTATTCTACAAGTTCTTCCTTGGGTAACGCCATTTTCGGCCACCTGCTCAGAATTTGAAATGCATGGACGTCCTATAAGTATCATACGCCTGAAACTTATAGTCGTCAATATGCTGGAAGGTGAAGGGGATGTCGCAGACCTCGAAGAAGCGCTCCCAGCCGATGCGCTCGATCCATTCGCCGACGCGCTCCCACTTGTTGGCGCCTTCCGCGTACTTGGTGAGGATCTTGCGGATGGCGGCCACCACTTCCGGCCAGCGGGGCGGATTGTTGGGAATCCACGGGATGGCCAGACGGGAGAAGGCCGGCGGGGTCTTGGAGTTGGAGACCTTGCCGCCCACCAGGATGGCGATACCGCCCTTTTCCGCGTCGAAGCAGGGCATGGCCGGGCACATGGTGTAGCAGTTGCCGCAGTACATGCAGCGCTCTTCGTTGACGATGACGCTCTTCAGGCTCTTGTCCGGATGCGGCCGGATGGCGCCGGTGGGACAAGAGGCGATGGTGGTGGGGATTTCGCACAGGTGGCGCAGTTTGTCGTGCAGGACCTTGGGCGGGGTGCGGTGCACACCGCAGATGGCGATGTCGGAGCAGTGCACCGCGCCGCACATGTTGAGGCAGCAGGCCAGGGCCAGGCGCACCTGGGCCGGCAGCTCATGGGAGCCGAAGTACTCGAAGAGGTCGTCCATCACCGCCTTGACGATGCCCGAGGCGTCGATGGCCGGGGTATGGCAGTGCACCCAGCCCTGGGTGTGGACGATGCTGGTCACCGAGTGCCCGGTGCCGCCGATGGGGAGCCCTTTGGCGGCCAGGTCGGCCTTCAGGGCCGGCAGCTGGGCGAGATCGGTGAGGAAGAATTCCATATTATGGCGGCTGGTGAAGCGGAAATAGCCCTGGCTGTACTTGTCGGCGATGTCGCAGGCCTCCCGGACAAAGTCGGTGCTCACCAGCCGGGGGGAGCCCACCCGCACGGAGTAGAGCTTGTCCCCGGTCTCGGAGACGTGCATGAGCACGCCGGGCTCGATGATCTCGTGATATTTCCATTTGCCGTAGTTGGCCTTGATGACGGGGTGCAGAAATTGCCCATAATGCGGCGGGCCGATATCGGTTTTGCGTTCGGTCATGGTGCTCTTTCCTCCTTGGGATTGGCGGCGTCAGCAGCCGGAACTTATCGGACAAAACCCTGCCGGGTGTCGTAGCGGCGGCCCTTGGCCTCGGCATCGAAGTCAGACTGATGCCAGAAGAAGAAGGGGTTGGCCCGGGGGATGCGCACCTGCTGAGGTACCGGCTCCACGCCGATGGCCTCGAGGAGGGACCGCATGCCCAGCCGCAGGATGAGCTCGCCCACCCGCTCCCGGTTCTTGCCGTGCTCCGACCACCATTCGGCGATATTGGCCATGAGCTCCTTCAGGTAATCGAAGGGCTTCTCCATCTCCATGAAGGGCACGATGACCCAGCTCAGCTGGGCGCCCTCGAGGATGGGGGCATGGGAGCCCAGAAGGAAGGTGGCGCCCCGCTCGGTGCCGGGCCGGAGGGCCTGGGGCATCAGGTTGATGCAGTGCATGCAGTGGTTGCACTCCCGGTTGTTGATCTTCAGGGTCTTGCCGTCCCAGCTCATGCACCGGGTGGGGCACAGCTCCACCACGTCCTTCTGGATGTCCAGCTTGTCGTATTTGGTGGCACCGCCCCGGGGCTTCAGCTCGCCGCCGGCATAGGCCTGCACCGCGCTCTGGTCGATGCGAATGTCATCCTTCCACACCCCGATGACGGAGCAGTCCGCCCGGGCCACCGCGGCCACGCAGTCGTTGGGGCAGCCGGAGAGCTTCAGCTTGTATTTGTAGGGATAAGAAGGCCGGTGCAGGTCGAACTGGAATTCCTGGGTGAGTTCGTAGCAGGCCTCCAGGGTGTCATACATGGCCCATTCGCAGCGGGCCGGACCGATGCAGCAGGAGGGGGACCGGAAGGCGGACCCGGAGCCGCCCAGATCCCAGCCCTTCGCCGTCAGCTTGGCGAAACAGGGTTCCAGCTCCTCGGTGCGGGTGCCCAGAAAGATGATGTCCCCGGTGGAGCCATGCATGTTCACGACGGAGGAGCCATGCTCGTCCCAGATGTCCATCAGTTCCCGGAGCGCCTTGGTGGAGTACATCCACGCCGAGGGATGGTTCACCCGGATGGTATGGAATTGTTCGCAGCCCGGAAATTCCTCGGGGAGGTCGGTGTAGCGGCCGATGATTCCGGAGCCGTACCCCAACACGCCCACGATGCCGCCGTGCTTCCAGTGGGTGATCTTGTCCACATAGGAGCGCTCCAGAAGCCCCAACAGGTCCGCGGTCTGCGGCTTTTTGGCCGCCGCTCGCTTCAGATCCTTCACGAAGCTGGGCCACGGGCCGCTTTCCAATTGATCCAACAACGGGGTTTTGTGCATGAAACAATCCTCCTCACTTGATGGCCCCGAGGGGCTTATCCTTTTTTTCACAAGTATCTGTGTTATCACATACTATCACATGAAATTTGTCAACTAAAAAAAATCCGCCCCCCTCCCCCTGGAGGTCCGCCACCGGGCCCATTTCAGCCAATGGTTCTTTTATCCTGTCCCCCGGGCCCACCACCAGGGTGACCAGTTTCTCCGGCTGCAGGTGGAGTTGCGCCACCCGCTGCACCTCCGCCAGGCTCACCCGGGCGATCCGCTCCCGGTAGCGCTCCAGGTAATCCAGCCCCAGGTCATGGAGGCCGAGGTTCAGGACCTGGCGGGCCAGGGCCCGGGGGGTCTCCAGCCCCAGGGGGAAGTGGCCGATGTAGTAGCTCTGGGCCTCCGCCAGCTCCTCCCCGGTCACCCCCGCCTCCCGCACCTCCCGCACCACCGCCTGAATCTCCCGCACCGCCCGGGCGGTATTCTCCGCCGGGGTGAAGGTGGAGATGATGAAGGGGCCCGGAGCCCGGCGCCAGGCGAAGGTGCTGCGGATGCCATAGGTGAGGCCCAGCTCCGAGCGGATGCGGCCCATGAGCCGGGAGGAGAAGCCCCCCTCCCCCAGGATGTAGTTGAGCAGGCGCACCGGGAAATAGTCCGGGTGGGAGCGGGGCAGGCCCAGATGCCCGATCCGGATCTCGCTCTGGGTGAGCTCCGGGCGGTCCAGGAGGTAGATTCCGGGGGCGGCCAGATGGTCCGGGGCCTCCCGCCAGGCCGGGCTGGCCGGGCCCCCGCCGGCCCAGAAACCGAAGTGGCGCGCCGCCGCCTGGACCAGCTCCGGGAAGGGCACCAGGCCCACGCAGACGAGCACGCTCTCGCCGGGCACAAACTGCTTATGGTACCAGGCCCGCAGATCCTCCAGGCGAAGGGCCTCCAGGTGGTGCAGTTCCCCCCGCAGTCCGTGGCCGTAGGGCGCGCCCTGGAAAAAGAGGCGGGTGAAGGCCCGGTTGGCCACCTCCCGGGGGTCATCCTCCGCCTGGGTGAGCTCCGCCCGGCGGCGCTCCTTGAGGAGGGCGAATTCGCTCTCCGCCAGGGCCGGGGTCTGCACCACCTCCGCCATGGTGGCCAGGTGGGTGTCATAGTCCTCGGCCAGCCCGTCCAGATGCACATAAGTGGCGTCCCAGCCGCCCCGGGCGGTGAGCGCGGCGCCCAGGGCCTCGATGTCCGCGGCCAGCTGGATCTGGGTGCGCCGGGCGGTCCCCAGGGTGAGGAGCTCCGCGGTCCAGTCCGCCACCCCGGGTTTGTCCGGGGGATCGGTTTCCGCCCCCCGTTTGCACATGAAGGCCAGGCTCACCCAAGGGACCCGGGTGTATTCCACCCCCAGCACTGTGAGTCCATTGTCCAAAACGGCCTGCTGTACTGTGGCAATGCCGGTCATGGTCATCCTCCTGGCTCAGAAGAGCGGCCCCAGCTCCTGGCTCTCCGCCGGGCTGACGGGCTTTAAGGTGACCACGGTGCGGTTGTCCTCGGTGAGGTATTTGCGGGCCACCCGGAGGACGTCTGCCGCGCTCACCTGCTCATAGGCAGCCAGGAGGGAATTGGCCAGGGTGCCGTCCCCGGCTTTCAGGTGAAAGAGGGCCACCATGAGGCCGCGGTAGAAGGTCTTGGCCAAGCCCTGCACCGTCTGGGAGCGCAAAAGCTTCTTGGCCCGGCCCAGCTCCGGGTCGGTGACCCCGTCCTGGCGCAGGCGCTCCAGGGCCCCCCAGAGGTCCGCCTCCAGACGGGGCAGGGGCTCCCCCGGCGCCGCCACCGCCCGGATGATGAACAGATCCGGGTCCGCCGCGGTCCACGGCGGCGGATACATCACCGCTTCCAGCTCCGCGGCCCGGCCCGGCCGCACGAATTCCTGGTAAAAGCGGCAGGCCCGCCCCTGGGAGAGGATGGCGGCCAGCACCATGAGGGGATAGATGTCCGGATGTCCCAGCCCCACGGTGTGGAAGGCGGCAAAGAAGGCCTCCACCTGGGAAACCTTCTTGAACACCGCCCGGCGCTCCCCCCGCTGGGGCGGCTCCGGCGCCGGGGGGAGGGGAGGCGGCCCGGAGCCGGGCAGATCGCCGAAATACCGGACCACCAGCTCCCGCACCGCCTCGGGTCGGACATCCCCGGCCACCACGATGAGCATGGTCCCGGGCTGATAGTAGCGGCGGTAGAAGGCGAGGCAGTCCTCCAGGGTGAGGCGGCGCAGGTCCTGGTCCCAGCCGATGATGGGCCAGCGGTAGGGATGGGTGGTGTAGGCGGTGGCGAAGAGGAGCTCCTCCACCAGGCCGAAGGGGCTGTCCACGCAACGGAGCTTGCGCTCGCTCAGCACCACCTGGCGCTCGGTTTCGAAATTTTCGGCGTCCAGCTTCAGGTGTTTGAGTCGGTCCGCTTCCAAAGACAGGGCCAGCTCCAGGTGTTCGGCGGGCAGGTTTTCGAAGTAGGAGGTGTGGTCCCGGGTGGTGAAGGCGTTCACCTCACCCCCCTTGGCCTGCAGCCGCCGGGAGAATTCCTCCGGTCCCAGGGTGGCGGTGCCCCGGAACATCAGGTGCTCAAAGAGGTGGGAGATGCCGGTGATCCCGGGGGCCTCATGCCGGGAGCCCACGGCATAGTGCACCTGGACGGAGACGATGGGCAGGCGGTCATCCGGCAGCACCAGGATCTTCAGACCATTGTCCAGGGTGAAGGGAACGATGGCGATCTGGGGGTTCCAGGACCGGGGGTCCAGGGCTGGTGACGTGGCCATGACCGAATCTCCTCTGGGAGAAGGGGGCCGGCTGGAGGCTCGGGCGTCCCCTCCCCCTGGTCGTCAGGGAAAGGCTGGGGGTGACCACCGAAGGCACCCCCGGGTTCCTCAGCGCCCCGGCGCCGGATAGCCGGCCCAATGGCGCAGCAGGGCCTCATCCACCTGCATCCTCAGGGGCTGGGTCTCCTGAAGGGGGATGCCGGCGGGGCTCTCCCCCGCCAGCACCCGCCGGGCCAGGGCGGCGGCCTCCCGGCCCAGGGCTTCATAGTCCAGGGTGACAGTGAGAATGGCCCCGGGCCCGGAGATCTCGGGGTGGCCGTTCACCACCATCACCCGGCGCTCCTGCCCCAGCCTCAGGACGGCCGCAGCATACCGGGCCGTGGTACTGGCGGGGGGGAGATAAAGCACCTTCGCCCCCTGGTCCAGGAGGCGGCCAAGGGCCTCCCTGTCCTCCTCCGGGCCGGAGGCCTGTGCCATTACGGCGGGGAGTCCGAGCTCCCGGGCCGTCCGCTCAAAGGCCTGGGACACTTCCAGGGCGGCGCCGTCCAGGGGGTCGAAAAGCAGCCCCCAGGGCCGGGGGCCGAAGAGGGCCGTCCCCTGCTTCAGGGCCGGGGCCACCGGCGGGGGGGAGGCCAGGCCGGTGACGTTGCGCTGATGAAACCCGGGCCGGTGGGGGTCCCAGGCGGCATCACTGAAATAGGGATTGCCCACCATGGCGAAGACGATGGGGAGACGCTTCTCCATGGGGGCCAGCATCATCAGGACCGGGGTCCCCAACACGATGAACAGCGGAGGCCGGGCGGCCCGGAGGCGCCGCAGGGTCCCGGGCCCCTCCTCGCCATAGGGCGGAAGGGTGACCACCTCCAGCCGCCGGGGGGCCAAGCCCTCTTCCAGGCCCGCCACCAGCTGGCGCAGCCGGGGGGAGTCCGGGGTGCCCACCACGGTGACAGCGCGGGTGTCCCCGGCCTCACAGGCGGCCAGGAAAAGGATCAGCAGCCCCAGGGCGAGGCGGCCCCACCGGCGGCCCAGACCGCCCCGGCTCAATGAATCAGCTTGCCGATGCGGTTCCACCGGACCTCAAAGGCGGAGGTATCCCAGGTGAAGGAGGTGGCCAGGCCCCGCAGCCCTTTCAAAAAAGCCAGGTACACCGGCAGGGAGTGATCGCCTTTCCAGGAAAAGTAGATGACAAAGGCCTTGCCCCTGAGGGCGTCCAGATGCACAAAGCCCCAGAAGCGGCTGTCGTAGCTGTGGTCCCGGTTGTCCCCCAGGACGAAATACGAATCCGGCGGCACCAGCACCGGCCCGAAGTTGTCCCGGGCCCCCTCCTCGGGGCGGACCGGCGGCGGCAGAACCTCCGGATCGGAGAATACCGCCTGGGGCGTCTCCAGGGGCTGGCCGTTGATGAGCACCTTCTTGTTGACAATCTGCACCCGCTCCCCGGGCAGGCCCACCACCCGCTTGATGTAGTCCTTGGAAGGGTCCTGGGGGAAGATGAAGACCACCACATCCCCCCGCTTGGGCCGGCTGATGGGGATGAGCACCTTGTTGGTGAAGGGGTTGCGGATGCCGTAAATGAACTTGTTCACCAGAAGGTAATCCCCGATGAGGAGGGTGGGGAGCATGGAGCCCGAAGGGATGGAGAAGGCCTGCACCACCAGGGCGCGGATGATGAGGGCCAGGACCACGGCGATGAGCAGGGCCTCGCCGTATTCCCGGGCCAGAGACTTCTTCCGGGCCGGAGCCGGCTCCGGGGGGGAGGAGGAAAGGCGCAGGGTGGGCATGGGAATCGCGCTGCTCCCGCCGCCGGGGCGACGGGAGCGCCGCGGGATCAGTCCACCGGGCTGAACTGGTCCTTGCCGGCACCGCAGATGGGGCAGACCCAGTCTGCCGGCAGGTTCTCGAAAGGGGTGTTGGGGGGGACATTGCCGTCCGGGTCACCCGCAGCCGGATCGTAGATATAACCACACACTTCGCACTGATACTTTTTCATCTCACTCTCCCGGGCCCCGGTCTGAAGGCACTGCCAAGGGGGCTGACCAAATTCACCATATATTTACCCCCCCTTTCGGGCAAGTCAACCCCTTTCCGCTTCCGCGGGGCAAAAATCCGGCCTGTGTCAAAGGGGCGCCGCCCGTAAGAGTTTTTCTGGCCACCTGCCCGGCCTTCTGGCACAATGAAACAAACTCGCCATCAGGAGGGAGACCATGGGCCTGTTTCTGATGTTCGGCAAGTATTCGGCGGAAGGGATCAAGGGCATCAGCGCGGCGCGCACCCAGGAGGCCGAGGGCGTGATCCAGAAATTCGGCGGCAAGGTCCAGGCCATGTACGCCCTGTTAGGAGACCAGGATCTGCTCCTCATCACGGAGTTCCCGGGGGTGGAGGCGGCCATGCAGGCCTCGGTGGCCTTAAGCAAGCTCACGGGAATTGCCTTCAGCACCGCGCCTGCCATCACCGTGGCGGAATTTGACCGCCTCATGGCTGCGGTGTGAGGAGGGAAGGAAAAGGGCTTTGCAGGGCGCTGACCCCGGGCGGCAGGGACGCCGGGCTCCGGACAAAAGCTCTTATCCCTCCCGGGACAGCCGGGCGATAAGGGCCGGGGCCTCGGCGAAGGAGTCGAGGTGGTAGTCCGCGGCCAGGGCCGGGTTGCGGTAGGCCACCAGGCGCACCCCGGCATTGCGGGCGAAGGCCTCGTCCACCGCCGAATCCCCGATATACAGGGCCTCCTCCGGCCGCAGCCGGAAGTGCTCCAGGATGCGCCAGAAGGCCTCGGGGTGGGGTTTGGGCCGGCTCACGTCCAGGGCCGAGACCACCAGGTCGAAGGAGTCCTGAAGGCCGTGGTGGGTGAGAACCGCATGGGTGGTGGTGGTGCGGTTGGTGGCCACCGCGGTGCGGTAGCGGGGCCGCAGGAAGCGCAGAAACTCCCTTACGTGTGGCATCTCCACCATCAGGGGGATGAAGGGGCGGTAGTCCAGGGTGCGGCAGTATTCCAGGACCTCCTCCAGGCGGGGGTCCCCCTGAAAGAGATACTCCACCGACTCCCGGCAGGTGTGGCTGTGGACGTAGTCCACCTGGTGCGCCGCCATGGGCCCCCGGCCGAAGTGGGCCAGGATGCTGTTGTAAAAAGCGATATTGGCGTCCCGGGAATCGAAGAGGACGCCGTCGCAGTCAAATCCCACCAGTTTCAGCACGCCTTGCCTCAGAACCTGCGGGAGGGGCGGAACACCTCCGGCCGCCGCTCCCGGATCATAATCAAAATTTCGCAGGATTGGCCCTGCCCCCGAACGGGTCTGCCGGTCAGGAGGCCCCGGCCCGCCTCATCCCCGCCATTGGCCTGCCCCCGCACGGCTCTGTCCCCGTCCGCCACGATGGCCCGCTGCCTCCGGCCCGGCATCCTCGGGACCCGCATCGGAACGGCGCCCCGGGGCGGCCCGGTCCCCCTGTCCCCTTGAGCTTACCGGGGCCGGGGAGTCCTGTCAATCGGGGCCGGAGAACTGGCCCCGGGGGAGGGCGGCAGGGCCGGAGCCAGGGCCCGGGGACCCGGAAAGGTCCCTGCCTCCCTCCGAGTAGGACCCTGAAGGGTCAAAAACCCCCGGACGCCCCCCTTGACACGGCTTTCGCCGATAGGCCTCCGGGCGGGGGGCGGCTGCCCGGTTGCCGCACTCCGTCGTGGGAAAGGCCCGGCCGCCCCCTTTGAAGGCAAGGGCGGATCTTCTCCCGGAGAGGGGATTACCTCATGGCCGGGATCCGTCCAGGTGAGGGCCCGGTGAGTCCGGCACGGGGAGGGCGGCAGGCGGCCATTATGTCCCTGGACCCGACGCTGTTCCTCCTCCACCGGTCCCGCAGACTGGCGGCCGGGTCTCCTCCCCCGCCCCTCCCTGTTGCCCCGCTTCGGTGAAGCACGGCCCCGGCGGGTCACTGCGCCTGGGCGAGGTGGCGCTGCAGGTCCTCGGCGATGCGGTGCAGGGGCAGCACCTTAACGGCCGCCTCCCGGCGGATGGCCTCCTTGGGCATGCCGAAGACCACGCAGGTGGCCTCATCCTGGGCGATGGTGTAGGCGCCCTGCTGGCGCATGGCCAAGAGCCCTGCGGCGCCGTCGGCCCCCATCCCGGTGAGGATGACCCCCACGGCGTTGCTGCCGGCGGCCTGGGCCACGGACTGAAAGAGCACATCCACGCTGGGTCGCTGGTGGTGCACCGGGGGGCCGTTTTTCACCCGCACCAGGTAGCGGGCGCCGCTGCGCATAAGGAGCATGTGGTAGTTGCCCGGCGCCAGGAGGACCCGGCCGGGGAGCACGGAGTCGCCGTCCTCCGCCTCCTTGACCTCCAGGGCGCAGAGCTGGTCCAGGCGCTCGGCAAAGGAGGTGGTGAATTTGGGGGGCATGTGCTGGACAATGACGATCCCCGGGAAGTTCCGGGGCAGCTGCACCAGGATCTCCTTGATGGCCTCGGTGCCGCCGGTGGAGGCGCCGATGGCCACCACCTTGTGGGTGGTGGTGAGCTGGGGGAGGGGTGTGGCGGCGGTCGGGGCGGAGGGGGCGGCGGCCGCCGCCCGCCGGGGCCGGGTGCGGGCCGCCACCCGGATCTTCTGGAGGAGTTCCTCTCCCAGGTGGCTGACACTGAAGGACCCCCCCGGTTTGGCCAGCACCTCCACCGCGCCCAGCTCCAGGGCCTCCACGGCCATGCGGCTGCCCTCCGGAGTGAGGGAAGAGACAATGATCACCGGGAGGGGGTAGTAGTGCATGAGCTTTTTCAGGAAGGTGAGGCCGTCCATGCGGGGCATTTCCAGGTCCAGGGTGATGACGTCGGGACGTTCCTGGAAGATCTTGTCCCGGGCGATATAGGGATCCGGGGCGGTGCCGCAGACCTCCAGGTCCGGGGCCTTGGAGATGAGGTCGGTGAAGATCTGCCGCACCAAGGCGGAGTCGTCGACGATCAGGACCCTGGTTTTCCGCATGTTGCCGGTCCTTCCTTGGCCGTGTACTCAGGGGTTGTGGCCATCCCTGCCCCCGGGAAGGGGATGAAGGGCCCGGATGGGAGGGGAGCCCTTCTGCATGGTGAAGGGGTCTTCACATCTTTCCCAGGAAGACTTCCAGTCCCTCCTCCTCCTCCACCAGAAAGAGCAGGTGGTTGAGGTTCAGCCGGAAGTGGGGCGCCCCCAGGTCCAGGGTTTGGGAGCGGGGAGGCTGGAGGTGAAAGGCGGCGGAGGCCCCCTCCCGGGCCAGGAAGCTGCCGGCCACCATGTTGGCGCCCTCCCGGACCACGTCCTGGATCTGCTCCGGGGTGGGCTCCTGGTTCCCCAGCCCCAGGAAATTGGCCGCCATCTTCCGGGCCAGGGACTCGGGCACGGTGAGCCCGATGCAGAACTGGCGGGGGCCGTTCACCGGCACCCAGGCCCGCACCCCGGGGCCTTTCCATCTGGGGGGCTCCAGGAGAGGGAGTTCCGGAAAGAGGAAGAACATCCCTTCAAAGACTTCAAAAGTCGCAGCCTTCAAGTTCTCCAGCATCGGGTGTGCGCACCTCCCCCAACAGGGTGCTCAACTGCCGCCGGATGGTCTCCGGCCGGAAAGGTTTCCGGATAAAGCCCTCCACCCCCAGGCGCCGGAAGGGGGCCAGCACCTCCTCCCGGGCTTCGGTGCTCACCATCACCACCGGGATCCCCCGCCACAGATGGTGTGCCTTCAGGGCGGTGACGAAGGCGGTGCCGTCCATTTCCGGCATATGGATGTCCGAGAGCACCAGGTCCACCCAGTGCTGCTCCAGGATCTCCAGGGCCTCCCGGCCGTTGGCGCCTTCAAAGCACTGGCCCAGATTGAAGCCGGAGATCTGCAGAATCTTCCGGATCAGGGCCCGCATGGTGGCCGAATCATCCACGATGAGCACATTGTACGGCATCGCCGTCCCCTACCATGCCAAAGAAGACCTTGGCCTCGTTCCAGGAGCTGCCGAAGTGCAGGAGCAGGCGCTCCAGATCCCGCTCCCGGAGGTTGAAGTGGTACAGCACCTGAGGGAAGCCGTCATAGGCCAGACCCTCGTTGCCCAGATCCTGGCCGAACATCATCACCAGCAGGTCCGCCAGATAGACTAGGAGCACCAGGTCATCGGAGAAGGCCTCGGGCCGGTCCAGATGGTGATAATGGATCACCAGGCGCAGGCGGTCGGGGAAGTCCCAGATGCGGGCCATCTCGCCCCCCACCTCGGCGTGGCTGATGCCCAGCACCAGCTTTTCCGCCTGCTGGAAGGGGATGCCCCGTTTTTCCACCACCATCATGATCTGGGTGAATTTCTGCTCCACGTGCAGGCTTAAGACGATCTTGCCGATGTCGTGCAGCAGGCCGGCGGTGAAGGCGGTGGTGCGGTCCGCCATCCCCAGCTCCCGGGCCAGGAGGTCGGCCATGAGGGCGCAGCTGATGGAATGGCGCCACAGGCCGTGGCGCTCCTGGAAATAGCCCGGGGTGGCGTTGGCGAACAGCCGGGTGGCGCCACTGGCGATGATGATCTTCAACAGCTCCTGGGTCCCCAGCAGGAGGAGCGCCTGGTGCAGGGAGTGGATCTCCCGGCGCAGCCCGAAGTAGGCGGAATTGCTGATGCGCAGGATGTTGGCGGTGATGCCGGGGTCGAACTTCACCACTTCCACCAGCTCCTCGATGCTCACCTCCGGTCGGTTGAGAAGGGTCAGGGCCCGTTGCGCCACCACCGGGAAGGGGGGCAGGTGTTTCAGCGACCGCAGGATGTGGGGTATGAGACTCATGGCCCGACCACCTATAGCTCCACGATATTCTGCCCGATGACCTTCACCCAGACCCGTCCGGTGGCCATATCCAGAAACATGGTGCGGGCCTTGGCCCCCCCCACCTCCTCGTTGTCCACCAGGACGTTGTTTTTGAGAAAGATCTTGCGCAGGGCGGCATAGTTGCGGCGGCCGATCTGGAAGTGCTCCTCACCCCCCAGGACCTGGCCGCCCCCGGCCACCTTCACCTTCAGGCGGGCCTTGCTGGCCCCCAGGGCATAGCATTCCCGAAACAGCCGGGGAATGCCGGTGTCCGCAAACATGAAGGGGTTCTCCGCCGCCCGGGCCGGATCCAGGGAGGAGTCCGGCAGCATGTAGTGCAACAGCCCCCCCACCCGGACCTGGGCGTCATAGATGGCCACGCCGATGCAGGACCCCAGGGCGTGGGTCACCAGCAGGTGGCTGGGCTGGTTGCTCACCTTCATATCGGCCACCCCCACGACCATGAGCACCCGGCCGGGGCCTATTTCCGATAGATCGTGGGGCGGATGTAGGCAAACCGATGGCTGAGATTGCACAGGCTCTCCGAATGTCCGATGAACAGGTAGCCCCCGGGTTTGAGGCTCTCGTGGAATTTCCGGATCACCTCTGCCTGGGTCTCCTTGTCAAAATAGATCATCACGTTCCGGCAGAAGATGATATCCAGCTCCGCCCGGAATGGGACGGGATCCATGAGGTTGGAGCGGAAGAAGTCCACCAAGGACCTGAGGGCCGGCTTCACCTGATAATAGCCCTCCCAGCGCCCGGTGCCCCTGAGGAAATAGCGCCGCCGCCACTCCGGGGGCAGAGGCGTGAGGCGCTCCCCGGAATAGATCCCCCGCCGGGCGCTGGCCAGCACTTGGGTGTTGAGGTCCGAGGCCAGGATGGTGCTCTGCCTCGCTTCGGCCTCCGGCAGGGCCTCCCACAGCACCATGGCCAGGGTGTAAGGCTCCTCGCCGGTGGAGCAGCCGGCGCTCCAGAACCGCAAGCCCCTCCGGCTCCGGCCCTCCCGGTGCCAGGCGGGCAGAAGCTCCCGGAGCAGAAACTCAAAATGGGCCGGCTCCCGCCAAAAGGCCGTCTGGTTGGTGGAGATGGCGTCCAGCAGCCGGGTGAGCTCGGCGCCGCTGCCATCGGCCGTCACCAGGCGGTAGTAGTCCCGGAAGCTGGCCAGACCCCGCTCCCGCAGAAGCTTCCCCAGCCGGGCCTGCACCAGCTCCCGCTTCTGCTCGCCTAAGGAGATGCCGGCGTGGCGCTTGACCAGCTCCCGGATGAGGTCGAACTCCCGCCCGGAGAGGGGCGGGACCGCCCCCGGGGCCACGGCCTCTGAGCGGCCCGGAAGGGAAGATCCCTGGATCTGCGGCTCCATGAGTCCACCCCCGCCTTGGGGGCCTTGGCAAAGAGGCCCCCCTTGCCGGCCCACTTCCCTCATTTCCCGGGGCAGGCGGCACCTTCCCGTCCCCGGGCCTCCCTGCCTTCCGGGAGGACAGCCCGCCTCAGCTTCCCAGGGCCTCCAGCCCCAGAAGCTCCGCGGCGGACAGCACCCGGTCGATATCCAGCAGAATCTTGATGCTCCCCTTGGTCTTGGCGATCCCGAGGATATAGGAATTGTTCAGACCGCGGCCGAAGTTGGGCGGGGGCTCCAGATCCTCGGCCCCCACATTGAGGACCTCGGAGACCGCGTCCACCACCACCCCCATCTGCATCAACCCCTGGCCGCTGTCCACGTCCACCACGATGATGCAGGTGCGTTCCCCGTACTCCAAAGGCGGCAGACCGAACTTCAGCCTAAGGTCAATGACCGGAATGACCCGGCCCCGGAGGTTGATGACGCCCTTGACATACTCCGGGGTCTGGGGGATGGCGGTGATCTCCAGCATGCCGATGATTTCCCGCACCTTCAGGATCTCCAGGCCAAACTCCTCCTGGGCCAGAACGAAGGTGAGGTATTTGCCCTCCCGGGCTCTGAGTCCCGTCTGCTCCAGGGACCGTGCCGCTTCTCCCATGGCCGCCTCCTCGGGGGCCGCGGCGCCCCCCTCTTTCCTATCGGCGCAAAGTGTCCGCTCGTTAAAATTCCTTGAATTCATCCTGTTCAAAGGGGATGAGCTCCTCCGGTTTGGCCGCCCCGGCCGGCACCAGGGGCTTCTCCGTTATGGCCGGGCGTTTCAGGGCCGGCCGGCCCCGGGTCAGCCGGGTCGCGGCCTGGGAGGTTGCCGGCCGCAGGCCGTTTTTGCCGCCCCCCACCAGCCGGGTGAGCTCCGCCACCAGGGCCTTCATCTGCTCGGACTGGGCGTTGAGCTCCTCGGAGGCGCTGGCGCTCTCCTCGGCGTTGGCGGCCACCTGCTGGGTGACGGTGTTCATCTCGGTCACCGCCTTGTTGATCTGCTCCACCCCCTGGGCCTGCTCGCTGGAGGCCGCGGCGATCTCCGCCACCAGGTCCTTCATCTTGCCGGTGTCGCTGGCCACCTGGGAGAAGGCTCCGGAGGTCTTCTGCACCAGCTCGGCGCTCTGCTGGACGCGGGAGACGGTCCCCTCGATGAGGTCCGCGGTGTTCTTGGCGGCCTCCGCGGCCCGCATGGCCAGGGCCCGCACCTCGTCCGCCACCACCGCGAAGCCCGCCCCCGCCTCGCCGGCCCGGGCCGCCTCCACCGCGGCGTTCAGAGCCAAGAGATTGGTCTGGAAGGCGATCTCATCAATGGTCTTGATGATCTTGGCCGTCTCCTCGCTGGCCCGGGAGACCTCCTGCATGGCGCTGATCAGCCCCTGCATGGCCTGCGTCGCCTGGGCCACCACGCCGCTCGTCTCCGCCATCAGGGCGTCGGCCTGCCGGGCGTTGTCGGCGTTCTGCCGGGTCATGGAGGCCATCTCCTCCAGGGAGGCGGAGGTCTCCTGCAGGGAGGCGGCCTGCTGGCTGGCGCCCTGGGCCAGGGACTGGCTGGCCCCCGCCACCTGGGCCGCGGCCGCGGCCACCTGCTCCGAGCCCTCCTTCAGGGAGGTGACCACCCGGGTGAGGGTGCCCGTGAGGTTCCGGGTGATGAAAAAGCCCAACAGCCCCGCCAAAAGCAGCCCCGCCGCCATGGCGGCGAAG
>Ga0197142_1002573_pt1 | contig 15767 bp, 18 predicted proteins | sample GBS60_MetaG_FD_148614 | JGI IMG/M metagenome (GOLD analysis project Ga0197142, IMG submission 148614) | Sediment microbial communities from Great Boiling Springs, Gerlach, Nevada, United States - GBS 60_MetaG | ecosystem: Environmental > Aquatic > Thermal springs > Hot (42-90C) > Sediment...
TTCCTGCCTACAAGCGCGGTGGCTCGGCGCAGAGCGAGCCGTTCGCCGAGAACTTCCTGGCGGCGATTCGCGAGGGCGTCCCGCTGGCGGTCGATGTGCTGACGGGCGTGCGCTCGACGATTGTGCCCCTGCTGGGCAACATCGCCTACCGTGTGGGGCGTAGCATCCGCTGGGACGCGCAACGGGCGCAGATTCTGGGCGACCGTGAGGCGAGCGCGCTGCTTTCGCGCAACTGGCGCGCCCCGTGGGGCATCCCCAAGCGGTACATCAAGCCGATTGGCTAAGCCCCCCGCAGGGTACAATACCGCCATGCACGGCGAAGCGGCAGAGCGACTGTTCCGTGAGTATCTGGAGCGTCAGGGCTGGCGCTATTGGACGGAATCCGAGTTCCGCCGCGCGCTGGGACTGAACAATGCCAACCCTGCGCCCGACTTCACCCTGCTGGACGATACAGGCGCGCCCGTCGCGCTCGTCGAAGTGAGCCAGTTTACAGGGGACATCGACGCGCTCATCCCAGAGAACGGGCTGACGCCTGTCAAGACCTCGCCGCTGCCCCAAAAAGTGCGCAAAAAAGCGAACCAGTTGCGCAGCGTCCTTCAGCAAGCAAGCGGGCAACTTGGCGACCTACCGACCATGCTGGCGCTGTATGACCCGCTTGGAGCGCAGACCCATCGCATGGTCATCTTACAACACCTTCTGGGGTTGGCGCAGGCGGTGGACACTTATCCACTGGCTGGCAAGGTCAGCATGCAACAGTTGATGCTCACGCCAGAGGGGCAGTTCTTCCGATACGCGCCCCAAAACGCCCACTTGAGCGCGGTCGCTGCCCTACGCATAGAGAAAGTGTTTGCGCATCTCTCTGGGTTGGAACGCGAAATCGCCGCGATTGAGGCGCAGGACTTTGAAGCGTTTGCGGATAAGTTTTGCGAAATCTACGAGAGACACCGCGCCAGTGGCGCCCGCGTTGATGAGGAGGTTCCCGTGCTTGAAATTTTCCTAAACCCTGCCGCGCAGGTACCGTGGCATCCTATGTTCTGGGGGCAATACGACAGGGTGTGGGGCTTGATTGACCCGCAGACCTACGGTCTGGTTTACAACGGTCTCCTCGTGGCGCACGCGGGCGTTCTCACGGGGGTTTCCCTGCCCGACCCTGTGCAGAGCGCACGCGCTTCAGGCTTCTATGATGAGTAGTTTGCGGGTTTTGGTGGAAATGAACACTTAGGTACACTCTACTCTGATGCTGACCAACGAGGAGCGGCGCGTCGGAATCTACACGGAGTCGCACCAGCCGATTGACCCTGCGCAGGTCTCGCCCGATACGCCCTTAGAGTCGTTGAACCTCAACTGGCGCGAGCGCGATCTGCCTGAACGGGTACGCACCAAGCATGTGCATCGGTTGCATCCCTGATTGCGTTTCGACGACATGGTAGCCGCTGTGCTATCCAAAGCGTCTGATGACGATGTAGAGGAACTCTCAATCACCGCCGACCTCTACATCCTTCGCCATGATGGAACGGAACTTTTTTTTTTCGAGATAAAGTCGCCCCAGCCGAACAAAGGACAGTGCCTGGAAGTCACCCAGCGATTGCTACGCATTCATTTGGCGCGTCGGCAGCCCCGCCCGCAGGTACAGGCATTTTTTGCCATGCCCTATAACCCGTATAGCGACGCCCGCAGTGATTATCGCTGGAGGTACGCCATAGACTACACACCCTTTGAAGACGCCGTGCGGATAGGACAAGAGTTTTGGAGCCTCGTCGGAACCGACTCCACCTACAGGGAACTGCTGCAGATTTACGCAGAGGTAGGGCAAGAGTGTGAGCAGGCAATTCTGCAACTCTTCCGTTAAGCCAACCCAACTTGCCGCCTTGTCAAGTTTTCCCGCGTGTGCGGGTACACACATGGAGACAAACTATGCTGGGCAAAATCATTATAAGTGCCTTTGCGTTGGTTTTTCAACATGCCCCCCTCCCAACCTCCCCCGTGGACGGGGGAGGAACCGCGACTCCCTCCCCGCCCGCGGGGAGGGTTGGGGTGGGGGCTATGTTTAAATCTCACTGCAAAGACACTTATTAGATACCTTTCGATGCCTGTGTACGAGAACATTCGCGCCAACCGTTGCCTGATTGCGTCTGACAAGGCGTTTCGGAACACAGGGCGGCGCATTGGGACTATCTTCACGGGGTGAAGACTCACCTATTGGTGGCGTTGGGGGGTTATTGCGGAGTTCTGGCTCACGCCTAGCAGTTGGCACGACTTGACAAGGCTGTATGGGATGGTGTTGGGTGTTCCTTGTGGATGTGCGTTGATGACAGAACGGGCGTACAACGATGGGTTGGCGCATTTAGATGCACCCCTTGCGTATCGAGTCATTCGCAGGGTATAATAAAGAGCCTTTGCAGCGCGTGGCACGCGCTGCAACCCATCCCAAAGGGGGGAGGCGAGGCGGGCGCTATGTCGCGGTCCAACTCGGTGTCCGAGAAGCGGTTTCCGCTAAGTATCGGCGGGGATTGACCGATACCGTTTTGGATCTACGCCACATAGGCGCTTGTGCCCCTCGGGGCGCGCAGAAAGCGTCTGGGACCGAAACCGACCGCGCAAAACCACCCCAATCGCCTCCGGGTTCGTGGCAGCTGCAGCTGCCCGCGAAACTCGGTCGTAGCTGAACGCTACGGGACAAACACACTTTGTCGGGAGAGACAACAATGATGAAGGTTGGCATTCTGGGGCGCCGACCTGCGCGGTCGACCATGCGCCAGTGGGCGCAGTCGGTCTGGCGCAGCGCGCGCGATTGGATCGCACGGATTTTCGTGCCGTCGGCTCGGCAAGCGGTCGTCCAGCCACTGCAGCAGGGCTTCGAGTACGAGATTGCCCCGCGCAGCCTCTGCCAAGACGACCAGCTTGCTCTGGGCACGCACCTGCTCGTGGAACTGTACGGCTGCAGCGGGCACACGCTGGAACGGGTTGCCTATGTGGAGAACGCGCTTGTGCGCGCCGCGCACGAATCGAACGCGCATATCGTAAGCCACTTTTTCCATGAGTTCGAACCGTATGGCGTATCGGGCGTTGTAGTCATTGAGGAGTCACACTACACTATTCACACCTGGCCCGAACGACGCTACGCTGCGATCGACCTGTTTTTCTGTTCCGAGACAGTAGAAGCGGCGCGTGCGTTGGAGGTGCTGCGCCGCGCGTTTGAACCCGAACATGTCGAGGTGATGCTGATTCGGCGTGGGGTGCTGAAGCGCACGCCAGGTTGACTGGCAGGCGTGCTGCATCCCCGTGCGACCGACAAGCAACGATGGAGCCGATGCGTAACGCTGCGCTGCGGGCGGGCACGCCCGCTTCGGAGGGCGAAGTGGGGCTGGTCGCGCCGCAGCGCGTCTTCTTCCCCAACGGCTTAACGCTTGCCAGCGGGCAGCGGCTTGCGCCTATTGAAGCCGCCTACGAGACCTACGGTACGCTTGCGCCCAGCAAAACGAATGTCGTTTTGCTGTGCCACGCGCTCTCGGGCGGTGCGCACGCTGCAGGCAGACATAATCCCGATGATCGTAAGCCTGGTTGGTGGGATCTCTACATCGGTCCGAATAAGGCACTGGACACGAACCATTTTTTTGTTATCTGCATTAATGTGTTAGCAAGTCCCTATGGAACGACCTCGCCGCTCTCGATAGACCCTGCAACAGGCGAACCATACCACCTAAACTTCCCCTCGATTTGCGTCACTGATTGGGTGGAACTGGAGCGCATGGTGCTGGAAACGCTGGGGATTGAGCATCTGCACGCGGTGGTAGGCGGTTCCACAGGTGGGATGCGGGCGTTCGAGTGGGCAGTGCGCTACCCCGCGCGCGTGCGCAAGGCGTTGGTCATCGCCGCGCCCGCCCGCTCCAGCCCGATGGTAATCGCGCTCAACCACATCCAGCGACAGACTATCCTCATGGGGCTGGAACATGGCGGGCGAGCGGGTGCTAATCGCGGGTTGATGCTCGCGCGAATGTTAGCACACCTCTCCTACCTGTCTGAACACGCGCTCTGGAGCAAGTTCGGACGCGATACTACGCCCGAAACCGAGTTCTGGAGCGTGATGTTCCAAGTGGAGAGCTACTTAGAATACAAGGCGACTACCTTCCTGCAGCGGTTCGACCCGTTCTGCTACCTTTACATCACACGGGCGATGGACACCTTCGATTTGGGCTCCACTTATGGAGGCGGCGATTTGCGCCGAGCATTGGAGCGCGTGCAGGCGGCGATGCGCTTTGTCAGCTTCACCTCCGACTGGCTCTTCCCTCCGTCGGGGCAGCAAGAAGCCGTAGAGATACTCCAGTCGCTGGGCAAGTGTGTTGACCATGTGGTACTCGACAGCCCATGGGGGCACGACTCATTTCTGGTGGAGCGTGTGAAGCCGCAGTTGAAGCCTGTCATCAAGGCGTTTTTAGAGAGCGATGATCACGGAGTGGCTGGCACTTGATTTCGTGCGGAATGCGCTGTTGGCATCAGCACTGTTGGCGGTGGTCTATCCGTTGCTGGGAGTGTTCGTAGTAGGGCAGCGGGTGGCATACTTTAGCGACGCGGTGGCGCATGCCGCGTTTGTGGGCGCAGCGCTTGCGGGACTGCTTGGCTGGCAGCTGGGTGACGCGCTTGTGCTGACTGCGCCGCTCTTTGCCCTGCTGGTGGCATGGTTCCAAACGCGCACACATCTGCCTACCGACACGCTCTTAGTGGTCGCCATTACAGGTGTTTCGGGACTGGGGATTGCGCTAATTAGCCTCACGGACACACCGCTGGCGTTAGGTGCGCTGCTATTTGGCGATGTGCTGGCGCTGGAAGCGAGCGACCTGTGGCGGCTGCTCGGCGCAGACTGTCTTGTGGCTGCGTTGTTGATCGGGCTGGCGCGCCCGTTGATACGGATTGGCTTTCATCGCGAGTTGGCGCAGGCGCAGGGTGTGCCCGTGCGCGCGGTCGAGACGCTCTTCCTCTTGGGGCTTGCACTGGCAGTGGCGGTTGGCATTCGTGCAGTGGGTATCCTACCAATTAGCGCGCTACTGGTGTTGCCTGCAGCGTCCGCCCGCGCGGTATGTCAGAGTTTCCGCGCCACGCTTTGGACAAGCGGGCTACTGGGTGCGCTAAGCCTCGCAATCGGCTTCACGCTCGCGCTTTGGCAGCCGATTCCGCCTGGTGCAGCGGTCGCGCTGACCGCAGCAGCAATCTTTGGGATGATTGCCTTGCTGCGCCCTGTGCAAGGAGCAACTGCATGACTCGCTGGCTGCCCGCAACACTCTGGATAGGAATGCTGCTGCTAATCTTCTACTTCTCGTCGCAAGCAGGTAGCCCAGAAAACTCTGCCGCATGGCTGATAGGCTTTTTGCGCTGGATTGCACCCTCCCTTGCAGAGCAGCTGACCCCAGAACAGCTGAGCGTTCTCAACTACCTTTTGCGCAAACTGGGACATGGTACAGGCTACTTTCTCCTTGCGCTGGTGGGCTCTTGGGCGTTTCGGCGCAGCTTCGGAATGGAAGCGACGCGCGCCTTGCGCTGGGCAGTCCTCACCAGCCTACTCCGCGCGATACTCGATGAAATCCACCAAACATTCGTGCCTGGACGCACAGGAACTGTTGTCGATGTAATGATTGACGCTGTGGGAATCACACTTGCGGCATGGTTGGTCAGGCGCCGAACGCTGCGAAGGGACAGTTAGATTGCGCCAATGGTGTTCTTTGGTTCTGAGGCGCATAGCGCGTTGAGTGTACCTTCTGCGGGGGCTGTTCTAAAATGGATGCCTGTGAGGCACACGAGGAGTGGGTATAATCCAGCTGATGACCGACTTGCGCACGCTAAGCGAAACGATTCAGGAGGCTCGCCGTCGCCTGAAGGCGATTGGCGAGCATCTTTGACCTCGCTCGCCTGAAGGCGGAGATAGAACGCCTGCAACGCGCCAGCGAGTCGCCAGAGTTCTGGGCGAACCCTGCGGAGGCGCAGATGACAATGCAGCACCTTGCGCGGCTGCGCAACTGCATCGAGCCTGTGGAACGGCTGATGGTGCAGGCGGACGAACTCCACGAATGGCTCAGCCTGCTGGAGATGGAGTACGACGAGCGCACGGCAGCGGAGGTCGGCGCACAGGTTGCCCTCCTGCAGCAAGAGGTGGAACAACTCGACCTGCTAACGCTGCTGAGCGGAGAATATGATGCCCACAGTGCGATTCTGGAAATCAACTCGGGCGCGGGCGGCACGGAGGCGTGCGACTGGGCGGCGATGCTGCTGCGGATGTACCTGCGTTGGGCGCAACGGCGCGGATTCCGTGCCGAAATCGTCGACGAATCACCTGGCACTATCACGGGCTACTCCAGCGTCGGCGTGCTGATTGAGGGCGAGTACGCCTACGGGCTGCTCAAATCGGAACACGGCGTGCATCGACTTGTACGCATCTCGCCGTTCGACGCCAACAAGCGGCGCCACACCTCCTTCGTACTGGTAGAGGTCATGCCACAGGTCGAGCAGAGCGAGTATCAACTCAAGCCCGACGAGGTAAAAATCGAGACCTTTCGCGCAGGCGGGCACGGCGGACAGCATGTGAACAAGACCGAGTCGGCGGTGCGCGCCACGCACATCCCTACAGGCATCACCGCCTCGTGCCAGAACGAACGCTCGCAGCACCAGAATAAAGAGGTCGCGCTCAAGGTGCTGGCAGCGCGCGTCGCCGAATACTACCGCCGCCAAGAGGAGCAGAAGATGCGCCAGCTCAAAGGCGAGGTTGCCCCTGCAGAATGGGGACACCAAATCCGAAGCTATGTCTTGCAGCCCTACACGCTGGTCAAAGATCACCGCACGGATTACGAGACGGGCAATGTGCAGGCGGTGCTGGAGGGTGAGATTGATGGCTTTATCGAAGCGTATTTAAGGTGGAATGCCTCGAAGCGTTCCGCCCTCGAAGCAAGCGCAGAGGGATAGCGATGAGAGTGGCTCGGTTGGTGTTGGGATGGGTATTACTGGCTCTGGCAGTGGGCTGGAGTCGGGTGGGTCTGTCGCAGGGGGAGCCGCTGGCAAGTGTCGGCGAGCGCTCGAATCCCGTGGCGCAGACGATTGTGGAGGCGATGCGCTCGGCGACGGGTGCGGAGATGGCGCTGCTTGGCGCAGCGTTTTTCAACGAGTCGGCGTCCGTGCCCGCGACAGGCTTCACAGCGGACGACCTCATCAAGTCGCTTGCGCACCCCGACGACGAGGTGGTGGTGCTCAGCCTGCGCGGGGAGCAGATTCTGCAAGCGTTGGAGCGCGCACTCGAACTTTACCCGCAGAAAAATAACGCGTTTCTACAACTGGCGGGTGTAGAGGTGCGCTTCAATCCGAAGGCAGAGCCAGGCAAGCGCGTGGTGAGCGTGATAGTTGCGGGCGCGAGGGTGGAGCTTGAGCGCGTCTACAGGGTGGCGACCACCGCGCCGATGGCGCGCGGCGCACTGGGCTACTTCCGCGTCTGGAGCCGCGATCAAATCACGCAAAGCACAGGACGCACGGTCGCCGAAGTCGTACGCGACTACTGCAAGTGGCAGCGCTCGCTGCTCAGTCAGCCCACATGGAGAGCGTCCGACACTTAGTAACCCGCTAAGGCTCCCCCGCGTCGCGCGGGGCACAGGTTCGGTTCTCCCTGCGTTCAGGGGTGCGAAAAATGCCTCAGCCCAATCGCTCTCCCACTTGCGGGCGGTAGCCGTTGAGGAACGCGCGGATGTCCATGCGCGGGCGGCTTTCGGGCTGCACCTCCAGCAGGCGCAGCGCGCCCGCGCCACAGGCGACGCGAAAATCGTCGGGCGCGCAGGCGACAATCTCTCCTGAGGTGGCAGCCTCTGTGCATATTGCAACTTCCACTTTCCAGAGTTTAAGCGTCTTGCCCCGCCAGTAGGTGAATGCGCCAGGCTTGGGCGAGAAGGCGCGGACGCGGTTGCAACACCGCTCGGCAGGCTCCTCCCAGCGGATGCGCGTATCGTCTTTCGTGATGAGCGGCGCGTAGGTCGCAGCGGCGTGGTCTTGGGGCGTGCGGGTAAGCGCGCCTGCCTGCAGGCGATGCAACGCCTCCAACAGCAGGCTCGCCGCGCACGCCGCCAATCGCGTTTCCAGCGTCCCGTAGTCGTCGTCGGGGTGGATTGGCTCGGCCACCTGCAGGTAGATGTCGCCCGCGTCCATCGCAGCGACCATCTCCATCAGCGTCACGCCTGTTTCGCGCTCGCCGTTCAGCAGTGCGTACTGGATGGGCGACGCGCCGCGATACTTGGGCAGCAGCGAGGCGTGCAGATTCCAGTTGCCTAGCGGCGCAATCTCCAGCACCGCTTGCGGCAGAATCTTGCCATAGGACGCCAGCACAAGCAGATCGGGCGCAAGGGCACGCAACTGCTCGATAAACTCAGGGTCGCGCGCACGCACGGGGGTCAGTATGGGCAGCCCCAGCGACTCGGCGAGAGCATGCACGGGCGTCTTTTGCAGGCGCATGCCGCGTCCCGCAGGCTTGGGCGGCTGACTCACAACTGCAAGAATCGGGTAGCCCGCCTCGTGCAGTCGCTCCAGCGGCGGCACAGCAAACGCACCCGACCCAAAATAGACGATGCGTGGCGCGTTCAGACGCTCTCCTCCTCGTCGTCTTGATTGGGATGCTCCCATCGAAGCGTCTGGCGAATTGCGCGGTCGATGAAGAGAATGCCGTCCAGGTGGTCGATCTCATGCAGGGCGATGCGGGCAGGGTCGCCCTCAAGGTGCAAGCGGATGGGCTTGCCGTGGCGGTTGACACCGCGCAGGATAATCTCCTTCGGGCGCTTCACATCGCCGAACAGTTGCGGGATACTTAGGCAACCCTCCTGTCCTATCTGCTCACCAGAACGCTCCAGCACCTGCGGATTGAGAATCACGCGCGGTTTCTGGTCTTTCGGGGCGACGATGATGAGACGGATGAGCGAACCAACCTGCGGTGCAGCCAGCCCGACGCCTTTGGCGCGCTGCATCACCCGCAGCATGTGTTCAATCAGATGTTCCAAGTCGGGCGTGATGCGCTGCACGGGCTTGGCGACCTTACGCAGCAACGGGTCGGGATACTTCACGACCCCGTCGTCCTGCTCAAAGTAGACCCTAAACTCGTCGGGAATCAGGATGTCGATCGGCTTCATCGTATAGAAAGATTATACCTATGCACTGCCTCACTACGAGATGCTGGGCGTGCTGGACAATCTGCTGGAATCCGTCCCACCATGACCCGATTCGGTGGCGCCTCCAAGACGGATAATCACGAAACGCCTGCAAGCAGGAGAACACCGCTTCACGGCGAACCCTTTCCCAGAGGAGAGGACGACCTATGCCGCAAGTGCGTTTCGATACCTACTATCGGTATGAGGAACTGACTCGCATTTTGCACGCCTTCGCGGAGGAGTACCCGAACCTCGCGCGTATCGAGAGCGTCGGCAAGAGCTACGAGGGGCGCGACATCTGGTTGCTGACCCTCACGAACTTTGCCACAGGTCCTGCCGAAGAGAAGCCCGCGCTGTGGGTGGACGGCAACATCCACGCGAGCGAGGTCTCGCCCTCATCCGCCTGCCTGTACTTGATTTATCGCCTCACACGCGAGTACGGGTCGCACGAGAAGATCACGCGCTGCTTGGACACCCGCGCGTTCTATGTGTGCCCGCGCGTGAACCCCGACGGCGCGGAGTGGGCGCTGGCAGACAAACCCAAAATCATCCGCTCCAGCACGCGCCCCTACCCGTATGACGAAGACCCCATCGGTGGGCTGGTAGTCGAAGACATCGACGGCGACGGGCGCATGCTAATGATGCGCATTCCCGACCCGAACGGCAACTGGAAAAAGCACCCCGACGAGCCGCGCCTGATGATCCGACGCGAGCCTGACGAAACGGGCGGCGAATACTACCGCATTCTGCCCGAAGGCAGATTCGACGAGCCGTTCGACCCCGCCATCCTCACCCTCCAGCCCAAAAAAGAGGGCTTAGATCTCAACCGCAACTTCCCCAGCAACTGGCGGCAGGAACACGAGCAGGGTGGCGCAGGACCCTATCCGACCTCCGAGCCAGAGGTGCGCGCGATTGTCGACTTTATCGCCAAGCATCCCAACATCACGGGCGGGGTGACCTTCCACACTTGGAGCGGCGTGCTGTTGCGCCCCTACAGCCACCAACCTGATGACGCCTTCCCTGCCGAAGACCTGTGGACCTACCAGAAAATCGGCGCAAAGGGCACCGAAATCACGGGCTACCCTAATATCTCCGTCTATCACGACTTCAAGTACCACCCGAAGGAATACATCTCAGGCGTGTTCGACGACTGGATGTACGACCACATGGGCGTGTTCGCGTGGACGGTGGAGATTTGGAGCCCGCAGCAGCAGGCGGGCATTACCGACTACAAGTTTATCGACTGGTACCGCGAACACCCTGTTGAAGACGATCTGAAGCTCCTGCGGTGGAGTGACGAGGTGTTAGGCGGCAGGGGCTATGTGGATTGGTATCCGTTCGAGCATCCGCAACTGGGTAAGGTAGAGCTGGGCGGCTGGGATATGCTGTACGCGTGGCGTAACCCGCCACCAGAGTTTCTGGAGAAAGAGATTGCGCGCTTTCCCGACTGGCTGGTGTGGCATCTGCTGATCTCGCCGAAGTTGGCGGTGTACGAGGCGACGGTGGAACCGCTGGGCGACGCGCTTTACAAGGTGCGCTTGGTGGTGCAGAATACGGGCTGGCTGCCGACCTACATCACCAAAAAGGCGCTGGAGAAGAAGCTTGTGCGCGGAGTGATTGCCGAGATTACGCTGCCCGATGGCGCGACGCTGCGCACGGGCAAACCGCGCGAGGAGCTGGGGCAGCTCGAAGGGCGTGCCTACAAACCCTCCGCTGCCAGCGTGTGGAACTCCGACCCGACCGATGACCGCGCGAAGGTAGAATGGGTCGTGCACGCCCCTCGCGGCGGAACCGTGCGTCTGGTCGCCCGCCACGAACGCGCAGGCGTCGTGCGCGCCGAGTGCGCACTGGCGTAGCAGAGAAGTCCTCTGTGCCTTTCCGACCACGCCGCTTGCGCTCCCAGCGAAGGGGCGTTCGCGTTTCCAGCCCCTCGTCTCCACATGCGCTCACGCATGTGCCAGCGCCTGTTCCAAGTCGGCGATGATGTCCGCCACATCTTCAATCCCGACCGACAGGCGAATAAAATCGGGCGTGACGCCTGTGGACTCTTGTTGTTCAGGAGTCAACTGACGGTGCGTGGTGCTGGCAGGGTGAATGATGAGCGACTTCGCGTCGCCGATGTTTGCCAAGTGCGAGTGCAGCTGCACATGCTGAATCACACGCACGGCTGCGTCGTAGCCGCCCTTGACCCCGAAGCCCACAATCGCGCCCTGACCCTTCGGCAGGTATTTTTGGGCAAGCGCGTAGTACGGGCTGGTCTCCAAGCCAGGATAGTTCACCCACGCGACTTTCGGGTGTTCACTAAGCCACTGGGCGACCCTGAGGGCGTTCTGGCTATGTCGCTCCATGCGCAGGTGCAGCGTCTCCAGCCCCTGCAAAAACAGGAAGGCGTTGAACGGCGAAATCGCGGGACCCAAGTCGCGCAGCAGTTGCGCCCGCACTTTGATGATGTACGCCATCTCACCAAACGCCTCACGGAAGTTCAGCCCGTGATACGACGGGTCAGGCGCAGTGATTTGCGGGAACTTGCCGTTGTCCCAGTTGAACTTGCCCGAATCGACAATTACGCCGCCGATGCTGTTGCCGTGCCCGCCGATGAACTTGGTCGCCGAATGCACCACGATGTCCGCGCCCCAATCGAACGGGCGCAGCAGCACGGGCGTCGGCACCGTGTTGTCCACAATCAGCGGGATGCCATGCTCGTGTGCGATATTCGCGATGGCTTCGAAGTCATGCACATCGAGCTTGGGGTTGCCAATGGCTTCAATGTAGAGCGCGCGGGTCCTGGGCGTGATCGCGCGGCGGAAGTTGTCGGGGTCGCGCGGATCCACAAAATGCACGGTGATCCCGAACTTCTGCGGGAAGGTGTATTTGAACAGGTTGTAGGTGCCGCCGTACAGGCTGGTAGTGGAAACAATCTCGTCGCCCGTGTTAGCGATAGCAAGGATTGCCAGTGTCTCGGCAGCTTGCCCTGAAGCGACCGCTAACGCACCGACGCCACCCTCCAGCAGTGCCATACGCTGCTCGAACACACCTTGTGTGGGGTTCATGATGCGCGTGTAGATAAAGCCTGGCGTTTTCAGGTCGAACAGGCTTGCTGCGTGGTCGACGCTGTCGAACAGGTACGAAGTTGTCTGATAAATCGGCACGGCGCGGGCGCCTGTTGCGGGATCGGGTTCCTGCCCGCCGTGAACGCAAAGAGTGCCTAATTGATAGTGTCCTTGCATACGCAACGCAAACCTCCCTAAGTGGGCGCAAGTATACCCGACATACCCTCTGGGACAGCATAGCGCCAGCGGGCGTCCAGTCGGTGGTGAGACGCTCTACAACGCTTGTTCGTCCTCGATTCGAACGGTCAGTCGCGCCAGCGCCCAGTGCGCCGTCTCGCGCAGGATGGGGTCTTCGTGCTGGCAGTAGCGTTCAATCAGCGGGCGCAGGGCGGGGTCGCCTTTGTTGCCCGCCACAATCAGCGCGTTGCGCACCAGTCCGCGCCACTTCGCGCGTTTGAGTGCGCTGCCGCGAAACCGCTCGGCGAACTGCGCCTCGTCCATCGTCAGAATCTCGTGTAGGCGCGGCAGGGCGCGGGGCTGAAAGCGCGGCTCGTGGGTCGGCTGCGCCCGCAACGGCTGATGCGCGCGCGGGCGGTTGAACGGGCACACCTCTTGGCAGATGTCGCACCCGAACAGCCACTCGCCCATCGGCGCACGGTAGCGTTCGGGAATCGTGTCGCGCAGCTCAATCGTCAGGTAGCTAATGCACTTGCGGGCGTCCAGCACATACGGCTCGGTCAGCGCGCCTGTCGGGCAGGCGTCCAAGCACAGCCGACAGGTTCCGCACCCGCCCTCGGCAGGCGCGTCGTACTCCAGCTCCAGCGTCAGCAGCAGCACGCCCAGAAAAAAGTACGACCCGCGATGCGTGTTAATCAGGCAGGTGTTCTTGCCGTACCAGCCCAGCCCCGCCAGCCACGCCAAATCGCGCTCCAGCACAGGCGCGGAGTCGACGCAGGCGCGCCCCCGAACATCGGGCGCGACCGCTTGAATCGCGCCCAGCAGCGTCTCCAGCTTCTCGCGAATGACTTGATGATAGTCGTCGCCCAGCGCGTAGCGGGCAATCCGATAGTCGGTGTCGGGCAGTTCGGCGGGCGCGTAGTTCAGCCCGACCACCACGGCGCTGCGGGCGTCGGGCAACAGCTCGGCAGGGTTGACGCGCAGATGCGCCGTGCGCTGCAGGTACTCCATCGCGCCCGCGTAGCCCTGCGCCAGCCAGTGCAAAAACGACTCGGCGTGCGGCGGGGACTGCGCAGGCGCAATCCCCACCAAATCGAAACCCAGCGCGCGTGCGTATGCCTTAATCCACTCGGACACCAGCAGGAGGGTACCTGATTGAGGTACAATACGAGGGGCGAGCCATGCGTTTTCGGGTCATGCTCAAAAAGACGGACGAGGGGTACGCCGTTTGGTGTCCCAGTCTGCCAGGCTGCTGGTCGCAGGGCGAAACTGAAGAGGAAGCCCTGCAGAACATCCGCGACGCCATCCAAGAGTATCTGGAAGCTGTTCAGCAGATGGCTAACGAAGCCGACCAATAGCTTTTGAGAGGGGCGCGCACCATTGCCGCCCCACTGCTTATCCTACGCCTCCCACAGGAACGGCTGCTCGTCGGTCAGCACGCGCGCCTTGCTAATCACCTCGCGCAGATACGGCGGGATGCCAAACATGCCGTAGTGCGTGCCGGGGTCGTAGTAGCGCAGACCCTGCACGCCGCGCTGCTCGATACGCCGTGCGATTTCCTCGCGCGGAATCTCCAGCGGGTCGTGCTTCTTAGACGCCAGAATGAAGCCCCACGGCAACATAAACGACGCCACGAAGCACCAGTAGGGGCGCACAATCGGGAACACCTCCTGCAGCGTGCGGGCGATACAGCCGTACAGGTACGGGTAGAGCGGGTCACCCGCGCCCGACTGCACGGTCAGCACGCCGTCGTCGGTCAGCGCGTCGTAAATCATCTGGTAGAACTCGCGCGTGAACAGATACTGCGACGGACCTGCCTCCAGCGGGTCGGTCAAGTCCGACACAATCACATCGAAGTGGTTGCGGTACTGCGGGATGATTTTGCGGGCGTCGTCGAAAATCAGCGTCGTGCGCGGGTCGCTCAGCGAGCCTTGATGCCACTCAGGCAGCCACTGCTCGCAAACGCGCACCAACTCCTCGTCGATGTCCACCATCACGGCTTCCTGCACGGTGTTGTGGCGCAGCGCCTCGCGCAAAGTCGCGCCCTCGCCCCCACCCGCCACCAGCACGCGCCTCGGGTTCGGGTGCGTGAACATGCCTGGCTGCACCATCGGCTCGTGGAACATGTATTCGTCTAACAACGCGGACTGTATCTTTTTGTCTAAAAACAGCGCCTTGCCGTAGCCCTCCAACTCCACAATCCACGCATCCTGAAACTTGGTGCGGGTCATGTGCATCACATACCTGACACGATAGCTGTAAATCATCGCGTCGGTGTGCGTTTCCGAGAGTATCAGACCGCCGCATACATGGTGTGCTGCCGCCATTCAGGTTCCTCCTCCAAGTTTAGTCGTGTGGGACGCCGAACACGCCTTCCCACTGGGCGGTAAGTATACCCCCTGCAGCGGGTACAATCCCTGCCGATGACGGCGATTACCTACAACGGGGTACGCATCGAAGTGCTGGAAGCGGACATCACCGAGCAGGCGGTGGACGCGATTGTGAACGCCGCCAACAGCGACCTCGTGCTGGGCAGCGGGGTGGCAGGCGCGATTGCCCGCAAGGGCGGTCCCGCGATTCAGGAAGCGTGCAACCGCCACGGACCGATACAAGTCGGCGAGGCGGCGATTACGGGTGCGGGGAACCTACCCGCCCAGTATGTGATTCACGCCGCCAGCATGCGTCTGGGCGGCAAAGCGTCCGCCGAGTCGATTCGGGGCAGCGTGGCGCACAGCCTACGCTTAGCGGAAACGCACGGGGTGCGCTCTATCGCCCTGCCTGCCGTCGGGATGGGCATCGCGGGCTTCCCGTTACAGGAGGGCGCGCGAATCATGATGCAGACGCTCAAAGCGCACCTCGACGGCGGCACGCAGCTGCAACTCGTGCGCTTCTGCTTGTTCGGCGCGGAGGCGGTGGGGGCGTTCGAGACCGCCCTTCAGGAGGTGTTCGGTGGCGGATAGCCTCCCGCGCCTGTCGGTGGTCATCCCCGCCTACAACGAGGCGAGCCGAATCGAGCGCACGCTGGAGCGCGTCGTGGAGTACCTGAACGCGCGGGGCGAGCCCTACGAGATACTGGTCGTCAGCGACGGCAGCGACGACGGCACCGAGGCGATTGTGCAGCGGTTCGCCGAGCGCGCTCCCCAGGTGCGCCTGCTGGCGTATCAGCCCAATCGAGGCAAGGGCTACGCCGTGCGCTACGGGATGCTCCGCGCGCGGGGCGAGCGCATCTTGTTCAGCGACGCCGACCTCGCTACGCCGATTGAGGAGCTGGCGAAGCTGGAGCCGTACCTTGCGCAGGGCTACGCAATTGCGATTGGCTCCCGCCCGCTGCGCGAGTCGCAACTGGTGGTGCGCCAGCCGCTGTATCGCGAGATGGCAG
>Ga0197142_1002575_pt1 | contig 15764 bp, 15 predicted proteins | sample GBS60_MetaG_FD_148614 | JGI IMG/M metagenome (GOLD analysis project Ga0197142, IMG submission 148614) | Sediment microbial communities from Great Boiling Springs, Gerlach, Nevada, United States - GBS 60_MetaG | ecosystem: Environmental > Aquatic > Thermal springs > Hot (42-90C) > Sediment...
GCTCGTGAACCCGGAAAGAGAGGTGGAGGTGCGCTGGGGCAGTGTGGAGGGAAACTACCCCATGCCGATCTCAGTGCTGTTCGAGGACCGCCCGGGAATGTTGGCCGCCATTTCCCAAGCAGTAACCCATGCGGGTTCCAACATCCGCAGTTGCCACCTGGCCACCGAGGATCGATGCGGCGTAGTGAACCTGGAAATTGAGGTGGCGGGGCGGGACCACCTGGAAAAAGTTCTGTTAGCAATCCGCCGCGTTAACGGCGTGACCCAGGTAAGCCCTCGGCGGGCGGAGTCTTTTCGTCGGCAAAAAAACTAGCAGGCCTTGTTAGCGAACCGCTTTCTGCACCCGGCCGGAACGCAGGCAGCGGGTGCAAACCTTAACTCGCCGGGTGGTCTGCCCGAAGCGCGCCCGCACCACGTGGAGGTTGGGCCGCCAGCGCCGCTTGGAGACGTTGTGGGCGTGAGAGATTTGGTTGCCCACCATGCTTTTCTTTCCACAAATTTCGCAAACTCGCGCCATAGTACCCTCTCCTGCGCGTCGCGACGCGCGGAGGGGCATTTTAGCACAGCCCGTTTGTGCGCTCCATCACACGACGGGTAAGCCACAGCAATCGGGGTAAAACTTTGCCTGGCAAGATCTTTCCCGGATGCTCGGGCGCGGAGCGTCGTGGTTTGCGCACCAGGTGCTTGACAACGAGTCTTGACTGCACGTAAAGTAAAGGCAAATATGAACTGGGTGCGTGCGAACCGGTCCGAGGCAGCGAGAAAGCAACACAACGCGGAGGGGGTGGCATCGTGCTGCTAGGCAAGAAAAAGCAAATCGTTGGCTTGGACATCGGCTCCTCGGCGGTGAAGCTCGTGGAGCTGAAGCCGGGGCGTGGCGGCCGTATGAGCTTGCTCCACGCGGGAATCGCTCAGCTTTCTCCGGAGGCCATCGTGGAAGGGACCGTCATGGACTCCTCCCTGGTGGTGGAGGTGGCGGGTCGTTTGATCCGGGAGCGGGGCGTCAAAAACCAAAACTTCGGTGTCTCGCTGGCGGGCATGAACGTGGCGATCCGCAAGATCCAGGTGCCCGCCATGTCGGAAGCGGAGTTGGCGGAATCCATCCACTGGGAGGCGGAGCAGTACCTCCCATTCGATGTCAACGACGCTAACTTGGACTACGTGGTGCTGGAAACCGGGCCGGAGACCATGACGGTGCTGGTGGTGGCGGCGAAAAAGGAAAGGGTGGCGGACTACACCAGCATCCTCACCCAGCTGGGGAAAACCCCTGCCTTGGTGGACATCGATGCCTTCGCGGTGCAAAACGCGTACGAGTACAACTACGGTATGCCAGAAGACCGGGTGGTGGCGCTGGTGAACATTGGTGCCTACCTCACCAACGTGAACATTCTCGGCCGCGGGCAGAGCGTTTTCTGGCGGGACATTGTTTTTGGGGGCAACAACTTCACCGAGGCGATTCAGCGGGAGCTCCACGTCACCAGAGAGCAGGCAGAGGCCATCAAGGTTGGCGAAAAGGTGGGGGATGTCTCCCCACAAACCGTGTACGGGATCATCAGCGCTGTAGCTCAGGATTTTTCGGAGGAGCTCAAGCGCACCTTCGATTTCTTCTACACCACCTCGGCCCACGACCGGGTGGAGGAGATCGTACTTTCCGGGGGTTCGGCGCAGCTTTTAAACCTGGACCAGGTGTTGAAGGAGCGCTTTGTGGTTCCCGTGGAGATCATGAATCCCTTCAAAGAAGTCGCGTACTCGGAAACGGAGTTTCCTCCCGAGTGGCTCAACCGCCACGCCCCGGCCATGGCTGTGGCGGTGGGCATGGCGTTGCGGACCGTGGGAGACTAGGCCATGATCAAGGTCAACCTGCTAGGAGAGGTCAAGCGGGAAAAGGCGGCACGGCGACCGCTCTTGGCGCTCGCGGGGGCCAACATCAACAACTACATTCTCCTGGGCCTCATCGTCGTGGCTGCCCTGTGGATTGGGTTCCGCTGGTGGAAGCTTTCATCGCAGCTTTCCTCCATCCAAGAGGAAATTGCCGTCAACCAAAGGGAATTCGATCGGCTCAAGCCCATCATCGAAGAAGTGGAGAGCTTCAAGAAGAAAAACGCTGAGCTGAAGCACAAGATCGAGGTCATCGAGCGGTTAAAGGCAAACCAGTTCGGGCCAGTGCGCATTATGGACGAGGTGAGCAAGGCATTGCCGGACCTGGTTTGGCTCACTAGGATGGAAATGAGCGGGTACACGATTAACTTAGCGGGACAGGCACTTAATGAAAACGCTGTGGCCAACTTCATCGCGAACCTTGCGTCGAGCCCATTTTTCTCGGAGCCGACGTTGAAGGTAATGCGTCAAGACCAGCAAAACGTGTTCAGCTTCGACCTTTCCTTTGGCTTCACCCCCACGCCGAAAGCCGCGGGCGGAGAGGCGAAGCAGTGAGGGGGCTTGGGTATGGCAGGGCTTAACCTCGAGAACCAACCTTGGTACGTGGCTCTGATCTTGGGCGTGGTTATTGCCGGGGCAGGCATCTGGGGCGCGGAGAGCCAGTGGCTTTCCGGTATTCAGCAGGACATCAACCGGAGAAACGCCGAGCTGGAAGCGCTCAAGCAAAAGATTCGGGAGGGGAAGGCCGCGGAGGCCCGGTTGCCGCAGTTTCGCGAGGAGTTTGCCCGTTTAGACGCTGAGCTTCAGAGGCTACTGCGCATCCTTCCCACCCAAAAGCAAACCGACGAGCTCATTAAGAAGATCAAGGCCCTCACCGAGCAGGGTAGTTTCCGCTTCGTGGCGTTTGAACCCCAGGGGTTCCAAAAGAAGGACTTTTACAGTGAATGGCCAATCCGCGTGAGTCTGGAGGCGGGGTATCACGACTTAGCGCGGTTCTTCGACCGTCTCTCAAAGTTCTCCCGGATTATCAACGTGGATTCCATGGCCCTTTCCGCCATCAATAAGCCGGGGCCCTATACCTTAAGTGCCGGCTTCACCATGAAGACCTTCATCTACGGCGAGGTTAAGCCGGAGGGAGAGGCACGATGAAAGCGTTGCTTGGGTTTTTGGTGGCGACGCTGGTATCTGCTGTGATCTGGGCACAAGCGCCGCAGTCCACCCAGGCTCCCGAGGAAAAGCCCATCGATACCAGCACCGTGGAGCGGATTTTGGCGGGTGAAGAGGAGGTGGCTGCCGGTGGTGGTTTTACCTATGATCCTGCTGGCCGGCGGGATCCTTTCCGCTCGTTGCTTCAGGGTCGCGCGCGGGAGGAGCTCGGGCAGCGACCACCAGGGCTCCCCGGGATGGGGGTTGAGGAAATCAAACTCCAAGGCATCGTCAAGCTGCCGGAGGGCTACGTGGCGCTCGTCCAGGGAACCGACAACATGTCCTACATCATTAAGCCGGGGACTGTGCTCTACGATGGAACCGTGGAAAAGATTGAGCCGGGCAAGGTGACGTTCAAGGTGAACGTGGTGGATCCCACGAGCCTGAAACCGTACCGCGAGGTGGTGCGGACGTTGCAGTAAGCGTGAGGGGGTTGCGATGAAGCCAAAAGGAACGCGAATGGTTTTGGCAAGCGTGGCCGTGCTTTTGCTGAGCTTTTCGGCCCAGGCCCAGGAGGGCGTGGCGATCCTCGGCATGGCTTGGACGCCCGCCCCTGCCCCAGCGTTGGTGGTGAGCGCCTCGGGACCCTTACCTTACCGGGAGGTCTGGGGACAGGGTGGCGTGCTTGTGCTGGAGTTCTCCGGCGCCCGGTTGGCGCAACCGGTGGAGGCCGTGGCCGAACCGCAGCAGGGGCTGATCCGGGCAAGCTTGGCCGAGGCCGAGGAAGGAGCGGTCAAGCTGGTGGTGGAGCTGGCCGAGGGCGTGCGGCCAGCCGTCCGGCCGTTGCCGGCGGGGGTGGAGCTGCGCTTTGAACGAGGCCAGCAGCTGCGCCCTCGGGGGGGGCATGGCATCGTCGAGGTGAAACCCGAGCCCAGTGGGAACGGCGTGACCGTGGTCATTAAGGGGAGCGGGCCGCTTGCCGGAAAAGCCTTTACCTTGGACAACCCGCCCAGGGTGGCGGTGGATGTGCCGGGGGTTTTGCCGGCCAAAGCGCAGCGGGTTTTCCCTCTCGGTACTGCCGGTGTGCAACGGGTGCGGGTAGCTCAGTTCGCGGTGCAACCGGAGCCGGTGGTGCGGATCGCCGTGGATCTAGATGGGCCAATCCCTTACAGCCTTGCTTCCACTGAGGAGGGCGCGGTGCTCCGGTTGGGCAGCGGGGAGGGGCCAACCCCGGTCTTCACGGCCCAGGGGGAAACGCCCTTGCCGGAATCTGTAACACCCGTAGCGGTACAGGAAGAAGCGCTCCCTCCTGCTGTGGCAGTCGCTGCCGTTGCACCAGCGTCTGAGCCTGCGCCTTTCGTCACCACCCCTCCAGCCCATGGGCAGGCTCAGCTGGAGAGCAAAGTTGAGGACGTAGCTTCCCAGCCGCCCCTGCCGTTACCAGCTCCGGCAGCCGTTCCGGTCGCTTTTGGTACTGACTCACCGTACACCTCTACACCCAAGGCCATGGCAGAAAAAGCAGTCCCTGTGCCTATGGCTGCCGCGGGTACCAAAGAGGTGGAAAGCCAGGAACGGCAGTTTACCGGCGAGCCCATCAGCCTGGAGCTGAAGGATGCGGACATTAAGGACGTCCTGCGGATGTTCGCGAAGATCACCGGCCTGAACATCGTGGTGGACCCCGACGTTTCCGGATCGGTGACCGTGAACCTCGAAAACGTCCCCTGGGACCAGGCCTTGGACATCATCCTGCGTATCAACCGCTTGGACTACGTTATTGAAAACAACGTTCTGCGGGTAGCACGGATGGAACGGCTGACCCAAGAGAAAAGGGCCCTCGCAGACTACCGGCTGCAAGCGGAGGCGGCTCGGCCCATGCGCACCGTCACCAAGACCCTCTCCTACGCCCGGGCCGAGGACGTTAAGGCCATCTTGACCGCGGAGAAGTTCATCGTCTCCGAGCGGGGATCGGTGGTGGTGGACCCCCGGTCCAACATGCTCATCATCCGTGACCTCACGGATCGCATCGAGGGCATTCTCAACCTTATCGACGAGCTGGATCACCCCAACCCCCAGGTGCTGATCGAAGCCCGGATCGTGGAAACGACCCGGCGTTTCTCCCACGCTTTGGGTTTGCAGTGGGGGTTCACGGGGATCGCCGATGCCCAGCACGGCACCACCACCGGGTGGCGCTTCCCCAACTCCGGTGACGTAACCGGCAGGGTGGGCTTGGGGATCCAGGGGCCCACAGCGCAAATTGGATTTACCTTTGCCGACATCCTCAACGCCTTCAACCTGGACTTCGTGCTGCAAGCGGCGGAGACCAACGGCCTGGCGAAGGTGGTTTCGGCGCCGAAGGTGATGGCCCAGGATAACGAAGCTGCCAAGATCGAAAGCGGTGTCCAGATTCCCATTGCTTCCACGGTGACCCAGGGCAACGTCACGACTACCTCCGTGACCTTCAAGGACGCCACGATCAAGCTCGAGGTCACGCCGCACATTACCGCTGAAGGCACAGTGCAGCTTTCGATCAAACTGGACAAGACCGAAGTGCTGGAAGGGGTAAACATCATCGCCATCGGTACCCAACTCGCGGGAGCACCGCTTTCGGTGCGCAAGGCAGAAACCAAAGTACTGGTGCGCGATGGAGGCACCACGGTCATTGGCGGCGTGTACAAGATGACCCAAAACGATCAGCGCAACACGGTGCCTGGCTTGTCGAAGATCCCGGTGGTGGGGAACCTTTTCAAGCAAAAGCAAATCTCTGAGACCAACGACGAGCTTTTGATTTTCCTCACGCCGCGTATTGTCAAGTACTAGGGGGATGGCCATGAAGAAGAAGGACGCTCTGGCAAGGTTTTTGGTGGCGGCCCTGGCTGCTACGTTTGTAGCCTGCTCGGCGGGCAACCACTCCGCCGATGATGAGGCCCCGGTGATCCTTACCGTGGACGTCCGCGAGGGCCCGGCAGACGTGAACGTTGGGACCGGGGTAGATGTGATTGTCAATCGGATGGAAATCAAGTCCCAAGCGAAGGCGCCCGGCACGACCTTGGGACCTCAAGACGATGTGATCCTTACCGAGTGGGTCATCACGCCAGTGCGCAGCGATGGTGGTACCGTGGCCTCGCCCCAATGGCGGGAGTTCCGCCATGTCACGGTGCCGGCGGGAGGGAGCGCCACGTTGGAGAACTACCGCATCTTCCCCGCGGAGTACTTCCAGCAGCAGCCGCTGGTGCAGCTGTTCCCCCAAAACGGCGGCTTCGATCGCGAAACCGGGAAAACCAACATCCGCCAGCGGTTGCAAATCGAGATCTTTGGCAAGACCGTGGCGGGGCGGCGCTTATCGGTGAGGTTCGATTGGAACCTCAACTTTTACTACGCGCCGATTTCCCAACAGTGAGGAGGTAGGTTTATGAAAAAGCGTTTCTCCATTACGGCGTTTTTGGTTGCAGGGCTGGTTTTGGGCCTTGCGTCCTGCAGCAAATCCGACAGCCCCACCGCGCCTCGCCCCTCCCCTACCCCTAGCGCTGCCTCCGTAACCCTCACGGTAGAGTCGGATCCGGCTTATGTGGGCGACATCCTTGCTGCTGCAGCCACGGTGCGCCAGGGGTCCTCTCCAGCCCCTGATGGCACCCCGGTGGAGTTCAAGTTGCGCGGCAACGACTGCTGGTTTGACATCAATTTAAACGGCCAAGTGGACCCCGGCGAGATCGCTCCCTGCACCGTGTTCGTGGAAAATGGCACCACGGAAATCACCAAGACCACCCAGGGAGGCGTGGCGAGGGTCACGTTCCAGTCCGCGGCAAGGGACGATGTCACGCTTTATTGCCGGGTGGGTGGTGCCAACGCCGAAGCGCGGATCACGGTCACCGGCAACCCCAACGACGTGGTTCCCGCCTCCTCCGCGCCGCGTATCTTCGCCCTGGATCCGCCGGTGGGAAGCGGCAAGGGCGGGGATTACGTCACCATCGTGGGCGACGCCCTCTGCAGCTACTACACCGCCACGGGCCAGTGCGTTCAGCCTGGTTCCGTGCAGTTCGAGATCGGGCCCCCGGTGAGCGCTACCCGAGACGCCCCGGTGGTGGCGGCATCCGCCAACGGGGACAGGCTCGTGATCCTCACGCCGCTTCCCTCGCCCAACCCGCTCACCAGCGATGCCCTAGTCACCGTGGTGGTTACCAACGTGCGAGGCAGCACCTTCGCAACCAACGCGTTCCGCTATACCGCGCAGCAGCTGCCGCCGCTGATTTACTCGGTTGTTCCGGCGGCCGGTTCGGCGCGGGGAGGTGAACAGGTAACGATCAACGGGGCCAACTTTGTGGAACCCATTAAGGTGGAATTTTCACCTGGGGGCGTGGCTGAGGTGGTGGACGTGCTCCCAGGTGGTGCTCAAATCGTGGTGCGGACGCCGCAAAACAGCGTGCCGCTGGATACGGACACCGTGGCCAGCATCACGGTGACTAGCGAGTTTGGCACAGGGAGGGACCAGAGCGTCACGAAAGATGGCGCCTTCACGTTCAAAGCTGAGGTGACCACGCCGTACCTGTACGCCCTCGCCCCCAACTCCGGACCCATCGAGGGGGGGACCCGGGTCACGATCTTCGGCACCGGCTTCCAGGCCCCGGTCCAGGTGCTCTTTGGTGACCGGCAGGCCCAGGTGATCTCCTCCAACTTCAACGAGATCGTGTGCATCGCGCCTTCCATCGCCCCCACCCAGCCCGGCTCCCCCACCACGGTGCAGGTGCGCGTGGTGAACGTGCTCACCGGCAAGGCTTCGGACAATACGCTGCCCTACCGCTACGGCGAGGCGATGTTCATCTCCGCCATCACCCCAAACACCGGCTACATCCTGGGTTGGAGCCCGGCCACGATTTACGGCCAAGGGTTCGTGGCCCCGGTGCAGGTGGAGGTCACCGCCGGCGGCATTACCAAGCAAGCGGAGGTGCTCTCGGTGTCCGGGACCTCGATCCAGCTGAAGATGCCGCCCTTCGCGGAGCTGGTGGGCGCCGAGGGGTGCACGCCAACGCCAGCGACCTTTAGAGTCGTCAACATCGGCTCCAACTTGTCTGCCACTGGGCCCGCCTACACGTACCTCTGCAGCGGCGGGATCTCCGGGCCGTAACACAGCCCCCGGGAAAGCAGTGAGGGCCCCGCAGCTGCGGGGCCCTTGTTTTTTGCGCTACACTAGCTCCGTGACGCCAGAGGAACGGATCGTCGAGCTGCGCCGTGAGCTTGCTGCTAACCCGGCTTCCCGGCAGTTCTACCAGCTGGGGGAGCTGTTGCGCCGCCAGGGGCAGCTGGCGGAAGCGGCGGAGGTGCTGCGCCTGGGCCTTGGCCATCACCCCCGGTACGTGGCGGCGTGGGTGTCCTTGGGCCGGGCGCTTTTGGACCTCCAGCAGCTGGGGGAGGCCCGAGACGCCTTCCGCCAAGCTCTGGACCTGGATCCCCATAACCCTGTGGCCTGGCGGCTCTTCGGAGAGGCACACCTCGCGCTGGGGCAACGCCGCGAAGCGCTTTTGGCTTTCGAGCAGGCCCTGGCCCTGGTCCCAGGGGACGAGGTGCTAGCCGAAGCGGTGGTGAGCCTCAAGGAGGAGCTTGCGGCGGAACTGCCGCCCCAGGCCCCGGTGGTGCCAGCTGCAGCTGAGCCAGCCGTGTTTTCCCAACCCGTTCCGGAGCAGGAACCGTTTGCCGCGCCGCCACCGCCCCCGGTGGTGGGGGAGGTGTTTCCACTGGAAGCAGCGCCCCCTTCGCTGCCGGAGTCGGAGCCGGTATTTGGCGAGCCCTTTGTTCTGCCACCACCGCCGCCTCCCGGGGAGCTTCCTTTCGAACCAGAAACCGGTCAGCCGCTTTCCCTGGAGCTTGCCCAGGGCCCAGCCCTGACCCAACCCCCCGTTTCGCCAGAGCCGGTGTCCGTTTCGGCTGAGCCTGCACCCCTGGAACCACCGCTACCCGAGCCCCCGCCGGTTTTTCCCCAACCCGTCAACCCCGAAATCGAGGAGCCTCAGCCAGCGCCACCGTTCGCCCCAGCCCCGAGCCTGTCCCGCCCAAGCCTCGCCGAGGCTCGAGCCGCGGTGCATCGGGGGGATTTGCACCAGGCGGTGCAAATCCTTGAAGAGCTTCTGGGGTTTGATCCTGAAAACCAGGAGGCGGCGGACCTCTTGGCCCTGGTGCGGGACATGATGGAGCCGTTGCCGCCGGAGGAGGCCACACTTTCCCCCCGGGAGCGCAAGATTGCCGCCTTGCAGCGGTTTCTCGCCAACGTTACACTGGCTAGGGAGCGCAGAGGCCTATGAGCTTTGCCGATCGCTTGGCTTCGCTGACCTCGTGCCCCGGGGTGGTGGCGCTCGCTATCGCGGACCGCGAGGGTATCCCGGTGGAAAGCTTTGGCCCCGAGGCTTCCCAGGCTGAAGAGTTGGTGGCGGAGTACACGGGTTTTCTGCGCGAGGTGCTTTCAGCCAATCGGGAGCTGGCGATCGGGGAGCTGCAGCAGGTGGTGGTGAGCGGCAGCCAGCGCATCATCGTGGTGACGTTCATAACCCCCGAGTACTTTTTGTTTACGCTCGTAGAAGCCACCGGCAACCCAGGAAAGGCTCGCTTTGCAAGCCGGGTTGCTGCCTGGCGGCTTCGCCCCGAGTTCGTGTGAACCTGAGGGAGGACGATGTTTACCTTCGAGGAGATCTGTCAACTCATTCGTCTTGTGGCCGAAACCCGGGTGGGAGGCGTCGAGCTCGAACGGGACGGCGCCAAGTTACGCATTGACGGCGTGCCTTTAGCGGCGCCCGCCGCCGCGGTGGGAACCCCGTTGGTCTCCGAGGAAGCGGTGCAAGCCCTCCGTGCCGCCGTCACCCCACCGCCTGCCGCCCCGGCCCCCGCTCCTTCGCCCGCCACACCCGAGGAAGCGGAAAGCGAGGACAACCTCCACTTTGTGACCTCGCCGATCGTGGGCACGTTTTACCGTGCCCCAAACCCCGATGCACCCCCCTTCGTTCAACCCGGCGACCGGGTTCGTAAGGGCCAGGTGCTGTGCATTGTGGAAGCCATGAAGCTGATGAACGAAATTGAGTCCGACGTGGATGGCATCGTGGTGAGGATCTATCCGGAAAACGCTCAACCCGTGGAGTTCGGCGAGCGCCTGTTTGCCATCAAGGTGAGCTAGGCCTTCCATGATCTCCAAGGTTTTGATCGCCAACCGCGGGGAAATCGCTGTGCGCATCATCGCCGCCTGCCGGGAGGCGGGGCTGGCCACCGTGGCGGTGCACTCCGAGGCGGACCGGGATGCACTCCACGTGCGCTTGGCGGACGAGTCGGTGTGCATCGGCCCCCCCTACGCCAACGCTTCCTACCTGAATATCACCGCCATCATTGCGGCGGCGGAGATCACCGGTGCCGACGCCATCCACCCGGGTTATGGGTTTTTATCCGAAAACGCCCACTTCGCCGAGGTGGTGCAAGAGTGCGGCCTCACCTGGATTGGGCCGCCTCCATCGGCGATCCGCCTCATGGGGGACAAGGCAACTGCCCGGCGCACCGTGGCGGCCAAGGGCGTGCCCATCCTCCCGGGCTCCCAAGAGCCGCTGCGGAGTCGGGAGGAGGCGGTGGAGCTGGCCCAAGCCATTGGTTTTCCCGTGATCCTCAAGGCCTCCGCCGGCGGGGGGGGCAAGGGGATGCGGGTGGCCCACGACGCCCGGGAGTTGCGCCACGCCTTCGATACCGCCCGCCACGAGGCGGAGCGGGCCTTCGGCGTGGGGGACGTGTACCTGGAGAAGTACCTCCCTGCCCCGCGGCATATCGAGGTCCAGGTCATGGCCGACCGCTTCGGAAGGGTGGTGGCGTTAGGGGAACGGGAGTGCTCGATTCAGCGGCGCCACCAAAAGCTCATCGAGGAAGCTCCTTCCCCTGTTCTTACCCCTGAACTGCGCAAGGCCATGGGGGACGCGGCGGTGGCAGCTGCGAAGGCCGTTGGGTACGAGGGTGCTGGCACCGTGGAGTTCCTTTTTCATGATGGCCAGTTTTACTTCATGGAGATGAACACCCGCATCCAGGTGGAGCACCCGGTTACTGAACTTGTGACCGGTACCGATCTCGTCCTGGAGCAGCTGCGGGTCGCCAAAGGGGAGCGTCTTTCCCTGCCTCGGCGGATCAAGCTCTCCGGCCACGCTATGGAGTTCCGCATCAACGCTGAGGATCCCGAAACCTTCGCCCCTTCCCCGGGGACGGTGGCCTTCCTGGCCCTTCCAGGGGGGCCGGGGGTGCGGGTGGACACCCACCTCTACCGGGGTTACAAGGTGCCCCCGTACTACGACTCGCTTTTGGCAAAGCTCATCGTCTACGGCAAGGACCGGGCCGAGGTGCTGCGGCGGGCTCGCCGGGCGCTTTCCATGTTCGTGGTGGAAGGGGTGAAGACCACGATCCCGCTGCACTTGAAGATCCTTGAGGACAAGGACTTCCAGGCCGGCAACCTTTCCACTCGCTTCATGGACCGCTTCCTGGAAAACCGTTGAAAGGACTTCTCCGGGTTTTCCTCATAGGCTTCATGGGAAGTGGGAAGACCACCACCGGGCAAGCACTCGCCCAGCGTCTAGGTTGGGCTTTTTTCGACCTGGACGAGGCCGTCGAGGCGGCTTTTCGCCTTTCCGTGCGAGAGATCTTTGCGACCTTCGGAGAAGCGCGCTTTCGAGAGGAGGAAACGAAGCAGCTGATCGCCGCTTGTCAACGGGAACGGCTGGTGGTGGCCACGGGGGGAGGTACCTTCACCTTTGACCAAAACCGCCGACTTATTGCCCAGGCGGGGGTTTCGGTGTTCCTCGATGTACCTTGGGGCGAGGTTCTCCGGCGGCTTCCGGCCAAGTGGGACGAGCGGCCCCTCTTTCGCTCCCCTGAGCAGGCCTTGACCCTCTACCGTGCCCGCCTGCCCTTTTACCGCTTGGCAGATCTTGTGGTGCGGCCCGAGCCCGGGGAGGACCCTGCGGCACTTGCAGGTAGAATTGAGCTGTTACTGCGGGGAAGCGGGTGCGCTACCTAATCTTTTCCGACGTGCATAGCAACATTGAAGCTTTGGCGGCCGTGCTGGCGCACGCCGCTCGCCGCCGCAAGGACGCCTGGGTTTTCCTGGGGGACGCGGTGGGCTACGGTGCCGCCCCCAACCAGGTGGTGGAGCGGCTGCGGCGGCTAAAGGGTAGGGTGGTGGCGCTCCGGGGTAACCACGATCGGGTGGTGTTGGACCCTGCCTCGGGGATCGAGTTTTTCAACGACAACGCCAAAATTGCGGCCCGGTGGACTTCCATCGTGCTTCAACCGGCTAACCGTCGCTGGCTTCAGGGCCTCCGGCAGGGGCCGGTATGGCTGGAGGAGGGGGTTTTGGCTTGCCACGGGTCGCCTCACGACGAGGACAAGTACATCTTCACCGAGGCTGACGCTTACGAGGCGTTTGCGGAGTTTCCCGATTTTTGGATCGGTTTTTTCGGCCACTCCCATGTGGCTACGCTTTTTCAGTACTGGGAAGAGGGGGGGCGCAAGCACGTGGGGTTCACGTGGCTCCATGGGGATAAGCTGGAGCTGAAGCTCTCTCCCAAGGCTCGGTACCTGGTGAACCCGGGCGCGGTGGGCCAGCCCCGGGACCGAGACTGGCGTCCTTCCTACGGGCTGTTCGATAGCGAAAAAGGCAAGCTGACCCTTTACCGCGTGCCCTACGATGCTTATGCAGCTCGAAAGCGCATCTTGGACGCCGGGCTACCCGCCATCCTTGGGGACCGCTTGATCAGGGGGATTTGAGAGGAGGCAGGCATGAAGCTCGCCGTAGCCACGGTCTTGCTGGCGGCTGTTGGAAGCAGCGCCAATGAAGAGCTGGCGGTGCGCCTTTTGGAACTCGCTGATGGCCGCCGCTTCGATGCGGAAACCCTGGCGGCGGCAGCGGAGGGGAACGTCCAGGTCCGTTGGCAGTGTGCCAGACTGTTGGGCCAGTTGCGGGATGAGCGGGCGGCACGCCTCCTGTTGCGTTTGGTGCACGACCCGGCACCTTCGGTTCGTGGAGAAGCGTTGGCTTCTGCGGGCAGGCTTTTGCCGTGGGTAGGCCAGCAGAGCCTGCAAGATCGGCTGCGCCGGGCTCTTGAGGCGGGTTTGGCAGACCCGAACCCCGGGGTCCGGCAAGCAGCGGTTTGGGCCTGGGGTTTTGCGGGGCAAGGAGAAACGGTGCTCCTTGCGGCTCTGGCCAGGGAACGGGAAGCGACGGTAAAGGCCGCCATCCTGAGGGAGCTCTGGCGGTTCCCGCTCCAGGCGTGGGAAGCTGTGGCCGTTCGCTACGCCAAGGCTTCCCAGCCCGAGCTCCGTGAGGCGGCCTGGTGGTCACTGGCTCGCAGTAAAGCCCACGTGGGGCAGTGGGCGGCGGAAGCGCTGAGCGACACCACCCCGGAGGTGCGGCTTTACGCTTGCGAGGCGGTGCGCCGCACCAAGCTCGCGGCTTTGGCAGGAAAGCTCGCCCAGCTCATTACCGACCAGGAAGAGGCGGTGCAGGTGGCGGCCATCAACGCCTTGGCGGAGCTTGGGGAAAGTGCGAGACGTGCCGTTAGCGGAAGGACCGTTGCCGAGCTCGTGGGTAGGGAGGACCTGGCTCACCCCCACCTGCGGGTCGCTGCAATTCGCCTCGCTGGTGCTGTGGGCTGTTGTCAAGAGCAGCTTTTGGAGCTGGTGGAGGAGGGTGGGTGGTGGGGTGGGGAGGCGCTGTTGGCCTTGGCACGGCAGGGCAAACGAGAGGTGGTGGAACGAGAGCTGGCTTCAGCGGACCCAACTTTTCGACGGTGGGCGGTACAAGCCCTGGCGAATCTCCCCGAGGGGGAAAAGCTTTTGGAACAAGCTTTGGCGGATCCGGCACCCTCAGTACGGCTGGCGGCCGCGGAGGTGGCCGGTAAGTTGGGCAAGCCCAGCCTGGTGCCGGGCCTGCGAAAGTTGCTCGCCGACAGCGACAGCGCGGTGCGGGCTCAGGCCTGCGAGAGCCTGGATGCCCTGGGCGCCCGTCCTGATGCCGCAACCTTGGCACGCCTGTTGCGGTTGGAGCTGGAAAACCCCACCGGGGACGGGGCGGTGAGCCTGGTGCGGCTTTTGGGCAAGGAGAGCCCGCTTTCCCCGGAAGCCGCCGCGGCCTTGGAGCAAGCCCGCTACCACCGAGAGCTGGCAGTGGCGGAAGCTGCCTGGGAGGAGCTCTTCCGCCACGGCCGCCGGCGGCCATTTCCGGGCCGCAAGTCTCCCAAACCGGAGAGCTTCTACCGTGAGGTAGCGCGCTTTGCTGCCAGGTCCGCGTACCTCGAAGTGGTAACCACCCGGGGCAGCTTCGTGGTGCAGCTGGACACGAAGCACGCCCCCTTAGCGAGCTACGCCCTCGCCAAGCTTGCAGAAGAAAAGTTTTACGAGCGTCGTACCTTCCATCGGGTGGTGAGCAACTTCGTGGTCCAGGGAGGGGATCCCCGAGGGGACGGGTGGGGAGGCCCTGGCTTTTTTCTGCGAGACGAGCTTTCCTTAAAGCCTTTCGGTCCCGGGGCGGTAGGACTGGCCTTGGCCGGACCCGACACCGGCGGCTCGCAGTTTTTCGTGACACTCTCGCCCCAGCCCCACCTGGTGGGGCGCTACCCGCGGGTGGGAGAAGTGGTAGGTGGGTTCGAGGTGGTCCAGCGCCTGCAGCAGGGGGACGAGATCTTGCGCATCCGCTTCTCGGAGATGGCACCTCCCACCCCGATCCCCGTGTGGTACGGGGCCCTGGCGGTGGAGAAGCTGGAGCGGAGCTTCGAGGATTTCCGGAAAGAAAAGGAAGCGTACCAGCCCCAGATGGCTTGGCTGGGTTTTTTGGGGAAAGCCCAGGGGCGGTACGGGCTGGTGGTGGCCATGGGCACCTGGTGCTCTGATTCTCGGGAACAGGTGCCGCGGCTTTTGAAGATTCTGCAGCTGCTCGGGCCGGCCAACCCTTTTACCGAGCTTACCCTTTTGGGTGTGGACCGGGGCAAGAAGGTGCTCCCCGCCAGAAACTTCCCGTACGGTCCGGTGGAGCGAGTGCCCACCATCGTGGTGACCTTTGGAGGCTCAGAAGTGGGGCGCATCGTGGAGACCCCACTTGCCGGCACCCTGGAGGAGGACCTGGTGCGCATCTTGGCACCTCTGGAGGGCTGGGAGGTGCCAGAAGAGGCTACGAGGTGAGGCATGGGGGTCGTGGCTGTTACCTCCCCCCTTCCAGGTAACGCCCTCAACCGCCTGGCCCAGGAGCACGAACTGCGGCTGCGGGAGGGTCCCCCCTTGCAAGGGGCGGCGTTGGCTGCCTTTGCCTCCGGTGCCGATGCTTTGATTTGCTTGCTCGCTGACCGGGTGGAGGGGCAGTTCTTTGCTGCCTGCCCAAGCGTTCGGGTGGTGGCCGTGTACGCGGTGGGAGTAAACAACGTGGATCTCGCTGCAGCTGCCCAAGCTGGGGTATGGGTCACCAACACCCCGGATGTCCTTACCGAGGCCACGGCGGATCTCACGCTGGCGCTGCTTTTGGCGGTCACGCGTCGGGTGGTGGAAGGGGATCGGTTCGTGCGGGAGGGTAGGTTCACCGGCTGGAAGCCGGATCTCCTGTTGGGAACGGGACTTCGTGGGAAAAAGCTGGGCATTGTGGGGTTTGGCCGCATTGGCCAAGCGGTGGCTCGCCGCGCCTTGGCCTTTGGTCTTCAGGTGCTTTACTACTCCCGAAGGCGCCACCCCGAAGGCGAGGGCCCTGGAGTGCA
>Ga0197142_1002576_pt1 | contig 15760 bp, 18 predicted proteins | sample GBS60_MetaG_FD_148614 | JGI IMG/M metagenome (GOLD analysis project Ga0197142, IMG submission 148614) | Sediment microbial communities from Great Boiling Springs, Gerlach, Nevada, United States - GBS 60_MetaG | ecosystem: Environmental > Aquatic > Thermal springs > Hot (42-90C) > Sediment...
TCATCGTAAGATAAGGTCTCTGCCAATCTCCGAATACGCCGAGCCTTATGAATTCTTCTCTCTGGATATCTACAAACTTAAGGGCATATTCCTTGCAGAGCCTCCTTTTTTCAAGGACAGATATAGAGGTCTTTTTATCACCAAGGTTTTTGTCAACCTGAAGCTCTATAGGAAGGCCATGGCAATCCCAGCCAGGGACAAAGGGAGTGTAAAATCCCCTCATGGCCTTGTATTTTACAATTATGTCCTTAAGGACCTTGTTAAGGGCATGGCCCATGTGGATATGGCCATTTGCATAGGGAGGACCGTCATGAAGGATATAGGTCCTTGACCTATCTCTCTCACAGAGCTTTTCATAAATCCGCTTTTCCTTCCAGAACCTCAGTATCTCTTTTTCTCGTTCTGGAAGATTTGCCTTCATGGGAAAATCTGTTTTTGGAAGATTCAGGGTCTCTCTGTAGTCCATGGGATTATCGCCTTCGAGCTGCGAGTTTGTTAAGGCCATTTATATAGGCCTTTGCAGAGGCAACAATTATGTCTGTATCAGCTCCATGGCCCCTTACAGTCCTGCCATCCTCTTCAAGGGTTACTGTAACCTCTCCAAGGGCATCTGTACCACCTGTTATGCTTTTAACCTCGAACTTAAGAAGGGAGCTCTTTGTCTCCGTAATTGCCTGTATTGCCCTGTAAACAGCATCAACAGGGCCATCTCCTTCTTCTGTTTTTTCAATAACACTATCATCAATAGCCAGCTTTACCCTTGCTGTTGGTTTCACGTTTATACCGCTTGTTACATGAAGGTCAAGGAGCCTGTAAAGCTCTGGTACCTTTGATACCTCTTCAGAGACAAGGGTCTCTATATCTTCATCAAAGATATACTTCTTCTGGTCAGCAAGCCTCTTGAATCTCTCAAAGGCCCTGTTAAGCTCCTCCTCTGTAAGGCGGTAGCCAAGCTCTTCAAGCCTTGCCTTAAAGGCATGTCTGCCCGAGTGTTTACCGAGGATGAGTTTTGACTGAGGGATGCCCACATCCTCTGGTCTCATTATCTCGTAGGTTGAGCGCTCTTTAAGGAATCCATCCTGATGAATGCCTGCCTCATGGGCAAAGGCATTTGCTCCAACAATGGCCTTATTTGGCTGAACAACCATACCTGTTATCTTTGATACGAGCCTGCTTGTTTTATAGATCTCCTGAGTAACTATGCCTGTGTCTGCCTCAAAAAACCTTGGCCTTGTCTTGAGGGCCATAACTATCTCCTCCATTGCTGCATTTCCAGCCCTCTCACCAATGCCATTTATTGTACATTCTACCTGACCAGCTCCCTTAAGGATTGCTGTTAAGGAATTGGCTACAGCAAGACCAAGGTCATTATGGCAGTGAACAGATATAACCGCCCTATCAATATTGGGGACATTATTTTTTATATATTCAATCAATTCTCCAAATTCCTGTGGTATGGCATATCCCACTGTATCAGGGATGTTTACTGTTCTTGCACCTGCCTCTATTACAGCCTCGAGCACCTTACAGAGATAATCCCAGTCTGAGCGGGTTGCATCTTCTGCTGAGAATTCTACATCATCGGTATATTGTCTTGCCCTTTTTACTGCCCTTACTGCTGCATCAAGGACAGCCTCACGAGACATCCTTAATTTGTATTGAAGATGGATATCAGAGGTAGCAATGAAGGTATGAATACGCCTCTGTTCCGCTGGCCTCAGGGCCTCTGCTGCCCTGTCAATATCCTCATCCTTTGCCCTTGCAAGGCCTGCAATGGTCACTCCCTTTATCTCTTCTGCAATTCTCTTTACTGCCTCAAAGTCTCCTGGCGAGGCAATAGGAAAGCCAGCCTCAATTATGTCAACCCCAAGTCTCTGGAGCTGTCCAGCAACCTGGAGCTTTTCCTCCACATTCATGGAGGCACCTGGTGACTGCTCACCATCTCTAAGGGTTGTATCAAAGATCTTTATTCTCCTCATGAACCTTCCTTCTTTTTTTGAAGAATAAAAATATATTCTCAATTATACCAATAATGAGGTATGCCATTGCAAATACAAAAAGGGTAACGGGTGGATGGACAACTATAACAAGCATAATAAGGATAAAACCAAGGAGAAACCAGAGGGGTTTTCTGCTACGGAGGTTTATCTCTTTAAGGCCATGAAACCTCAAAGTGCTTACCATCAGCAGAGATGTAAAACCCGTAAGAAACAGGATAAAGAAATTTTTTTCAGGTGGATAATCATGAAACTGGTAATGGAATATCACGACAGAGGCCATTATGGTGGCTGCTGCTGGAATTGGCATGCCTGTAAAGGCCTTTGACTGGCCAGGTGATGTCTGGATATTGAACCTTGCAAGCCTCAAGGCTCCACAGGCAAGGAAGAAGAAAGAAAAGGCCCATCCAACCCTTCCGAAGTCCTGAAGACTCCATCGGTAAAGCATCACTGCTGGTGCCACGCCAAAGGCTATGAGGTCTGAAAGGGAATCGAGTTCAACACCGAATCTTGATGAAGAGCCCGTTGCCCTCGCAACAAAACCATCAAGACCATCAAAGATATTTGCAATCACTATTGCCCAGGCAGCATGGATGTAGTTTCCCTTCATGGTGGCAACAATGGAAAGAAAACCAAAGAACATCCCTACAAGGGTGAGGATATTTGGTAGTATGTACATGCCCTTTTTCAATTCTTTACCCTTGCAATTATAGTCTCTCCTGCCCTGACCCTCTCATTGAGAGACACTGTAATCTCAGCATGAGCAGGTAGATAGACATCAAGCCTTGAACTGAACTTTATCATACCGTATCTCTCACCTATCATGAGTCCGTCCCCAGGCTTAACCCTGCAGACAGCCCTCCTTGCAATAAAACCAGCCACCTGTCTTACAAGGATATCTCCATAGGGTGTCTCGAGAACCATCTCTATATTTTCATTTCTTAAGGAGGCTTCATCTTTGTAGGCAGCAAGGAATCTTCCTCTATTGGCAAGAACCCTTTTTACAACACCCGTAGCAGGAGACCTGTTGACATGGACATCAAGGGGTGACATGAATATGCTTATCTGCCAGGAGTCCTTCATGAGATGTCTTTCTTCAAAGACCTTTTTTATAACAATCACCTTACCATCAGCAGGAGAGACAAAGACACCTTCTTCCTGAGGAGGCTGGCGTTCAGGGTCTCTGAAAAAAAAGAGCATAAAACCTGTTATAAGGATACCAATCACAGAAGGTATCTTTGCCCCTCCTAAGAGGAAAAAAAGAGAGAGGAGAAAAAAGACTCCTACAAAGGGATAACCTTCAGACGCTATCCTCACTTTATTCTTGCCACCAGATCAGGCCTTTGACTTATCTACAAGCCTGTCCCTCTTGAGCCAGGGCATCATGGCCCTCAATCTCGCACCAACTTCCTCTATTGGATGTTGTTCACCCTTTCTTGTAAGGGCATTGAATACAGGCTTGTTTGCCCTGCACTCAAGTACCCATTCCCTCGCAAACTCTCCTGACTGTATCTCCAGAAGGATCTTCTTCATCTCAGCCTTAACAGATTCGTTTATTATCCTTGGACCTCTTGTGAGATCACCATACTGGGCAGTATTGCTGATAGAATACCTCATGGTGGTTATACCACCTTCGTAAATAAGATCAGCAATGAGCTTTACCTCATGAAGGCACTCAAAATAGGCCATCTCAGGAGAATAACCTGCCTCTACAAGGGTCTCATAGGCTGCAGTTATAAGGGCCGTGAGACCTCCGCAGAGGACAACCTGCTCTCCAAAGAGGTCTGTCTCTGTCTCCTCCCGAAAGGTCGTCTCGATAATGCCAGCCCTGCCACCTCCTATGGCTGAGGCGTAGGCAAGGGCTATCTCCTTTGTGTTTCCTGATGGGTCCTGATGAACAGCTATAAGACAGGGAACGCCGCTTCCCTTTGTATATTCAGACCTTACGAGATGACCAGGGCCTTTTGGTGCAACCATAAAGACATTTGTATCCTCTGATGGTACTATCTGACCATAATGGATATTAAATCCATGGGCAAAGGCAAGATAGGCACCCTTTTTCATATAAGGTGCAATATCTGTCTTATATATATCTGCCATGTATTCATCGGGCAGAAGCATCATTATAATATCTGCCACCTTTGCTGCCTCTGGAGGTGTCATGACCTGAAAGTTTGCCTTTGTCGCCTTTTCCCAGCTTGAACCCTTTCTGACACCAACAATCACATCCATGCCACTATCTTTGAGATTATTTGCATGGGCATGACCCTGACTTCCGTAACCCATAATTGCGATCTTCTTTCCTTTAAGGATTGATATGTTTGCATCCTTGTCATAGTAAATCTTTACCATCCTTATCCTCCTTTCTTTTAACTCTCAATCACTAACAATAGAATACTTAAACGATACATTCGTCTTTTCCTCAAGGGTAGCCTTTACTGAGCAGTACTTCTCCATCGAAAGCTCCACAGCCCTTTTTACTGCCTCTTCAGAAAGATTCTTCCCCTTCACCCTGAACTCAATTGTAATGTCTGTAAATCTCTTTGGATGCTCCTCTGCCTTTTTCCCATCAATAATTATCTCGAGACCCTCAAGCTCCTGCCTCTTTTTTTTAAGGATAGATACAACATCCATGCCAGTGCATCCACCAAGGCCCATCAGGAGAAGTTCCATAGGTCTCGGTCCTGTATCCTCTCCCCCAAATTCCCTGTTTCCATCCATAACAATGGCATGACCGGTCTCTGATTCACCAACAAACTGAAGCCCCTTCACATAAACAACCTTAGCCTTCATAAGACCTCCATTAGTGATTAATAATGTAAATCCTTAAGTAACAGTTTAGTTTTTCCAAAATTCTACAGCATAGCTGTCTTTTCGGCAAAATTTAAACTACCTTGTCTCAAAATCGGAGGCTCCTTTATGTCTTCATGCCTCATCTTTAATTTTTTTTAATCTATCAGCCGTGGCTGTCTTCAGGACAGCCACTCCCTGCCAAGACCCGTGAAATTTTGCCAAACTGTTACCTCGCCACCAAAAAGCCAGCCATGCTATATCCTAATTTGCATTATTGGAGAAACTTACCTGTTACATCCTTAAATATCCTAACAGAAAGTAATTTAACATAACAAGGGTTTTATGGTAAAATTATGAGGTAAGTTCTTCTGAACCACTGATAGATGGTTATGGCATGGCCGGCTTTGAAGCAGAATTTCACTGGGTTCTGCAGGAATTGGTGGCGAAAGTAACAGTTATAGTGGCGAAAGTAACAGTTTAGGAGCTGCTCCTGAAGTCATGTAATGTTTTTATTGGAAAAACTGAACTGGTAACTCAGGAGGTGCAGAGATGAAGAAGAAGCATATTATTCCTATTGTTTTTATCTCTATCATAGCAGGCTTGCTTGTAGGGCTTATCCTTGCATCAAGCATTAATATCCATACCCTCGGTTATTCAAGCCCGAAGATTCCAAAGGAATCTATTGACATACTCATGAAGACAGGTGAGGCCATGGCCTCTGTTGTGGAGGCCGTGAAACCTGCTGTTGTTAATATATCCACAGTAAAAACTGTAAGACTCAGGGATCCCTTTTTCGATGACCCCTTTTTCAGGAGGTTCTTTGGTGAACCCTTCGGTATTCCGAGGGAAAGGAGACAAACAGGCCTCGGTTCTGGTGTTATAGTTGACCCATCAGGATACATCCTTACAAATAATCATGTTATAAGAGGAGCTGACGAGATAAAGGTTACCCTCTTTGATAAAAGGGAATTCAAAGGAAAGGTCATAGGAACAGACCCAAAGACAGACCTTGCAGTAGTAAAGATAGATGCAAAGGACCTCCCTTATATTGAACTCGGAGATTCTGACAAGCTCAAGGTTGGAGAGCTCGTCATTGCTATAGGAAATCCCTATGGTCTAAACCAGACTGTAACAATGGGAATAGTTAGTGCAACAGGAAGGGCAAATGTTGGGATTGCTGATTATGAGGACTTTATCCAGACAGATGCAGCCATTAACCCTGGAAATTCAGGTGGTGCTCTTGTGAATGCAAGGGGTGAACTTGTTGGAATAAATACAGCTATATTCAGCACAACGGGTGGTTATCAGGGAATTGGCTTTGCCATTCCGAGCAACATGGCAAAGGCAGTAATGGAACAGCTTATAAAGAATAAAAAGGTAATAAGGGGATGGCTCGGTGTCTCAATTCAGACATTGACACCTGATATGAGGAAGCACTTTGGTCTTAAAGAGGACAGAGGTGTTGTTATCAATCAGATATTCGAAAACAGTCCTGCAGAAAAGGCAGGCCTGAAAGAAGAGGACATAATCCTGCAGTATAATGGCAAGGACATAACAGACCCAACACAATTAAGGAATCTCGTAGCGAATACACCTCCAGGCAAAGAGGTGGAACTGAAGGTCTTCAGGGATGGAAAAACCTTCACTGTAAAGGTAACTATTGAGGAACTTCCGCAGGAGGTTGTAGCAGCAAGGGGTGAGTATGAAAATGCCCTCAGAGGGGTAGTGGTTCAGAACATCACACCTCAGATGAGAAGGAACCTCCAGATTCCTGCAAGGATTAACGGTGTGATTGTGACAGAGATATCAGAAGATAGCCCCGCAGCGGGTTATCTCCAAAAGGGTGATGTGATAATGGCAATAAACAGGACAAGGATAAACAATACAAAGGATTATCAGAAGATTGTCTCTAAGCTTAAGGAAGGAGACATCCTCCTCTTTATTTACAGGGATGGTCAGACATTCCATCTAACCCTTTCCATGGAATAGGATGCCTGTATTCAAGTATGCAGGTTACAGGGCTGATGGCTCAAAGGTAGAGGGAAGGCTCGAGGCTCCTTCTTCCTTCGAGGCAGGCATAAGATTAAAAGAGCTCGGTATTTTCCCGAAGATCCTTAAATCTGATGAACTTCAGAGAAGGGGATATAGAAGAAACAGCCTGAGCCATATCACAAGACAGCTCTCTACTCTTCTTAAAGCCGGGATACCCCTTCGAGATGCCCTTAAAGGAGTATCCTTTGAGTCCTCCGGGACTCTATCAGGTATCTTGAATGATATAAGGGAAAGGGTCTCTGGTGGTGCATCCCTTTCAAAGGCTCTTGAAGAATATGAAGATCTATTTCCTGCCTTTTATATAAACATGGTAAGGGCTGGTGAATTAAGTGGAGAACTTCCTTCTGTACTTGAAAGAATCGCTGATTATCTTGAGTCTCAGGATGCCCTGAAGGCAAAACTCAGAAATGCCATGATATACCCTTCTATTATGCTCCTTGTAGCAACAGGTGTCTTGCTATTTATCTTTGTCTATGTAATGCCAAAGATAGTAAAGATCTTTGAGGACACAAAGGCGAGTCTTCCAATTATAACAAAGGTCCTGATTGTATTTACAAAGTTTTTAAAACTCTTCTGGTTTCTCATACCTTTTATCTTTGTTGGCAGTATCTATGGAATTAGATATCTAAAAAAAAGGCATCCTAAGCTCATAGACAGGCTCATCTTAAAGGAACCATTAAAGATACTGATGCCCCTCTATGTCTCGAGATTCACGAAGACCCTTGCCTTCCTTCTTGAAGGTGGTGTTCCCATGATAAAGGCCCTTGAGGTCTCGGCAAGGTCAACAGGCAACAGAATAATTGAAGAGGCCATATTTAAGGCAAAGAGGTCTGTGCAAGAAGGTGGAAGCCTCTCCGGTTCCCTCAATATATTTCCACCTGTCCTTGTTGAACTCATAGCAAATGGTGAAAAAAGTGGAAGGCTCGTGGAAAATCTCAATATGGCATCAAGAACCTATGAAGAGGAATTCTCAAGGAGGCTCACAACCACCGTAAGCCTTCTGGAACCAGCAATGATAATAGTAATGGGTCTTGTTGTCCTTTTTGTTGTCCTTGGAGTTGTCCTCCCAATTTTTGAGCTAAATCAGTTAATCAAGTTATGAAAGATAAAAAACATATCGTAATCATCACAGGCCTTTCTGGTTCTGGTAAGAGCGTTGCCTTAAGGGCCCTTGAGGATGCAGGTTGCTTCTGCATGGATAACTTCCCCCTGATTCTCCTTCCTGAATTCCTAAAACTCCTTCCTCCAGAAAGTGATATCCAGAGGATAGGTATAGGTGTAGATGTAAGGGAAAAGGATTTTTTAAGGGATTCAGCTGGCCTCATCTCCCGTCTAAAAAAAGACCATCTTACAGAGATACTGTTTCTTGAGGCAGATCCAGAGGTTATTAAAAGAAGATACAAAGAAACAAGAAGACCCCATCCCCTTGGAGATAACCTTGATGAGGCAATAGAAAAGGAAAAGGATAGCCTCTCTATCCTCAGGGAGATGGCAGACAGGATTCATGACACATCAAACATGTCTCCCCATGAGTTGAGGGCATGGATATTCTCAAATTTCTCAAAGAAAGACACAGGTCCTGTTGTAACCCTTATATCCTTTGGCTATAAGTATGGGGTGCCCCAGAACATTGACATCCTCTTTGATGTAAGGTTTCTGCCGAATCCCTATTTTGTTCCTGAATTGACTTCAAAGGATGGACTACACCCTGATGTGAGAAATTATATCCTCAGGTCAAAAGAGGCAGAAGAGCTAATGACAAGATTGAATAATCTGTTAGAATATCTTCTGCCTAGGATGATTAAAGAGGGAAGGCATTATCTCACAATAGGGATTGGCTGCACAGGTGGAAAACACAGGTCTCCTGTAATAGTGGAGGAACTCAAGAAGGAGATTGAGAAGTTCGGTCTCAAGACCTCTATAATTCATAGAGATTTATGATATATCTCGATTATAATGCAACTACTCCTGTTGACGAGAGGGTTCAGGCCTCTATAATTGAGGCCCTGAGGGAGTTTGGTAATCCCTCAAGTTCACATCTCTATGGAAAAAAGGCAAGGCTAATTATTGACCACGCCAGAACCAATGTGGCAAGGCTCATAGGTGCAAAGGCAGGAGAGATTATATTTACATCCGGAGGGACCGAAGCAAATAATCTGGCTATTATTGGAACTGCCCTCAAATTCGGTAAGGGTCATATAATCACAACAGCTATTGAGCATCCTTCTGTGCTAAATCCCTGTAGATATCTTCAGGATATGGGTTTCAGTGTTACCTATCTGCCCGTTAATTCTGACGGTATGGTGGACCCTGATGATCTTGTTAATGCCATAAGAAAGGATACTATCCTCGTGACTATAATGCATGCAAATAATGAAACGGGGGTTATCCAGCCAATCTCGGAAATAGGTAAGATTGTTTCAGAAAAGGGGATACTGTTCCACACTGATGCTGCCCAGAGTATTGGAAAGATTCCCGTATCTACAGAAGAACTCAATGTTTCTCTCCTTACTATAGTCTCTCATAAGTTTTACGGTCCAAAAGGCATAGGAGCCCTTTATATTAAAGGTGGTAAAGAGATAAAACCAATACTCCATGGTGCTGGTCACGAGATGGGATTAAGACCTGGAACTGAAAACATCCCTGGCATAGCTGGACTTGGAAAAGCTGCAGAGATAGTGATTGCTGAACTACAGGAGTGGAAGGGCAGAATAAGTAAAGTTACTGAAGAGCTTCTTAATGGTCTCCTTTCAATAGAAGGTGTAAGTCTCAACGGCCACAAAAGATTTAGGCTTCCAAATACTGTAAATGTCTCCATAGAAGGTATAGACGCACAGGAATTTGTAATGAGGCTTTCAGAGAGGATAGCCCTCTCTGCTGGAGCTGCCTGCCATGCTGGAAAGAAAAAACCGAGCCATGTCCTCAAGGCAATGGGACTGAGTGATGAGGTAGCCCTTTCCTCCATCAGGCTCAGTACCGGAAAAGATACAACGGAGGAAGAGATAAAGGAGGCTGTTGAGATACTCAAATACGAGATAGCAAGGAGCAGACAGTGATAGAGATAATAGAAAGAGGTCCTCTTTCTACAGACCTCATCTATAACAATAAAACAGTCTCAATTAATTCAATTATGGAAAAGGATATGTTATTGATAAAGATTTCTCAAGAAGGCCAGTTAATTTCTATAAGGAAAAAGGATAACATAACCCTCGAGGAGGCAGAGGCACAACACAGAAGAACTGTTGAGGAGATAAAAGGGATATTAACAGCTGATAATCTTGGTGCTTATGTCCAGAAGGCTTGCGAATTGATAAAGATAAAAAGATTCAATGATGCCATTTTACTCCTGAGAGAGGTAAGAACTTTCCATCCAGAAGAACCGTATCTTATGTCCATTGATGGTTATCTGACCGCCCTTGTGGAGAAGAGATATAGAGACGGTGTCATCCTATGTCAGGAAGCATTAAGGAGATACGAAAAAATATCAGTAGTTGGAAGGGAATTTTTTCTTCCTTTCTTTTATCTTAATATCGCAAAGACCTATCTTCTCTCAAACAATAAGAGGCTTGCTGTTGAGAATCTTTTTAAGATATTAAAAATAGATAATGAGAATCCAGAGGCCCTGAAGGAGCTGGCAAACCTCGGGATAAGGAAAAGGCCTGTCATACCCTTTCTTAAGAGAAGCAATCCCTTAAATAAATATCTTGGCATCCTCAGGGCAAGACTCCTCAGAAAAGGAATAGAAAAGGACATAAAATGAACAAAGAAAAGATCCTCCTTGGCCACGGAAGTGGTGGAAAACTCATGCACGAACTATTGAGGGATTATTTCCTTCCTGAATTTTCTATAAAAGAGGCCCTCGATGCAGCACTCCTATCAGAGATTCCTGGCAGGATTGCCTTGACAACAGACTCCTATGTTATAACACCAATCTTTTTTCCTGGAGGAGACATTGGTGAGCTTTCCGTAAATGGAACTGTAAATGACCTCTCGATGATGGGGGCTAAACCTCTATACCTTACAGCAGGATTCATCATTGAAGAGGGTTTCCCTCTAAAGGATCTTAAAAAGATTCTTTCCTCCATGTCGTCAGCAGCAAAAAAAGCAGGAGTTAAGATAGTGGCAGGAGATACAAAAGTTGTGGAAAAGGGAAAGGCTGATGGAATTTTTATCAATACCTCTGGTGTTGGGGTTATTCCTGATGGTATAGAGATCCATCCAAAGAAGATAAAACCTGGCGATGTTGTGATAGTAAGTGGTCCAGTGGGAACTCACGGTATAAGTATAATTTCAAAAAGAAATGGCCTTTCCTTTGAACCTCCTCTTATAAGTGATACAAAGGCCCTCAACTATCTTGTAGATGAACTGATAAAGGCATCAATAGAGATCCATGCCATGAGGGACCCAACAAGAGGAGGCCTTGCCACAACCCTCAAAGAGATAGCCAGCCAGAGTGGCCTCTCTATAGAGATTGAAGAGGAGAGGATACCAGTGCTTGCACCTGTTAAAGGTGCCTGTGAGATCCTCGGACTTGATCCCCTTTATTCAGCCAATGAAGGTATTATGGTTCTCTTTGTTTCTCCCGAGGATGCCCAAAGGACAGTCGAGATTCTCAGGGAAAAAGGTGAAGACCTTTCAACCATCATAGGGATTGTAAAAGAAGAACCATCTGGTAAGGTTATTCTTAAAACAAAGATAGGAGGAACGAGGCTACTGGAGATGCTTTCTGGAGAACAACTTCCCCGGATATGCTGAGACTGACTGATCTGATAGCCCTTCTCACTATAATAGTATGGCCTGTGGTGCCTCTCTTTTGGATACCTGTCCACGGGCTCTCAAGGATATTCAAAAGACTCGGTCTTCTTACCTATCTTTTGCCATCTATCCTCTGGCCACCTATTGCTTATCTGGTTTTTATAAACAGAGAATATCTTCTTCAACAGAAGTTAGAGATGCCTGCTCTTGCTGTAATCTCTGGAATTCTACTTACATCAACAGGCACACTCCTTCATATCTGGACAGGAAAGCTCCTCGGCCTCTGGGGTTTAATGGGAATCCCTGAGGTATCCAGAAAGATAAAAGGAAGATTGATTAGTGAAGGGCCCTTCAGGATTGTAAGGCACCCTACCTATCTTGCCCATACTTTAATGTTCACAGGGATATTTCTATTCACAGGAAATATACCAGTGATGATACTCACGATAATTGACTTTATCATTGTAAATCTTTTGATTATTCCACTGGAAGAAAAAGAGCTTTTATCAAGATTTGGAGAGGAGTATTTAAAGTATAAAGAAAAGGTCAGGAACAGATTCTTTCCTTCTCTGTAACGGTTGACTTTTTAAAGGATTTCAAGCAAAATTATAATAATATGGCTAATGAAGAATTGGAGAAACTCAAACAGAGGGTTGAAAAAGACCCCCTCTCAAAACTCTTTGTCCCGTTAGCAGAGGAATACAGAAAAATGGGAATGCTTGATGAGGCCATCTCTGTTCTTCTCAGGGGTCTCGAAAATCAACCTAATTACATGACAGCAAGGGTTTCTCTTGGAAAGATATACCTTGAGAAGAATATGCTGAGAGAGGCAAAAGAAGAATTTAAAAAGGTTGTTACTGCCATACCTGATAACCTTTTCGCACTTAAAAAAATTGCTGAAATATCAGAAGACCTTGGAGATATAAACGATGCTATAGATGCCTATAGTAAGATACTTAAATTGAACCCCCTCGATGAAGAGGCAAAAGCAAACCTTGAACATCTGAAGTCAAAAGGAACAGAACCACCTGAACCTCCTTCATCAAAGCCTATTAATCTCCCAAAAACTGAAGAAAAACCAGAAAAAGAAACTGAACATTTTGACCTTGAAGGATTTATGCCTGTGACAGAGACCTCCTACAGTGATGAAGAATTTGAAAGATTCAAAAAGGAAATAATCTCAAAAAATGCCCTTGATGAAGAGGTTCCTTTACACTCAACACCAATTCAGGACTCATCCAGAGTTCTGGAAACACCAGAAGAAGAAATATCTGTTCAGCCAGAAAAGAAAATCTTTGATGAGGTAGAGACTTCTGAACAAGCTGGCGAGATAACACTTCAAGAAGAAGAGATAATCGTGGAAGACACCTTCTTTGTGGAAGCACCTGAAGATATAACTGTGGAAAAGACTTCTCCCTCAAGGTCTATCGAGATACCAATAATTGAATCAGCAAGGGAGGAAGGGACTGAAATCCCGGAAAGGGAACCAGATTTTTCCTATCCTGACAGACTCATTCAACAGGGTGATTACACTAAGGCAATAGAGGCTTATAAAAAACTCCTCAATGATTTTCCAGGCGATAAAAGGGTCCTGCAGAGAATGGAGGAACTAAAAGCCCTCCTTAAGCTCCTTGGAAAGGAAAATGAATTAATAGTGGCACAGCTTAACAAATTCCTTGAGGCCATAAAGAAGAGATGGCAAAGGTGAAGGATCAAAAGAGATGAGTTTTTCAGAAATTCTCAAGGATGTAGTAAGAAAGGTTGATGGTTCTACCGGCCTCTTCATAATAGCCTCTGACGGAATCCCTGTGGAGGGATATGTAAAAGAAAATACAGTAGATGAATCAGCATTAAGTGCCGAATTCTCTGCTGTTCTGAAGACACTCCATTTTGCCCTTGACAACCTACAGTTTGGCAGCATAGACGAATTCTCTATCTCTACTGAAAGATACAACATTGTTGTCAGAAAGATTACCAGTGAATACTATCTTGTTTTGATCATGGAACCATCAAGCAATATTGGTAAAGGAAGATTCTATCTCAGGGTTACAGCTCCTAAAATAGAGAAGGAGATTTGACTTTACTTTTTGATAATAACTGGGTTATTCTAATAAGTGGTAAATGAACTCATTCATTTGCCTGCCTGTAGTTTTCAGGAACAGTTAACCTGAGGAATCAGGGAAGAAGGAGGTTTTAGCAGTATGCCGTACGAAGGTAAGGTGAAGTGGTTTAATGAGCAGAAGGGCTTCGGATTTATCCAGCAGGATAATGGTCCGGATGTCTTCGTTCATTACACCTCCATCAAGGGAAATGGTTTCAAGACCCTTTCAGAAGGCCAGCGCGTGCAGTTTGACATTGAAGAAGGTGAACGCGGACCTAAGGCAATCAATGTAGTGAAGCTCTAAAAGAGAGGCCCCCTTAAAGGGGGCCTTAAAATGCTTAATGCCCCGCCTCGTACTTCCTTCATCCATTATCTCCTTTGATAAAGATTTAAGGATTCATGGTCACGAGGCCCATTATCTCGTAAATGTCCTCAGACTGAAAGAAGGAGATGAGATCCAGATAATCGATGACCAAGGAAGGCTCCATAAAGGAGAGATTAAACTCTCAAAGAAGAAAGAGGTTATTGTAAAGCTTATCAAGACCGAAGATACCAATACTGAACCGAAACTAAATTTAATTTTAATCCAGGCAATCCTGAAAGGTGAAAAGATGGACTTTATTATTCAGAAATCCACAGAGCTCGGTGTCAGAGAAATCTATCCGATAATCACATCAAGGACAATTGTGAGGGAGACAGGTAGAGAAGAGAGGTGGAAAAGGATCGCAAAGGAGGCTGTAAGGCAGTGCGGACGAACAGAGATCCCATTAATCCATAAGCCTGTTTCTTTTGAGTATCTCTTAGAATCGCTTAATCAGCAACTGTTACCTTTGCCACCAATCTCTCAGGGCTTTATTTTTTATGAAAGTGCTCAAAAGGGTTTGAAGGAGATGGTTTCAAAGATCCAGTCTTCTAAAAATATTTCGCTTATCGTAGGTCCTGAAGGTGGTTTTTCAAAATATGAGGTTGAAAAGGCAATTTCAAAGGGGTTTATTCCCGTTAGTCTTGGTCCCCGAATCCTGAGGGCAGAGACAGCAACAGTTGTAGGCCTCAGCCTTCTTCAATTCCTGTACGGCGATATTGGTTAGGCCATTCTACAGAATGGCTAAAGTCTGCCTTCAAGTCAGCCACAGGGATAATAATTTATATCATATCCCTGTTTTCTGAAGGCAAGCCTCAGGTCTTTTCTCTGCTCAGCTGATAGGTCAGAATAAATCCTCTTTACCTCATCTCCATTTAATTCCACACAGGTATACTTATAAAGGGACTCCTTTACGGCCTCATCAATAGTAACGGCATATTCGAGAACCTTTTTCAGGTCACCACTTTTGCAGAGAAGTTCCTGAATCTCCTTTCTGTTTGAACCAAAATACTGGGCCTTCCCATCCTTATAAACAAGGAATGTAGAGGCACAGCCATAAAGCAGGAGACCTGTTAGCACTGTTAGGATCATCCTTTTCATAGTTTACCTCCCCTTTTCATTAAGCAGGTTATGGACCTTATTTACAAAGTCCTTTTCCTGCCAGTCCATCTCACCAATATATCTCTCTCTGATATATCCACGTCTGTCTATTAAAAAACTTGTTGGTAAGCCAAATACGGCATATCTGTCAAAGAAGACCTCTTTTTCAGGGTCAAGTAGCACAGGGAATTTTAGTCCTTTCTTCTTAACAAAATCGGATACAACAGCCCTTGACTGATCAATAGAGACACCTATTACTACAAATCCCTTATCCCTCATATCGAGATAGACCTTGTTAAGACTGTCCATCTCATCTATACAAGCAGTGCACCAGGTTGCCCAGAAATTAAGGAGTACGACCTTTCCCCTAAAGTCTGAAAGACTTACACTCCTACCATTAATATCCGTGAGTGTAAAATCAGGGGCCCGTCTCTCTTCAGCCATAATTGGGGTGGTAGCAGGCACAACAGTCATGGCGAGGAATAATATCAATAAGTTTAGAAACCTCATAACTTTATTATAATATACTCAGGAACAAAAAGGTCAAGGGAATGTCCTATGGATTTAAGAATATAAATTGAACTATTGACTTACGATATC
>Ga0197142_1002577_pt1 | contig 15755 bp, 12 predicted proteins | sample GBS60_MetaG_FD_148614 | JGI IMG/M metagenome (GOLD analysis project Ga0197142, IMG submission 148614) | Sediment microbial communities from Great Boiling Springs, Gerlach, Nevada, United States - GBS 60_MetaG | ecosystem: Environmental > Aquatic > Thermal springs > Hot (42-90C) > Sediment...
CCCCTTTGAGTTCAACCAGCGGGCCGCGCTCCGTTAGGTCGATGCCTCGCAGATGCGCACGTCCTTCTACGGTTACCTCGATCTGCCCCCCGCCGACGGGATACCATCCCCACTCGATCAACCGCATAGAGGCCCGCAGGCCCAGCCGCGCCAACATCGGCAACAGCACCCACTCTACATAGTGCGCCGGTGGACTCCACGCCACGTGTGTGCCACCGCGCAACAGCAGGCGGGAGGGGCCATCCGCCAGCGCCAGCGGCAATAGGATGGTCTGAAGCAGCAGGGTAACCGCTCCAGCGCTGCTCTGCTCCGCCATCTTGCTGATGTCAAACTCGTAGGTCCCTGCTTGAGGTGGGCTACCGGGGCGAAAGGTGAGCGTCGTAGAGCGGATGCGCGCCCCCTCCACCTCCGCGTTGCAGATGCGCGCCGCAGCCAGCACCCCCGCCAAGTGCTGGGGGGCTAGCCCCGGGTTGCGTCGCCGGGCACGGATGCGCGTGATCTCAACCGGCTGGGCAGTTAAGACAGCGAGGGCCAGCGCTGTGCGCAGCACTTGGCCGCCCCCTTCTCCTTGAGAGCCATCAATTCGGATCATGGCAAAACGGTAACCGGACGCAGGAAAAGGCGATCTGCTTTAATGATACCGCCTTCCAAGACGGGCAAACGCTGGCCACTATGAGGGAAATAGAGGCCCACCGAGAGCGTGTAGAGTCCGGGCGCCGTCCCTTCAGGCGTCTGGATCATGCTATGCTGAATGAAGATGTCACGAGGGTGGAGGGTAGCGGTCTGCACTCCCAGCTCATCATCCTGAGCAAGGATAACAACCGGACTGCCTAGCATATGTGCAAACAGCGTGAGTTCGGGCGGTGGGGGGCCGTCAAGGCGCCAGTAGGTGGCCAGCTCCACCCAGTCGGCAGCACGGACAGTGTCATCTCGAATCTCATAGCCCAAAAAGGTGATGTTATAGCCAAAGGGAACGGGCAATGTGGCCAACTGGGGATCGTTGGCTTCAGGCGGCCAGGCGGTCAGCGCTGTGGTGATGAACGCACCCACATAATCGGCAATCTCACGGCTCACGTCAAGGCGCATTACCACATCAGGGCGAATGCCGGGCACATGCTCATCACGAGCGTAGCGCATCCAGATCAGCAGGGGGCCGGGCAGATGGTCGTAATAGTGTCCGCGTGGGAAGATGAGGCGCTGCGACTCACCGCCATTGGCCAGCACCAAAGACTGGGTGCAGTCGAAATAGCGGATAGGCAGATCCTGGCGGTGCATCAGGTAACCCAGCAGTTCGGCATTCGTCAGGGCGAGGGGATCGTCACCGCGATCCACAGGCGTTGAGCACACGGACACCGGCGTGGGATCAGCGCTGGTATCCAGATAATGGGCAATGAGGCCCAGATCGGCCTGATAATCCAGCCGCACGTCCCCTAGCGTGGGCCATATGAGGAAGTAATCGCGATAGGACCACGCTGCATGGCCTACAATCAATATCCCTACCGTCGCACTCACAGCCGAAGTAGCAAGAAGTGCCGCGCGCGCCTTGAGGCGTTCGCGCAGGAATTGAAAAATGGTGCGCAGGCCGATGGCCGGAAAGGCAAACACCACCGGCTGGATGACGGCCATGTATTCAAAGTCCGGTTGCTGGGGAAGGAAGGTGGTAGGCAGCAGGCCGATGGCTAGCCATAGGATCGCCAATCCATAAGGAGCTCGGCGCCAACGCGCCAGCACCACGCCGATGCCGAGTATCATCAGCAGTGCCAGAAAAGGCCCCACCACAGGGCGACCCGGCAGATTGTGCCAAGGGAGCCTGTCGCCGCGCAGGGTCAATGCTGCCAGCGAAGTCACCAGCCGTTCTGGTATCTCGGCGAGAAGGTTCGGTTGCGCAGCAATAGGCACTGGCTCACGCACACCGGGGTGCCGCCCTAAGAAGATGAGCAGGGGCAAGCAGATTACGCCCATCAGCAGGAAGGCGTAGATAAGGTTACCTCGGTGACGTTGGACATCGCGACGATCAACCACCGCGCGGTAGACCACAAAAGCCACCACGAGCACGATCAGCGTCCAGGCGGTCACATGGACATACTGTGCGATGCCAAGCGCCAGCCCGCCGATGGTAAACCACAGACCTGCTTGAGCGGCCTCACGAGCCTGATAGGCTCGTGTGAGGGTGTAGATCACCAGCACAGTCATCAGCGGCATGAGCGCGACATGCTGGACAGTGCGGCCCATCCACACCGACCAGAAGGAGACGGCCATCAGGCCGGTGGTCATCAGTGCCACACGCACCCCGAACAGCCGCCGCATCAACTGCAAGGTGACGGCCAGCGCCAGCATCGTCAGCCAGACAGAGGGCAAGCGCCAGAGGATCAACCCACGCCCCATCAGCGCGGAAGAGATTGCCAGCAGAGCGTAGTAAAGCCCCTCCCGTACGGGCCTAACGTCATCGTAGATCACAGCAATGTCGCCCTGCTGCATGCGTTCGGAGAGTTGGGCGTTGATGATCTCCTCGGCGTGCATACCGGGGGGAACGGTCCCCAGTTGCCACAACCTGAAGAACGCCGCCACAAGCAGCAACCCTACCGCAACGGGCAAATACCAGCGTCCAGAGGTATGGAGAGGCGAGACGGCAGAAGTGGACACCATTGCAAACCCTACAGCGCTGTCATGACGGCGGTGAATATCAGTACCAGCACGCCCAAGGCGAGGTTCAGTGCCACAAGACGCCGTAGACGGCGGCGCAGCTCCCCCTGCATCGCTGCGCCCCGGGTGGCATTGTGTTGCGCCAACAGAGCGGCGCGGTTAAGGGCAGGGTAGACCGCCCACTGCATCACTGCGCTGAGGATGATCATCCCTCCCACCGCAACATGCTTCAATAAGAGGCTCAGTGACCATATATTGGTGATGCGCAGAAAACCGCTGTAGTTTGGGTTTCCGCCCATTTGGATCAGACCCGTGACCGCCAGCACTGCCAGGCTGATATTCGCCAGCGGGCGGAGACGGCGCTCCAGTGCCTCAAACAGCCAGCCCTCCGGTAAGGCATTGACTTGCAGCGCACGGCTGAAAGTGGGCCAGGCAACCAGTGTGAGGGTGGTCAACCCACCCAACCACACCACCGTGGCCAGCAGGTGAAGCGAGTAGTTCAAAGCGAGAACCCATGTGGGCATGTGCTGGATTATAAAGTGTTTGTGCGCTTGCGGAAAGGAGTCCGCTCAAAAATACACCGTTGCACGCTCTGCTTTTTGTCCATGCCCTTGCCCCGTGATACCATTGGCAGCATGATCACGCAGCGAATGACCATCCTCCCGGCAACACATGTTCAACGGGAGGAGCTCATTGGGGCGCTTAATGCCGCCTATGCGGATTACTTTGTCCCCATCCACCTTACCCCGCGCTCGTTTGATGACCTTGTTGCCCGCGAGTCTATCGATCTAGAGGCATCGGCCGTCGCCATCTGCAACGGGGAAGTGATCGGGATGGGGCTGCTGGCCATTCGCGGTCGGCGCGGCTGGATCGGCGGTATGGGAGTGCTGCCGCCCTATCGGCGACAGGGCGTGGGCCACCGCGTGATAGAATACCTGATCGAACAAGCTTGCCTGCATAGGTTGGAAACCGTCCAACTGGAAGTGATCGCCCAAAACACCGGAGCGCGGCGCCTCTACGAGTCATGCGGCTTTAAGGCCGCCCGCAAGCTGATGGTGCTGTCGTTCATGGGAGGAGAAGGCCGCAAGGTTGCACCTCCTTCCGGCGGCCAGCAACCTGCAATTATCCCCGCTTCTCCCGCCGATGCGCTTACTGCCCTCTATCGCCTGCCCGGCGTGCAGCGCCCTTGGCAACGCGAACGATCCGTCCTTGAAGCAGCGCTTGCTCACCTGGAGGCACTCGCTGCTTACCACCGCACCGATGGGCGTTTGCTGGGCGTGTGCCTCTCCCTCGGCAACACGACTCACCGCAACTTGCTTGACCTTGCCGCAACAGATGCAGAGGTGGGACGATTGCTGCTGGCCGCCTTGCTAGACCGCTACCCGCTCGCCGGTTTCTCATACCTTAACGTGGCCGAGGACGACCCCTTATTACCCACCTTGCTGGCTGGGGGATTCACCGAGTCGCTGCGCCAATACGAGATGTTTCTGTCGCTCCATCAGGAGGCCGCACACGGATGCATCTGACCATGTGCAGGAGGGGATCGCTTTACGCTGCACTCGCAGCGGGGACCCTAGCGCTTATCTCTTGCCAGCCTGCCGTACCGTCCGACACGGTCGCCGCGGCGCCCACCACGGCAGATGCCACCACGCCGCCTCCCGTGACTTCTTTAACGGCCGACCCGCCTCCTCCATCACCTGATACTGATGCGGTCCGCATTAACCTGGGGCGTGCACCCACGACGCTCGACCCCTTGCGTGTGGCTCCGCTGGATTTGAGTGCCAACGATCTGGTGGAGAACTTGTTTGTCGGCCTCACATCCCTCAACCCCGAAACCCAGCGCGTAGAACCAGCATTGGCCCGCAGTTGGGAGCCACTGGAGGATGGTCTCACATGGTATGTCTACCTGCGCGATGACGTGTTCTGGGTGCGGGTCGATGCAGTGACCGGCATGCTGGAGCGCATCCGTCCGGTGACTGCCGCCGACGTAGTCTACGCGGTTCAGCGTGCTTGCCGTGCCGACAGCGGCGCACCGCTCGGCTCACGGCCTGCGATCTTCGCCATCCAGGGTTGCCGTGAGATTTACGAACGTGACGTGACGACCCTAACGCTCGATTTCGTCCAGTCAACGCTGGGAGTGCGTGTCCTCAACGATGTGGCGGTTGAGTTCAAACTCACCAGCGATACGGCCATTTTCCCTACTTTGCTGGCCCTCCCCATGTTGCGGCCCGTCCCTGCCGACCTTGTCGCTTTAGAGGGCGACGGCTGGACGCAACCGGCTGTGATCTGGACAAGCGGCCCTTATGCCCTACGTCCTGATTCTTCCATCGCCGATGGCTATACTCTGGTGGCGAACAGCCTCTGGCCACTTGAACGCGGTGGCAATGTGGAAACGATAGAGGTTACCTTTGAGGAAACCTCCGAACAGTCCTTCTACGCCTGGCAGGCCAGTGAATTGGACCTGACACAGATTCCGGCCGATGTACTTGCTGCGGCATCCTTTGGTGACAACACGGCTTATCGCCTCCTGGCCGAACCGGTGTCGGTGTTTCTGGTGGCTTCTTATGAGGTGGCTCCACTGGACAACGCCGACGTTCGACGCGCCCTCTCGCTGGCGCTCGACCGCGAGACGTTGGTGCGTGAGGTGCTGTTCCCCAACGGCATGACAGCCTTACCTGCTGACACCATCATCCCGCCTGGGACGGCGGCTCTGCCGCATGCCGAGGTGGGCGTAGGCTACAACCCCATCGCAGCACAGGAAACGCTGGCACGGGCAGGGTATCCCAATTGTCAGGGCCTGCCACCTATCACACTTTTGACCGATGAGGCATTTGACCTCTCTGCCGGCCTAGCACGCGGTATCCTCGCCATATGGGAAAGCGTGCTGGGCTGCCGCGGTGTGTTCGCTGTTGATCAGCAGCCCCTTTTGGACATCTACGCTGACTTGCAAACCCAACCTTTGGGGTCGCAACCACGCGCTGCCCTGATCCTATTAGGTTGGCAGGCCGATTACCCCGACGCTCACCACTGGCTCGCCGACCTCATGGGCTGCCGCGAGTTTTTCCCCACCGCTTACCTCGATCAGGCCCGCCCATGCATCCACGCTGACGCCCACCTGCTCGATGCCGCCACCCTGCACGATGAAGAAGCCCGTGCAGACCTCTACGAACGTGCGCTCAGCGAGTTTTTCGGGCCACAGGGCGAAATGCCCATTATCCCGCTTTACTTCTTTGCCCGCCCGATCGCCGTCCATCCTTGGCTGGACATCGGCGAGCAGCAGGCCGGCCCGCTGCGTTTTGACCGTTGGGTGGTAGACAGCGCCCAGCAACCCTAATAAAAAGGGAGGGAAGGGATGCACATTGACGTCTTCACCCTCTTCCCAGAGATGTTCAGCGGAGTACTGGGCAGCTCTATGTTGCGGCGTGCGCAGGAATTAGGGGCGCTCTCGGTAGCCTTGCACAATATCCGCGACTACACCACTGATAAGCATCGCACCGCCGATGACATGCCCTACGGTGGGGGCGGCGGTATGGTGATGAAACCTGAGCCAATTGTCGCCGCTGTTGAGGCTGTTATCCCACCAGGGGCCGGTATCCCTGTGATCCTGCTCAGCCCACAGGGACGTGTCTTCAACCAGCGCATTGCCTTTGAGCTCGCCCAGCACCCTCGTCTAGCACTGGTATGCGGTCATTACGAGGGCGTGGACGAGCGCATCCGCGAGCTGGTCATCACCGATGAGTTGTCCATCGGCGACTATGTGCTCACCGGCGGTGAGCTGGCCGCCATGGTGGTGATCGATGCCGTAGCGCGCCTATTGCCCAACGTACTGGGCGATCCCACCGGCGCGCAGGATGACAGCCACGCCAGCGGTTTGCTAGAGTATCCGCACTACACGCGCCCGCCAGAGTTTCGGGGGTTGCGTGTGCCAGATGTCCTGCTCTCCGGTCATGAGGCAAACATCGCACGCTGGCGGCGCGAGCAGGCGCTGCGTCGTACTTGGCAGCGCCGCCCTGACCTGCTGCTCAACGCGCTGCTTAGCGAGGAGGACCGCGAATTTCTGCTCACCCTTGCCGAGGATGAGGCCAATCGCCGCGCCGTCAAGAGCGGTTGCCACTGATGGTGGCCGCCACTGAGAGAGATCGTTAGCCTGCCCCTGTGCGGATATAATCGGGATGATGAGTAAAAAGCAGAGCACCCAGCAGCCCCGCCGCAGAGCACCGGAAAGGCCGCCTGACAAGCAGCCAGCTGCACTGTCGGAGAGGGCACCTATCAGGGAACAGCGCCCTTTTGAGAAGCCCCGGTTGGTGGTGAAAACCGGCGAAGCTGCCCGTGCCGCACGCCTTGAAGAAGAGGAGCGTCATCTAACGTTCTGGGGGGTAATGATCCGCCTCCTACCGGTGTGGGCGTTGGCCATCATGATCCTACTGTTGGAGCCAACTTTGCCCATCCGCGCCATCGGCGCAGTAATCGGCTGGATCAGAACGCTTGGCCCGGCTTCAACTCCTCCACCTGTTGTGGAACCGATCTTCATCGTGGAAGGAGCACAGGGCACCCCACAGGAAGGTGAGCTGCCTCCGCCCGGCTGGAGCCTTGACATCTCCCCCGCCTTCACGCCGGAAGTGCGCTATTGGGCGGACCACATTGCCCGCTGGTCGGTGACGTATCGCGTTAAGCCCAACCTTATCGCCACACTGATGCAGATCGAATCGTGCGGCAACCCTAACGCCGAATCCGAAGCAGGCGCAATGGGCTTGTTCCAGGTGCTGCCACTGCACTTTGAAAAGGGCGAAGACCCTTTTGACCCCGACACCAATGCCCGCCGTGGCTTGCAGTTCTTCATCGAGATGTACGCTGCTGCCAACGGCGACCTCGGCTTGACCTTTGCAGCCTACAACGGTGGCCCGTCCATCATTGAACAGTCCCCCTCCGAATGGCCCTCTGAAACGCAAGCTTATCAGTTCTGGGGGAGTGGCATCTTTGAGGAGACAGAGCGCGGCTTCGCAGAAAGCCCTACGCTTCTCGATTGGCTGGACGCCGGGGGCGAATCACTGTGTGCTGAGGCGGCTGAGGAGCTCGGTATCCCCCGCGAATAGGAGGCGTGTGGGGCTGCCTTTCAAGGAGGGGTGCCATGAAGCTAGGACTTGTGGGCTTGCCCATGAGTGGCAAAACCACGATCTTTAACGTGCTGACCGGGGCCAACCGCCCAACGAGCCTCACCGCACCCGGGAAGCTTGACGTGCAGGTTGCGGTTGTAGACGTGCCTGACCCACGTCTCGACGCGCTGGCCGAGATCTTCCGACCGGAGCGCAAGGTATACGCCAAAATCACCTACGCAGACGTGGCGGGCCTGACCAAAGGCATCAGCGAAGGCGGGTTGAGTGGGCCGTTCCGCACGCAGCTCAGCCAGATGGACGGCTTTCTGCACGTGATCCGCGCTTTTGAGGACCCCAATGTCCCTCATCCGGAAGAAACCCTCGATCCGCAGCGCGATCTGGAGATTCTGGACACGGAGTTTCTGCTCGCCGATCTGATCGTCGTCGAGAACCGCATCAAACGCCTCAAGGAAGAGATTGCGCGGGGAAAAGACCGCGCCGCCAACCTGAAGGAGCTGGAACTGTTTGAGCGCCTGCGTGCCACGCTGGAGGCTGAACAACCGCTGCGCGATGTGGACCTGAAGCCGGAAGAGCAAACTGCGCTACGCGGCTATGGCTTCCTGACGCAGAAGCCTAAGCTGGTAGTGCTCAACATAGGGGAAGAAGCCCACGAAACGGCAGACCTGGTACATGTGAGGGGGCGACATACCCGCGTCATCGCCGTGCGAGGCAAACTGGAGGCCGAGATCGGCCAGCTCGATCCGCAAGAAGCCGCTCTGTTCCGTGAGGAGTACGGCATCGACGAACCAGCACGGGATCGGGTGATCCGCGAGTCGTATGATTTGCTTCAGGTTCAAACTTTCTTCACCGTGCTAGGGGACGAAGTGCGTGCCTGGCCATGCCGCATTGGAGCCACTGCGCTGGAAGCAGCAGGGGAAATCCATACGGACATCCAGCGCGGTTTCATCCGCGCCGAAATCATCCCCTGGGATGTTCTGGTGCAGCTGGGAAGCTGGGCCGAGGCCCGCCATGCGGGCAAGCTGCGGTTAGAGGGCCGCGACTACGTAATGCAGGACGGCGACGTAATGACCGTGCGCTTCAACGTGTGATCCTTGCAGGGGATTCTCAGGAGCGGCGCGGCGGACGGTTTTCGCGCGTAGATTGCGGGAGCAGCGTTTGCAAGATGGCACGCACCTCGCGGCGCACCCGCGCATCGGTGCGCATCAAGTCACCGATGCGCTCGCAGCTATACAAGACGGTGCTATGGCTGCGCCCGCCAAGAGCCTCGCCGATCTCCTGAAGCGAGATGTCGGCCTCTTTATGGGCAATGTACATCGCCACCTGCCGGGCCACAGATACTTCACGGCTGCGCCCACGCCCGACCAGATCAGCGGGCGTGGTGCCGTAGTATTCGGCCACCGCCATCAGGATGTCTTCCAGTGCAAGCTGCGACTCGCCGGTTGGCTGATAAGGTCCTAAAACGGTTTCCGCCATCTCCAGCGAAGGGGTCTCCTGGCCGAGGAGCGAAGCCGCTATGATGCGGTTCAACGCACCTTCTAACTCACGCACGCTGCCATCAAACTCTTCGGCAATGCGCTCCAACAAGTCAAGGGGCAGGCGATCACCGAAACCGCGTAGATGCGCTTTGATTTCCAGAATGTCCACGCGTGTCAAGAAGTCGGGGGGTTGAATCTCAACCACCAGCCCACCCTCAAAGCGGGATCGCAGACGCCGATCCAGTCCCTTGATTTTGCTGGGTAACTGGTGGGCCGCGATGACGATCTGGGCATCGGCGCTTATGAGCGCATTAAAGGTATGGTAGAACTCCTCCTGCGTGGCTTCCTTGCCTGCCATAAACTCAATGTCATCCATGAGCAGCACATCCACGCTGCGATACTTGGCGCGGAACTCATCCGCACCATGCAAGCGAATAGCAGCCAGCAGGTCATTGGTGAACGTTTCTGCGGTGACATAGAGCACGCGCAGTCCTCGCTCCGCACAGGCGTTGCCGATGGCGTGGAGCAGGTGGGATTTCCCTACACCGACACTGCCGTAGAGGTAGAGGGGGTTGAACTGCGCAGCAGGAGCCTCCACAACAGCCCGTGCGGCGGTCAACGCCAGGCGGTTGCACGCGCCGCTGGCGTAGGTGTCAAAAGTCTGGCGTGCGTTAAGGCCCGTCTCGCCAGGGGGGAGGCGTTCAAAGCGCGGCTCCTCCTCACGCGCCGGATTGAGATCGGCCAGCAGGGGGCCGGCGTTATGGAGGTCGGCGGCCTGTGGGTGCTCAGGGGCGACAATAAAGCGTACTTCTACACTGCGCCCTGCAATGCGGCCCAGGGTCCGGGCCACTACCTTCTTCAGGCGGTGCTCAAGCCATTCGCGGGCGTAGATGTTGGGCACGCCGATAATGTACGTGCCGTCCTCATGCGCAACAAGGCGGGCATGGCGCAGCCATGTATTGAAAGCCTCGCGGGGGATCTGCAGTTGAAGCTCGCCGTAGGCCGCCTGCCAAACTTCAGCAGGGCTGCGTGTCTGCTTGTCCATGCTTCCCGCAGTCTGTCGGGCGGGGACAAAAAGAACAGGCATGAAGCTCACACCTGAAAGCGCGTTCCCCGCCGAAGATTCCGTTTTCTACAGATTGCTCTTGCAGTGGCTCAGTAAAGCGCAGCGTCCAGCTTGCTACGCTCCATCATAGCAGAGTTGAGATATCCGAACAACGCCGCGACCTTAAAAAGTCATATTCTTTAAGGTTGGCGAATGTTAAAGAATTCGGCGCAAGGTGGATGCCGCATTATCCGGATTCAGAGCTGGAGGCGAACACCCGATTGCCTCCATTTGGGGGATTAGCATGCCCCGCAGCAAGCCCGGTCAACAAGTAGGGGCAACCGTTGCGATCTTGATGGAACGATGTATAATGTGAAGCAGCGCGGGCATAGTTCAGCGGTAGAACGTCAGCTTCCCAAGCTGAATGTCAGGGGTTCGAATCCCCTTGCCCGCTCTGAGAGAGTGGCTTAAGACAGTGAAGAGCCTCAAGCCGCTCTTTTTTTCGATCCTCAACCTAGCCCGTCCTGCAGCATCATCCGTGCAGCGCGACGGGCGATCTCCACGGCGTAGTTCGTGCCGCGATCCCAGGGGTACACCTGACTCATAGAAGCAAAGTACAAGCCGGCAATCGGCGTGCGGATGGCCGGCAGATTACGCGAATGGTTGACCAAAGGAACGGGTTGCGCGTAGGGCACGCGGAACAGCCAGCGCTTGCGGATCCAGGCGGGTGAGAAGTCAGGGTTTACCTTGGTAAGCGCGGGCAAGAAGCGTGCGGCCAGCTCTCCCTCACTCAGGCGGAAGTGCTCATGATCGGGCGGTAGATAGTCGCCCAGATAGACGATGTGATCGCCCCCGAAATGTTGGGGAGAAACGTAGTTAGTATGTTCAACGAGCGCCAGAAAGGGGAATGGATTCTCGTATCGATTGGGGCTGCGAGCAGGTAGGTTGAGCCAATATGTTCCGTCGGTCATAAGTTGGCGATCTAGCGCCAAGATCAGCGCGATAGCCCCCATACTGCGCAGCGCACGTACCTTGCCGGCATAAGGTTCGGGCAGATCGGGAGCGATCTTGAGCAGCAGCCCGGGGCTGGCGGTGCAGAGCACCTGATCGAAACGTTCGCTCTGCCCTCTCACCGTGACTTCAAGCCCACCAGATGAGAGGGGGATTACGCGTTCCACAGGAGTATTAAGGACAATCGCCGCGCCGCGTGCACGGACGGCTTCGGCCAGGTCTTCCAGTGCGGCCTGGAAGCCGCCCACATATGTTCCAAGTTGAGCGGTGCGCTTGTAGGCACGTGCCCACATCCAAGCCATGTTGACTTGATCGTAGAGAGGACCGAACTTGCCGATCAGTAAGGGACGCCATACCTCCTCATGGGCACGACGCCCTACCCAGCGCAGCAGCCAGGCATCGGCGGTGTACCTCTCCAGCGTGATGCCAAAGGGGTAGAGTTTAAGGAACGCCCCCACTGCACCGAAGCGCAGTTTGTCCAGCAAGGAGAGGCCGGGGATACGGAAGACGTTTATCACCCGCGAAAGCGTTGCGCTCCTCACGACCGGCGCATCAAGCGGGTAGATGCCCTGCGGATGCCAGATGCTGGTGGTGGGGCTGTAGAAGCGGACTTTGTGCGCACAGCCGATCTCCTTGAGCAGGCGCAGGATATCCTTATCCGTGTAAAACCAGTGATGATAGAACTTCTCCAGCGACCAGTCCCATTTCTCATCACGGAACCCTGCTGCCAGTCCCCCCACCTCGGCCCCCGCCTCATAGACGATGACCTCATGCCCCGCTCTGGCGAGGTCATAAGCGGCGGCCAATCCGGCAGCGCCCGCTCCAATGACGGCGATTCGCATCTGGTTAGCTCCCATGCAGAAAAGAGCGCTTTCTAGAGCGCCTCAGGTTCGGCTTCTGAGACCGCGTGAGTGGCACGTGCAAAGTCCTGCCAGTGCACACCCTGCTGTGCCATGAAGAAGAAGCCCAACAGAGTGATGGGCAGCCAGAGCGCCGCATGCAGCACCAACGTGTAGGCCGCGGCAATATTTTCCCCCACACCGAAAACTTTAAGGATTTCAATGCCCGGCTCGTCAAACGTGCCCACGTACCCCGGCGAGCTGGGCAGCGTCGTCGCAAGGTTCACAACGGCCGTCATGAGCATCAGCACAAAGAAGCTGACCTCAAAATCAAAGGCGTGCATGACGAACCAGTACTTGGTCGTCTCGGTTAGCCAAATCAGCATCGAGGAGACGAGCGTCATCAGCATATCGGCGGGGCTGCGCAATGATGCCAGACCTTCCACGAAGCGCTCGGCCTGCACAAGGATAAAGCTCCGCACGCGCTCAACGGGAACGATACGCATCAGCACCGCCGTGTAAAGGCGCTGCGTGAAGGCAGGCCGCAGTGCCAGCAGGAAGAACCCCAACAGCGCCCCAAAGAACAGGACGGTCATCCAGATCACAATGCGGTCAAAGGGGGACGGAATGGGCGCAAACGGCAGGGCCGCAAAGACGAAGATCAGCATCACCAGCCCGTCAAAGATGCGCTCAACAATGATGGTGGCCAGCGAGGCGCTGATCTTCAAGCCCTCGTTGCGCTCCAGCACCCAGGCGCGGATCACCTCGCCCGCTCGGAAGGGGTAAACATTGTTGCCCATGTAGCCAATCACCACCACCGGGAATAGCTGCGCCAGCCCAACGTGCTTGATGGGGCGCAGCAGATAATGCCAGCGCCAGGTACGTGCCCACACTGCCACAAAGTAGACGGCCACGCCGGGGATCAGCCACCAGTAGCCTGCCCTTTTGAGATGGCGCCACACCTCGGGCAGGCTTAGCCCTTTGAGGGCCAAATACAAAAAAACAGCACTCACGGCAAGACCTACCGCAAGGGCTAACCAGCGCTTCCAGTGTTTCATGTAATCCTCTGGTGCAGCGGATAACCTTCCAAACGGGCGGGATTGTACCATAAATAAGATCGCTGGCGTGCTGTTGCATCATTTTATATACACGCGGCGCAAGGAATTTGCCCACCTGCTGCTACTGTGTTTGGCGTGTGGGGGAACGCTCGGTAAAATCAGGCGTTGCGTGGTGGAGGAAGGACATGGCGATCTCGCACGAGGACCTCAGGGTAAAGCTGGAACAGGAGCGTGACCGTCTGCGCCGTGAGCTGGCCGAGATCGGCCTGCACGTGGAGGGGAACCTCGGCTACGGCACGCATCAGGCCGATGATGCCACCCTTGCTTTCGATCAGGCTGCTGCCGAGGCCATGCGCCGCAATGCCGAGCGTATGCTCTACGATATTGAGCGGGCGCTGACACGCATGGAAGAGGGGACTTATGGCATCTGCCGCAGCTGCGGCCAGCCCATAGACCTAGCCCGTCTGCGGGCGATCCCCTATACACGCTACTGTGTGGACTGCGCCCGCCGTCACGAGGAATAGGGACGTTGGCGGATCGCGCCCCTGCGCCGCAGACCATCCACCTGGCCGTCTCGGCGGCGGGTGAACGCCTGGATCGGTTTGTGGCTGCTACGTTGGAGGAGTTCAGCCGCACAGAGGTGCAGCGCCTGATCCGCGGGGGCAGGATTTTGGTCAACGGCAAGCCTGCCAAAGCATCGCACCGTCTGGCTTCCGGCGACACCGTGACGATTGCTTTGCCGCCTCCCCAACCACAGGCTGTCTCCGCCGAACCTATCCCTCTTGACGTGATCTACGAGGATGACGACCTGGTCGCCATCAACAAACCGGCAGGTATGGCCGTGCACCCTTCCGCAGGGAACCGCAGCGGGACGGTGGTCAATGCGGCATTGGCGCGTTGGTCGGAGATGCGCCGCGTGACAGGCGAAGAGCGTGCTGGCGTGGTGCATCGCCTTGACAAAGGCACATCTGGGGTGCTGTTGCTGGCCAAAACACCCGCCGCCCTCAAAGCCCTCCAACAGCAGTTTAAGGAGCGCACCGTTTACAAGCGTTACCTCGCTCTCGTGGAAGGCGTGCCTGCCAGCAGCAGCGGCTTGATAGAAGCACCCATAGGCCGCGATCCCCGTCATCGCAAGCGCATGGCTGTTGTCGCTGGAGGGCGCCCCGCCGTCACCCGCTACGATATGCTGGAAAGCCTACGCAATTATGCCCTCCTCTCCATTGAGCCGCGCACAGGGCGCACCCACCAAATCCGCGTACATCTGGCCTGGCTGGGGCATCCTGTCGTGGGCGATACAACTTATGGCCCGCGCAGAGCGCATCCCTTACTCTCCCATCCCTTCCTGCATGCAGCCGAGCTGCACGTCAATTCTCCCTCCACCGGCGAGCGCCTGAAGTTCGTCGCGCCGCTTCCTGATGCACTGGCCGAGGTACTCGCCGCACTGCGCCGCAGCATGTGACATTACACGTCACACTTGGGCGCTATAATTCCTTATAGCACTGACAAGAGGATACAGAGACCTTTTCCCACAAGGCCGCCCTCGTGCGGCTTGACCTGCGCTACAAGAGCGTCTAGCATGGTCGGCAAAGCCTAGGGGAAAGGATAAGCCCGCCATGCGCGATGATGACTTGCGCATACTGGATCACATTAGTCTACGCGATCTGGAGATCGCCCTCGATCTGCATACCCGTGAGCTGGCTAAGGTCACCGAGTACACGGCTTTCAGCTGGTCGGTCAGCCGTCACCATATGTTCGAGCGTTGCAAGCGCCAGTACTACCTGAACTACTATGGGGCGCGTCGTGTGCGCGAGGCCCGCGAGCGGGTTGTCAGCGCCATATGGTGGCTCAAGCAGGCAACTCTGCTCTCAGCATGGATCGGGCAGGTCATCCACCATCTGGCAGCGGTGGCGGTGCGTGCTCACCGTGACCGCCAGCCTATTGATGAAGAGAGGCTCATCGATCAGACGCTCGAGTACTACCACGCCGGCATCTATGCCTCGCAGCGCGGCACTAAGCATGAGGGAGAGTGGCGGGTGCTGTTTGAACACGTCTACCCCAACGATCCCTTCTCCATAGACCGCAACGCTGCCGAAGTGCGGGTGAGCGATCTAGCCCACACCTTCTTTGAGAGCGAAGCGTGGGACCTGATCCGCAGCCTGCCACCGCAAGCCGTGCAGGAGGTGGATGTGTCCTTCCAGTCATTCGTGCTGACCGATGTACCGCGCCTGGGCGAGGTGCGTGCGTTCGCCGTTCCCGACGTGCTGCTGCTGCACGACGACAAGGTCACCATCATCGACTGGAAAACGGGAGATGTGACAGGTCAAGCATTGCGCGAACAGGCAGGCATCTACCGCCTTTACGCCCAACAGGTCTACGGCGTGCCGGAAGAGGCCGTTGAAGTCATGTTATCCAATTTGGACAACTATGGGGAGAACGTGGAGCCGCCCGGTGGCGTGCCTTCAACCGAGGAGAGCCGTGCCTTTGCGCTGAACAGCATTCAGGACATGGTAGCCTTGATGGAGAGCGTGCTTTACAACACCGTTTCCATCAAGAACTTCCCCCGCACGGAG
>Ga0197142_1002578_pt1 | contig 15754 bp, 14 predicted proteins | sample GBS60_MetaG_FD_148614 | JGI IMG/M metagenome (GOLD analysis project Ga0197142, IMG submission 148614) | Sediment microbial communities from Great Boiling Springs, Gerlach, Nevada, United States - GBS 60_MetaG | ecosystem: Environmental > Aquatic > Thermal springs > Hot (42-90C) > Sediment...
CGAGACGCTTACCCCGGGGGATGCGGGTAGAGTCTGTATCCCAGGAGAGTAAGATCCCCCGCCCCTCCAGCGCCCGCGCCGAGAGCCGGGTGATGGGCTGGGAGACCGGTGTGCAGTCCAGGCTCATTCCGGGAGGCAGATTCCATGTAAGATTGTAACCCTGCGCACCCGCCGTCCAGCCATTGATCATAAGGATGTAATAGTTCCCCGCCGTTACATTAAGTGGTGCCACCCAGCCATTGCCGCAGACATCTTCGCTCGTATCGAAGTTTCCACCAGCCATACCGGTGCATGCCGTGGTGGAACCGCACCCCCCACCCCCGGGATACACGGCATAGCTACATCGCACGGGAGCTCCCAGCCCGGCACACAATACATTAAGATCGTTAGTACCAAAAGGCCCCCATATAGCGAAATCATAGTCATCGGTGCCGTTGGTGGGGCAGATCGAGATCCCAATGTTTCCACTGGCGCCCAGGGGGCTGAAGATATAGAAGTTGGTATAGTTCTCGTTGGTGATGCAGCCGCCGCACTGGGGAGATGTCCCCGGTCCGAAACTGGCATCGCTGATGTTGCCATTGCTACATACCGGTGTACTCTGCTGGCAGTCGCTATTGCCGGCGGGCTGACGGGTGCAGTTGACACAGCTGATGGTAGCCGACCAGCCCGACCTTGTAACGCTGCGATCCGAGCAGAAGCGAAGTGTCAGACAGCCGCTGGCGTCTGTCGATGTAAAAGTCCCTGGGTTATTAGTTCCGCAGCCCCAGAAAAGCAGGGGGCTATTCTGAGCGGGGCCATTGCTTATAGAAAGCCAGTCGTAGCAGCATGGCTCACCGATGCATGAGCGTCCATTAAAGTGATCAACGCAGCATGTGCGCACAAAGCACCCACTTTCTACATTGAAGCTCGTGAAACTTATCCGCAGGCACTGGGTACTATTATTCGGGCAGAAGGTCCAGTACACGAGCGGTACAAGGTTAGCGTAATTTCCACCCGGCCCCCCGTTATCGTAGTAGTTACCCGAGCAGGTGTGGACCTGGCAGCCGCCGGAGTAGGTGCCCTGCTGACCGGTGGTGGGGTGGTTGTAGTTCTGGCCGAGCAGCAGGCCGGAGAGAGCGAGGAGCAATGCGTACCTCATGGCCGTTGTACTTTTTGGAGGTTTTGAGAGGAGGCGGGGCGGGGAGTCCAGTCGTAATCGGGGTACCGGATCCGCAGCTCGGCAAGGGCGCGCTCGTGGCTTTTGAGGCGGATGCGATAGGCGCCGACGGTGATGTCGAGATCTTCATCCCATTTTCGTTCGAAGGCTCGGGGGTCAAAGGTTTCTTTGAGGGTCTGGATGGCTTCTGGGGTGGCGTCAGGCGGCGCTTCCACGATCTCGTAGCTGTCGCTAAACTCATACAGGGTGGCCAGATACTTCTGCGGCGTGAGCCGCTGCATCTCCTCTATGTCGGCTGCACTGTAGTAGCGCAGCAGGTTGGGCGGGTAGCTCTGCCCGTAAGCCCAGCAGAGAAGAGAGAGAGTAAGGCTTATCAGGCGAAGCATAGGGCAAAGTTAGGAAAAAGTTTTTGAATACTGCAAGAGGGTCTAATACCGATCTGAGTCGAAAACTCTCTGAATGCCGACCAATACCAATCTGAGCCAAAAACTGACTGAATACGGGTCAGTTTTTGGGCACCTACTTCAAGTCTGCGTGACTGAACGGCCACTCTGAAAAGCAGTATATGGCTCTGGATGGTATAAGTGTCTGGACAAGGCTCAGGCCCCCAGAAAACCGATAGACATGCTACAAAGGGATTGTAGTCCGTTGAGTGGCATTGCCAAACCCCCATCCCAAACCCTTCCCCCTCACGAGGGGGAAAGGCTGGGGTTGAGGGTTAATACAGTGTATAATTCAGTTTGGTATAATCGCCTGAGACGAGTTTCAGGTTAGTGCTAATTCCGAGGCGCGTCTTGGCATAAGATCAGGCCCACTCTGGAAACTGGGAACTTTTCCAGAGTTTTTTGGGTTTAGGGGGTTGTGGGCGAACGCATCTTAGAGGCGGCAGAGGGGCTTCTTATGCGGCAGGGGATTCGGGCCACCACGCTGGACCAGGTGGTGGAGCGCCTCGGTATCTCTAAGAAGACCCTCTACGACTACTTTCCCTCCAAGGAAGCCCTTGTGGAAGCCGTCCTGGAGCGTTTTCTCTCCCGAATGGAGACTCAGGTGAGGGAGCTCCAGCAGGCTCACGCTCAGGATCCCCTTTTGGCCATCGTCGCCACCGCCAACTTCGCCTATCACACGCTATCCGCCATCAATCCCATTCTCTTCAAAGAGCTCCCGCGCCTTGCCCCTTCCCTTAAGGAGAAACTTTTCGCTCACATTCGCACGCTTATCCAGCAAAACCTCCAGACTAACCTGCAAAAAGGTATAGAATGTGGCCTTTTCCGAAAAGACCTGGACCTGAGCTTCATCCCGATATGGATGTTTTATTCCCTTACGCAGGTCATTCTCAATCCTGACTTTGCCCAGGCGGTAGGGCGCTCTATTCCCGAGATTTATGCTGAGTCAGCCCTCCTCTTTCTGTACAGTTTTACTACTGAGCGGGGACGCCTCCGCCTGAACGAATATCAAAACCTGATTCGTCAAACCTATGCTCGCCCCGGTCCGATATAGTATTACCTTTTGTCTGTCGCTGGCTTTTGCGCAGGAAGGTGCGCAGGCTTTTAGCCTGAAATCAGCGGTTCGGTATGCGCTTACGCATAGCCCCTCTCTGCAAAATGCTTACTTAGATTACCAGCTGGCTCGCCGCCGGATTGCCGAAGTGCGGGCGGCAGGCCTGCCCCAGATAAATAGTACGAGTTCGTTCCGGTATTTTGTGGAGATTCCCACGTCGCTGGTGCCAGGGGAATTCTTCGGGGCGCCCCGGGGAACCTTCATTCCGGTGCGATTTGGCGTCCCGTACAACCTGGAGATTGGTGTAACCGGCACGCAACTTCTTTTTGATGGCACCTACTTTGTAGGGCTGGCCGCGGCTAAGGCTGTCAAAGACCTTACCTACCGCTCCTATCAGCGTTCCCGCACCGAAACCATCGCCGCAGTCTCCAAAGCTTACCTCACGGTGCTCATTGCCCAGGAACGGCTTCGCCTTCTTAGAGAAAACCTCTCTCAGCTTGAGACCACGCTGCGTCAAACGCAAGGCCTCTACGAAGCAGGCTTCGTGGAAAGATTGGACTACCAGCGCCTGGAGGTCGCTTATAACAACCTTCAAACCGAATACAACAAAGCCGCCGAGCTGACGGCTCTGGCTTACCTGACACTCAAGCTCCAGATGGGTTATCCGATGGATCAGCCGATTTCGCTGACGGATACCCTGCCCGAGCTGCCGATGCTTTTGCCGGATAGCCTATCTCTTCAAGGCTTTGACCCCACCCGACGCCTGGAGTATCAGATTCTCCTTGCCCAGCGCCGGGCCCTGGAGCTCAACCTTCGGCGCTATCAGGTGTCCTATCTGCCTTCGCTTATTTTCATCGGGAATGTCGCCACTCAGGCCCAGCGCCGGGAATTAGACTTCTTCGACACCCGAAAGCGGTGGTTCCCCATCGCCTTCATTGGCGTTCAGCTTCAGGTGCCCCTCTTTGATGGTCTGCGCAGAGCCAGTCAGGTCAGCCAGGCCCGGCTGGAACTCCTCAAAAATCAAAATGATCTATTTCAGATGCGACAGGCCCTGACCCTGGAAGCCCAGAATGCCCGTATTCAACTCCTGAATGCCCTTCAGACGCTCACCACGCAAAAGCGAAATCTGGAGTTAGCGCAAACCGTTTTGGAGACCACCCGTAAGAAGGTAGAGGCAGGCGCGGCCTCTACCGTAGAGTCGGTTCAGGCCCAGACCGCCTATCAGCAGGCCCAGGTAAACTATACCACGGCGCTACTGGAGGCTTACTCCGCCTATATAGACTGGCAAAAAGCTCTGGGCCTTTTATCGGAATCAGAATAATCATCACAGCTATGAAACGATACATTATCGGTGCGGTAAGTTTAGCAGGAGTGATTTTAGGGGGCTGCTCGGCTTCTCGTCCTTCTGACAGCGGCGTAGAAGCTAAGAAAGCGCGTCTGGAGAAGCTCCGTCAAGAGCTTTTTAAGCTTCAGGCGGAGATTACGGCTCTGGAGGGCGAGATAGCGGCGGTGGATAGCACTTTTGCGCTTCAGAAGGCTATACCGGTTTCGGTAGTGGTACTGAAAGAACGAGGTTTTCAGTCGCGACTCCGCATTCAGGGCAGCATAGACAATCGCCAGGCGATTACCTTAGCGGCGAAAAGTGCGGGCACGCTGGTGCGACTGTATGTTCAGGAGGGGGATTATGTGCAGGCCGGCCAGATTCTGGCCCAGCAGGATGCAGAAGTCCTTCGTAAAAACCTTGCTGAGGTGCGTACCCGTTTAGACCTGGCCAGAACCCTGTACGAAAAGCAAAAGAAACTTTATGAGGAAGGCATTGGCTCGGAGGTTCAATACCTCACGGCTAAGAATAACAAAGAATCTCTCGAGGCGGCTGTAGCTACGCTGGAAGAGCAGCTTAAGAATGCCCAGATCCGGGCGCCTCAGGCAGGATGGGTGGATGCGATTCTCGTTAGAGAGGGGGAGCTTGTGATGCCGGGGATGCCTGTGGTGCGGCTGCTGAGTGGTACGGGTTTGTGGGAGCTGAAAGCGGAGGTGCCCGAGCGGTTTTCAGGTATGGTGAAGCCGGGAGATGTAGTATTGGTAGAGCTACCGGATTTAGGGGAGCGCTTTGAGGCGCCGATAGCGGTGGTGAGCCAGAATATCAATCCGGTCAGTCGAAGCTTTACAGTGTATGTAAGGGCCCTGCCGGCTCGGCTGATAGGGCGGCTACGTCCGGGCATGATGGCATTTGTAGCCCTGCCGGAGGCCTCCTATCCAGATGCATTTCGGGTGCCGGTGGAGGCGATTCAGTCTCAGGACACGGTGTCGTTTGTGTATCTGTATCGGCAGGGTCGGGCGACCCGTAAGGTGGTGCGCCTCCTGGCCATGCAGCGCGGCGAAGCAGCCATAGAGGGCCTAAACCCGGGAGATACCGTGATTGTGCTGGGAGCGGCGCTCCTGAGAGATGGACAGGCAGTGGCCATAAGCATGGATGGCATATAATCTTTTTGGATGCAGACTGCTGGGCAGGCTTGGGATGAGGCGCTCCGCTAAACTTTTGTCGCTATCTTGCTCTCGTGGCTTCCATGCAGACTTCTCAGCGCTTATGTAATCCAGCTCAAATATCTCCCCAGTCATTCAAGTATAGCCTGGAAAGCCTCACGAATATACGTCCACCCTGCCAGCGTGAAAATCCGCCCCTACGCCTCCACAGTTCACCTTCTTCACCGCTATCCGCCCGCACACCCCCATATCTGCGCCGAACCTGATATGCCGATTGTATAGCAACACCCCTACTTTCTCAAACTTTGCCTCAAGAACTGGTCTCACATTTATCAAGCTCGCTCTGCACACAATTCGCCAGAGATCCTACAAGTAGCCTCTTAGAGCAAATGGCCTGACAGAAAATAAATACCTTTGAACTGGGCTCATGGGTTCTCTTTTCAGTAGCATCAAGATGGAGGGAGAGGAGGGACTCAGGCCACTTATCAAGTGGGCTGGCGGCAAGCGATGGCTGGTCCCTCACCTACGCCGGATATATACCCCTCACCGATACCGGCGTCTGGTAGAACCCTTCTGCGGAGGACTGGTTATTACGCTGGGCCTTCTACCCGAAAAAGCTCTTCTCAACGACATCAACCCCCACCTCATAAACTTCTACCGCTGGGTCAAGAAAGGCCTTCACATTGAAGTCCCTATGACTAACGATGCCTCGCTGTATCACCTGCACCGAGATCGCTTCAATGATCTTATCCGCAAAGAACAGGCCGATAGCCATGAAGCCGCCCAGTTATTTTACTACCTCAACCGAACCGGCTATAACGGCCTCTGTAGATTCAATCGGCAGGGGGAGTTTAATGTGCCTTTCGGACGCTACCGCCAGATTAACTATCAAAGGGATTTTCTTCGTTACGCTACTATCTTTGAGAAATGGGACTTTATGTGCAGCGACTTTGCAAACCTGCCTTTAGATTCAGAGGACTTCGTGTATGCGGATCCGCCCTACGATGTGCCTTTTCGGCAATACAGTGAGTGGGGCTTCTCATGGGAGGATCAGGTGTTCGGCTGGCCGAATGGCTGCTCAGGCACCCCGGCCCCGTCGTCCTCTCCAATCAAGCCACAAAACGCATCGTGGAGCTTTACAGGGACCTGGGCTATAAAATTCATTTTCTGGAGGGACCAAGAATGATTAGCTGTACAGGGGACAGGCGGCCAGCTGAGGAAGTATTAGCAGTGAGGAATCTGTGAAATCCTATATCGCCCGGTAACACCCATACGGGAAAGGTTTTAGAGTCTATCGTAATTCCAGCCGTGGTCAATCACTGAGGCAAAAAATCTCTGGATCAGGGTCGCCACCGAAATTGTCTTAGTTCGCTCCGGGAAGTTTTGTACATACCAAGAGGATCGCTTTCGATAACCCACAAGCCATTCACATTCAGATACCTTCTGACTGAACCTGGCGCCATAAATCTACCCCTTCAAAGAGATACGCCCAGAACAAACCTTCCTCCCGCTCTGAGAAACAGCCATGCGTACCTGAGCCAGACTTTACCCTCCTTCACTTCACGATGAGCCAGGACATGTGCTTTTTCCCCCGCTGAAGAAGGTAGAGTCGCTCCAGGGATCCTCCCTGTTTGTATTCTTTGAGTCTGGCATCAGCGGCGGTTACTGTCTTTTTATTGATGGCGAGGCCGCCCTGCTGAATGATCCGGCGAGTTTCGCTTTTAGAGGGTATGAAGCCTACTCGCACGAGCACCTCCAGAAGGGGTTCTTCCAGAGCACTTTCCGTTACTTCAAAGTGAGGCATTTCCCGGAGGATAGTTTGAAGGGTTTCCGGACCCGCCTCGGCTAAAACGGTAAGGGTCTCCCCTCCGAAAACCACTTCTGAAACCGCCTGTACGGCCTGTGCGGTCTGGGGGCCATGAATGCGAGCAGTGATCTCCGCCGCGAGAGCTTTCTGAGCCAGTCGCCGCTCGGGGGCTTTTGCGTGCTCAGCCAGTAACGCCTCTATTTCCTCCACGCTTTTCCAGCTGTAAATGCCCAGAAGTTTCGGCAGGTCCGCATCTGACTGGTTTAGCCAGAACTGATAAAACTGGTAGGGGGAGGTTTTTTGGGGGTCCAGCCAGACGTTGCCGCTTTCGGTTTTGCCGAATTTCGTTCCATCAGCCTTGGTGAGGAGCGGACAGGTGAGGCCATGCGCCTCGCCAGCACTTTTTTTGTGGATAAGCTCGATGCCGGCGGTGATATTGCCCCACTGGTCAGAGCCGCCCACCTGCAAGCGACAGCCTTCCCGTTCGTACAGGTACCAGAAGTCGTAGGCCTGCAGCAGCGGATAGCTGAACTCTGTGAACGAAATACCTGTTTCTGCCCGTCGCTGCATACTTTCCTTGGAAAGAAGGTAGGAGACGGTAAGATATTTTCCTGCTTCCCGGAGAAAGTCGATAAGAGGGATTGAGCCTAACCAGTCGTAGTTATTGCGGACGAGGATAGGAAAAGGAAGGAGTTTTTGCACCTGGAAAAGGAGCGCATGGGCATTGGCTTCCACGACCTCAGGGGGCAGAAGGGGACGTTCTGCGGACTTTCCTGACGGGTCGCCAATCCGAGCCGTCGCGCCTCCAATCACGATTATCGGCTCTACGCCCCACCGCGCCAGGTGATACAATAACTGAATCGGAGCCAGATGCCCGATATGCAGGGATTCCGCGGTCGGATCAATCCCCAGGTAAGCCCGTCTGAGCACCCGGGGATCCTCGGGAAGGGCCGTATGATCTTGCAAAAGATAGCGCTGCTCAAGCTCACGCAACCATGTCCACACGATGCAAAACTACTCATACCTGTCAATCGCCCGGAAGCTCAGGAGCGGGCTGGGGGACTTCTACTCATAAAGCTCCCCCGTGTAATCCTCTTTTTGAGCCATAAAGTTATCGCTCAGGAGATAGAGGCAGACTCAAAAGATGGCGTGCACGATGATCGGGATCGCCGCCAATAGCGATACAAACCCACATTCGGTATTACTTTTGAACCGTGTTTGAAATCAAAGAATTTCCTCCGGGTGATCGGGCAACCTGGCAGAAGCTTATTGAAAGGGAGCTGGGGGAGCTCCCGCAGGGTCGGCCACATCCCTTTTACATGAGAGACGATGTAGTGCAGTGGGAGACATGCACCCCGCTGTGGAAGGAACCCGGATGGAAGCTCGTCTCGGATGAATACGTGCCCGAAGAGGTCGCTATATGGCGCTATCACAGGCCCCTCCCCCAGAAACTTCCCTCAAAGTGGTTTATACCCTTAGAAGCTCAGGAGGCACCGGCTCCTCCTTCCCCTGAGATAGAGATTTACCGGGAAGTCCTGCCGGGAGCCCTTCACCAACCTCTCACCAGCATCCCTGTATGGCACCTGCCGCTCAAGCTTACCCATGACCTTGAATGGGAAAATCCGCAGATCCTTCAAAACCTGTCGCTTCAGAAGCCCATGCACCTGAGCGTAATACTGGATGAGCGGTTTTTTGTGAGCATTTTACTAATGCGTGCTTTACGGAAAGCCTTGCAAGAGAAAGGCTTTTTCGAAGTCGCTGTGTGGGCCAGACCGGCTTCTCACCTTTTGGAGGTGTCTTCTCACCTTCCGGAAGCCAGTCACGAGGAAAACCTGATTCGACTTACCACTTATGCCATGAGTGCTATCATGGGAGGAAGCTCTTATATTTATATCCCTGCGATCAAGGGGCAGGGATTCCATGCCGAGCGCTGGAGCCGAAACATCAGTCATATCCTGAGATATGAAGTGCCTTACCTCTTTACGACACCGGACCCGCTGGCCGGGAGCTTTTTTATAGAGGCAGAAACCAATCGCCTCGCTCAAGAACTGCGTATTCACCTCCCATGATAGATGCCCTCTCCGCCTGGGACAGAGAACTCCTCCTGAGACTCCATCTGGCCGGGCAAGAACCCTGGGACACCCTTATGTATTATGCTACGAAAAGCTGGGTCTGGACTCCCCTATTTATTGGATGGGGCTACTTTTTGCATAGAACTCATGGGAAAAAGTTTATCAGGTGGGTCGTGTTTACTTTGCTTGTAGTGGGCCTAACAGATTTTATTTGCAGTCAAGGACTTAAGCCATGGGTAAGACGACTCCGGCCCTCTCACGAACCCTCGGTCAGGCCCTATCTGCATCTGGTGCGAGGATATGCTGGAGGTCCTTACGGCTTCCCTTCCAATCATGCGGCCAATAGCGCCGCCATGGCTCTGGCTATCAGCTTAGCCCTTCGCCAGGGGCTTATCATACTCATCGCTATATCCTGGGCGGCCCTTCATAGTTACACGCGACTTTATCTGGGAGTGCACTACCCCAGCGATATCTTAGCTGGCTGGGGAATCGGAATAACCTTCACACTGTTAGCTTACCTTGCAGCAAAAAGAAAACACATCCTATGAGTCATGCGATATTACTTGCTTTTGCCATCATAACATCGGTCTATCTCTTGCTGGATTTAGGCTTTTTCCACAAAAAGGCACGCGCTTTATCCTTCAAGCAGGCTCTCTGGCAGTCTATATTGATTATTCTGATTTCGGTCGGTTTTGGCGCCTTTGTATGGTACGAGAAAGGCACAGACGCCGGCATTGAGTATTACTCTGCGTACAGCATGGAATATGCTCTTTCCCTGGATAATGTCTTTGTGATCATGCTGATTCTGCGGTATTTCTCCATACCTCCCTCCTATCATCATCGTGTGCTTTTCTGGGGGATTTTAGGAGCGATAGTGATGCGTGGTATTTTCATATTCGCCGGGGTTCTACTGGTAAAAAAGTTTCATTTCATACTATATTTATTTGGAGCTTTTCTGATATTTGCCGGCCTCAGGTCTCTTTTTAGCCGGGAAAAAGACCCGGGAGACCTGAGTCAGAACTGGCTTTTACGGTTTATGACGCGGCGTTTGCGCTTTACGACAGAGATGCGAGGCGGACGCTTTATACTCCGGATAAACGGCAAAAAGTACTTTACCCCCCTGATGTTAGCCCTCCTCTTGATAGAGTTTACGGATTTGATCTTTGCGGTGGACTCGATTCCGGCAGCTTTTGCAATCACTCAGGACGAAGACATACTTTTTAGCTCTAATATTTTTGCGGTGATGGGGCTAAGATCGTTATTTTTTCTTTTAGCGGCGGGCGTGCGTCGTTTCTGGGCATTGGAGCTGGGCATACCGGTTATTCTTATCGGCATCGGGCTTAAGATGTTTCAGGATGTGATCGGGCTGGCTGTCCCCACCTGGTATTCGCTGGTGTTTATAGTGGGGGTATTGTGTTTGAGTATAGTGGTGTCCCTTATATTTCCCAGGCGATGACGATATTGCCGCACAGGCGTTTAGGGCACACGGGGCCTTACATGCTCCTGATACATGGCTACATAGCGGATGGTGGAATGTTTATGTCGGTGGAAGAGGGACTTTTGAGGCATTATCGGCTTTTGATCCCGGATTTGCGAGGCTATGGGGATGCGTGGAACTGGCCGGGTCCCTACACTTTTGAACAGGATGTGGCTGACTTAGGAGCGCTTGTCAGGCATTACACGGACGAACGTGTGTGGGTGTTTGGCTATTCTATGGGCGGGGTCCTGGCTCAGCTCTTTGCGCGGCGCCATCCAGACCTTACGAGGGGGCTCATTTTAGGGTGCACTTTTTCGTACAAGCCTCAGACGCCCCTGGAGCGGATGCAGGAGGCTTTGCTGCCTCGTCTCCTGCGGCTAATGCCACCCGCTTCTCTCGCTAACCTCCTCTACACCCAGGCTTTTGGTTCTGAAAATTTCCCCCCGGAGGTCATTACCTGGTACCGAAAAGCCCTGCAAAAAACCCGCCTGGAAGTGGCCTTAGCCCGCGGTAAAGAGATTTTCCGCTTTGATAGTCGTTCCTGGCTCAAGGAATTGCGCTTTCCTACACTTGTCTTTGGGGGCATGAACGACCTGATCGTCCCGCCTTACCACAGCGAAATGCTGGCTAAAGGTATACCCAGCTCCGAGCTTATCCTGTATAAAGGAGCCGGTCATGCGCTCATTTTTACGCATCGGCGCCCTCTTCTGCGCGATATACATCGCTTTATTCTTCAATCGGCTCATAATACTGCAGCACCCACTCAGACGACTTCCCCGTCTCAATCTCCTGAATAACCGCTTCTATAAGCGGTTCTCTATCGGGCTCGTAGCTGAGTTTCAGGTCAGATCCGTAAAGCTGCGCAATGGTCTGCCAGAAGCGCGCTTGAATCCCCCCCATATAGTCCTTCACGAGGCTATAAGCATCTAAGCCCGTCTCCCGGTGAATAAGCTTTATGAGAATAATGCCTTGAGTGACCGTCATTTCTTTGAAGATGGGTTCATAATGGGCAAAAAGTTCTTTTTTCAGTCTTTTCTGGTATACTTTATAGTCTCGGCTTTTTTCGCCGAGCCGGGCCCGTTCGGCGTCCACTTCACGGACGATCCGGGCGGCTTCTTTGGCGAGGGGATACACGAGGTAAACATTTCGGCGCAGGCGCTGGAAGCTTTCCCACTGGCGGCGCACCTCGGCCTGACGCTTGGGGGAGGGGGCCTGAGCTACGATTTCTACGGGCGGAAGCACCGCTATCGGGATACTGTCCGGCCCTAAAAGGAGTTTTATACCCTGCGCCCACCCCATTACCAGGAATATGCAAAATTTTCCTACCTTTGTGCAAATATGGCACTGGCGCATACCCGCATATACGGCCAGAATAGCCCCATACCCAATCTGGCTCACAGCCATAGCTATAAAGCTTACATTGAAACTTATGGGTGCCAGATGAACTTCGCTGACAGCGAACTGGTCGCAGGACTTCTGCACCAGGAGGGGTATGCTTTCACGGCGGAAGTGGAGGAGGCGGATCTTATCCTTATTAATACCTGTGCGATTCGCGAGCACGCCGAAGAAAAAATCTGGCAGCGTCTAAGGTACTTAGAAACCCTCAAAGCCCGGCGTCCGCACCTGATTGTGGGCGTGATTGGCTGTATGGCCGAGCGCCTGCGCCAGCGACTGTTTGAAGAAAGTCCCGTTGTAGATATCGTAATGGGTCCAGACTCGTACCGGCACCTTCCCCATCTCATCCGCCAGGTAGAAAGTGGCTCCAAAGCTATCCACACGCTCCTCTCCCGAGAAGAGACTTATGCCGAGATTGCACCCCTTCGCCTCTCCCCCCACAAAGTCAGCGCCTACATATCTATCATGCGCGGATGCAATAATATGTGCACTTTTTGTATTGTGCCCTTCACGCGGGGACGAGAGCGCAGTCGGCCCCACCAGTCTATCCTGCAGGAAGCTATCCAGCTCGCTAAGGCCGGTTACAAGGAAATCACCCTCCTCGGACAGAATGTAGACTCCTACAACCATAATGGCGTGCGCTTTGCCCAGTTGCTGAGGCTTATCGCTGAGGCGGTGCCTGACGTCTGGATTCGCTTCGCTACCTCTCACCCCAAGGATATGCTGGATGAAGTTCTCCAAACCATTGCCTCTTACCCCAATCTCTCTCCTTACATTCACCTGCCCATTCAATCGGGGAGCAATCGCATTTTAGCCCGCATGAATCGGGGTTATACCGTAGAATGGTACCTGGAACGGGTAAGCGCTATTCGGCGTTACCTCCCCAATGCCGTCCTCTCCACGGACATAATTGTAGGCTTCTGCGGAGAAACTGAAGAAGACTTTCAAGACACCCTTGCTGCCATGAAAGCCGCATCTTTTGATAGCGGATACTATTTTATGTATTCTGAAAGGCCCGGGACTCTGGCCGCCCGTCGGTATAAGGACGATATTCCGCCAGAGGTAAAAAAAGCGCGCTTAGAAGCTGTGATTGCGCTGGGGCAGCAGCTTAGCCTGGAGAGCAATCGCCGGGAGATCGGGCGCGTGCATCCTGTGCTCCTTGAAAAGGTTTCCCGCCGCCGCAAGGAAGACCTTACCGGGCGTACCTTCCATGGCAAAGCCGTGGTGGTGCGAAACAGCGCCCACACCTATCAGCCCGGCGATCGGGTATATGCGCGCATTGTAGAGGCGTCCTCTGCTACCCTCATCGCAGATGATGCGAACCCTCTCTGAGCCTATCGAGCAGATAGCTCGGCGTTTTCGGATTATCGGGCGGGACCCACGGCTCCTGTATGCCCTGGAAGTGGCGGTCCAGGTCGCTCCTACTGATGTGCCCGTCCTCATCGTGGGAGAAAGCGGCGTCGGAAAAGAAGTCTTCTCCCATATCATCCATTCGTACAGCCCCCGCCGGGAAAAACCCCTGCTCGCCATCAACTGCGGCGCCATCCCCGAAGGAACCATAGATTCCGAACTCTTCGGACACGAAAAAGGCGCCTTCACCTCGGCCATCGACACCCGAAAAGGCCTCTTTGAAGTCGCGAATGGCGGAACCTTATTTCTGGATGAGATCGGAGAAATGCCACTGGCCACACAGGCGCGACTCTTGCGGGTTTTAGAAACAGGCGAATACTATCGGGTAGGAAGCAGCCAGGTACGAAAAACCGACGTAAGAGTCGTAGCCGCCACCCACCGAGACCTTTTAGAGCTAATTAAAGAACGGCGCTTCCGCGAAGACCTCTACTACCGACTGAATACCATTACCATTTCCATTCCCGCCCTCCGAGAGCGCGGCGAAGATATCCTCCTGCTCCTGGACTTTTTTCTGGACGAAACAAGCAAAAAATATCGCCTGCCAATCGTAGAATTGACACCAGAGGCAGAAGATTACCTTTTAGAATATCACTGGCCCGGAAATGTCCGTGAACTAAAACACTTTGCGGAACGCCTCCTCATCCTGCATGGAGGCGAACGAGTAGATGCTTCGGTCCTGGAGAAGTTATTACCTCCCCGGTCGGCCCGCCTGCCTGTCCTGTACCAGCCGTCCTCTTATAATGCCTCTCATTCCGTGTCTCACCCCACCCCACCCGACAGAGAGCCGCTGGCGTTTCTCTCTCACAAACTGGAACGGATAGAGGAAGAGCTTTCTCGCCTCCGGGAGATGCTTCAAATCATAGGACAGCGCCTCAGCACGCTCAATCCCTCTCCGGCGCTGAGTTTGCCTCCCGCAGATTCTCGCTCAGCCGAATCCACCCCACCCAAAGACTTCTCCCTGGAGAACGCCGAAAAACGGCTCATAACCGAGGCCCTGGCTCGCTTTCAAGGCAACCGCAAAAAGGCCGCCCAGGCCTTAGGTATCTCTGAACGAACCCTCTACCGAAAAATACAACTCTATGGCCTCTATGATCTGTAAGCTTCACGGACTTAGCACTCCGCTCAGGCTCTTGGGCTTGTGCTGGCTCCTCGGGAATGTGGGTGGTTGTTCGTACTCGTTTCGGGCTGGGGCCTTGCCACCCGAAGTCCGAACCATTCAAATAGAAGCCTTACCTAACGAAGCCTCCATCGTCATACCCACCCTCTCTCAGACCCTTACCGAGGCCATCCGTCAAAAATTCATTTCTCAGACCTCGCTTATTCTGGTGAATACGGGTGGGGATCTCCTGGTGCGTGGACGCATTACCGATTATCAGGTAGCGCCCGTGGCTATTCAGGGCGTGCAGCAGGCGGCCCAAAATCGCCTCAGCATCACCATCTTTGTAGAATGCAAAAGCGCACGTTTTCCGGAAATCAACTGGCAGCAAAACTTTACCAATTTCTTAGACTTTCCGGCGACGGCCAGCCTGGGACAGGTTCAGGAAGCACTCATTCAGGAACTCTGCGAACGCTTAGCCCAAGACATTGTGAACAAAACCTTATCAAACTGGTAATATGAACTGGGTAGAGACATTCAAGCTAATGAAAGCAGGGCTTAGCCTGGAGAAATCCACTCGTGAAGAAGTAGAACAGGCCTTAGCTAAGTATCCATTTTTTGCGATGGCCCGGATGATGGTGGCAAAGGTCGCCACAAAAGAAAACGACCCCCGCGCGCATGGGCTTCGGTTTCTGGCCTCTTTGTATGCGCCGCATCGTCAGTACTATGCGTTTTTCATGGGGGATCGGGTACGGCCTAATGTAGCGCCTCCCCCGCGCATAGGAGGGCATGAGCCTCAGCCGCCCAAACAGACGCCACCCTCCAAAGAAGAGGCTCCCGCCAGCAGCGATGAGCCTGGCCCCGCCAGTCCTATGCCATTCCCTCCCGAGTACCTGCCCAGGCTCCAGGGCAAACTGAAAGCCCGATCGCACCTTTATAGGGGCCTTTCTGAGCGTATTCGTCAGGGCATTCGCTTACCTCCGATAGCTCCTCCTCCTGCTCCCCCCCTCCAGGAAATCACCCCACTCCCAGAGAGCCCCTTACTCAAAGAGCTTCCCCAAGATACCCTCTCCGTACAGCCTCCTCTAAGTCTCACCATATCCGAAGAACCTTCCAAGCCCTCTCTCCCCACCGGGGCCTCTGAATCATCTCTTGCCGCCGCTTCCCCGGACATACCATCCCCAACTATACCCCATGAAACCCCTCCCGCCAGACTTTCCCCTTCCCTGCTGATACTTCAGTTTGAGCTTGAGGATAAGCCGCCCCCCGCCCACCAAAAACCCTCTGCCGAGTCTGTGCTTTCTCCACAAACCCCACCTCCCCTCGAAGAGACACCCCCCACCCAGCCTCCTGATATTAC
>Ga0197142_1002579_pt1 | contig 15749 bp, 8 predicted proteins | sample GBS60_MetaG_FD_148614 | JGI IMG/M metagenome (GOLD analysis project Ga0197142, IMG submission 148614) | Sediment microbial communities from Great Boiling Springs, Gerlach, Nevada, United States - GBS 60_MetaG | ecosystem: Environmental > Aquatic > Thermal springs > Hot (42-90C) > Sediment...
CATTGAAGTAGCCACCATCGTAAACATTTGTTCCTGCCTGTACTGTGTATGTTCTATTCGGTATTGCATCTTCCCAGAAATCTGTTCCACTTCTGTGAATGACAAACTTGAATTCAAGATTATCGCCAACATTGAATGTCTTTGTAATTGAATAAATCGAGTCACCATCTGGATCGCTCAATTGATCATCCAATCCACTCCAGCCATTAAAGTTACCACGGATTACAAGTAAATCACTTGATGGAAGAAAGTCTCCCTTCAAAATCTTTACTCGCATATTGACATTGAATGTAACCTGGGCTTGAGCGGTAATTACCGAATCATTATCAAAATAGAAATCATATGTTACATTTCCTTCTGGAAATACAAGCTGTCTATTTGGAATACTTTCCCAGATATCTTGATTATCTTTTAAGATAACGAACTTAAATTCAGTAGTATCCCCAGCTGGTAAATAGTTTTTGGTGATCGTATAAATTGTATCACCATCAGCATCGGTTAGTAAATCAGCGTTTCCACTCCAGTTATTAAATGTACCTCTGACAACAAGAGAGTCTTCAGCAGGATTGAATAAACCTTTTGCTGTTTTAACTCTCATATTAACATTGAAAGTAACATTTGCATAAAGTTTTGTTCGATAGCGAGCAATTCCATTATTAGTACCGAGAACAAATAAATCGAATGTTCCATCATTGTTATTTTTAAAGTCAACATCACCTGTTCCATTTAAATTTCCATTTGTGCCGAGGGTTGAGGTAACAAAAACTAATTTTCCATTATCCAGACCATCAGCAACATCAACAAGTCTAATATTTTCATTGCCTGTACCATAGTTGAATACAGCCAGATATTTCTTCGAACCATATTCGATATAATCCATGGCAGTACTTCCGGTAGCGACTATTTCTCCAGGCAGTGTTGCAAGTAAATTACCGGTTGCATCGTATTCTTTAACATTTCTGCCAGCAGAATTCAGGTAAAATCCTACTTCACCAGTTCCTTTAGGTGCAACTGTTGGAACTGTTCCCTGAGCACCATCACTCAGAGTAATTTCTGTAGCAGTAAATGTAGCTCCGTTATCAGTTGTATTGAAGCGGAACACTTTATTTTGTGAAGCAGCTCCAGCCCATATTGTTATAGAATTATCAGCGGTACTTCCAACAACAGTGAATTTATCACCAAGACGATAAGCTGATGGTGTTGTAAACTCGATAACCACAACTGGTGTGGATGTAAGATTATCCCAGCGATAAATTTTAAATGCAGTGGTCTGTGAGTTAGTGGTTAAGTTACAAGCATAAATTTTTCCATCAGCTGAAACTTCCACATCATTCAGTGCGAAAGTCCCGCCAGCGATACCTGTTGTATCAAGGTATCCAAGGCTATCGCCGTTTGCAGGATCCAAAACTAAAACCTTAGCAAATCCTAATCTGGAAACAATGAAAAATTTTTCCTCGCCACCTACCACACCATAGGCTGAACCTCTTTCAGTATGATTGGTCCCAATAAAAGTAGGCAGTGTTCCAGTGGCTTGGGATTTTTCCCAGATAGTAGTATATCTTAATTGAGCTTGTGCAAAAGTGACGCACAAAAGAAGGGTAAATATTGTAAGAAATGTTCGTCTCATAAGACGCTCTCCTTTGTTTTATTTGTTATAATTTTTTCTACAAAATTAATGCTGAACATAATTTTAATAAAGTCTATTTTAAGTATATGATTTTAAATGCAATTTTTTTATTGCCAATTAACAATTGACCAAAATAAACTCCCGAAGACAAACCAAATTGTTCGGGCTGAAATTCAACTTCATAATCACCAACTGGTAAATAATCATTAATTAGTGTAGCTAATTCCCTTCCTAAAAAATCATAAATTTTCAAAGTTGTTCTGGGATTTTCATCAATTATTGATGAAGAAATTGAAAAACGAATTTTCGTAAGAGAATTAAATGGATTTGGATAAGCAATTACAGAATTTAATATATCTTTATCAAGATTTTGTGAAGGATAATCTTCTTCGGTTTTTGTGATTATCAAATTTGGTGAAAGTTTTCGATTCAAAAGAAGCAGTACTGCATCAGAAGTAATGTATTTACCTGGTTCTATTCCATAGTTATCAAGCTTTAAAATTCTGTGTCTACCTTTTGTCAGGTAAAAATCTCCAAGTTTGTACCAACCAGCATTTGATGCAACCATTTGATTTATGAATAAAATTGTTGAATCATTTTGATGATACACAGTATATCTTGCTCGAGTAGTATTAACCGTATTTGTTACAATGTAAACATAGAGATGGTAATAAGCATCGTAAGGAACATCAACAAAATATTCAATGGATGCGTAAGCTGTATCGTTGGTCATTGAAAAACCGCTTGAGTGTCCACCAGCGGGAAAGGTTGTCCACCTACCAGTTCTAATTGTAGAAGCTGATGTATCGTCACTAACTATTCCTTGTGGTCGCCAAACATTCCCATTTCTGTAAGGAAGCAAAGCTTTCTGAGAATAAAAAGTCGATTTTAATGTATCACCTAATGAGTTATTGTTTGCCCGAAGTCCTTCATAAAAAAACCAGGACTCACCTTTAATATTTCTCTGACGATTTGCCTGAATTACATTAAATAAATAGGAAGGCGAGATCAACCAATTTCCAATTTTCATTAAAGCAGCTGGAAAGAAAATATGTCTTTTTGAAAGCGGGACATAACTCAAAGCAAGATTTAATTCATACAAATAAGATGAAAAGTCATATCGATAAAGTTGGGGCATAAATGTATCGCAATAACCAGAATCGACCCAGGTCTTTGAGTCTTGCAAATAATTATCATATCCCCACGGGTAAACACTTGGAGTTGAAGAAACAATCAAATAATCTCCACGAACTTTGACTGAGTCATAAAGCCTTTTAAAAAATTGATTGAGTTTATTTGCTCGCCATCTTTTCCATTGAGAATTATGAAAATCGTTTGGTGGTGATGCACCATTGTTCTCTGCTTTATAAATTGAAACTGTTACTGAATCATATCCACCTTCAATTGCCATTGCTGGAAGTCTATCATCAGCTTGAACACCATCAACATCGTATTTATCAATTACTTCTGTAAAAAGAGAAATCATAAAATCCTGAACTTCAGGATTAATACCGGACATCCAGATAAATTGTGGGAACTGACTCTCACGAGTTGCAAATCTTCCATTTCTATCAAGTGATGCCCAGTGTGGATATTTCTTTATAATGTGTCCACTATCATTTGGATTTTGTGCATACCACGGCGAAAGTCCATATTCAAACCAAGCAATTACTTCAATCCCATTTCGATGTGCTTCTATTATTATTTTATCGAGTGGATCTCTGCCAGAAAAAGTTGGCCAGATTGGAATTCCAAATCGTTCTTGCATTACTTTGCTTGGATAGAGAGTGTAACCTTTATTCCATGTGCAAACAAAAATCGTATTAATTCCTATAGATGCCAGATAATCCATAGCCTCAGCAATCGATCGATCATTGAAAAGCACATAACTATCAACATTTGTAATCCATGTTCCTCTCAATTCCTGAAGTTGTGAATAAGAGATGGATGATATTAATAAAATGCTTACAATGAAATATTGAATTTTCTTTCTCATAAAGTTCAGATTATCTCATTATCTAATTTAACAATTCGGGAAATTTTGCTCGATCCTTGTAAAGTTCTTTGAAAAATTCAGGATATTTTTTCAAACCTTCATAAAAGAAAAACACTTCGCCATTAATTCCATTTTTCCGATTAAGTTCTATCTTTTTTCTCAATAATTCAGGCGATGCATAATAACTACCAACCTTCAGTAAAATTCCTGGATAAAATTTCTTTAAATCTTTTTCTTCAATCTGATTTTTAACCACATCGATTAAGAGTTTTTCGTAATCTTCAATATTATATCTGTATAGCTGCGGACAAATCAAGTCAACATTTTTTGAACTCACCCACTCTACCCAGTCCTGTAAATATTCTTCTTTACTCCAAGGATAAATACTCGGAGCCATAGATACAATCAAATCAGGATTAATTGATTTAACCTCATTATAAATTCTCTTCATAAAAAGATTTAGCTTACTCGCTCGCCAATTAATCCAGTTTGTATCACGAAAATCTTCTGGTGGATTCTGTCCATTATGTTCTGATTTATAAAGATTAATTGTATAATCATCATAACCACTTTCGACAGGCATTGCTGGTAAGCGGTCATCACCCTGAATTCCATCAACTTTATAATTTGTAATCACTTCTTTAATTAATGAGAGAATAAAATCCTGAACTTCAGGATGAAAACCGTTCATCCACTCGAAACCATTTTTAGAAACAAGATTTCCATTTACATCAATTGCTTTCCAGTGCGGCTTTAATTCGAGTATTTTACCACCATTCTGTTTGTAAGAACTCGAAAATCCAAATTCAAACCAGGCAATTACTTTCATATTTCTTTTGTGAGCTTCGTCAATCAAAACAGGAAGCGGATCGAAATCTTTGAGCAAAGTATCAATCTCCAAGCCGGTAAACTCTTTCATTATCTTCGATTTGTATTGCGTCATTCCCTTGTTCCAGACAACAACAAAGACCGTATTAAAGCCAAGTTCGTCTAAAAATTTTACTGCATCAATTACTTTCTCTTTTGAAGTCAAAACATCACTATCAACATTTGTAAGCCAGACGCCACGAACTGCTTCAACCTGTGAAAAACATGAAATGTTTGTGAATAAGAGAAAGGTCAGAAATATGAATTTAAATTGAATACGACTAAAGAGATTTTTCATAAAAGTCATGGATTATATTTTTTTGATGAGATTAATAAAATTTCAAAATCGAGCTTTCCAGCTAACTCGAATTTCATACATTTGAAAAACACTAACATTTTCAAGGTCAAGGTCTAAAGTTGCCCAGAGTTCACCTATAATAGCTTTGTAGTTAGCATTAACTTCGAACCAGATAGGATCAATAATTTTTGTAGAGAAGTTAATTCCCACATTAAATCCACCACTCCAATCAAGTTGTTTCAATGGTGGTACTTTTAATATAACAGCATCGTAAGTGATGCCTGATCTTTCCACTCTCAAAGTATCAAAATATCCACTCCTTCCACTTTCCCATCTATAAATCCCAAATCCAAATGTCAAATCACTTCTGAAAAAATCAAAATCAATCAACTTTGCATTGGCATTTGCTGAAAGACCATAAATTTTTAAGTCTGTCTCAAGTTTTGGTAAATCAAATATTAAAATTTCTTCAACACCACCAAGATTTACACTTCTTTTTAATTTCAATTTATCACGATTCTCTTTCATAAAACTTATGTATTCAAACTTTCCGAACCATTCCCAGCTTTCACCTGACTTATAACCAGCAAACAAAGAAAATCCTCCATCTGGCTTAAAGCGATAACTTAATGAACCGACAGGATTAAAATAAGAACCGCTCACTCCACCAAAATAAATTTTATCCTGTGCAAATAAACTTGTTGAAAGTGAAATAAGAAGCGAGAAGAAAATTACTTTTTTAATCATAATTCATCTCAGTATAAAAATGTTAGGAAAATTTTGAAGTTTATATAATCATTGATAGGAAATTGGTCAAAACCCATTTTCCCTGGAGTTTTTATGAAATAATTGTAGCCAATCGCTGTGCCAACTGTAAAAATCTCCGAAGGTTGATAATCAAATTCTACCAGTCCAAAAACACCGACAGGATTGCCATATTTATTCGAAGCAAAATTTCTGTAACTATATTCAAAAGTGTAATTCGCTTCATAGAAAATTTTACGCCATCTTTCTTCAAGATAAAGCCTTCGCGTATAGAAATAGACTCCTGCACCAATTTGTGGTTTCACATAGATATTTTTAAAAGGTTGAAAAACTCCTTTTAATGAAACTTGAACTGGAACTAAATCCATTTTTTGAACTGGATTTAAATAAGCTGCTAAAGTAGAATCTGCTCTAAGATTATCTCGAATAATTCCTGCGTATCTTTCAGTATAAAATCTCCAGTTCCATTGTTGAATTGCACTATCCTGTTGAAGAGAAAATAAACTATATCCACCGGTGATACTTATCTCAAAACCTTTAATTAATGAAAAAGAAACTTCAGCACCACCACCAACCGCATCAATTTTTGTAACCAATAATCTTTTTTTCAAAGGATATGAGTAATCGGTGTAAAATGCAATTGACGAAAGTTTAATCTGACCAAATGAAAAACTGTTGATCAAGAATGTGAGAATTATAACGGAAAATATTTTGCTTCTCATAAAATTCCAGCCTGCAATGTTAATCGAAGAATATTACCTAATCTGCCGTAATTTGAAATTGAAAAGTCAAAAGAGACCGGAACCAATGGCTCACCGTTTATTCCAAGTCCAAATGAGTAAGTTTCCTCATCATAGAAAAACTTGTAACCACCACGAATTGAAAAAATATTTTTCCAGGAGAATTCAATTCCAGAATTCAACTTTTCATCACCATCATTAGGATGGATTGCTTCTAAAATAGTAGTGACTCTATAATCTGTATTGAAATCACCAAAAATTTCAGCAGCAGCACCGAGCTTTAATACTGCCGGCATTTTGAATGGATCATTGATAAACTTTGCGTCTGTTCCAAAATTTTGAATTGTTGCTCCAATTCTCAAACTCTTCAACCCTGTGTAGTAAAGAACTCCACCATCCAGAACAAAATTATCTGCATTGTAAATATCAATTTTTTCATTCACATACTTTAGAGAAATTCCAAATGAAAATTTATCTGTTAACATTCTTGAATAAGACAAAGCAAATGCAAGTGACCGGGCATTAAAATTCCCTAAGATTTCATAAACTCTCTGACCCGCAACTTTTTGTGTCTTTGGCATAGAACCATAATCAAACATCAAAGCACCTATTGAGAAAACACCAAGTTGTGAATTGTAAGAATAGCTTGCCGCATACTGTTTAATTTCTGCAAAGTATGGTGAATATGAAAAAGAAACATTATGTATTCGACTGGTAAAACCACATATAGCGGGATTAACAAAAATTCCATCAGAATTTAAATCAGAAAGAGTTATACCGGACTCTCCAAGACCAGTAACTCTTGAATTCACAGGAATTTCTAAAAAGACAAAACCAGCAGTTGCCGTTTTCCGAAATTGTTGAGAAAAAATCTCTGTGGAATTAATAAATACAAAAGCAATTATAAAAAACAGAGCAAAAGTTTTTTTATCGATGAGTGATTGAAATAAATCTGGCTTAACTCTGAGAAATTTGCTCAAATGATGTGGAGTAATTTTCATATAATTTATTATTCTGAAATTTTCAGTAAAAAATTTCTTTTTCATTTTAATTACCTGACAATTGCAAATTTTCCAATTTTCTTTCCTATACCTGGTGCATCAATGTGATAGAGATACACACCACTTTCTACAAATTGTCCATAATCGGTTACCTGATTCCAACCAACGATTGCACCAGTTCCTTCTTTGACTTCGATTGTTTTAACCAGATCGCCTCGAAGTGTATAAATTCTAATTATACATGGATTTGGAATATTGACAAATTGAATTTCATCACCGGCACCCGGTTGTGAAAACCCTTCACCAATAACGAAAGGATTAGGCACAACCAGAACTTCATCAAGTTTATTGAATGGAGGAATAGTTGACTTGAATGGATAGATTGTTCTATTCGCAAAGATTGAAGATTCCATTGGCGGAACCCGATTTGAATTTGTTTCTGGAAATCTTGCAGCTGGATTTATATTCCAGAAACTTCTCCCAGTATCAAAAGCAGTTATTGAATAATAATAATTAGTTCCGATTTGAACAGTTGAATCAACGAAAGTATATTTTCTTTTTACTGGATCATAATATTTCGGATCGCCCTTATAGACTACACCGACAGAATCCCATGGACCAATTGGCAGATACCAGCTTCGATAAATTTTATAACCGACTAAATCGTAAACGCCATCATCCGGGTCAGGAATTTGTTCAGCTTCGTCTCCCCACTCTAAAACATTGGCTACGAATTTTTCTCGTTCGCGATAGTAATCGACTGTAAACTTTGGTGCAGCTGGTGGATCCGGATGATTGAGCCCTTTTCCTGTCAATTCTCCTGTGATGGGATTTCTATATTGGTCATAAGTAAACTTTGCTCTATCGGCAGTCGACTGAAATATTCTTGAACCTTGCGTTCCAATGTATGATGCTTTGTATGCAGTATCAATTGCAATTTTATAATCAACACCATCAACAATTTCAGCAACGGCAACAACAATCGAATCACCTGGTGGAATTGTCCAGGGACCAAGAGACATCAATGACCACATTCTGTTTCTTCGCATAAAAACAGTATCAGCAGGATTTTGAATGAAGCTTGCTGCATTGGCTGGATCTTGCAAAACTTTATATCTACCTTCAAGTGTTCCGATGTTTGTAAATGGACCTGAGAGGTCAATGGAATTACTTGCTGCCGACCAGCCGAATTTTGCAACTCTTGTCGCCTGTCTAAATGTGTCAGGTGAAGAATAAAGTAATCTTAATCCAACAAAACCTGGGGCCAAATATTCACCCGATGGTTTTCCATTTCTAATAGGACCTTGAGTGTATGAAAGTCCAAACTCTTCATTTGCTGGAGTTTCAAGATAATCACCAGCTCTTCCCCATATCATTTTTCGTGATGGATCATAAAAGAACCAGCTATTCCTTGCACCAGCTGTTAGCGTAGGAAATAATACGGTCCAGGATCTTGAATTTATATGAAGTGCATAACAGAAAAGAATATGAACTCCATAAAGAGTATCATAGTTGATGCGAGTTGAATCTTTTGCTTTTATTTCATTGGTGATGTTTTTAATTGTGTATTCGTAAATGATGTAATTTTCATCTCGCTTTGAACCAGACCATTGATGAGCTTTTCGAGATACACGAACTGGAAGTTGTCGTTCAATGTCATCTGTCTTTGTGTAATTAAGATTATATTCCCACACTGTTTCAATTACTTCTTCACCTTGAAGTGGATCTTTTTGAAGCCAGTAATTTTCTCCATTCTTAAAAAGATGTTTATGTTTCGTGACAATATACTTTGCACCAGGTTCGTTTGAAACAGTAGTTGCATACATTGACCAGTCTTCAACTGTTATAATTGAATCTTTAGATTTTTTTGCACCAATCCAGAAACCACCGGTTACAAGATGTGATGGTGGACCACCTATATTTTCTCTAATCCAGCTTTCATCAAAACCAGGCCAATCAAGTCCAATTCCTCTTCTTCCCCAATTGCTAAAGTTTGGACCAATTTTAGCGAAGAAGACACTATTCCAGAGCATCCCTCGATTAAAAACAAGTGCTGGAGATTCCACTTCCTGGGCGATTAATGAACTTCGAAAAATCAATGATGTTAATATCAGGACAACGAAGAATATTCCAAAAAATTTTTTTGAATGCATATTCATTCCACTTGATGTATCAATTAAATAGACTTATTAAAACTTCATTGAATTAAATTAAAGAACAATAGTAAAGAACATTTAAAGATCACCTGAGAATTAGAAAGACTCGATTTAATATCATCAATCAAAATCCAACTCCTAATGTGAAAAATACCTGTCTCGGGATATTTCTATAAGCACGATAAGGTGCAACAAGATAGCTTAATCTATTAGGATCTAAACCAGGATTATCCATCGTTATTCCTTTTTCAACCCAATTTCGAATATCATCCTGAGTATCCATTGGAGTTACCCACTTGTTGTTAAATAGATTCATTACTCTCAAACCAATCAAAAATCTTGTCCCTGAGAGATAAAATTGTTTTTGAGCATTTAAATCAAAACTTGATTCAAGCGGATATCTCCTGTTATTTACAACATCTTTCAAATCAAATGTTGTTCGATAAGTAAATGGTGTTCCTGATTGTGCAGTGTAAGTCAAACTAATATTAAAATTCGAAAATGGTTTTAATCCAAAGATTGAAATCCCACCACCCTCTTCTACATTATATTGAATCATTCCACGAAAACTGTGAGTTCGGTCTGATGATGATAAAAATTCTCCTGTGAAGTTTCTGGTCTCATAACTTCGTGCATTATTAGGATAAATCATTTGAGGACCATAATTACCTTCCGTTGTTTGTGAGAGTGTGTAACTTAATCGATAATTCCATCTATCACGAATTGCTTTTTCAAAAATTACTTCTAAACCAATTGAAGAGCCGAAAGCATTATTATCAAATGTTGTGTATGAATAAAGCGGAACATTATCATCAGTAAAACCGGCAGGACGATTACGACTTCCAGTAAACGAAGCAACTCTCAAAAGACCAATCTGTCTTACTCTATCATTATAAAACAAAGCAACATCAAGTCGATGAGTTTCTTCAATTACCTGTTGTAAACCAAATTCATAAGAAATAGTTTTCTTTGGTTCGAGATTTGGATTTCCTAAACCAATCCAGCCAGATTCGGTTCTTTGCGATAATGCCTGTGAAAAAATAGGCATCGATGCAAAATGTCCATATTGAATTCTGAATGCTGTATTTTCTCCAATCGGAAATGAAATTCCAAGTCTCGGCAGTACAATGAATCTTGTTTTTGAATCTTCAGTTTGAGGATTTCCTCTAACACCGGGACCACCAGCACCTTGATAAAATACATTAAATCTATCAACAGGAACCCTTGCCTGAAAATTGTAAGCCTCGGCTCTTACTCCAATGTTGGCAATCATTCCTTCATATTCCATTTTATCCTGAATGTAAAACGCAAGTCCAATTGGATAAGCACGATAATATTCTGCAAATCCCGATCTTACTATATAAGTATTAGCCTGAAAACTCGAGTTCACACCATTGTTAATCATATCCCAGTAGTAAAATCTTAGTCCAGCTTTCAAAAGATTAGTCGGAATAATCTGATTTGTATAATCTAAACTAAAACTCCAATGATCTGTTCGATTATCCTGATAGTAATTTGTCGAAAAATTAAAAGGCTGACGGAAATAATTATTTTCCCACCAGACGCCATCTTTCAAAATCACACCTCTTGGGTCATTTAAGCTATCAAGGCGATCGACTTCTACACCATAACCTGCAAGATATTCATAAGGGAGAATATAAGTTTCTTGTTGATGAGAAATCGTAGCTTCAATAAAAGATTTTGGATTAATTGTATAAACCCAATTCAAACTCTGGCTAACTGTTTGTTCTGTTCTGACTGGATCCACACTTACATAATATTTAGTTGAAACTCCTGGCGGAGTAAAAGCAAGTCCAGACCATCTTATATCTTCAGAGCCTGACCATATTCCACCACGATATTTCTGGAACGAACCCATAAATTTGATTTTATGTGATTCGAACGGTCTATAGGTAATGTTCAAAATGTAATTCTGATAAATTTGATCTCGCTCAGGAGTAGGAAGTCGGGTTGGACTTTTTCTGTATTCACCGGAAATAAAAAATTTCAAAAGGTTAGGATCTTTACCGAGTGGACCACCGAATCCAAATAAAATTCGAGAATACCATCTATTTCGATAATCATAGACACCTAAAGGATTATCTTCACTTGGAGTATGATTTTTAACCCAAACATTATGAGCCCAGGTTATTTCTTTTGTAACGATTGAATCCCACATTGCTTGAGCAATAGGGTCACCATTCTTTGCCTGGTTTAATAATTCTTTGTATCGAATATCAAGCTTCAATTCAGAAATGATAACATCTTTCATCTTGAACCAATTATCAAGAGAACCCCACTTTTTCCATTCATAATTATTTTTATCGTAGATGTACGGTCCCCAGTGATATTGCCCTGGTGGACGAACTTCCATTCGAATATCACCACTAAATCTTGGAGTTCCTTCCTTCAAAACAACTTTCACAACCCCAGCTTGAGCATTTCCATATTCAGCTGAAAATCCACCAGAAATCATTTGAAGCTGTTGAACTCCGAGTGGATTAACATCGTACTTCCATGAGTTGTTTGCTTTATTTGTTGCAAAGGCACCAGGAGCTGAAGTTGTTGCATTAATCTGTTCTACACCATTAATCTGAAAGTTAATTTCATAAGCACCAGAGCCACGAACCTGATAATCTCCCTGAGCATTTTTCATAAAGCTCGAGGTTAAATCAATAATTCCTCTAATACCTTCAATTGCAGCAACTCTAATTTGTTCATCATCAATTGTAGAAGCTGTTGATGTTTGATCTTTAATAATCTTTGGCTTCTCAGCAACAACAACAACATCTTGTATCTGAATAGAAACATCTTTCAATCTAAAATTGACTTCAGTTGTTCGGTCAATAAACACTTCAACATCTTTCTTTGTAACCTTTGCATATCCAATCATACTGGCAGTTAAAGAATATTTACCAGGCTGAACATTAAGAATCACATATTTACCATTAATATCTGTAGTTGCACCTATGTAAGAACCTTCAATGTAAACATTTACACCAATAAGCGGTTCATTAGTTTTGTCATCAACCACTCTCCCTGTAATTTTCCCTTTGCCGCCCTGAGCAATCAAAATTGTTGTTGCCAGAAGCAATACAAAAATTATTTTCTTAAGCATAACTCAAAATTGAATTTATTTAGCTAAAATCATTTTCTTTGAAATTGTTCCTTTTGAAGTAACCAAAGTGTAATAATAGACTCCACTTACAAGATTTTGTGCATTAAATACTTTCACATGTTTTCCTGCCGGTAAAAATTCATCAACTAAAGTTTCAACTTTTTGACCGAGTGAATTTGTAACCACAAGTTTGACATTCATTGGCTCTGGAATTGTAAATGCAATTAGTGTTGATGGATTAAATGGGTTCGGGAAATTCTGTTCAAGTTTGAAATCAATTGGTTGGGTTTTATTATCAACAGATGTAAAATCTCCAAATTGGAATTTGTAGACACAACGATTTGTCAAATCGGTAACATAAGCAGTTAATCCATCTGGTGTTAAAGCTACATCAGCTGGAGAAATCATTGGAGCACCAGCAGGATCAGGATTAGTTGAACTATTCTGAGATGGAAGTTCAGCAACATCAATTGCAAAAGTGCCAGTTAACTCAAAGGCTTTGACCCATCTTCGAGTTGAATCGGTTCCGGCAACCCATAGACGATTAAACTTGTCCACTGTAATTCCATAAGGCACTGAACGATCAAATGAAAGATATGAGTATGGATCGATCACTCTCTGTCCTGCATAAGTTCCTGGACTTAATTGAGTTCCACCAACCCAAACAGCAATCCCTCCAGATATTGGAGGATTGGCATTTCGCGAAGTATACCATGGAGTTTCTGTGTTGTTGTAATCTCCATCAGGTAGAACGGCAACATCACGAATTGTACTCAATCCAGTTCCATCGTGTCCACTAGGTTCTTGTCCATAAGTCGGTGGTGGAACATAAGAACCTCTTGCCGGTGAAGTGATTGATTTTGTAAAGTTATATAATCTGACTGATGTTTGATACGAAATACCAGTAAAGGCGAACGAATCTTTAGATACAGCTAAACCATTGATGAATGTTCCATATCCAGAACCTGTATGATAAAAGCCAAATTTTTCAACCTGGTTAGTATCTCCATTTGTGTAATAATATTGAGATGCAACAGTATTGGGCTTTGAACGTGGGAAAGGTACACTACCATTAACAATCACATCTCTTTTTAGTGTAGCTATTCCCCTAAGAACATAAAGATTTCCAGTTAATGTATCTGATTCACCATTTAAATCATAATCTATCATTTTTTTCATAACCATATCAGTTGAGTCAGCATACCAGATTGCATTGTGTGCATTTACATCGACAATTTTTGAAGAGATAACATAAAGCCTTCCTGTCTCATCTACAGAACAAAGATAAGGGCGAACAAACGCAGTGTCGGTTTCTGGAAATGTAATGGTGTAACGATATGTCCACTTAGGTTGAGCTTGGAGAATTTGTAAAGAAGCAAATAAAAGAAGCAAGAGTGCAAATCTTAACTTCATAAAATGTCCTCCTGATTTTTATTTTTAGTTCAAAATTAAACCACTGTTCAAAAAAGTTCAATTATTATTTAGCAAATGAAATTTTTTACAAAATTCCATCAACAGAAATTGTAAATGAACGTATCGGTCCTAAGTTACCAATCATCTCAATGTAATTGTAATTAAGCAAGTTATTTACAGTAAAATAAAGCCTTAAAGGAATTTTAAACTGAAACAAATCAAAAGACAAATTTAAATCTGTAAGAAAAACTTTATCTCTCAAATCACCATCTTTAACAATTCCATATTGAATCAACTCATCGTCTATTTTGTCAAGTCTGTTCCAGTATCTAAAATCTACTCCTAGTTGAATGAAATTGTATTTATAACTTGATGAAATATAAACCAGATGCTTCGGCCTGTATTTAAGGAAATGATTATTGTTCAAATCCCATGCATGAAGGTATGTATAGCCAATGTCCATTTTCAATTTTTTATTGAAAAACTCAGTAGAAAAATTAACTTCAGAACCCAAAATTCTTGCACGAGTTACATTTCTGAATTGAATGAAAGATCCTGCAGGATTAAGATAAGGTTCAATAAAATTATAAAGCTCATTATCAAAGACAGCCACATCGAATTTCAATAAATCTTCAATTGTATAATTCATACCTGCTTCAAACGACCAGCTTGATTCGGATTTCAAATCTGGATTAGGAACAACTCTAATTCCACTAACATTTGTTGTGCTGAATAATTCTGAAGGAGTTGGTGCTCTATATCCTCTCCCAGCAGATGCTCTGAAAAACAGATTATCACTGTATGAATAATTTAATCCAACTTTTGGATTGAAATTTAATTCGGTCAAATTATTTTCCACATTTTGATAATCTATACGAAGTCCAGTTGTAAGCTTTAATTTTCTAAATACTCGAATTTCATCCTGACCATACAAAGCCAATCCAAATGCAGTTGGATTGCTGAAAATGTTTGAACTAACGATTGAATAACTTCCTTCAATTCCAGCCACAATCCTGTGTATATCATTCGGGAAATAATTCACCGAAAGTTCACTTCTGATATATTCACTTTTTGATTTATTGTTTGATTCTGTGTTATCCCACCAATCATTATGAAACCAGCTATTTCTGAAATAAAAAAGTGTGTTAGAAGAATAAAGATTTTGATAGTTCAAATGAATATTATATCTCAAAGTTTTCACCCACTGTCCAATCTGACTTGCTGGCGGAACTAAAGCGTTTCGTGAATCTTTCCAGTAAAGATAGCTTCCGCTTCGGTAAGTTGTCCCGTTAAATAATATCTGGATGTTGTTGGTTGGATTGATATTAATTTTAGATTTTACAAATAACGAATATCTCTTTGTGAACGCATTCATTTTGTAAGAATCATCTTCAAATCGAGATGCTGATACTGTTAATCCTACATTGCCAATCTTTCTTGTATGTGATAAAACTAAATTGTTAAAAAATCTTGTTCTGTCAGACCAGTTCCATTCATTGTAATAAGGTTTATCATAAAACCCACCTAAGGTTTTGAAATAAGTTACAGGTGTTCCAGAAAAATCTTTTGAAACGACATTGATAACTCCACCAATTGCCTGTGAACCATAAAGTGCGGAACCAGCAGATTTCACAACCTCAACTCTTTCAATTTCATGAACTGGAATTAACTGCCAGATTATGTCACCAGTGTCTCCAGTATAAAGTGGAATTCCGTCAAAAAGGAGAAGAACACGACTACCAGCTCCACGCGTATATCCACTTGAGCC
>Ga0197142_1002580_pt1 | contig 15747 bp, 18 predicted proteins | sample GBS60_MetaG_FD_148614 | JGI IMG/M metagenome (GOLD analysis project Ga0197142, IMG submission 148614) | Sediment microbial communities from Great Boiling Springs, Gerlach, Nevada, United States - GBS 60_MetaG | ecosystem: Environmental > Aquatic > Thermal springs > Hot (42-90C) > Sediment...
CTCAACCTGGTGAAATGGTATCAAACTACCCTGAGCTCCAGGGGAAGTCACGCCTGTGGAGATTCCTCTGCCGGGGTTGGTTCGCCGACTAGGCATGAATCGTTGAAGCAGGAAGGAAGCAACAAGTTGAACGAAAGTCCGCTTTTGTTCAGCGTTGTGTAAGTCTTTCGGAGCGGTGCACCTTTATAATGAACAGTGGCGATTGGGACGGTGCCCATGCGGGTTTCCCTGAATTGGCTGCGAGAATTGGTTGCCCTACCGGCGGAGCTGACGGTTGAACAGTTGGCCGAACGGCTGACGCTGGCGGGGTTTGAAGTGGAGGCCATCGAGGACCGACGCACCTGGGCCGCAGGGGTGGTGGTGGGACGGGTTCTGTCACGGCAGCCCCATCCCCAGGCGGATAAGCTGAGCGTCTGTCAGGTGGACGTGGGGCAGGGAGAACCCCTGACGATTGTGTGTGGGGCGGCCAATGTGCGGGCGGAAGCTTTGGTGCCGGTGGCGCTGGTAGGTACGTATTTACCTTGTATTGACCTGCACATTCTCCCGGTAGAGAAACGGGGGGTGACGTCGCACGGGATGATCTGTTCGCTGGCGGAGTTGGGTTTGGCCAAAACTTCGCCGGGCATTCACATTTTTTCTGACCCGGAATTGCAACCAGGGCAGGATGTGCGGCCTTTGCTGGGGTTAGACGATGTGATTCTGGAGGTGGCTTCGACGGCCAACCGGGCCGATGCCTTGAGTATGGTGGGGATGGCGCGGGAAGTGGCGGCTTTGTTCGGGCTGGCGGTGCGTTTGCCGGTTTTTGCGCCACCCCCATTGCCCCCGCCGACGGTCAGGATTGACATTGCCGACCCGCTGCTGTGCCCGGTGTATTGGGGCACGGAATTCCGGGAAGTCCAGATTGCCCCGTCGCCCCCTTGGTTGCGGCAGCGCTTGGAGCAGGCGGGCATCCGGTCGCTCAACAACGTGGTGGATATTACCAACTACGTTCTGTTGGAGTGGGGACAGCCGCTCCATGCCTTTGATGCCGACCGCCTGCCTGCGGGAACGGACGGCTTGACCCTGGGGGTGCGGTTGGCGCGGGCGGGGGAGTCGCTGCGGACGTTGGATGACCAGGTGCGTACCCTGACACCGCAAACCCTGGTGATTACGGCGCAGGATGAACCGGTGGCCTTGGCAGGGGTGATGGGGGGGGCGGCGACGGAGGTGACGGCGCAAACCCGGCGGATTCTCCTGGAGGCGGCCATTTTTGACCCGGCCACGGTGCGGCGGTCGGCGCGGTCGGTGGGGTTACGCACGGAGGCTTCGGCGCGCTACGAGCGGGGGGTCAACGCGGCGGATTTGGCCCTGGCCTGGGGGCGGGCGGTGCAGTTGTTGCAGGCATGGGCCGGGGCCAAAGTGGTGGGCATCGGCCAATTTGACCGGCGGGATGTGACACCCAAAGTTGTATCGTTGCGGCGGCAGCGGGTGCAGGAGGTGTTGGGGGAGGGGGCAAACGGGCCCCTGTCTGATGGGGAAATCGTCGCGCCCTTGCAGGCCCTGGGGTTTGGGCTGGAACCTACGCAGGAAGGTTGGCGGGTGACGGTCCCCCCCCATCGGCGGCGGGATGTGGAGCAAGAAATTGACCTGATTGAGGAAATTGCCCGGTTGGTGGGCTACGACCATTTCGCCAATACCTTGCCAGGGACAGGGCAGGTGGGCGGCTATCCCCCGGCAGAACAGGTGCGGTTGCGGGTGCGGGAACTGTGTCGGGGGTATGGGTTGCATGAGTTAATGCACTATTCCCTGGTCAAGGCAGGGGATATTCATCTGAGTAACCCGCTGTTGGCGGAATACGGGGCGCTGCGAACGGATTTGTTGGAAGGTTTGGTGCAGGCATTTAGCTACAACATCCAGCAAAACAATGGGCCGCTGTGGGGGTTTGAATTGGGGCGGGTGTTTGTCCGCCAGGGCGGTCAGGAACGGGAGTTTGAACAGTTGGGGGCCATCTGGGGCGGTCGTCGGGAGCACTGGTTACGCAAGGAGCCGGTGACCTGGTACGAAGCCAAAGGGTTGGTCGAGGGGCTGTTGCAGGGGTTGCACCTGAACGCCACCTGGACAGCCTACCGGGAGGATGCACGTTTTCATCCGGGGCGCACGGCGGTTTTGCACTGGGGGGAACGGCCTCTGGGTCTATTTGGCCAACTCCATCCCCAACTCTGCCAAAGCCGGGACATTCCCGAACAGGTGTATGTCCTGCTGATGGATATGGAAGTGGTGACAGCGGCGGCGACCCAACATGCCCTGGCGCGGTTCCAGCCCTACAGTCCCTATCCCGCCTGTGACCGGGATTTGGCTGTGTTTGTTGACCAGACCCTACCGGTGGCTGACCTCCTGGGGGTGATGCGGGAAGCAGGGCGGCCTTTGTTGCAGCAGGTGTTTGTGTTTGATGAATATCGCGGTGAGGGTGTTCCTGCCGGACAGCGCAGTTTGGCGTTTCGGTTAATTTATCGGGCGGCGGATCGCACCCTAACCGAAGCGGAGGTAGAAACGGTGCACAACCAGGTGCGGCAGGCGCTTGTCCACCACTACGGGGTGACGCTGCGCAGTTGATGCCGCCTTGGCCGCACGTTACCCATTCCCAAAGATGCGTATTGCCATGGTCACGGGTATTTTTCCGCCGGATGTGGGGGGGCCGGCCACCTATGTGCCGGTGGTCGCGCGCGGTTTGCAGGCGATGGGGCATCAGGTGACGGTGATCACCAGCAGCGAACCCCACCATCTCGCCTGGGAACAGACGCAAGACATGCCCTATCCATTTCCGGTCGTGCGGCTCAACCGCCGTGTTTTTTGGGCCTGGCGGAGTGTGTATTACCAACAGAAATTAACGCCCTACCTTAAGGCGGCAGATGTGGTCTATGCCAACGGTTTGGTGTGGGAAGTGGCGCAGGTGTGTCGGCGGTTGGGGAAACCTTGGGTGGCCAAAATTGTTGGGGATAGCACCTGGGAACGGGCGGTGCGCCGGGGGTGGACAAAAGCAAATCTAGAGGCGTTTCAAGCCCCCAGCGCCGACATCCGCATCCGTCTATTTCGCACCTGGAGAAATCAGGCCATTCGCCAAGCCCGCAAAATAATTGTCCCCAGCCACTACCTCGCCCAAATCGTGCAGGGTTGGGGCGTACCTCCTGAGCACATTCACGTCATTTATAACGCGATTGAATTACCTTCCCCCATCCCCAAAATCACCAACCCATTAACAACCAACTATCGGATTATCACCACAGGCCGCTTGGTTCCTTGGAAACACATTGACGAAATCATTACGGCCATTGCCCCTTTGCCGGATGTGGGGTTGCTGATTGTGGGGGATGGTTGCCAACGCCAGGTCTTAGAACAGCAGGTGCGGGCGTTGCAATTAGCAGAACGCGTCCATTTTACCGGCCCAAAAACGACCGCTGAACTCCTGGCGTTGCTACAAACCAGCGACCTGTTTGTCCTCAATTCCAGTTACGAAGGTCTGCCCCATAGTGTTTTGGAAGCGATGGCGATGGGGGTTCCCGTGATTGCCACGCAGGTAGGCGGCACGCCCGAACTGGTCCAAGATGGCATCACCGGGCGATTGCTTCCACCCCATGCCCCAACCCTCCTACGGGCAGCAATTCAAGAAATGCGACAGCACCCGGAACTGGGGAAATCCTATGCCCAAAACGCCCGGCAATTCCTAACCCAATTTCAGCCGCAAACCATGATCAGCCGCTGCGCCCAGATATTGCAACAGGTCGCAGGAGAACCCTAAAACAGCTTTCTTTAACCTTTGCTTTTTACCCCCTACCTTGACCCAGTGCCACACAGTTTTTTTATAGCTTTTTTACAGCAACGCTAACTTACGTTAATTCGCCGCATCCACCCGCTCCAACCAGGCAAATACCCGGTCCAATTGGTCCAAGCTAATTAACCCATAACGCCACAGCACCATCGGCAGCGGCCCTTGGCCCGAATCCTCGCGCCGCATCGCCATCTCAATCGAGGCCGCCGACACCGCCAACTCCTCCTGCAAAAACTGAATCAACCGTGGGTCACGTCCCAACACCATCCCTGTCCCTCCCCTTTGCTACAGTGTGAGATTCTCGCAACAATAACGCAAACCTCCCCCCCCTGCTCCGCTAGCTTAACCTAATTTCACAGAATGATCAATAAATTTTGTAAAGTTTCTGAGAACGGCGGTTGCAGGGGAGGGGGACGGGTGGCCGGGTATCCGTACATTCACTGAGGGGTATCAAGGCCGGCCATCTCGGCCTTATCCTGATGAAGCAAAAAAATTCATCCGTAAATATGCGGAAATTTCTATAAAGATGTTTTATAAACAGCAGCCTTGACCCTCCAGTGAATGACAACCATTAGAGTAAGACTACGGAGAATTGTTTTTCTTTCCCTTGACCACAGTGGAGTAACCAACCATGAACAGGACGAACACGGGGGTATTGTCCACCCGCTACGATTTTTGTGATTTCCTCCCCATTGTGCTCTGCCCGTATGAAGACTGTGAACGAGCCGTCAATGCAGGGTCAGAATGACCCACCCCCGATGGACCGGGAGGCGGTGATGGGGGAAATTCGTCGGATTTGCGACTTGCTGCCGCCGGAATCTCTGGTGGAAGTCCTCAACTTTGCCATTCACGAATTGGTACGGGTTTATCGTATGCAAGCGGAGGAAGACGTGTAGAATCGGAAAGAACGATTGAGGGCACGCCCTTTGGTGCGGCTGGAACAATTAATTTCTATCCTGGGGGCGACTCCAAGCCAACCCCTCAGCGGCGTGGTTACGGGGATCACCACCGATAGCCGTCAGGTGCGGGCGGGGGAAGTGTTTGTCGCCTTGGTCGGGGAGCGGTGGGACGGGCATGCATTTATCCCGCAGGCGTTGGCGCAAGGGGCGGTGGCGGCCCTGATCCATCGGCCAGAGCTGTTTTCTCCGGATATGCCCCTCCTGTTGGTGCCCGATACGCTCACGGCTTACCAAACCCTGGCGGCCTGGTGGCGCAGGCGATTTGCAATTCCGGTGATTGCCGTTACGGGTTCGGCGGGCAAAACCACGACCAAGGAATTGATTGCTGCGGTGCTATCTACCCAGGGGCGGGTCTTGAAAACGGCTGCCAACGAAAACAACGACATTGGCGTTCCCAAAACCCTGTTGCAACTGGGTCGGGAATACGATTATGTGGTGGTGGAAATGGGGATGCGGGGACGGGGGGAAATTGCCCGCCTGGCGCAGATCGCCCAGCCCAATGTGGGGGTGATTACCACGGTGGGGACGGCGCACATTGGCCGCTTGGGTTCCCGCGAAGCCATTGCCCAGGCCAAATGTGAACTGTTTGCCCATCTTGACCCCCAGGGCACAGCCATTTACTGGCGGGAGAATGAATTGTTGCATCAGACGGCCAGCGCGGTGTGGGAAGGGGCGACGTGTACCTACGGGTGGCGCCAGGGGGATGTGCAGGGGCAGCTTACCGAGTCGGAGTTAATTGTGGGGGATTGGCGCGCCCCGTTGCCCCTGCCTGGCGAACACAATGCCCTGAATTTTTTGGCAGCCCTGACTGTGGCCCAAACCCTGGGAGTGCCCTGGCCGACCCAACCCCTATTTTTGGATTTGCCGGAGGGGCGGAGTCGCTGGTGGCAGATTGCCCCGGACATTCTCCTGCTCGATGAAACCTACAACGCCAGCCCGGAAGCGGTTTGCGCCACCTTGCACACCCTGAAGCAAACCCCCGGCCAGCGCCACATCGCTGTGCTGGGCGCCATGCGGGAATTGGGGGAACATTCCGCCGCATTGCACGCCCAGGTTGGCCAGGTGATTCGGGACCTACATTATGACGCCCTCATCCTGCTGGAGGACCCGGAAATCTATCCCCTGGCGGCAGCCGCGAAACCCGTTCCTACGGAAATCCTGCCCGACCGGGAAGCCATCATTGCCCATTTGCAAACCTATCTGCGAGCAGGGGACCGGGTGTTGGTCAAAGCCTCCCATGCGCTGGGGTTAGCACAGGTGGTGCAGGCGCTCACCCAAAGCCAGCAGGGATTCCCGGAGCGTCGCCGTTAACGCCAAAGTCGCCTGGCGCAGGGGCTGGTTGGTAGGCGGCAGCACCCGCAAAGGGTCACCAATGTGGATGGCAACCTGGGTGCGCCAGGGTTGGTAGGGATGGCTGTAGCGCAAATAGACAGGCAAAAGATGCAACACCAATTCCGGGTTTTGTTGTACCGCCTGCAACGCCAGATGGACCGGCCCCGGTTTCAGGGGTAACAGCGTGCCGTCGCGGGAAATTTTGCCCTCCGGGAACATGACCAAACTATTGCCCTGGCTGAGCAAGGTGACCGCCTGGGTCAAGGCCTCCCGTCCCGGTTTCTCTCGCTGCACCGGAAAGCCCCCCAACCGCCGAATCCACCAGCCCTGGAATCCCCGCACCTCCTCCGCCGCCACCATGAAATACAAATGCCGCCCGGACACCAGCCAGCCCACGCTATGGGGCACCAACACCGCATCCCACCGGGAACGATGGGTGGGGGTCACCAGCAACGCCCCTTCCGACGGAATCCGCTCCTGGCCGATGACGGTGATATTCCCAAAATACAAAGGCAACAGCAGATATTTCCCCAGGTAATAGGCGGCTCCCGTCAGCCAAGGGGATAGATAGGGAGCAGCGGGCACTGGCTTAGGCATCTTCATCCATGGCTCCCAACGCCTGCCCGGCAATCCAACCGGTGGTCCAGGCCGTCTGGAGATTAAATCCCCCCGTCAGGCCGTCCATATCCAGCACCTCCCCGGCCGGATACAACCCCGGACACAGCCGGCTTTGCAGGGTGCGGCTATCCACCTCGCTCCAGGGCACCCCCCCACAGGTGACAAATTCCTCTTTGAACATCCCTCTACCCATGACCGGATGCACCTTCGCCGTCATTTGCCCGAGCAATTGTTCCAACTCCCGCCCGGAAAGTTCTCCCCACCGCCGTTGCTGGGGAATCTGGGCGCCGGCAAGCAGGTAATGCCATAACCGTGGGGCAGTTCCCGCACCGGGCGATAATTCCCCAGAGTTTTCGCCGCCACCTGGGTGCGCAACGCCTGACACCGTTCATACAAGGTTTGCCGCCCCCACTCTGGCAACCAATCCACCTGGAGTTGCCCTTGGTACTGGCATGCGTGCAAAAAACGGGCCAACCGCAGGACAACCGGGCCGCTGAGGCCCCAATGGGTAATGAGCAAAGCGCCCTGCTGTTCCCGCTGGTTCTGACCCACCCGCGACAACCCCGCCCCCAACCATTTCAGCCGCACCTGGGGCAAACTCACCCCTGCCAAGGCCTGTAGCGCCGGTACAGGTGGCACCAACCGGTGACCCAACTGCGTCGCCATGGCATGGCCCGCCGTTCCACCTCCTGGATGAATTCCCGTACGACCTGCACATTCACATCCGCATCCAGCAGGGCGCGGCGGACGACTTTCAGGGCTTCTTGAATGTTGCTGGGGGTAAGTTTGTCCTGGCCACGCAGTTTCTTCCAGGCGGCCTCAAACTGTTCAGCAAGGGCTTCAAACATGGGCGGGCAGTGCGATTGACCTGCATTTTTCGCTAATTTTTATAATTTACCACGTCGGGGCCAGGGGCTGGTTGCATCCTTGGGAAACTGTTGAATTGCGGCAATGAGCTATCGTAAATTAATCTTTGTCCCTTGTCCCAAGTAATTTCCCCAAATTTATGGTTGCTCTGAATTTGCCGGTTGAGGCGCCTGTGCATATCTTGGCGGGTTTGCGCAACGGCAGTTTGGAGCGGATTGGTGGGGTGGTGCGGGAGGTGGATACCAAGCAGGTGGTGATGTGGTTGCGGGATACCGGGACAACCCCAGCCAATACATTTCTAGGAATGACGACCGCAGCGAGCTTACTCTATGTGGGGGTGGCAGCCGTTGGGTTTGCCGTTGTGATCGATAAACTCAATCATAATATTGAAAAAACATTGCAATCCATACAAGCGCAGTTAACAAAAATTGATAACAAACTTGATGTGGGTTTTTATGCCAATTTTCGAGCGGCGGTTGACTTAGCGAAGAATGCTTTTAGTATGCAGCAGTCGGGCAATCGGCAGGCCAGCGCGATGGCAGCCATTAATCGTTTTTTGGAAGCGCAACATATCTACACGGATTTGATAGACCAACAGATGCCCTATAAATCTGCGGCAATTGCTGCCTACTTGCAGACTCTTTATCTTGCCTATCTGATGGAAGCGCGCTGTTATTTGGAATTGGAGGAACTAGAGACAGCCGTAAAACGATTCCAATTTGGCTATCAGGAAACCCACAAACGCCTGCGTCAGTATGTGGATATTCTGCTTACGGATAAACCGATTATCTATTTGCATCCCAAATTATCGCCAGAGGTGGATTTGACCCGCCTTACGCGCATTTTTCAATGGCGGAATCAGGCTAAAGATATGAATGAAAACACGACTTTTGAACTGTTACGCAAGACGCTCGATTTAGATGCCAACTATGACGTGAATATCGGTTATTGGATTGATGCGCTACCCCCAGCCATCATACCCCAGTCCGATATTGAGAGAAATTTATTCGGCGTGACCACCAAAGGCAGGGACAAGGTTTTTAGCAAGTTGAAAGAAACAATTGGTCATATTGAATCTTTCATCGAAACGGATCAGCGGTTTCTTGGCTATGGATTAGGGGTGGAAGCCTTACAAGCCCAAGGGGTGAGCTTCCAGGAATTGCAAAGTTTGCAACCCCCGCAGGATTCATCTGCGCCGGTGGTTTATCTTTTGCCCGCCAGGGAGTGTTGAGTTTTGGAGCTGGCCGTTACAGCGTCCGGTGGTGGGGCTGACCATGTCTGCAGAATTGCTTGCCGTTATCCGGTTGTATGTCACGCTTGTTATTTGCATTGGCTTGGGGTGGGGCATCAGTGCCTATCTGCGCCGGGAGTGGTTGCACTGGGTGGGGCAGTTCCTCTTTTGGGTGGGGATGCCGGTGAGTGTACTGGGGTTTGTCCTGAATGTGCGGCTAGACGGGAGTGTGTGGTGGGCAGGGCTGGTGGCGGTGCTGGCCTTTGGCGGGGCCTGGGGGCTGGGAGAACTTTGGTTGGCAAACTGGGGCAAGCATTGGCCGTCACCGCGCCGCGGGAGTTTTCTGCTGACTGCGATGGTGGGTAATACGGGCTATGTGGGGTATCCGGTGTGTCTGTTTCTCCTGGGGCCGACCTATTTTGCCTGGGCGGTGGTGTTTGACCTGACCAATACCCTCAGCGGTTCCTACGGGTTGGGGGTGTGGTTGGCGGCCCGGTTGGGGGAGCGCTCGGCCCGACCCTGGCTGGCGTTGGTGCACAATCCCATCCTCTGGGCAGCCCTGGTGGCGCTGGTGCTTTACCCGGTGGCTCGCCCGGACTGGCTCAATAGCGCGCTAAAAACCCTGGCCTGGGGTGTGGTGGTGCTGGCGCTGGTGTTGACCGGGGTGCGGCTGGGGCAAATCCGGCAGTGGGGCAAACTCCAGGCGGTGTGGGCGAGTTTGGGGATCAAGATGCTGGTGATACCGCTGCTGGTGGGGCTGGTGTTGCAATGGTTCCCTGTGGCCGACGCGCTGCGGTTGACCCTGGTGCTGCAATCCGGGATGCCCCCTGCTTTGGCAACCCTGGTGTTAACCGAGGCCTATGGCCTAGAACCGGCTTTGACGGTGAGTGCCATCGGGCTGGGGTTGGGGCTGTTGCTGGTGACCTTGCCCCTGTGGTTGGTACTGTTTGGCGGGGGGCTGCGGTAACCTGCCGGCGCTGCTCTGGGAATCGTTAAAATTGAGCTAAACCACCCGTACACTAAACATAGGACAGGTTTCGAGCAAGTTCCCGTGCAACCGACTGACCCGAATAAATTTACCGAAAAAGCCTGGGAAGCCATCGTCAAATCCCAGGATGTGGCCCGGCGCTACCGGCACCAACAACTCGAAGTCGAGCATCTGATTCTCGCCCTGCTAGAGCAGCACGATTTTGCCGCCAAGATGTTGGCACAGGCAGGCTGTGACCTGGCGCAATGCGCGCACCAGCTCGATACCTTTGCCCGGCGGCAACCCCAGGTAAGTCACGGCAGCGGGCAGTTGTATCTGGGGCGGTTTTTGGACCTGTTGTTGGACCGGGCGGAAGCCTACCGGTTGACCTGGAATGATGAATTGATTTCCGTCGAGCATTTGCTGCTGGGGTTGAGCGAGGATGAACGCCTGGGTCGCCGGTTGCTCCAGGGGCTGGGGGTGACCACCGAGCAACTGATTACCGCCATCAAAGCCATCCGGGGTCACCAACGGGTGCAGGATGCCAGCCCCGAAGCCCACTACCAGGCCCTGGAACGCTACGGCCGGGATTTGACCGAGCAGGCGCGGGCGGGGAAGCTCGACCCGGTGATTGGCCGGGATGAGGAAATTCGGCGGGTGGTGCAGGTGTTGTCCCGGCGCACGAAAAACAATCCGGTGTTAATCGGCGAACCGGGGGTGGGCAAAACGGCGATTGCCGAGGGATTGGCGCAACGGATTGTCAACGGGGATGTGCCGGAATCCCTGAAAAATCGCCGCTTGATTGCTCTGGATTTGGGCAGCCTGGTAGCGGGCGCGCGCTACCGGGGGGATTTTGAAAAACGGTTGCAGGCGGTGTTGCGGGAAGTCACCCAGGCGGAAGGGCAAATCGTTCTTTTTGTGGATGAACTGCATACGGTGGTGGGGGCTGGTGCCACCCAGGGCACGATGGATGCCAGCAACCTGCTCAAACCTATGCTGGCACGGGGGGAATTGCGTTGTATTGGCGCGACGACCTTGGATGAATATCGCAAGTATATTGAGAAAGATGCGGCCCTGGAGCGGCGGTTCCAGCCGATTCGGGTGGAAGAACCCAGCTTAGAAGATACAGTCGCCATTTTGCGGGGGCTAAAGGAACGCTACGAAGCGCATCACGGGGTGAAAATTGCCGATGCCGCTTTGGTCGCTGCCGTCGTGCTGTCGATTCGTTATTTGCCGGAGCGATTTTTGCCGGATAAAGCCATTGACCTTATTGACGAAGCGGCGGCGAAATTGCGCATGGAAATTACCTCAAAACCTGAAGAATTAGAAGCCCTAGACCGCCGGTTAATGCAACTGCAAATGGAGCGGTTATCCCTGTTGGAAGACCGAGATCGCATCAGTCAGGAACGCTTGCGCAAAATTGACCAGGAAATTGCTACCCTAAGCGCCAAACAGGCGGAATTGAATCAGCAATGGCAGGGCGAAAAACAAATTTTAGAAGCCATCAAAGCCCTCAAGCAGGAAGAGGAACAACTTCGGGTGCAAATTGAACAGGCGGAACGGAATTACGACCTGAATCGGGCAGCACAGTTGAAATTTGGCCGGTTGGCATCCCTGCACCAGGAATTAGAGGACAAAGAAGCGGCATTGGCGGCAATTCAAGCCCGCAATTCGACCCTGTTGCGGGAGCAAGTTACGGAAGCAGACGTGGCAGAAATTGTCGCTAAATGGACAGGAATTCCGGTGCGGCGTTTGCTGGAATCGGAGCGGCAAAAACTCCTGCATTTAGAACAGTATTTGCACCAGAAAGTGATTGGGCAAGACCAGGCGGTAAAAGCGGTAGCGGCAGCCATTCGGCGCACCAGAGCGGGCTTAAAATCCCCGCGCCGTCCCATCGGTTCCTTCCTGTTTTTGGGGCCAACGGGGGTGGGTAAAACGGAACTGGCCCGCACCCTCGCCGAAGCCCTGTTTGACAGTGAACATGCCCTGGTGCGTCTGGATATGTCGGAATATATGGAAAAACAGAGCATTTCCCGGTTGTTGGGCGCACCGCCGGGGTATGTGGGTTATGAGGAAGGGGGGCAATTGTCCGAAGCAATCCGTCGGCGTCCCTATGCGGTGGTGTTATTAGATGAAATCGAAAAAGCCCACCCGGATATTTTCAATGTGCTTTTGCAAATTTTGGATGATGGCCGGGTGACGGATTCCCAGGGACGGGTGGTGGATTTCCGCAATACTATTATTGTGATGACCAGCAATTTGGGGAGTGAATTAATCCTAGAAGGCACGGAAACCCCGGAATTTTTGGAACCCAAAATTCGCCAATTGCTGGCCAGCCAATTTCGCCCAGAATTTCTCAACCGCATTGATGAAATCATCCTATTTCACTGCCTAAACCGGGAACAACTCCGGCAGATTGTGAATTTACAAATCACCCAACTCCAACAACTCCTGGCCGAACAAAATGTGACGTTAGACGTGACCGTAGCGGCTCAAGAGTATTTAGTTGACGTGGGCTATGACCCGGCCTATGGCGCTCGTCCACTGCGGCGTGCCATGCAACGGGAGTTGGAAAATCCCTTGGCCGACCTTATCCTCAGTCAGAATCAACCCAGCGGGATGCACATTGTGGTGGATGTGCAGGGTGGCAAACTGTGTTTATCGCCCGTGTGGGAACCCCATTTATCGCTCGCGGTGGGGGCTTGAGCGGCGAATCAGCCAATAGCTCACCGCCAGCGCAATAACAGCCAACGCCAACCCAATCAAGCTCAGCCCTGATGTTTTTTCCAAATCCAAAATAATAATCTTGCGGGCGACGGCAATCAGGGAGGTGACAATAACCAACTCCACTTGAAACACGTGCTTGCGTAAATAGGCGGTGATGTTTTCCAAGATTTCCAAAGCAATTAAAATATTCAAAAATGCCCCAAAAATCACAAATAAATTCTGACTAAAGAAACCTCTTGGCTCCGAACTTAAATCGCTAATGAGTAACCGAATGAGGTCACCGGTTGCCACTGAAATCACCAGGATCATTCCCAGAGAAAGCAAACGGGCAATGAGCGATTCAACCCCCCCGACAATGTCCAAAAAAGGTTCATCCTGCCAATAGTAAACCAACCACCGCCATAACCGTTTCATATCCCCCCCCTCACCCTCAATAATCATACCAGGTCAGGGAGCAAAGGAGCGGGTATTGCGGCAGCGGCAAACCCCGGATCATTACCTGTTTTCCAGAACTATACCCCCAGTTTTTTCCCCTGCCGGATAACCTCCTGCCATTCCAGAAGTACCGCCGTGGGGATGGTGAGGTGACGTTCCCCTTCCACCAAAGGCAGGGTGACCCGCAAGGGCTGTTTCGGGGGGAATCGCGCTGGCAGTAATTCATCCGCTAGGGGCAGTAGGTCAAATTGACCCACATTGGCAACCGTAGCCGCTTTCGGAAAATCATCGGCCGCCAGCCACGTTTGCCCATCTGGGGTGGTGAGTACCAAAGGTTGCGGGTGGCGAAAATGATAGCGTTCAGGAAAACCCACCAAGCGCAGTTGCAACTGATGGGGGCGGGCAAACAAAATCACCTGCCAGGTCAAACGTTCTTCATCGGGGAGTTGGTGACGGGCTTGGATGACCAGTTGGTTGGGCGTTTCAGGAATGGTGCGGATGAGGGCATGACTTGGGGCGGACATGGCTAACCAAAACCATAGACCACTTAACCCCACCAAAACCATTTTTTGCCACCACAAATGGCTACCCGTAACCCCCCCCAGCCAGCCAATTTTTGCCATCCATTTCCCTCGCTGAATATTGACATGATATAACAATCCTAAGTGAGAATAGAATAGGGGTCGCAGGGGCACCGCTCCCGTCCTTGGTTCTGGGAAATCTCTGTTCACTAATCAAGTAGGATTGCTATAGTTATCAAATCAAATATTGTTGAACTTTTAGGGGGCTGATGCGGTTGGTGGTTCCGGTGGGTTGGGAATCAGCACATGATACATTCCCCGTAAATCGCCAACTTGGAAATCGTAGGCTAAATCCGTGGGATATTTGTTTTTCACAAAAGCGGGTATGGTTGCTTTTGCCCCATGACAGGCGAGACAACTGGCTTCCACATTGATCCGTCGAAAGTAATTCACCCCCCGGGCATCCACTTGCCAAAAGGCTTGGAGATCGGGATGTTCGATTAACTCCGCCAGGGCTTTTTCTTCAGTTAAATCCTGGGGTTTATGCTGAGGATTGCGGTACTTCAACGCCACTTGCCGCACCTGCCAACCGTGGTCCTGGGCAATTTTTTGGGCTTGTTTGCCCACCGGCGCACAGACCGTCTTAAAGGTATCCAGCGTTGGCTCCGTTGTTGTGCCGGTTAAACTACTGGCTAAACCCGCACGCATTTGGTCTAATAATTCAATTTCGGTGACCGCCTCGCCCAATTGCTGGGGGTCAATGCTAGCCCAAACCGGGAGCGACCAACCGAAAAGCAACGCTATAAAAACCAGTAAAATCCCTATTCGTCGCATGAGGAAACTACCTCCTGATGGGTGTTGGATAACGTGATCAAGGCTTGGGCGCACAGGGTGAAATAGTGAGGGTCGGAGAGGAAATAAATGCGGCTATTGCCCTCCTTTCGACAGGCGACAATCCCCCCCAACCGTAACATTTGTAGGTGCTTGGAAACATTCGCTGGACTCAAACCCGTGCGGGTACAAATTTCGCCCACGCTCGACTCCCCCTGACCAATACACCACAAAATGTGCAACCGACTCGGATCGGCCAGCAGTTTGAACAATTCGGCTAACCGCTCAAAATCGGGCGTTGTCTGATCCGGAGCCAGGGAGAGGGTCATGGTTTTACACCTGCATTGGTTGCGCAAGCGAATGGGCGGGTGCGGGTTGGGAAAGAGCCAGTCCGAATAACAAGCGGATGCCCAGTTTCTCAAACCAGGGCAACCCCAAACCCAAACGCATTTTAATCATAAAATAATGCTCAAAAGCCGCCTTTGCCCAGGTGACCCATCGCCCCGCCGCCGCATAGGAATAACGCCGTTGTCCCGTCACCGGGTCAGGTAAAACGGGTGCCGCAATGTAGGCAATGCCGGTACCGCCGTAGTCGGCAAAACACAGGGCTTCCAGGGTGGGCACATGAGGGGGAGCCTGCACCGCCCCCAACGCCACTGCGATATTGTGTGCCGCTACCATCGCCATCGCTTCAGTCATCTGACCACTCTTGGGTAAACCGATGGGCACCAGAGTTTGATCCGGTTGGTCGAGATGCACACTCACCCCCACGCCGTAAATCTCCGGGTACCGGGGATGCTGAAGCGTCGGTAGGAGCGGTAAAAACCCTTTCTCGTTGCCCAGCCCCGACACCCGCACAAACTCCGCCCCCCGAAAGGCCGGTAAAATCATGCTGTAGCCAAAGGGAAACACCCGCCCATCCGCCAATTCCACCCGGTCGGGATGCACAGCGACGATCCGCGCATTGGTGACGGTTTGAATCCCCCGTTGGTGCATCAGTTTTTCCGTCAATTCCTGGGCATTGTTCACCTGCTTCACCCCCAAATGCCCAATGTAGGGTTCCGGGGTAATGTAGGTAATGTTGACCTGCTGACGTAGCCCCCGCCGCCGCAAATCCGCCTCCGCCAACAGGACAAATTCATAGGCCGGCCCAAAACAGCCTGCCCCCGGTGCCGCCCCGACCACCAAATCACCCGGATTTTGGACAAATTGCTCCCAGGCTGACCGAGCCGCTAGGGCATGGGCAGGCGTGCACACCGAATGGCTGTACACCCCCAACCCCGGCAGTAAATCATTCGCCAATTCCGCCCCACTGGCAATCACCAGATATAGTCAAGCAGGGTAAGGTTGTCGTATTATAGGATAGATGCTGTGGAGAAAAGCGATGGCAAGACCATACAGTTACGATTTGCGTCAAAAAGCAGTCGCAGCAGTCTTAAAGGGGGCAAAACGAG
>Ga0197142_1002581_pt1 | contig 15744 bp, 18 predicted proteins | sample GBS60_MetaG_FD_148614 | JGI IMG/M metagenome (GOLD analysis project Ga0197142, IMG submission 148614) | Sediment microbial communities from Great Boiling Springs, Gerlach, Nevada, United States - GBS 60_MetaG | ecosystem: Environmental > Aquatic > Thermal springs > Hot (42-90C) > Sediment...
AGCCGCGCCGGTGGCGAGAAGCGCCGTCTACGATCATATAAGCCGCACCGAGCAAAAACAAACGGCCCGGCGCCGCGACGGGCTCGGTCGACGTGGCGCGGGGCCCCGGGATCGCCGCGATGCTCCTGTTGCGCCATGCCGAATCCGAATGGAACCGCCGCTTCGGCGCGAGCCGGGTGGATCCCGGGCTGCCCGACCCGCCGCTCACCGAACGCGGCGCGGCCGAGGCGCGCGCGGCTGCCGAGCTCTTGCGCCGGGAGGGGATCCGCCGGCTGCTCACGAGCCCCTACCGCCGCGCCCTGCAGACCGCGTGGATCTTGGCCGAGGAGCTCGGCCTGCCGGTTGCGGTCGAGCCGCTGGTGCGCGAGCGCTGCGCCTTCTCCTGCGACCAAGGCACGCACCCGGACCAGCTCCGTGCGGAATGGCCGGACCTCGATTTCAGCGGGCTCGAACCCCTTTGGTGGGGCGGGACGATCGAGAGCGTGGCGAGCCTCGAGGCGCGGGCACGCCGGTTCCTCGCGCTTGCCGAGCGCCTCGACGAGCCGGAAACGGTCGCCGTGATCACCCACTGGGGGTTCATCCGTTGCCTCACGGGCAGGGAAGTGGGAAATCTCGGCGCCGTACGGCTGCGGCTGGACCGCGCGGCCGGGCCGGCCCCTCGGGCCGGCGAGCGAGGTCAGACGGGGAGCGGAAGATGAGCGAGCCGGGCGCGCCCACGGGCACGACCGAAGAGGGACAGGCGGCACAGCCGCGGCTGTCGATCCTCACCCAGTACGTGAAGGATCTGTCGTTCGAAAATCCCCGGGCGCCCGTGGGCCTGGCTCCCGGCCAGCCGCGTCCGGAGATCCAGATCGCGGTCGACGTCAATGCCCGTCAGGTGGGCGAGCAGCATTTCGAGGTCGTGCTCCAGACCAACATCGAGGCCAAGTCGGGCGACACGCCGCTCTTCGTCGTGGAGCTCGCCTACGGCGGGGTGTTCCACCTCGCCAACATCCCCGAGGACACCGTGCAGCCGCTCCTCCTGATCGAGTGCCCGCGGATTCTCTTCCCCTTCGCGCGGCGGATCGTCGCGGACGTGACCCGCGACGGCGGCCTGCCCCCGCTCCTTCTCGACCCGATCGATTTCGCCACACTCTATCGCCGGCGCCTCGCCCAACGAGCCCGCGAGGAAGACACGGCCGGGACCGCCTGATCCACGGCGATGTCGGGCCGGGGGCGTCGGGCTCCCGGCGCACGGCCCGCGCCGCGGCGGCTCAAGCGACGTGGCTGTGCGTGAGCCGGTGGAAATCGTCGAGCAGGAGGCGGGTGACGGGGCCGGTCTGGTAGGTCAGGTCGTCGATCGCGCGCACCGGCGTGATCTCGGCGGCCGTGCCGGTGACGAAGACCTCCTGGGCGCTCGCCAGCTCTTCGGGCTTGATGTGCCGCTCGACGACCTCGATGCCGCGCGCTTTGGCCAGCTCGATGACCGTTTGCCGAGTGATGCCGTTCAAGAAGCAGTCGGGTTTCGGCGTGTGGAGCTTGCCGTCGATCACGAGGAAGATGTTGGCACCCGTCGTTTCCGCGACGTAACCCCGCCAATCGAGCATCAAGGCGTCACCGAAACCTTTCGCTTCGGCGGCGTGCTTGGAGATCGTGCAGATCATGTAGAGGCCGGCGGCCTTGGCGTGGACGGGCGCCGTGTTCGGCGCCGGTCGATCGTAGACCGCGCGTGTGAGCCGCAAGTCGCGATAATAGGCACCCCACTCCCAACAGGCGATCGCCACGTTGATCCGCGTCTGCTGCGCCGACACGCCCATCTGCTCCGAGCCGCGCCAAGCGATCGGTCGCACGTAACAGTTCTTGAAGCCCATCTTTGCGACGGTCGCGGCTTTGGCGGCGTCGAGCTCGGCCACCGTGTAGGGCACCTCGAAGCCGAGCATCCGGCCGCTGTCGATCAACCGCTGGCTGTGCTCGCTGCTCTTGAAGATCCGGCCCTCGTAGCAGCGCTCGCCCTCGAACACGCAGCTCGCGTAATGCAGGCCGTGCGTCAGCACGTGGACCTTGGCCTCACGCCACGGTACGAATTCGCCGTTGAACCAGATCCAGCCGTCACGGTCGTCGAAGGGAACGAGATCGGCCATCGGCGGTTCCGCGGGTGTTGCACGTGGCTCGATTGTGGAATTCTGGATTGCGTTCGCTAACAGCGCCTTCCATAAGTGTCAACGTGAGCTCCGGCAACACGGTTCCTTCGGTCGGCACGGCGCTCCGTGCGAGCCCGCTCTTCCTGCGCGACGAAGAGCTCGATCGCGCGCTCGAGCTCTTGCTGCTGGTCGGCCGCGGGCTCGTCGCCCGGCGCCCGCCGCCGGGGGTCGCCCAAGGCCTCGGCGAGCCCGAGCTCGAGCTCCTCTGGCTCGTGTGCCGCCGGCCGGGCACGAGTGCGGCCGAGCTCGGCCGTCTTCTCGGGACCCCGAAACAATCGACCTCGCGGCACCTGCAGGCGCTCGAAGCCGCCGGTCTCGTGAGCCGTCGGGCGGACGGGGTGGACGCGCGCCGGCGGGCGCTCCACCCGACCGAGGCCGGTGCGGCGCTCGCGGCGGCGCTGGCGGAACGACGCCGCCTCGCGCTGCGGCGGGCCTTCCAGAAGGCGGGTCCCGAAGCGGTCGCGGGGTTCCAACGCGTACTCGGCGAACTGGTCGAAGGGCTCGGCCGCAAACCGGCGGCGCGGCCCCCGATCCGAGAGGCGCTCCGTGGCGAGAGGTGAAGGCTTCCACGTCCTGGTGGTCGACGACGATGCGCGCTTGCGCGAACTGCTGCAGCGTTACCTCGTGCAGAACGGCTACATGGTGTCGGTGGCGGCCGATGCCGCCTCGGCGCTCGCCGCGCTCGAGCGGATCGCCTTCGACATCATCGTCCTCGACGTCATGCTACCGGATCGGGACGGGACCGACCTCACGGCCGAGCTGCGCCGCCGCGGCGGCACCCCGATCCTGCTCCTGACCGCGCGTGGCGAGCCCGAGGACCGGATCCGCGGTCTCGAGGCGGGGGCCGACGACTATCTCGCGAAGCCCTTCGAACCGCGCGAGCTCTTGTTGCGGATCGCGAGCATCCTGCGCCGTGCCCCCGGAGGCCCCGAGCCTTCGCCCGTGCGGTTCGGTCCGTTCCGCTTCGACCCGCAGACGCTCGAGCTGACCCGCGACGGCGAGCCGGTTCGCCTCACCGCTTCGGAAGCGGCGTTGTTGCGCTGCTTGGCGCTGCAACCCGGCCGCGCGCTCAGCCGCGCCGAGCTCGGCGCCCGCGCCAAGCTCAGCGGCTCCGACCGGGCCGTCGACGTGCAAATGGTCCGCCTGCGCCGCAAGCTCGAGGAGGACCCCCGCCAGCCACGCTGGCTCTTGACCCTGCGTGGCGCCGGCTACGTCCTGCGCACGGGGAGCTGAGCCGATTGGGCCCGGTCCGCCGCTTTTTGGATCGCACGATCGTGCCGCGCTCGCTGTTCGGGCGTTCGCTCCTGATCGTCGTGGCGCCGGTCGTGATCCTCCAGATCCTGCTCACGGTGGTCTTCTACAACCGCCATTGGGACGTGGTGACCCGCTGGCTCGCGAGCGGTGTCGCCGGCGAGGTCGCACTCCTGGTCGAGCAGCTCGAGGCTGCGCCCGACCCCGAGGCCCGCCGCATCCTCATGGACCAGGCGCGACGGCGGCTCGACCTGCGCCTGTCGTTCGAACCCGGCGGCCGGCTCGAGACCGCGGCGCGGGCCGCCGGGCTCGATCGCGGCCTGCTCCGGCACATCGACAACAAGATCCTCGAGGCCTTCGCCGAGGCCCTCGACAAACCGTTCCTGGTCGAACTGCGGCCGGCCGAGCCCGAGCGCATCGCGGTCCACGTCGAGCTCTCGAACGGGCTGCTCCGCGTCCTCGCTTCCCGGAAACGGGTGACCGCCACGACGACCGGGCTCTTGCTCGCCTGGATGGTCGGCGCCTCGACGATCTTGTCGTTGATCGCGATCCACTTCATGCGACGGCAGATCCGCCCGATCCGGCGCTTGGCACGCGCCGTCGAGAGCTTCGGCATGGGCCGTGACCCGGGCCCCTTGCGGCCGCAGGGGGCGGCCGAAGTCCGGGCCGCCGCGCACGCCTTCAACCGGATGCGCGAGCGCGTGAACCGCCACCTCGCCCAACGCACCGAGATGCTGGCGGCGGTCAGCCACGATTTGCGCACGCCGCTCACCCGGATGAAGCTCGAGCTCGAGCTTCTGGGCGACGGCGCCGATCCGGTCTTGGCCGGACTTCGCCAAGACGTCGCGGAAATGGTGCAGCTCGTCGAAGATTATTTGAGCTTCGTGCGCGGCGAGGGACGGGAGACGATCGAGCTCACGCCGCTCGAACCCGTCCTCGAGAGCATGCGGGAACGAGCCGAGCGCGGTGGTCTGTCGGCCGAGGTGGCGGCGGAGCCGGGGATCACGCTTCCGGTCCGGCCGCTCGCCTTCCGGCGCTGCCTCGCCAACCTCGTCGACAATGCCTGCCGGCACGCGCGGTGGGTGCGGATCACCGCCAAACGAGCCGCGCGGCACGTCGAAATCACCGTCGAGGACGACGGGCCCGGGATCCCCGAGAGCCAGCGCGAACGGGTCTTCCAGCCCTTCGTCCGGCTCGACCAATCCCGCTCGCGGGAGACGGGCGGGGTCGGGCTCGGGCTCACGATCGCCCGCGACATCGTCCTCGCGCACGGCGGCGAGATCAGCTTGCACACCTCCGCGCGCGGCGGGCTCAAAGCCCTCGTGCGGCTGCCGGTCTGAGTCGGCACCCGGGACCGCGCCCCGACCGGCGCGGAACGCGGCCGCCCCCTTCGCTCCCGGGGCGTCGACCGGCCGGCTCGACCTCACCGTCCTGCCGATCGGGCTGTGGCGCGACGTCGGGTCGGCAAGGTTGTCGGCACGGCCCCGGCGTGGCACCAAGACCTCGGCCCGGCGCCGGGTGCCGCGAAGGTCGCAGAGCTCGGAGCGATCTCGCATCCTGCGCGTCGAAGAAGGGTCAACGGCGATCCGCGCGACGATCATGCGACCCCTCCAGGCTCCCGAGCCGCCCCTCGTCCTCGCCTCCGCCAGCGCCACCCGGGTCGCCCTGTTGAAGGCGGCCGGCCTCGCCTTCCGCTGCGTGGCGCCGGCGGTGGACGAGAGTGCGGTGCTCGCCGCCTTGCGCTCGGCGGGCGCCGCGGCCGAAGAGGCGGCAATGAGCTTGGCCGAACTCAAGGCGCGCTCGGCGAGCGGTCGATCGCCTCCCGGCAGCTTGGTCGTGGGTGCCGACCAGATCCTGGAGCTCGACGGCGCCTGGCTCGAGAAGCCGGCCGACCTCGCCGCTGCGCGGGCCCAGCTCGCGAGCCTGCGCGGCCGGACACATCGGCTCGTCTCGGCCGCCGTCGTGGTCAAGGAGGGGGCGCGGATCTGGCACGCGGCCCAGACCGCGGAGTTGACGGTGCGACCTTTTTCGGACGCGTTCCTCGAAGCTTATTTGGAGCGCTGCGGCGAGACCGTCCTGAGCTCGGTCGGCGCCTACCGGCTCGAGGGGCTGGGCGCCCAACTCGTGAGCCGGGTCCGCGGCGACCATTTCACGATCCTCGGCCTGCCGCTCCTGCCGCTGCTCGCCTTCCTGCGCGAGCAGCGCGTGCTCCTCGAGTGAGCCGGGCCGTGTTGATCCTGGGCCTCACCGGCTCGATCGCCATGGGCAAGAGCCACGCGGCGCGCCTGTTCCGCGCGATGGGCGTGCCCGTCTGCGACGCCGACGCCATCGTCCACGAGCTCTTCCGGCCGGGTGGTGCCGCCGTCGAGCCGGTCGGTGCCGCTTTTCCCGAGGCTCGGGCGGCGAGCGGCGGGATCGATCGCGCCGCCCTCGGGCGCCGCGTCCTCGGCGATCGCGCGGCGCTGCGCCGCCTCGAGGCGCTCGTCCATCCGCTCGTCCGCGACGCCCAGCGTCGCTTCCTCGAGACCCAGTGCCGCGCCGGCCGGTCGCTCGTCGTCCTGGACATCCCGCTGCTCTTCGAGACGGGCAGCCTCGATCGGGTGGACCGCGTGGTCGTGGTGAGTGCGCATCCGCTCGTGCAAGAACAGCGGGCGCTGCGCCGACCGGGAATGAGTGCGGCGCGGCTCGCGGCGATCCGCGCCGAGCAGACACCGGACCACGTGAAACGTCGCCGTGCCGACTTCGTGATCGCCTCCGGCGCGGATCGCGGTCGGACAGCGGAGGCGGTGGCGACGATCATCTGCCGTTTGCGGGGCGAGCGGGGTCGTGTCTGGCCCGAACGCTGGCTCGCGTCCCCGCGAGTCGGAGGGAGACGACGCTGATGTTGCGGGAGGTCGTGCTCGACACCGAGACCACCGGCCTCGACCCGGCCGAGGGGCACCGGATCGTCGAACTCGCGGCGGTCGAGCTGATCGACCATTTGCCGACCGGCCGGACGTTCCAAAGCTATCTCGACCCCGAGCGCGACGTGCCCGAAGAAGCGAGCCGGGTCCACGGTCTCACGCGCGACTTCCTGCAAGGCTTCCCGACCTTCGCCGAGGCGGCCGACGAGTTCCTGGCCTTCCTCGCCGACAGCCCGCTCGTGATCCACAACGCCGCGTTCGACCTCAAATTCCTGAACGCCGAGCTCGCTCGCATCGGGCGCGAGCCTCTCCCGGCCGGTCGGGTGATCGACACGCTCACCTTGGCCCAGCGCCGCTTCCCGGGCGCGCCCGCGAGCCTCGACGCGCTGTGCCGCCGCTTCGCGATCGATGCGAGCGCCCGGACCGTCCACGGCGCCCTCCTCGACTGCCAGCTCCTGGCCGAGGTTTATCTGCACCTCCTGGGCGGTCGGCAGACCGTGCTCGGCCTCACCCTCGCCGGGCGCCGCGCGGTCGAGCCGACCTCGGCCCCGTCGCGCCGGGCGCGCACGCCTCGGCCGCACGCGCCCAGTCCGGAAGAGGAGGCCGCCCACGCCGCACTCGTGGCGACCCTCGTCGATCCGGTCTGGCGCCGCTGAGCCTGCTGCGACGCAGCATCACTGGCGGCGGTCGAACGCTTCCGCTACCAGGGCGCGGGCGACGCGCGGGGAAACACTCATGGCGAAGATCAAGGTGGCGAATCCGATCGTCGAGCTCGACGGCGACGAAATGACCCGCATCATCTGGCGGATGATCAAGGAAAAGCTGATCCTCCCCTATCTCGACGTCGAGTTGATCTATTACGATCTCGGCATCCAGAACCGCGACGCCACGGACGATCGCGTCACGATCGAAGCGGCCGAAGCGATCAAGAAATACAATGTCGGGGTCAAGTGCGCGACGATCACGCCCGACGAGGCCCGGGTCAAAGAGTTCGGCCTCAAGCAGATGTGGAAATCACCCAACGGGACGATCCGCAACATCCTGGGTGGCACGATCTTCCGCGAGCCGATCATCTGTCGGAACGTGCCGCGGCTCGTCCCGGCCTGGACCAAACCGATCGTGATCGGGCGGCACGCCTTCGGTGACCAGTACCGGGCGACCGACTTCAAGGTCCCGGGCCGCGGCAAGCTCACCATGACCTTCACGCCGGCGGACGGCAGCCCGCCCTTGCATTTCGACGTTTACGACTTCCCGGGTGCCGGTGTGGCTCTCGCCATGTACAATCTCGACGAGTCGATCCGTGACTTCGCCCGCGCCTCGTTCAACTACGGCCTGCAGCGCGGCTATCCGGTTTATCTCTCGACCAAGAACACCATCCTCAAAGCCTACGACGGGCGCTTCAAGGACATCTTCCAGGAGGTGTTCGACAGCGAGTTCAAGGAACGTTTCGCCGCGGCTGGGCTCTTCTACGAGCATCGGCTGATCGACGACATGGTGGCTTCGGCGCTCAAGATGTCGGGGGGCTTCGTCTGGGCCTGCAAGAACTACGACGGCGACGTCCAGTCCGACACGGTGGCGCAGGGCTACGGCTCGCTCGGCCTCATGACCTCGGTGCTCATGACGCCGGACGGCAAGACGATCGAGGCGGAGGCCGCCCACGGCACGGTGACGCGCCACTATCGCCAGTGGCAGCGTGGCGAGGAGACCTCGACCAACCCGATCGCTTCGATCTTCGCCTGGACCCGAGGCCTCACCTATCGGGCACGGATCGACGGCACACCCGAGGTCGAGCGTTTCGCGCAGACGCTCGAGCGGGTCTGCATCGAGACCGTCGAGTCCGGTCACATGACCAAGGACCTCGCGATCCTGATCGGCCCCGATCAGCCTTGGCTCACCACCACCCAATTCATGGACAAGGTCAAGGAGAACCTGGACAAGGCGCTGGCAGCCGGCTGAGCGGCCGGATCAGCCGACGCGCGGCCGCTCGAGGTAGCGGGCCCGCAGGTGCGCGAGGAAGGGCTCGACCGCGAGCGGTCCCCCAGTCGCCTCGCGGACGAGCTCCTCGAAGCGCGGCAAGGAGCCGCGGCCGTGCACCTGCGCGCGCAGCCAAGCGAGGAGCCGGCCGATGTCACCTCGGGCGATGTCCTGCTCGAGCCCCGGGAGCTGGGCACGGGCGGCCTCGGCGAGCTGGGCCGCGAGTAGCGCGCCGAGCGTGTAGCAGGGGAAGTAGCCGAAGGCGCCGACCGGCCAGTGGATGTCCTGCAGGCAGCCGCGCGCATCGTCCGGCGGAGTCACACCGAGGAGCGCGCGCATACCCTCGGCCCAAGCACCCGGGAGGTCGGCCACGGCGAGATCACCCGCGAGCAGCGCTTTCTCGAGCCGCCAGCGCAGGATCACGTGCAGCGGATAGGAGACCTCGTCGGCGTCGACCCGGATGAAGCCGCGCTCGACGCGGTGCCAGAGCGCCTCGAGGTTGGCGCTCGTCCAGGCCGGATCGGGGCCGAACGCCGCCTCGAGCTCGCCCGCGAGGAACCGCAGGAACGGAGGCGAGCGGCAGACCTGCATCTCGAGCAAGAGGGATTGGCTCTCGTGGACGACGATCCCGCGCGCTTCGCCTACGGGCTGGCCCATCCAGCGGCGTGGCAGTCCGGCTTCGTAGAGGGCGTGACCCGTCTCGTGCAGAACGGCCATGAGCGCCGAGGTCACCTCGTCCTCACGCCAGCGCGACGTGATCCGGATGTCGGCAGGGATGCCACCGCAGAAGGGATGTGCGCTCGCATCGAGCCGACCGGCACGGAAATCGAAACCGAGCCGCGCCATAAGCCGCTCGGCGAGCTTTTTCTGCGCCTCCACGGGGAACGGGCCGCGGGGAGCGAGGAACGGGCGGTTGGCGGCGATCGCGTCCTCGAGGATGGCGGGTAGTTCGGCCGCGAGCCGATCGAGGAGCGGCGCGACGAGGGCGTCGCGGAGATCCGGTTGATGCTCGTCCAGGAGCGCATCGTAGGGCTCGAGATCGAGTGCCGCACCGGTCACCCGCGCGACTTCGCGCACGAGCCGCACCACCTCTTCGAGCGACGGGCGCAACAGGGCGAAGTCCGACCGCCGGCGTGCTTCGCGCCAGGTCATCTCGCAGGCGTTGGTGGCCCGCGCGAGGGCTTCGACGAGCGCCGGTTCGAGCGCTCGGGCGCGGCGGAAGCGGCGCCGCGCTTCGCGCAGGTTGGCCCGCTGCCAGGCGTCGAGATCGCTTTCGGCCTCGGCCCCCGCGAGGAGCTCGCCGGTCTCGTCGGCGGTGAGCAGCTCGTGGGCGATCCGTTCGAGGGTCGCGATCTGCTCTCCACGCGCCGCACTCGCGGCCTCCGGCATGCAGACCGCCGTGTCCCAACGGAGGATCGCGAGGGCGCCCTCGAGGTTCCCGAGGCGAGCGAGGCGCTCCTCAAGCGCCGCGTAGTGCCAGCCCATGCCCGGTCTCGAGCGGGAGCGGCCGCGAGGCCGCCCGGAGCCGCCACCAGAAGAGGGTGACCTTGGCGAAGACCAGCACGCCGACCGCCTGATGGAGCACGGCGAGGGGGGTCGCGATCTCGCCCCAGACGGTCACCGCGCCGAGCGCGACCTCGAGCCAGACGAGGATCGCCGCGAGCAGGGCCAGCCGTGCGAGGCCGGGTGGCAGATCGGCCCGCGTCGCCCGCCGGGCGAGGAGCAGAAGGGCGAGGGCGGCGAGACCGGCCAGGAGACGATGGGTGAAGTTCGTGCGGATCAGCGGGTCGCCGAGGTCGGGGAGGAGGGCACCGTCGCACAGCGGCCAGGTCGAGCAGGCGAGAGCCGCGCCGCTCTTGGCGACGATCGCGGCGGAGGTGATGGCGGCGATCACGAGCAGCCAGCTCGCAGCCGCCAGGTGGTGCAAGCCGGCCGGGACCTCCCGCCGTTCGACATCGCCCGCCCGGACCGCGATCCACAAGAGCGTCGCGAGGACCAGCATGGCGTTGCCGAGATGGAGGGCGACCGACCAGGGACTGTTGCGGTCGAGAACGGTGATCCCGCCCAGGAGCTTTTGCCCGATCAGGAGGGCGAGGAGGACCCCGCCCGCCGCCAGGAGCCTCGGTCGCTCCCGGCGCCACCGGACGATCAGGACCAAGAGGACGAGGACGAGCGGACCCAGGAACACGCCGGCGATCAGCCGGTGGACCCACTCGAGCATCACCTGACCGTAAGTGTAGCCGGTGTAGGGCAAGGCGGCGAAGTCGGCCGGGGTGAGCACCCAATGGCCGTAACAGGTCGGCCAATCCGGGCAGGAGAGACCGGAATTGGTCGACCGGACCAAGGCGCCCAGCACGATCAGCGCGTAGGCGAGGAGGGCGGTCGCAAGCGCGAGCCGCCGGATCGCGATCACGTCGGTTCCTCCCTTTCGGCCCGAATGCCCACGAGGATGTAGAAGGCCAGGAGCACGCCGGCGAGCCCGAACCAGGTGAGCGCATAGCCGAGGTGCGGGTTCGGCAGGTCGACCGCGACCGGGATCGGTTGCGGGAAAGCCGCCGCCTCCGGCTCCCGCTCTTGCAGGACCAAGAAAAAGGGCTCGAGCGCGAGGCCCAGATGGCGGCCGATCGCCTCGGTGTCGGGAGCGTACCATCTGGGCACGTGCAGGTCCGGTGCGGGGGTGGCCCAAGTCCCGGCGCTCGCCGTGCGCAGCACCCCTTCGAGGACGCGCGGCCCTTCGGGCGGCGGCGCGGCGAGCGCCTCCTGCAGCCGATCCTCGGGCACGAAGCCGCGGTCGACCAGAACCGTCCGGCCGTCCTCGAGCCGGAACGGCACGAGCAGCCGGCTGCCGGCACGCCCGTCCCGGGTGACGAGGCCGAGGGCGACGGCCTTTCCCGGCAGATAGGCCCCGCTCACGCGGACGCGCCGGAACTCGACGGCTCCGGGCTCGGCGAGCTCGGCCGGCAGCGGCGCCGGGGCCGCGGTGGCGGCCGACCGCGCTTTGGCGATCAGCTCGCTCTTCCAGGCGAACCGTTGCAGTTGCCAGGTGCCGAGCGCGAGCAGCACCGTCGTCGCCACCGCCCAGGCGAGCGTGAGCGCGACGCTCGGCCGGAAGCGGCGGAGGGCTCGGCTCACGCCTCGCCGCTCGGCGTGTCGCGCCGGTGACGGTATTGGAGGGCGATCAGCGTCCCTTTGATGGGGCGCATCAATACGAGGCAGAGCGCCGCCGCGACCGGCAGCCAGACGACAAGGTGCAGCCAGACCGGCCATGCGTAGCGTACCTCGACGAGCTGGGCGGCAGCGAGTACCGGGAAGCCCACGATCAAGATGATGAAGGCGACCGGACCGTCGCCACTGTCCTGGGCGCGGAGGTCCAAGCCGCAAACCTCACAGCGTTCCACCACCGCGAGGAAGCCGGCGAACAACCGCCCCCGCCCACAGCGCGGGCAACGGACGGCGAGGCCCGCCCGCCAGGGCGAGACCTCGCCGATCGGCCGCACCTCGCTCACCCGACCCCCGTCGTCTCCCAACGCAGGCTGCCGCCCCACCAGTAGACGAAGACGAACAGGAAGAGCCAGACGACGTCGACGAAATGCCAGTACCAGGCCGCCGCCTCGAACCCCACGTGCTTGTCGGGCTTGAAGGTGCCGTACCAGGCCCGCATCGTCATGACGATCAAGAACACGGTGCCGATCTGCACGTGCAGGCCGTGGAACCCGGTCGCCATGTAGAAGGTCGATCCGAACATCCCCGACTGCAGGGTGAAGCCCTCGTGGTAGGCGTGGATGTACTCGTAGAGCTGGAAGCCGGTGAAAGTGAGCCCGAGCAGGACCGTGAGGAGCAGAGCCTTGAAGGCCGTCTTCTGATCGTTCTGTTTGATGGCGTGGTGCGCCCAGGTGACGGTCGTGCCCGAGGTCAAGAGGATGAGCGTGTTGAGGAAGGGGACGCCCCAGGTCGGCACCGGCTCCACACCCTCGGGCGGCCACTTCGTCGGGACGAGCTCCGGTGGGACGAGCGCGCCCCAGAAGAACGCCCAGAAGAACGCGAAGAAGAAGAAGACCTCGGACGTGATGAAAAGGATCATCCCGATCCGCAGGCCGCGCGAGACGACGTCGGTGTGCGCGCCGCTGTAAGATTCGGCGAGCACGTCCCGCCACCACATGAACATCGTGAAGAAGACGATGGCGAAGCCCGCGAGCGTGACCCATTTGCCGCCGGCGCTTCCGTGCATCCACATCACCGCGCCCGCGGTGAGCGCGAGCGCGCCGATGCTCCCGACGAGCGGCCAGGGGCTCGGGTCGACGAGATGATAAGGATGCTTGACCTCGTGGGCGTGGCCGTGACCGTGCGCCACACTCGCCGATGCGCTAGCCGCCATGTTCCCCCGCCTCCGGTGAGATCGTTGCGCTGTTCACGAGCCACCCGCCGCCGCGACACGCGCGCGCCGGAGCGTTTCGGTGGCCTCTCGGTCGACGAAGAAGGTGTAGGAAAGGGTGATCTCCCGCACGTCCCGGGTCGACGGATCGTCGAGCAGCGCCGGATCGACGTAGAACGAGACCGGCATTTCGACCCGCTCGCCGGGCTCCAGCGTCTGCTGCTCGAAGCAGAAGCAAGCGAGTTTGTGGAAGTAGATGCCGGCTTTGTGCGGCGTCACGTTGAAGGTGGCCGTGCCCACGACGGGCTCGCTCGACCGGTTCTCCGCCTCGTAATAGGCGAGGTGTTGCTCGCCCGGGAGGACCTCGAGCCGCCGCTGGGCGGGGCGGAAGCGCCAGCGAAGGTCGGGGGCGACGTCCGCGTTGAACAGCACGGTCACGGGCGTCGCCGCGACCCTTTCCGGCACGACCTCGGCCCGCCGGGTGGTGCCGCCGTAGCCCGTGACCTGGCAAAACAGTCGATAGAGCGGCACGGATGCCGCGGTGAGGCCGACCATGCCCGCGATCACGAGGCTGGCGCCGATCGCCGTCGCCCGGTTGCGCGCCGCGAGCTTCACTGCAGATTGCTCCCGATCCGCGCGATCGTCATCGCGTAGAACAGCAGGACGAGGAGAAGGAGCGCCCCGGCGACAGCCAGATTGCGGGCGCGGAGCCGTCGCTTCTCGTGCTCGTCCATCGCCCTCACCATCCGGCCGGCACCGAATTCGCGACGGCTCGATCGACCAGCATCGCCGCGAACAGAGCGAAGAGATAGAGGATCGAGAAACGGAAGAGCCGGTTCGCGACGACGTCGGAGCCGGTCCGGCGCAGGTGCCGGGCGAGCTGAACGAACCGGACGGCGAGGAGTGACGCCGCGGCGCCGTAAACGGCCCCGAGCTCGCCCGTGGCGAGCGGCACCAACGACGCCGCGCCCGTCGCCCCGGCATAGAGCGAGATCTGCGTCGCGGTCCGCTCCTTCCCGACCACCACCGGCAGCATCGGTACACCGACCTTGGCGTAATCACCGACCCGGTAGAGCGCGAGCGCCCAGAAGTGCGGCGGCGTCCACAGAAAGATGACGAGGAACATCGCGAGCGGCAAAGGGTCGACCGTTCCGCTCACCGCGACCCACGCCACGAGCGGCGGCAGCGCACCCGCCGCACCGCCGATCACGATGTTCCGGGGCGTCCGGCGCTTGAGCCAGATCGTGTAGACGAGGACGTAGAAGGCGATGGTGGCGGTGAGCAAGCTCGCCGCGAGCCATCCGCCCGCCAGACCCATCACCGCGACCGACAGCCCGGCGAGCACGACGCCCACGACGAGCGCTTCCTCGGGCGCCACGCGACCGGCCGCCGTGGGCCGCCGGCGCGTGCGCGCCATCACACGATCGATGTCGCTGTCGTACCAGTTGTTGATCGCCGCCGATGCGGCCGCCCCGCCGGCCAGCGCGACCATGACCGCGACCGAGAGGATCGGGTGCCGCGCGCCCGGCGCCAGCAGCAGCGCGACGAGGCTCGTGAACAGCACGAGCTGCATCACGCCCGGTTTGAACAGGACCCAAAGGTCGCGGGCGAGCGCGACGAGTTCGGCGGCCACCGACGTCGCCGCCCCGCCCTCGACCGTCGGTTCCCGAATCGTCTCGACCGCCACGCCGCGCACTCAGCGGCGCTCCGCCGTCACGACCGGCAGCTCGTTGAAGGTGTGGAACGGCGGCGGCGAGCTCACCGTCCACTCCAGCGTCGTGGCACCCTCGCCCCAAGGATTGTCGGCGCAGCGCTCCTGGCTCGTGAAGGTCCGGTAGAGCACGTAGAGGAAGAACAACGCGCTGGCCGCCGAGATGAAAGCGCCTACCGAGGAAACCATGTTCCATCCCGCATAGGCGTCCGGATAGTCCGGGATGCGCCGAGGCATCCCGGCGAGCCCGAGGAAGTGCTGCGGGAAGAAGGTCAAGTTGACGCCGACGAAGGTGAGCCAGAAGTGGATTTTGCCAAGAATCTCCGGGTACTGCTTGCCGGTCATCTTGCCGATCCAATAGTAGAACCCGGCGAAGATCCCGAACACGGCACCGAGGCTCAAGACGTAATGGAAATGCGCCACGACGTAATAGGTGTCGTGGAGCACCTGATCCATGCCGGCGTTGGCGAGCACGACGCCCGTCACGCCACCGACGGTGAAAAGGAAGATGAAGCCGACCGCCCACAGCATCGGCGTCGTGAAGCGGATCGATCCGCCCCACATGGTGGCGATCCAGGAGAAGATCTTGATGCCCGTGGGCACCGCGATGACCATCGTCGCCGCGGTGAAGTAGGCTTTCAGGTTCACGCCCATGCCGACCGTGTACATGTGGTGGGCCCAGACGATGAACCCGATGAAGCCGATCGCCACCATGGCATAAGCCATCCCGAGGTAACCGAAGATCGGCTTCTTCGAGAAGGTCGAGACGACGTGGCTGATGATCCCGAAGGCCGGCAGGATCATGATGTAGACTTCGGGATGCCCGAAGAACCAGAAGAGATGCTGGAAGAGGACCGGGTCACCGCCACCCGCCGGGTCGAAGAAGGTCGTCCCGAAATTCCGGTCGGTCAACAGCATCGTGATCGCACCGGCCAGCACCGGCACCGCGAGCAGGAGGAGGAAGGCGGTGACGAGGATCGCCCAGGCGAACAGCGGCATCCGGTGCATCGTCATGCCCGGTGCGCGCATGTTGAAGATCGTCGTGATGAAGTTGATCGCACCCAGGAGCGAGCTCGCACCCGCGAGGTGGAGCGAGAAGATCGCGAGGTCGACCGCCGGCCCGGGATGGCCGATCGCCGCCGAGAGCGGCGGATAGACGGTCCACCCGCCACCGAAGCCGCCGACGAACACGCTCGCCACCAAGAGGACGAAGGAGGGAACGAGCAGCCAGAAACTGATGTTGTTGAGCCGCGGGAACGCCATGTCGGGGGCGCCGATCATGAGCGGCACCATCCAGTTCCCGAAGCCCCCGATCAGCGCGGGCATGACGAAGAAGAAGACCATGATCAAGCC
>Ga0197142_1002582_pt1 | contig 15744 bp, 18 predicted proteins | sample GBS60_MetaG_FD_148614 | JGI IMG/M metagenome (GOLD analysis project Ga0197142, IMG submission 148614) | Sediment microbial communities from Great Boiling Springs, Gerlach, Nevada, United States - GBS 60_MetaG | ecosystem: Environmental > Aquatic > Thermal springs > Hot (42-90C) > Sediment...
GTCCAATTTCCGACTCCAAAAAATTCTTCCCGCCGCTGTATTGGCTTGACAGGCAGGAGCCAAACCCCTTTAATGAAACCAGATGCGGATGCTGCCTGTTTTCCATGCCCCGTTCGCCCCACCCTGAAGGACGCCCGGACCTGCCGTACCCCGGTGCTGCGAGGAAGGTCCCCTGTCACCCCCCAGGAGGAACCGGCAGATGGCTCAGGAAGTGGAAAAAAGCCCGCTCTATCCCCTGTCCCCGCCAGCCGGCCACCTGTCCCCTCTCTCCCTGAGGATGGGAGAGCTCGATATCTCCCCCGAGCCCTTCCGGACCATGGTGGAGGTGGCCCGGGACGGCATCTGTCTGGTAGCCCCGGACACCCGCATTGCCTTCGTCAATCAGGGCTTCGTCAACCTCGTGGGGCTGGAGGGCCGGGAGCTGGTGGGCCGCTCCCTCTTTGAGGTGGTCATCCCGGAGCACCACGAGCTGTTGCGGGCCAAGCTGGAGCGGCGGCGCCAGGGACTCTCGGATCTCTATGAGATGAGCCTCCGGCGCCAGGATGGCGGCACGGTGCCCACCCTGGTGTCCGCGGCCCCCATCATGGATCAGGGCCGGTTTTTGGGCTCCGTGGCCATCTTCACCGACATCTCCGAAAGAAAGCGGGTGGAACAGGAGCTCCGGCACGCCACGGAGTTCCGGGAAACCATCATCAACAGCATCACGGACACCCTGCTGGCCATCGACCCCCGCACCTGCCGCATCGTCCTGGCCAACCAGTCCTTTCTCTCCCGGGTGGGCCAGGAGCGGGAGGGCATCTACCAGCGCCCCTGCTTCGAGCTGCTGCACCAGCGCCAGGGCCCCTGCCAGGAGGCGGGGCACTTGTGCCCGGTGCAGGAGTGCGCCCGCCAGAAACGCCAGGTGATCCTGGACAAGAATTTTATCAATGCCCAGGGGCAGTTGCGCACCTACCAGATTGCCGCCTACCCCCACTTCACCCCGGAGGGCGAGGTGGATCTGGTCATCTGCCTGGAACGGGACGTCACCGACCGGCGCAAGATGGAGGAGGCGCTGGCGTTTCGCTCCCGGGAACTGCAAAAGACCCAGGTGCAGCTGGAAAAGCTCTTCAACATCGCCCGGGAACGCACCGCCAAGCGCTCCGCCCCGGAGCTCCTCCAGTTTCTCCACGGTATCCTGCAGGAAGCCTTCCCCGGCTCCGAACCGGTCTTTTTCCTGCTGGAGGGCGAGGCCGGCCTTCTGTCCCTGGAGGAGTGCGCCACGGAACTCCAGGATGCCCACCGCCGTCTGGTGCGGCGCCTGGACCAGGCCGGCCTGCTCCCGGATTTCCTGCGCCGGGTGGGGAGCCTCCTGCAGCCCCAGGTCATCACCTTCGCCGATCCGGAACTGCCGCCCTACTTCAAGGTCTTCTCCAGCATCTACACCAGCTGGCTGGCCATGCCCATCCTGGCCCACCAGGAGTCGGTGGGTCTCTTTCTTCTGGGCTTCCACACCCACCAGAGCTTCACCCGGGAGGACCTGCACTTCTGCCATGCCTGCTTCGCCCAGGTGGGCTGTTACCTCCGCTATCTCCTGCGGCAGCGGGGCCGGGAGCTCTTCACCGAGACCAGCCTGCCGGAGATCACCGGCTATGGGGAGATCATCGGCCAGAGCAAGAAGATGCAGGAGGTCTATCAGCTCATCAATCTGGTGAGCGGCACCGACGCCACCGTCCTCATCACCGGGGAGAACGGCACCGGCAAGGAGCTGGTGGCCCGCACCATCCACCGGCAGAGCAAACGGAGCCGGGGGCCCTTTGTGGTGGCCAACTGCTCCGCCTACTCCCCCACCCTTCTGGAGAGCGAGCTCTTCGGGCACGAGAAGGGGGCCTTCACCGGCGCCATCCGGCGGAAAAAAGGGCGCTTCGAGCTGGCCCAGGGCGGCACCCTGTTTCTGGACGAGATCGGGGACATCCCCCCGGCCACCCAGGTGCTGCTTCTGCGCTTCCTCCAGGATCACTGCTTCGAGCGGGTGGGGGGGGAGGTGACCATCGAGGCGGATGTGCGGGTCCTGGCCGCCACCAACAAGGACCTTTACCGGGAGGCCCAGCAGGGACGCTTCCGGGACGACCTTTACTACCGCCTCAACGTCATCACCATCCACCTGCCGCCGTTGCGGGAACGGAAAGAGGACATCCCCCTGCTGTGTCACCACTTCCTCAACAAATACAATCTGAAGGAGGGGAAGAAGATCACCAAGTTCTCCCCGGACGCCATGCAGGCCCTCATGGACTTTGACTGGCCGGGCAATGTCCGCCAGCTGGAGAACGCCATCAGCCATGCGGTGATCCTGGCCCAGGGGGAGGTCATCCGGCGGCGGCATCTGCCCCGCTTCCTCAAGGAGGAATCGGAGGAGGCGGTGCCCACCTCCCTGGCGGAGACTGAGCGGCGCCTGATTTTGCGGGTGCTGAAGGAGACCTCCTGGAACAAACACGAGGCGGCCCGGCGTCTGCGGGTGAGCCGGAGCACCCTGTACAGCAAGATCCGCCGCTATGGTTTGTCCCAGGGGCCGGCGGAGGGGTCTGATTCTGGACATAAATTAACTACTTGATATTTTTGCCAAAAAGACATTATCCCTTTGTAAAAGTTTTTTTTCGGACATCCGGCAGCGGCCGGGGGCGGGCCGCCGGGCAGGGGGCAAAAAAAAGACATCGGCCAGTCCGCAGGAATTCTTAAGGAAAATCCCTGAAGGCGGGCGGTCCGGGACAATTGGCAGGGTTTTTGTATCATTCAGGGTAGGGAGGGAACGCCGAAGGTGGGGCCTCGGCCTTCCTTCCCCTGACGAGAGACTTCCAGCATCCCCCAAGACCAGGCGAAAGGAGGTGAGGGTAGACGATCCGCCCCCTCCGGAGGGGCCGGAGAGAGGGTGCCGCCAGACAACCTTCCACCTGCAGAGGCCCTGCCCAGGGGCCCGCAACGCCGTGACGGCAGGCATCACCGGAATCACACTCGGATGAACCAATCGCTGAATGGGAGGCCGAAACATGGCGAAAGAAAGAAGGGAAATCGAAATCAACAGTCGGGCTGACACCCTGCCGTTGATGGGGCCGGACGTCCGTCCCTGGCCCGTCACCCCGCCGCCTTCCCCGGAAGAGGTCATGAAGGTGTACGAGAAGCGGAAGGCGGGGGAGTTCGGGAAGTTCCTGGAAGACAACCTCCGGCTGGAATATGTCTTTGAAAAGCCGGAAGCCCTGCAGGGGCTGCGGGTGCTGTGCAACGGCATCTGGCACATCAGCCGCATGTTTGCCACCAGCCTCCTGAGCGAACAGGGGGCGGAGGCCATCCACATCGAGCCCCCCACCGGTGACCCCCTGAGGCAGCTCACCCCCTTTGGCCGGGAAGAGTACATGCTCAAGGACAATGTCACCGGCGAGCCCTGCGGGCTGGACTTCCTCCACGAGTTCCGCAACGCCTACTCCATCACCCTGAACCTGGAGACCCCCGAGGGCCGGGAGATCTACAAGAAGCTGGCCATGCTGGTGGACGTCATCATCGAGTCCTGGCCGCCGGGCTATATGGACTCCCTGGGCATCGGCTACCGCCAGCTCTCCAAGCTCAACCCCAAGCTGGTCTACTGCTGGGTGGGCGAGCGCGGCCAGTGGGGCCCCATGAAGGATGAGATGTCCAAGTTCGGGCAGTGGATGCTGGATCCCTTCTCCGCCTGCGCCAACTCCTGGGTGCACAATACCGGCTTCCCGCCAGACCAGTGCCCCCGGGGCGGCAAAGGCGGCGACCCCATGCGTTCCGGCGCCTGGCTGCCCTCCTATGTCGCCGGCGAGCAGGCTGCGCTCAGCATCCTGGCAGCCCTCTACTGGCGGGATTTCAACGGCGGCGGCGAAGGCCAGTTCATCGAGGTCACCGCGGCGGAGTCCCTGCTGGACATCCTGGACTTCGACATCACCTGGTACGGCTTCAACGCCTCCATCAAGGCCCGCACCGGCGCCTGGGACCCCAACCTCAACCAGTATGAGTGGAACCCCTGCAAGGACGGCTACATGATGATCGGTGGCCAGACCGACCGGCTCTGGTACCGCATCGGCATGTGCATTGAGCGGGACCTGCCCCTGTTCGGCCGTCTCATCCATGAAGACCCCCTCCTCAAGGAGATGGCCGCCCGCAACGCCCTGCAGGCCCTCATCAAGACCTACACCGTGACCACCAAGTGGCTGCGGGACATCAACCGCATCGAGGCCGAGCAGAAGCTGATGGAATACGAGATCGCCGCCGGCCCGGTGCTCTACATCGACGAAGTGGCGGAATTCCCGCACTTCAAGTATCGTCCCTGGGTGAACACCCTGGAGACCCAGTTCTACGGCACGGTGATGTACGCCGAGTCCTGCGGCGCCTACCAGCACCGCACTCCGGCCCGGGTGAAGGATCTGGGGCGGCCGCTGGGCTTTGACAACGGCGAAATCTACAAGCGTTACCTGGGTTACGGCCCCATGAAGCTCCGGGAACTCAAGGCGAAGGGGGTAATTTAAATGGATTGGGAAAAAGAAATCCAGAAGCTGAAGGTGTGCGACTTCGAGGAACTTCCGGGTCCCAAGAGCAAGGAAGAGCTCGAAGAGATGAAGATGCCCTTCGAGGACTACTGCCGCCGGGTCTTTGACGTGGGCAACGAATTCGTCAAGCCCGAGGCGCTGAAGGGCATCCGCTGGCTGTCCACCACCATGTACATCTTCACCCCCCACTCGGTAGCCAACCTGGCGGAGCTGGGGGCGGAGGTCATCAAGATCGAGATGCCCCGCATGGGCGACCCCATGCGCCACACCTCCCCCTTCAATGAGGCCTATCTCTATCCCCTGCACGACACCCGGCCCATGACGGGGACGGGCTTGGGCTTCACCAACGCCAACAGCAACGAATACTTCATCACCCTGGACTACCACGTGCCCGAGGCCAAACCCGTCTTCTACAACCTGGTGAAGATGAGCGACGGCCTCACCGAGTGCTACCGGCACGGCACCTTCGACCGCTGGAAGCAGGGCTACCGGCACGTCATGGAGATCAACCCCCGCTTCATCTACGTCTGGGGCGGCGGTTTCGGCTACGGCCCCAAGATCTTCGGCGGCTCCTATGACATCCTGGGGCAGGCCCACGCCGGTCTGGCCAGCATCACCGGGACCCACGAGGACTTCGGCGGCCATGCCACCAAGGCCACCAACTGGGTGATTGACTGGTACTCCGGCACCCAGATCAGCGTGGCCATTATGGCGGCCCTGTACTGGCGGGGCAAGACCGGCCTGGGCACCATGATCGAGTTCTCCCAGGTGCAGGCGGCCACCCGCTGCTGCGGCTATGCCGTGCCCCTGTACGGCCGCTTTGGCATCGTCCGCCAGCGCTGGGGCAACTGGGACACCCAGCTCTGCGTGCACGGCATCATCATGGCCGGCAAGAGCGACTTCCCGGATGCCCAGAATCCGCAGGACCGCTTCGAGGCCCGCTATGTCATGGTGAGCGCCTTCCAGGATGCCGACTTCCAGGAGCTCTGCAACGTCATCAAGAAGCCGGACCTCTACAGCCGCTACAAGACCCACAAGGAGCGCGTCGACGCAGCGGCCCAGATCGAGATCTACAAGGCCATCGAGGACTGGGCCGCGGACAAAAGCCGCTCCGAGGTGGTGCGCATCCTGAAGGAGGCCGGGCTCCTGGCGGCGCCGGTGATGAACGACCGGGAGGTCTACGAGTGCGAGCACTACCGGCAGCGGGGCACGGTGCGCTGGAATGATGACCCCCTCTTCGGGGACATCCTGGTGCACAGCGCCTACAGCTGCGGCCTGTTGTCCAAGACCCCCCGGCGGCACCGCTGGCTGTGGCGGCCGGTGGGCGCGGACAACGTCAAGATCTACCACGAACTCCTGGGTTACCCGATGAGCAAGATCCAGGAACTCTATGACAAGAACATCATCTAGGCAGGGGGGTGAGGCGCATGTGTGACATCATCTGGTGCAAAAAGGACATGGGTGACGGGAAGATCTGCGACACCGTCAACTATCTCGACCCCTACTGCTTCTGGAACTGGGAAGGGAAGGTGGCCTGCGCCCACTGCGGCACGGTGTACTACATCCACATGATCCAGGGGCACATGTACGCCGGCCCGGAGGAGAAGCCGGGCGAGAAGCCGGACATCCTTCCCCTCTACGCCGACCAGCCCAACAACGGCTACTTCAACTACCTCCCTGGTACTGAGGGCCGCACCCGTCCCTACACCTGCCTGCCCCGCCATATCTACCTGGGCAAGGCGGATATGGTGAAGTTCAGCATCCGGGGCCGGCCGGTGCGGGGCTGGCGGCCGCAGCCGCCGTCCGCCGGCGTCGCCGGCTCCCAGGGCTACTTCTGGGACATCGAGAAGCTCTCTCCTGAGGTCTGGGAGGAATATCAGGAGAAGATCCGCAGAGGCGAAGTCAAGGACTGGTAAGGGGAGGAGCGACGCATGAGTGGCCATACCCAAAAGATGACCCCGGTGGAATTTCTGGCGCATGTGCTGACGCCGGAAAAGAAGACCGACCATATCTGCTGGCAGTGCAAACACCTGAAATGGGTGCTCAAGGGCTCCGGCTTCCCGCCCGCCGACATCATCGGCTGGTGCAAGAAGATCCACTGGCCCCATTACTGGTGCATCCACGAAAACGACATCATCAAAAAGTGCTATGCGTTTGAGCAGAAAACCTGACCTGGATCCGGAAATCGTCCGCCAACACGGGGCGGAAGAGCTGGATCACCTGCGCCGCCGGGTGGGCCTCTGGCGGGATGACTTCCTCCGCCAGGCGCCCCCCGGGGGCGGCCCGGAATGGCTCTTCCTGGTGCGGGAATTCCACGCCGAGATCGACGAATGGCTCTACCCCTACGTCCGCCGGCTGGTGGAAACCGAGCACATCACCGCCGTGGAAGGCGCCGATTTCATGGATTACTGTTACCGCCAGGTCCTGATGGTGGCGGCGCACCTCGGCATCGTTGAGGAGGTGCCGGAAGGGGCCGGATTCGATGCACTGCCATTGATCTACCATCGATCTCAAGGAGGGTGAGCATGCCCGAACTCGTTCGTGTCAGCGTCTGCGGCTTTGACCCCATGCTCGTCCGGGGTTATGTGAAGACCGGCTTCCGGGCCTTGTGGTTCTATCTCCCCGATGAGCTGTATGAAGACTATGACGTCCAGATCGGGGACAAGATCCAGGGAAAACTCCTGAAGGTCATCAACCCCAAGGAGGAAGTCACCCATACCCCCAACGAGACTTTTGAGTGGGACACCAGCAAGGAGACCGGCTACGCGGTGGTCATCCCCGGCGAGGCCATCACCAAATACGAACTGACCGAGTTTCATTTCATCGAGATGGAGCTCACCCACATCGTCACCAAGACGGGTGAGGTGAAGGAGATCTATCCCGGCGAGACCAAAAAGCGGAAGTGGTGGCCGGACGGCAAGATGAAACTGAGCTACTACCTGCCCTACGCCGCGCCGTAAGCTCCAACTTCCCACGGGCAGCCCCCTTTCCCGGGGGCTGCCCCCCTGTCACCGGTTCCGATTCCCTCCCGCCGCCCGCACGCTCCACAGGGGGGAACCGGAGCATCCTGATCACCCGCTGGCATCCCGCCCCGGGGAACCTTCCCCGGCACGTCGGCTGTGAACCTGAAAGAGGGAGGTGGCGCCATGAGGGATGTAGTCAAAAAGAAGGTGGATGACATTGTGGAGGCCCTCAATGCCGGGAAAAAACCGGAGGATTTCGCCTCTGCGGCCCAGGAGGACCCCTACGTGTTCATTATGGAGGCCGGCGGCAAGCTTCTGGTACACCCCACCCTGCAGGGAGAGAGCCTGAAGGAGAAGGCCGGCCCGGTGTATGAAGAGGTGGCCAAGGGCACCGAGGAAGGGACCTTTGTCCGCTATCAGTGGGCCGGGGCCAACAAGTGCACCTACGCCCGGAGAACCAAGACCGGCCTCATCGTCGGCTGCGGCTTCAACGAATAGCCTCCCCGTTTACCCCGTCCGGAATCTCTGCTAAGGTATGTTCAGCCCCCTTCCTTCCCGGAACCATGGGAAAGGGGGTATTCCGCCCCGCCAAGGAGACCTGCCACCGGCATGAACGAATTCACCGATTTTGAACTGCACACCCAGGAGAACTGGACGCCCCTGGGCGACCTCACCGGCATCCACGAGCCCCTCTTCGATGCCACCCTCTTCCTTTTCGGCTACGATTTTTCCAGCAACATCTACCTGCTGAAGGGGGCCGCCGGCCATGCCATCATCGATCCGGGCAACGACTATCCCGCCTACATGCAGATGGTGGAGCTGGGCATCAAGCCCACGGACATCAAAAAGATCGCCGTCACCCACGGCCACCACGACCATGTCATGGGCGCGGTGGAGCTCTTCCGGGGCTACCGGGGCTTCGGCACCCCGGAGCTGGAGATCATCATGCATGAGGCCGGCCCCCTGGAATTCAAGGAGATGATGCAGAACCTGGGCTGCCGCATCACCGAGGTGAAGGGCGGGGAGACCATCACCCTGGGGGACTTTGAGCTGGAGGTGATTCACACCCCGGGGCACACCATTGACGGCCTGTGCTTTTACCATGCCCCCAGCCGCACCCTGTTCAGCGGCGACACGGTGCTTCCCACCATCCTGGCGGAACCGGACACCAAGGCGGCGGGCGGCAGCATGGCCCACTACTTCTATTCCCTGCGCATCCTGCGCCAGCGGCCCATCGACCATGTCCTTCCCGGCCACGGCGGCGTGGCCCCCAGGATCGGCCAATGGGTGGTGGATGAGACCTATGACGCCCTCATCAAAAGGATGGTGGGGCTGGACACCTCCTTCTTTGAGGGGGCCAAGCTCCTGGCCCAGCAGGGACTCCTGGAGGAGGCCCTTTTTTATCTCCACAAGGAATTGGCCCAGGAGGCCCCGCATCCCCAGGCCCTGGAGATGAAGGGCTTTCTCCTCAACGATCTGGGCCGCGAGGCCGAGGCCCTGGAGGTCTTCCAACAGCTCCTGGCCCGGCAGCCGGATCACCTGCAGGCCCTCCTGGGCAAAGGGGTGGCGCTTCTGGGACTGGGCCGGTTTGAGGAGAGCCTCACCTGCCTGTCGGAGGTCAGAGCCCGGGATCCGGAATCCCGGGAGGCCCAGATTTACCACGGCCTGGCCCTATATCTGTGCGGCCGGGAGGCCGACGCCCTGGATCTCCCGGTCTTTGCCGAGGAGTTCACCCGACGGCTGAAGGATGAGATCCAGCGTCTGGCCCACAAGCGGCCCTCCACCTAGCCGGGCCGACTCCGGGGGCTTTGGTTTGGCGGTTCCGGGAAGAGGGGAGCCCCGAACCCAGGGGATTCCCCGGGCGGCTGTGCAAAATAAATACTTCGGGTCGGGAAAAAGACAAAAAAAAGGGGAGTGAACAGCGCCCTTCCAGGAAATTTCTGACTTTGTGGGTCCGATTTAAGACAAATCAGGCATTGGTGCGGAGAAATCCCCTGTTCTTTCCAGATCGTTTTCTGGCCCGTTTTTTGCAAGATTGTTGACCTGGAAAACCTTAATTCCTCCGGATGTCTTTGGGCCCCACAGCAGAATCCATGTGGGGTCTTTTCTTTTGCGCCTCCGAACGGCGCAAGGAATTCAGAAACATCCAAGGAATACCGTGGTGGGGCCAGACAAAGAAACTCCCCTTTTCTTCCTGATCTTCAGGGAGCACACCCGGAAGGTGCTGACGGAATTGTTGAGTGAGCACTTGTACCATCCGGTGGTGCTGATGGATCCCGATGATCTGGTGGCCGCCCTGAAGGGTCTGGAACGGGCCACGGTCTTCCTGGATTGCGAGGCGATACTGCGCTACGGTCCGGGATTGTACTCCCGGATCAAGGTGGCCTCCCCCGGCAGCCGCATCATCCTTTTGTGTCACAAGGAGCATCAGGAACACCGGGAGATCATCCGACAGGCCATGGAGATCGGAGTGTATGCCTGCCTCCTGGCCCCGGTGGAGGATTGGGAGGTGCTGGCCATGGTACGCCATGCCCCCTCTCCCCGTCCCACCCGGCGCCGGGTGACCCGCCGGAAAACCTCCTGAGGTCTCCCCTCCCCTGCCCTTCCCCCGGCGGCCCGACCCTGTGAGGTCCCTCACGCCCCGGGCTCTTCCCGCCAGGCCTGCCTGCCCCCCGGCTGATAGCGGATGGGATCCGTGACCCCGGCGGCGGCAAAGCCCTTCAGGCGCAGCCGGCAGGAGGAGCAGCGGCCGCAGGCCAGAAGGTTCTCCTGATAGCAGGACCAGGTGAGATGCAAGGGCGCCTCCAGCTCCAGCCCCAGCCGGATGATGCCGGCCTTGTCCAGGTGAAGGAGGGGGGTGAGGAGGCGCAGGCGGGTGTCCGGCCCGGTGCCTAGGTCCATGACCTCCTGGAAGGCCTGGAAGAACTCCGGGCGGCAGTCCGGGTAGCCGGGGTTGTCCAGGATGTTGGCGCCGATGACCAGGGCTGCGGCCCGGAGGACCTCGGCCCAGGCCGTGGCCGCGGCCAGGAGGAGGGCATTGCGGAAGGGCACATAGGTGGAGGGGAGACCTGGGGCCTCCCTCCCCTGGGGCACGGGGAGGCGGCGGTCGGTGAGGCTGGAGCCCCCCAGGCGGCCCAGAAAGCCCAGGTCCACCTCCAGCAGGTGCGAAACCTGATAATGGGCGGCCTGGGCCCGGCAGGCGGCCCGCTCCCGGGTGAGGGTGCGCTGGCCGTAGTCGGCGTGGAACAAGGCGAGCTCATACTCCTGGCGGGCCCAGGCGGCGGCGACACAGCTGTCCAGACCGCCGCTGGCCAGAATCACGGCAATGGGTTTGGCGCTCATACCCCTCGCGTCTCCGGTCCCCAGATGATTTTATGCCACTGCAGGTTCAGGCGTAAGGGGAGGGGGCTCTCCACCACCCAGCGGGCCGCCTCCGCAAGGGGCACTTCCCCGAAGACCGGGGAGATGAGGAGCGCCGGCCCGCCGGGCAGGCCGAACCGGCGGATCACCGCCTCCGCGAACTCGAAATCCTCCCGGCTGCCGACCACGAACTTGATCTCATCTGACGGGGTCACCTCCGCCAGGTTGGGCCAGTGCATGGCCCCGTCCATGCCGCTTCCCGGGCATTTCACATCCACAATGCGCCGCACCCGGCGGTCCACCGCCCGGATGGGAAGGGAGCCGTTGGTCTCCAGAAGGACCTCATGGCCCGCATCTCCCAGGCGGCTCAGGAGGAGGAGGGTGTCCTCCTGAAGGAGGGGCTCCCCTCCGGTGACCAGCACCAGCCGCTGGCGGGAGGCCCGGGCCGCCTCCAGCAGCGCCTCCACCTCCCAGCTCCCGCCCCCCTCATATGCATAGGGGGTGTCGCACCAGCGGCAGCGCAGGTTGCAGCCCGCCAGGCGGATGAAGAAGGCAGGCCGGCCCGCCAGGGTGGATTCCCCCAGGATGCTGGTAAAGATTTCAGAGACTGACAGGGCCATGACGCTTCCGCACCGGGGACGGAGATCCCCGGCAGACAGAAAGACTCACGGTTCATTCCCGGCGCTGCCGGCGCCCCCGGGGCCGCGGCCATCTTTCCCCAGGTCTGTGGGCCTAGGCCTCCGTTTCCTCGGCCAGCACCACTTCGATGGCCTCCACCCCCCGGCCGCCGGTGAGGTGGGCCATCTGACCGCACCGGGGGCAGTCCACCATCGGCAGGGGATCATGGGAGTGGAAGTCCTCCGCCGCAAAGGGTTCGGTGTGGCCGCAGGCCGGGCAGGTGAGGGTGGCGGCCCGGATCGTGAGGCTGAGGGTGGCCTGCTCCAGAGGGGTGCCTTGGGTGAGCACCTGGAAGGCCTGGCGGGCGGCGGCTTCCGAGTGGACGTCCAGTATGCCGAGGGTGAGCCCCACCTCCAGCACCGGGGCGGAGATGTTCTGGGCCTTGAGCTGCTCCTGGATGGCGGCGACGATTCCTTGCATGAGGGCATATTCGTGCACGTTGAGGGCTCCTGGGGCAGGTTCCTGGGGGCCGTGGTCACGCTGCCACCCCGGGGTCGGGGTGGAGCTCCATCCCCACCCTCCGGGATTCCCGGCAGCCTGCAGGACCGGGGCCGGGGTGAACCCGCAGATTTTCTTTTCACTATATCAGGGGCAGGACAGGCCGCAAAGCCCGTCCCTGCCGTGCCCCGGGGGAGGCTCGCGCAGCTGGCCCCCCCGGTGGAGGGGGGTGGAGCCCTGCCTGCACCCGGGAATGGCTCTCCTCCTTGTTTCCGGGAGAATTGTGAGTGGCAGCGGGAAAAGACCTTGAAATCCCCTTTTAACTTATGTACATTACCACCTGGCTCTGGCTCTTCCTGAGGTTTCCCCACCAACTCCATAACCCATAAACCGACAAATCGACACAACAGAATTCGTCGCCGGCGGGCCGGAAGCGGCAGGGGTCCGCTTCCCTGTTCTTTCAACCAGGCAACCAAGGGGGTGCTGGTGTTCTTTGAGAAGTGCATTCGGGCGGAACTGGGGATCCGTTGCATGCCGGGCTGTGCCGGATGGAAGCGGGGCAAGGTGGAAGAGGGTGCCGGGCTGGATTGTGTCATCTGGGCGGAATGGGCCCCCCACGACTCCAGGGTGTGGGAAAATCTGGAAGTGCGGCGGGAGGCCGGGGCCCGGGAAAAGGAGAACCTGGTGGCCTTCGAAGAAAATCTCCTGGAGGTGGTGCACCTGCCCCCTGCCCTGCACTAAAGGCTGAGACCCTGCAGCTCTGACCTGACCAGAGCAAACCCGGGAAAGGGGGCCGGAGGTGGGGCCGGCCCCTGACCCCGCGGCGTCCCCCTTTTGCATGGGAAGGCATTGACAATCCAGGAAACCGGCGGCTTCCCGGAGTCTGGTAACTGTGCAAATTTTCACAATAAATTTTCATTGCTTTCACCGGTCGGCTCCCTTAAGATGAGGAATCTGTCGGAGACGGTATGAGCGTGCCCCGGCCTCCTTTGCCGGTGAAGCCGGTGGTGAGTCTCCTCACCCGGCACCGGGAGCTGGCCCCCCGGGCCCTGGCCCGGCTGGCGGAGTTTCTGGGGCCCCCGGATCTCGTGAGTCCCTGGTGGCCGTTTCAGCACACCCGCTACTACCTCCCGGAGATGGGCCCTGACCTGGAGCGCTGTCTGGCCGCCTTTCTGCACCTGGCCGACCCGGAGTGCCTGCCCGACTGGAAGCTTGTCAGCCATCGCCTGGAGGAGGATCTGAGCCTGGGCGGCCGCCGGCTTCTCAACCTCGATGTGGGCTATCTCACCGGAGAGCGGCTGGTGTTGGCCACCGGGAAAAATTTCCGGCATCGCCTCTCCCTGGGCCGGGGCATTTACGGCGAGGTGACCCTGGTGGCCGAAGGGGGGGGTTTGGCGCCCCTGCCCTGGACGTATCCCGACTATGCCGGCGAACCGATGCTCTCCTGGCTGAACCGGGTGCGGCAGAAATATCTTTGGCAGGTGCGGCAATGGCGGCGGATGGGCTCCGGAGCATGACCGGCTACGGCCGGGGGGAGGCGGAGGGGCCCGCCCAGAAGTGGACGGTGGAGCTGAAGAGCGTCAACCACCGCTTTCTGGATCTCTCCTTCAACCTGCCCCGGCCTCTCTGGGCCCTGGAGGACCGCTGCCGCAAGGTGGTGAAAGCCCGCCTGAGTCGGGGGCGGGTGGAGATGCAGCTGGCGTGCGAGACCAAGCCCGGGGGCGGGGCCGGTCTGCGTCTGGACCCCGGCGTGGCCGCGGAGGCGGTGGCGGTGCTCCGGGAGCTCCGGGCCCTGGCCGGCCTGGAGGAGCCCCTGCGGCTGGAGCATGTCCTGCGTTTTGCCGACTGGTTCCTCACCCGGGAACGGGAGGCACCCGATCTGGAAGAGACCTGGACCCTCCTCTCCCAGGCCCTCACTCAGGCCCTGGACCTTCTGGAGGAGATGCGCCGGACCGAAGGTCTGGCCCTGGCTGCGGATCTGCACCATCACCTGGACCTTTTGGCCGGGGAAGTGGAGCGCATCAGGTCCCAGGCCCCTACCCTGCCGGAAGTCTGGCGGCAGAAACTCCGCAGCCGCCTTCAGGAGCTCCGGGAGGAGGTGGGGGAGGTGGACGACGCCCGGCTGGCCCAGGAGGTGGCCTACTTGGCGGAACGCCGGGACGTGGCCGAGGAACTGGTCCGTCTGGAGAGCCACCTCGGGCAGTTCCGGGAGCTTTTGGCGGCGGGCGGTCCGGTGGGGCGGCGCCTGGAGTTTCTCCTCCAGGAGATGCTCCGGGAACTCAACACCATCGGCGCCAAGGCCGGGGATCTGACCATTGCCCAGGCGGTCCTCACTGCCAAAGGGCACCTGGAGCGCCTCCGGGAGCAGGTGCAGAATGTGGAATAAGCCCAAGGGGGAGCCATGGAAGAGCGGCTGATCAACATCGGGTTCGGTAATATGGTGGCCGTGCACCGGGTGGTGGCGGTACTCATGCCCAATTCCGCCCCCGGCAAGCGCCTCAGGGAGGAGGCCCGCAAAAACAATCTGCTCCTGGACGCCACCCACGGCCGCAAGACCCGCTCCATCATCGTCACCGACAGCAACCATGTCATTTTGTCTGCGGTGCATGTGGAGACCCTGGCCCAGCGCTTCAACGGCCACCCTGGGTCTGCCCGACCGGAACTTCTGGTCAAAGAGGCCTGAGTGGAAGGGTGTGTTTTCGTCATCAGTGCGCCCTCCGGCGCCGGCAAGAGCACCCTCATCCAAAGACTCCTTTCCGCTGACCCCCGGCTGCACTTCTCCGTCTCCTACACCACCCGCCCTCCCCGGCCCGGGGAAGTGCATGGGGTGGATTACTTTTTCATCAGCCCCGAGGACTTTCTCCGCCTCCGGGAGGAAGGGGGCCTGGTGGAATGGGTGGAACAGTTCGGGTATTTTTACGGCACCGGGACGGAATGGGTGCGGCGCACCATCAGGACAGGGGCCGACGCCCTCCTGGATCTGGAGCCCCGGGGGGCCATGGCCATTAAGGCGATGTTTCCCGCCGCCGTCCTCATCTTCATTCTGCCCCCGTCCCCTGAGGAGCTGGAGCGGCGGCTCCGGGCCCGGGGGGCCCTCTCCCCCCGGGAGCTGGCCCTGCGCCTGGAGCAGGGGCGGGAGGAACTCCGCCAAGCCCCGGGGTATGATTACCTGGTGATCAATGACGAGCTTTCCCGGGCCCAGGCAGACCTCCAGGCCATCATTACCGCCGCCCGCCTCCGGAGCAGCCGTCTCTGGCCCCACCTGGCCGGCCGTTTTCAGTTATAATGATCTGGGCGGGCTCCGCTCCTGCCCCGGCCTCTGCCGCCCCTTCCGGGCGGGGGAGGAGCGCGGTCCCGAACCCTCCGTAAGACGGCGCCCCGGCACGGTGTGAGGCCATGAAGACGAAAAACTTCCCCTCCCGCTCCCCCGGCCGCTTTGCCGGCCGCACCCTTCCGGACCATTGTCCGGAACTCCACCTCTTCAACGAAATCGCCACCATCTCCTCCTACACCCATGATTTGCAAGAGATTGTGGATCTGATCCTGGAGACCATTTTAGGGTTTTTTCACATTGAGGCGGGCCTGCTTCTCCTCTGGGACAACCGGCGGCGGCAGCTGAGCAACCTGGCGGCCCGGGGTTTTCCGCCGGCCTATCTGGAGGAGCTCTCCAGCAGCCGCCTGGAGGATCAGATCCTCCCGTATCTGTCCCGGGCGGGGGAGCCCCTTCTCATACGGGATCTGGAGTCTGACCCCCGGGTGGCCACCTC
>Ga0197142_1002584_pt1 | contig 15739 bp, 13 predicted proteins | sample GBS60_MetaG_FD_148614 | JGI IMG/M metagenome (GOLD analysis project Ga0197142, IMG submission 148614) | Sediment microbial communities from Great Boiling Springs, Gerlach, Nevada, United States - GBS 60_MetaG | ecosystem: Environmental > Aquatic > Thermal springs > Hot (42-90C) > Sediment...
ACTCAAATTCCCCCAATTGCTTATGGAAAATCTGCTAAAATATGCCTGGCTCTTTGACCAATTACTTAAATTTAATATAATGTCAAAAGGTGGTAAATATGTCTATACCAAGTGCCAAAATTATTTTACTGCTCTTTTTAAGGCATCATAGATATCAGTCACGTCAAATTGAAAGCCAAGTTCAAGCAGTCTTTTGGGTATTACTCTTTGACCCTTGATAGAGTATTCAGCAAATTCCCCCATAACAAGATTTATCGCAAAAGCAGGTATGGGCAATATGGCAAAAACGCCAAGTGCTTTTGCAAGAGCCTTTGTAAATTCTTTGTTTCGGACAGGTTTGGGTGAGGTGATATTAAATGCACCAGTTAATTCTTTTGAATTTAGGAGAAAAAGATAGGCTTTAACAAGGTCGTCTATGTAAACCCAAGAAAACCATTGTTTTCCATCACCTATGGGACCACCTGCATAACTTTTGAAAATAGGGATGAGCTTTTCTAAAAGTCCGCCATTTTCTCCTATTACAACCCCAAATCTCGTTATTACTACACGAGCGCCTTTATCTTTTGCCTTAAATGCTTCAGCTTCCCAGTCCTTTGCAACATTAGCAAGAAAATCATTGCCAGGTGGAAAGTTTTCATCAATTTCTTCATCATCGTGAAATCCGTAATAGCCTACCGCTGAGGTGCTAATGAGCGTTATATTTTTACCTTTAGGGATTGCATCTACAATATTTTTTGTAGCATCAATTCTGCTTTCGCGTATGCGTTTTTTAACCTCATCATTCCATCTTTGACCAATCGTCTCACCAACAAGGTTAGAAATAGCATCACAATCTTTTATTACATCCTGCCATTTGCCAGAAATACTAGGGTTTCCTTCTATGTATTTGATATTTTCTGTATCGGTTTTTCCAGCTTTTGAGCGGGTAAGTATATAAATTGTATGACCTTCTTTTGACAAAGCTTGAGTAAGTCTTTTACCAATAAAACCTGTTCCGCCTGTAACAAAGATTTTCATAACGTGATTTTAGAATAAAAGTTTTAAAGAAATCAATGATAAAAAAAATTTTAATAATTTCACCTCTATGTTAAAATTTTAATTTATGGATATTCAAAAAGAGCTACCATTTGTAAGTATTGTAATTCCAGTAAAACCAGGACTTATACCAGATGCTGTGGAAGCAATTAAAAAACTTGATTACCCAAAAGAAAAAATAGAAATTATCACTGTATATGGTAGAAATCCTTCAAGACAAAGAAATGAAGCAGTGAAGTTAGCTAAAGGTGAGGTTATATACTTCCTTGATAATGATTCCATGCCTGCACCATCTACTTTAAAGAGGCTTGTTTGTCATTTGAAAGATGATGTTGTTCTTGCAGGTGGTCCAAGTCTTATGCCAGAAGATATCTCCTTTAAACCATTTATTTTTGGTAAAACGCTTGAATCTTATTTTTCTACGGGGGCTTCCTCTGCGAGGTATAAGAAGGTGGGTAATGTAAGGTTTACAAGTGAAAAGGAGATAATTTTGTGTAATATGGTTATGGTTAAAAAAACTTTTTTTGAATTTGGTGGTTTAAATGAAAGGTTATATCCCAATGAAGAAAATGAACTTATGGAAAAGTTAAGGCACTACAATAAAAAGATGGTTTATGATCCTGAAAGTTATGTAATAAGAATGCCAAGAAAGACATTTAAAGGCTTTATCAAACAGATTTTCAATTATGGGAGAGGCCGAGGCGAACAGACATTTTATTACCCAAAAAGTTTTAATATCATTAATTTCATACCACTTTTTTTTAACATATATTTAGTTGTTGCTTTTTGGAAAAAAGGTTACTATTTATTGCCTTTGATACTTTATTTTTTGGTTTTAATAGTTGATGCTGTTTTGAAAGTATTAAAGGAGAGGGATATAAGATATGCGTTTTTACCATTTACCACTTTTATCCTTCATATAACCTATGGGGTTGGTCTTTTTTATGGTTTGTTAAGAGCACCCTTTAAAAAAGTAAAGGATGGTGAAATCAAGATTGAATATGTCAAAATATAAGCTAAATTTAATGATTTTTTGTATTTTTCTCTTCGGTCTTCTTGTAAGGGTATTGCCTTTTTTAAGTGAGTTAAAAGAAAGTCCTATGTTTTTTTACCAACCTGACAATCTTTATTATTTAAGGAGAGTGATGACTATCTTATATGATTTCCCCAATGTGCCTTCCTATGATTATTATTTTAATTTTTATGAACCTATAGATTTTCCAAGCCCACCTTTTTATCCATTTCTTCTTGCTATAATATCCTTAGTTTTGTCATTTGGTAATCCATCTCAACATCTTGTAGAACTTGTTTCATCTTTTGTTACTGCAATTTCAGGGGCTCTTATATGTTTGCCAGTTTTTAAGCTTATGGAAAAAGTTGTGGATAAAAAATTTGCAATACTTGCTTCCTTTATCTCTGTTGTTATGCCTCTTCATTACTGGTATACAAATGCTTTAGACGGTGACCACCACGCTATAGAAAGCTTGCTTGCTTTCTTTAGCTTTTATTACTACTTAGAAATTTTGACAGACAAAAAAATTAAAAATTTAGTTAAATTTTCATTTGTTGTGATACTTCTTTTTCTTTTTTGGCAAGGTGCTATTTTATATGCAGGGCTTCTTACATTATTTTCTCTTATAATCTTACTGGTTAAAAAAGATAATGATTTCGTCAAATATACTGGCTTATCATTTATCTTTTCTTCTCTGTTTATTTTAGGTTTAATGAGTGTATTTCCACCTTTTAAACCTTCTCTTGAATTTGGGCGATATTCTTTTTTTTCTCCTCTATCATTACTTATTTGTGGCTTGTTTTTGTTGGGAATATCAAACTGTCTTGAAAAAAGGACATTAATAGGTGGGATTGTTTTTCTTTTGTTTATAGTTTGTTTATTCATCATGAGGTCAGAGATTGTTAAAGGTTTTGGTTTTATTGGAAAGCAAGAAAAAGGTTTTGTGGGTGTGTTAGAAATGCAATCTATATTAAAATTGGGATGGTGGAAAGGTGTTTTTGATTTAGAATTTGTTTTAAGGACTTTATTTTTTGTATATCTTTTTGTGCCTTTTCTTAGTTTGTTTGTTTTGTATAAACATTTTTCTTTTGAGAAGCTCTATATTATTTTTTTAATGGTATCCTTTGCTTTTTTAACAATGCTTCAAAGAAGGTTTGGCTATATGTATGGACCTTTAATAGCTATATCTTTGACATTGATACTTAACCATTTAAAGAATAAAAAGCTTTTTTATATATTTTTAGCATTTTCAATATTTGTTATTGTTGATTGGGGTATACAGATAGGTAGGACAAAAAAATATTTTTCAACTATTGTTGATAAAGAAATTAGGGATGCTTACACATGGCTTGCTAAAAATACTGAGAAAGCTTCTGAAAACCCTTTTGATGCTAAGAAAAAACCAGATTATTCAGTTTTTGCGAGGTGGGATCAAGGATATTATTTAGTATATTATGGGATGAAGCCAGTTATAACTAATAATGCACTCATTTTGGGTGGTATGGAAAACTTTATCGATTCCTTAAAATTAACAGTAACTAATAGCGAACAAACATTTTTACAGCTTTTAGATAAGTATAAGGTTAGGTATTTAGCTATTGATGCTACAAGATATGAGTATAGTATCTTTGAGTTTTTAAGGTTTCCCTATATGGAACCTGAGGAAAGAATTTTTGGTATTCTTGATTTTAATTATGGTTTAAAAGGAGAAAATTCCCTAAGTAATTTTAGATTAATAGGAGAATTTTTAGGGAAAGATATAAATAAAAGAATAAAAATTTATGAGTATGTTAAAGGTGCTGATGTTAAAATTTATGTGGGGAATAATAAAAAAGTTACTTTATTGCTTAAGCCACAAACACCTTTAAGAAAGTTTGTTTTCAAAAAAGTAGTAGAATCAGACAGTAATGGTTATGTAATTTTTAAGCTCCCCTATGCAGAAATGCAAGGGATGGTAAATGCTGGTGATTATGAACTTTTTGTTGATAATAAAGTTATAAAATTTACACTTTCAGAGGAAGCCATAAGACGTGGTAAAAGTTATATTATAGATGCAAGGAAAGGAGATAAGTTTAAGCTTGATTGATAAAAGTAAAATTGTAATTTTGATGACAGCATATAATGAAGAAAAGGTTGTTGGTGCTGTTATTGATGGTCTTTTAAATCGGGGATATGAAAATATAGTTATTGTGGATGATGGTTCAACGGATAAAACTTATGAGATAGTTAAAAAATATCCTGTTTTTCTATTACGACACATTGTAAATAGAGGTAAGGGTGCAAGCCTCCAAACGGGTACAGAGTTTATCCTAAGTAAAGGTTTTCCTGTTATTGTTCATTTTGATGCTGATGGCCAGCATAATCCTGATGATATTGAAAAACTTGTAGAACCGATATTTATTGAAAATGTTGATGTTGTGCTTGGCTCTAGATTTCTTGGGAGTGTTAAAAATTTACCTATAACAAGAAAGATAGTTTTAAAAATGGGCATTGTCTTTTCAAACCTTTTGTATGGAATTAAACTAACAGATGTTCATAATGGTTTAAGGGCCTTTAAATCTTATGTTTTTGAAAAGATTTATTTTACTGAAGATAGGTTTGCCTATGCATCGGAATTAATAGAAAAGATTGTAAAGTTTGGCTTTAGATATAAAGAAGTTCCTGTTAATATTACATATTCTGAATACTCGATTAAAAAAGGGCAGAAAAACATTAATGCTATAAATATATTCTTTAAGATGATAAGAAGGAGGTTTTTTGCTTAAATACCAGGTTTTTTTTGGCATTGTTGTAATTTTAATGATTATCAGGCATAGTTTATTATTGAAAAGGGGTAACTTAAGGTTAAGAAAGTATATTATCTTCTTAACATTCTGGATTGCCCTTTTGCTTGCAATCATGTTTCCAGAAGAGACTAATAAGATCGCACGGTTTTTTAATATTACAAGGGGTGCAGATTTTTTTATTTATATCTCCATAATGGTAATCTTTTATATACTTTTTAGGCTTTTTGAAAAAATGGAGAAGATTGAAAGGGATATAACAAAAATTGTAAGAGAGATAGCTTTGATGAATAAAGATGAAAAGAAAGATAAATAAAATGTTTTTTAAAAACTAAGTTTATGGTATTTTAAAAATATGGTTTCAATCGTCATCCCATTGTTTAATGAAGAAGAAAGTTTGATACCTTTGTATGAAAGGCTTTGTAAGGTATTCAGTGAAGATGTGGAGTTTATCTTTGTTGATGATGGTAGTTACGACAAGAGTCTTGAGATTCTCGAAGGTATTGCAAATAAAGATATTCGAGTTAAAGTAATATCATTTAGAAGAAATTTTGGTAAATCAGCAGCACTTGCAGCAGGATTTAAAAAGGCAAAAGGTGATGTAATTGTTACTATGGATGCTGATTTACAGGACCAGCCTGAAGAGATACCTGCTCTTATAAACAAACTAAAGGAAGGCTATGATTTAGTTGTTGGATGGAAATATCCAAGATTAGATCCTTTAAGTAAAAGGCTACCTTCTAAAGTAATAAATTTTATAACCTCTTTGTTTACAGGCCTTAAAATTCATGATATGAACAGCGGTCTTAAGGTTATGAAAAGGGATGTTGTGGAGGAAGTTGCTATATATGGGGAGCTTCATCGTTATATGCCTCATTTGGTTTATATGAAAGGTTTTAAAGTTACTGAAGCAAAGGTAAAACACGCTGAAAGGAAGTTCGGTAAGAGCAAATTTGGTGCAAAGAGGTTTATAGCGGGGTTGTTTGATTTAGTAACAGTGATTTTTTTAGGTAAGTTTGGTAAAAAACCTTTACATTTTTTTGGTGTATTTGGTCTTATATTGTTTCTCGCAGGATTATTAATAAATGTGTATATTGCATATCTAAGATTTAGATATGGAAATATTATGGGGCGGCTACCTTTGCTTTTGCTGGGTATTTTAAATATGGTTATTGGAGTACAGTTTGTTTCATTAGGGTTAATAGGAGAGTTACTAACAAGTTTTTATGTTAAAGAAAAAGAATATTCCGTAAAGAAAGAGATTGGCTAAAAAAATTATAAAATGGAAGATTTCGATACAATAATAATTGGTGCGGGTGTAGTTGGTCTATCTATCGCTTATTTCTTGTCAAACTTATCAAACAATATATTAGTCATCGAGAAAAATAGAAGTTTTGGGATGGAAACGAGTAGTAGGAATAGTGAGGTTATCCATAGTGGTATCTACTATCCAGAAAATAGTTACAAAGCAAAATTGTGTGTTCGTGGTAGAAGGTTGTTATATGAGTTTTGTGATAAATATGACGTAAGGTATATAAGAACTGGTAAGCTTATAGTAGCAATAGATAAAGAGGAGGAGGAATTAATTAAGGAATTATTTAGTAGAGGCATAAGAAATGAAGTAGAAGGATTAGAACTGCTTGATAAAAAAGAAATTTTAAAGATGGTACCAAATGTGAAAGCTATCAGTGCTATTCATTCTAAAGAAACTGGTGTTTTTGATAGTCATACTTTTATGAAAAGGCTTTACAGTTTAGCAAAGGATAAACAAGTAATATTTGCCTTTAATAAAGAGGTTACAAATATTAGCATGGAAGGTGGCTATTATAAAATTTTTTGTAGTGATGGAGATTATATAACTTCAAAAATTGTCATAAATGCTGGTGGTTTATATTCCGATAAGATTGCTCAAATGGTGGGTCTGGATATTGATTTATTAGGCTACAGGTTGAAATATTACAAAGGTGACTATTTTTATTATTCGAAAAAAATACCAATAAAAAAGCTTATTTATCCAGTACCTCATATCGGTTTACAACACTTAGGTGTTCATTTAACAATTGATGTTGATGGGAGAATTAAATTTGGACCAGATGCTTATTATATAGATAGAATCAGCTATGAAGTTGATGCAAGTAAAAGAGATATTTTTTTTGAGAAGGCATCAAGGATTTTGGATAATCTTGATAAAGAAGCATTTATGCCAGATACTTCGGGTATAAGACCGAAACTTTCTGGAGTCAAGTTTAGAGATTTTGTTGTCACTGAAGAAAACAATAATGGGTTTCCAGGTTTTTTTAATCTTATAGGTATCGAATCGCCTGGCCTTACCTCATCTCTTGCAATAGGAGAGTATATCGCAAATGTTTATCGGGAGCAATACCTTTGAAAGTTTGTTATTTTGGTACTTATGAAAAGAATTATTCAAGGAATGTAATTTTTATTAAGGCTTTAAAGCTTTCTAACAATGAGGTAATAACTATAAATGAAGAGGTTAAAGAAAGTGACAGCAAAAGATATGGGAATTTATTAAGCCTTTTTTTTCTTTCCTTTAAATTTATCTTTGCCTATATTAAGCTTTTTTTTAAATCTATTAGACTTAAGAACATTGATGTGGTTATATTTGGTTATCCTTCGCCACTTGATGTTATTTTTTTTGCACCTCTTTTCAAATTAAAAGGTGCAAAAGTATTGTTTAATCCTCTTGTTTCCATATACGATACTTTTGTTATTGATAGGAAGTTTTTTAATGAAAAAACATTGTTAGCAAAGATATTATTCTCTATTGACCGAATTGCTTATAATTTTTCTGATAAAATTTTTATAGATACAGAAAGTCATGGAAAATATTTATCTAAGCTTTTTCAGGTAAATTACAATAAATTTTTTGTAGTACCCGTTGGCGCGATGGAAGAGTTTATGAAAGATGTATATATAACAAAGCACGATAATTTTACAGTACTTTATGTTGGCAAATATATACCTCTTCATGGTACAGAGGTGATTGTGGAAACAGCAAATATCTTAAAAACATTCAATATAAACTTTCTTATGGTGGGTAATGGACAGGAGTTTGATAGGATAAAAACAATTGTGAAAAACAAAGATATCACAAATGTAAGGTTTATAGAATGGCTTGATAGAGAAAAGCTTTTACAAGAAATGAAAAGATGTCACGTTGTTCTTGGTATTTTTAGACGGGGAGGCAAAGCTGAAAGAGTGATCCCAAATAAAGTTTATGATGCCTTATCTGCAGGATGTGTTGTAGTTACTGCACGAACACCTGCCATACTTGAATGTTTTCGAGAAAATGAACATATATTCCTGGTAGAACCAGAGAATCCAAAAGATTTAGCAGAGAAAATATTATGGATAAAATCGAATTATGATAATGCACTTTTAGTTGCAGAAAAAGGTAAAAAAAGGTTTTTAGAGATAGCAAGTTATGATATCATTGGGAAAAAGATTGAGGAAGCTTTAAAGGAGTGAAAATGAAGAAAATAGCCATTTTCACATCTGCTTATAATAACATTTACAGTGGTGTAGGGATGTATGCAAGAATGCTTGTTGATTTATTGCTTGAAAGGGGAGAGGATGTTATTATTATTAGCCCTGACTGTGATAATTCAACAAAAAATTTTATAAAAGTTAAAAAATTTGCTTACTCTTTAACACCAAACAGCTGGCTTGAACTTGCCTTTCAATTTGGTAGAATTTTGAAAAAAATACATAAAGATATTAAAATAGCTCATTTTCTTGATGGAAGAGAAGCTTTATGTTCAGAAAGATATAATAATGTTTTTATTATAGGTTCAGTTCACGATACTTATTCCTTTGATTTGCAATCTCAGGCTATTCTTAAGCAATACTTTCTCGATTGGAGAAGAAGGCTTTTATACTATACAACTTTATACAGGCTTGAAAAAAAAGCATATAGAAAGCTAAATCTTATATTATCTAATACGGAATATGTTAAAGAACGGTTAATCGATTTTTATGAAGTAGAGGCTTCCAAGGTACATACAGTTTATTATCCTGCTCCTGTTGAGATGGTTGATGAAAAAAAAGTCCGATATAAAGTAAATCCACCATTTACAATAAGTTTTATAGGTGGAAATTTTCAGAGAAAGGGTTTGCTCCAGCTTATTAAAGCAGTTAAGATTTTAAAGAAAGATGGTTTTGATGTGTATTTGAAAGTTGCGGGAAGGGATAAAAATTTAAGTCTTATAGAAAGATGGATAAAAAAACAAACATTAGAAGACATAGTAGAATTTCTTGGACATTTAGAAAGAAAGGAAATTGAAAAACTTCTTGAAAAGACAGATGTATTTGCAATGCCTTCCATAACTGAGGCATTTGGGCTTGTTTATTTAGAGGCAATGGCTTTTGGCATACCTGTTGTAGGTAGTAAGGAAGGTGGTGTAAGAGAGATCATTGAAGATAATGTTAATGGTTACTTGTGTAACCCCTTTTTACCTGAAGATATTGCTGAAAGCATTAAAAAGGCTCTTAACAATAGCAATAGAGAGAGTATTATTAAGAACGGTTTTAAAACCTTAAGTAGGTTTTCAAAAAAAACATTTTTAGAGAAAATGATGCAAGTTTATAATTTGCAAGGTGTTGCTTTTTAATAAAAAATTTGTTTTTTTTAATAAAATTTTGGTTATAATATAATATGCCTGTGTTTTTAATACTACTTTTTTTATTTTTCCCTTCTTTTTTATATGCTCAGATACCAATGAAGATTAAGTTAATGGAGCTTACAAAAGATCCTGTTACCATAGCAGTATATGAAGGTGGAAGAATCTGGCTTGATTCAAAAGATAGAAACACATTTTATTATGATAATGGTAAAGAATTGGTCATCTATAACATTAAAAACAATCTAGTTAAAGAAGTTTCAAAAACAGATTTTGAGAATATAGCAAAAAATTTAGAAAATGTCGCTGCAAATAAGATATTAAAAAGCCATTGGAGCTTTACTTTTGATGAAAGTGTTTCTTGTTACACTGTTGATAAAAAAAGTCAGAATTTAATTGTTGCAGATAATGCTGGTTTTTTATATTTCTTTAATATTAAAAAGAAAGAATTTAAAGGTAGGTTAAAACTTAGCAATAAGGCAATAAAAATAATTAAACCACTTCAAAATGGCAGTTTATTGCTTATTAATGAAGGTGGTAGCATCATTTATGCAGAACAAGTTAAAATACCCTTTTTTTCCTTTTTACAGGATTTAAGAAGTTCTTATAGAGTATATAAAGAAGCAAATCTCAATTATAATTTTGTTAGTAGGGTTTTTCTAAATGAGAAAGAGGATATGGTTGGCGTTGTGGTGAACCATAAAGAGATTTATTTATTGAAGTTGCCAGGGTTGGAAAAAGTTAAAAATGTCTCTGAAGAGGGCTTTATAAGATATGCTGATTTTGTTGATGAAAATAAGCTTTTTTATTCAACTACAACTGCATTTATAAAATATGAGAATCCATCAAGCATAGCATCACATCTTGCAATAATTGCTCATTTTTTTGATAGAAGTGGTATTACAATACCTTCTGTATCAGGTAATCTAATATTGAAGTTTGAAAATCGTAAAGAGCTTCGGCTTTACAATGTCAATCCTTTAAGTCTTCTTGTTGATTTTGGTAGTTTAGTTGAAAAAGGGGTTGAAATAAATATTTCACCTGACGATAAAACAATAATTATTTACTCACCCGATAAAAACAGGTTTGGTATTTATTTCCTGAAACAAACATTATAATTAACCAATCTAATTTTAATTGATTTAGCTATATCTGTAAGGTTAAAATTTAGGTATGCTAAAAAAAATTATTCTTGAAGGTGCTGTCAATCAAAGGGTCTTTTATACTTTTTATGCCTATGGCAATGATGTATATGAAAAAGTTTTTTATAGCCATAATAAAGATGAGAATATAGAAAGATTTTTTGCAAAAGGTTGTGGCTTTACTTTAACCCAGAGGGGGCTTTCCTACAAAGGGTTTGGGGGGAGCTTTTGTACTTATATGTTTGGTGTTGAAAGACCTTTCAAAGATTTAATTAAATTGGAAGTTAAAAACAGGATGGTAATGTTTGGTGCTACTCAGAAAAATGGCAATATTATTGAATTTACCGATAATATTTCTGGAGAAGAAAGTTATATTAATATTTTCAATGAAGGTAATGCTATTACGAACTACTTTTTTCTTGTTGTTGGCAGTAAAGAATACAAGTCTGCTGGGAAAAGACAAGAAGAGATTTTAAGAAAGATAGGAAAAAGTCTTAAAAGAACAGAGCTTAGTTCTTTGGAGAATGATGATTATATTGTGTCTCTTCTTTATGAAAAGTTAGGAGAAAAAGACTCTATCATAATGCTTCTTAAATTATACGATGGAATTGTAAAGGAAATATGGCAATTATTGTCTAAAAATGAGTTAACTGAAGAAGAAGAAAAAAGGCTTAAATTACTTGAGCAAAAGGTAGAAAGCTATCAACTGGAGAGGATAAAGGTTGAATGTGCCTACCAGAAAGAAGAAAACCAGAAGCTTGTTAATGATTATGTGAGTATTTTGATAAAAAGATACCATGAAGGCGAGATAGATGAAGAAGAAGAGGCGAGATTAAAAAAAATAAGATTGGTATTGATAAGGAACGGAATCCCTGGAAGCATCCTCGATAATTTAGAAAGGGTCTTCGTTAAGCCAGATAGGGAAGGTGGTGATAAGGATGTTAGGAGTATACTTATGGGCCTTATGGAGACTGGCAATATTGAGCGTGAAGGATTTATAAAACTTTTGTATGCCAAAAAAGAGTCTTTGAAAGCAAGAGATATGGCATTTGAACAGTTTTTTCTTGATGTAGGGAGAATGGTTGATGAAAAGGCTTCGAAAGAAGAAAATTTTTTGGTAGTTGAGAGTTTTAATACAATAATTACATACTTTGATAGATTTGACACGACACATCAATTAATCACCAAGATAGCTTTTGTACCAGAAACAAATATAAATGAGAACCATATTAGAAGCCTTGTTGGTAATTATAGAGCCTTTGAGGAATTGAAAAAAGGTCTTTTTAATGAGCTATTTTTACAAGATATTTTTAAAGATCCTTATTTAACCTTTTATGGTAAGAAAAGAATTGAGTTTTTGGAAAAACAAATACCTTTGATTTCCATCGATGAAAGTATGCTTTTACCGTGTCTTTATGCATTAAAAAGTTTGATGCAAGATGAGGTTTATTTTTATAAAATCATAAAAATTATTAAAGATGAATTCTGGGAAGTATTTTCTTTGTGGGGCGAGAAGGATATGGATATGGAGTATTACTTGGCAAAAGTAACAGAGAAACTTTCAGCAGAGGTCGGGACAGATGTATATATATCAAAGCATCTCTGGCAGGAAGTTTTCTGGCATATCAAAAAAGAGGTATTTTTAATTACACAGGTCTTTCCACGCATGGTGGAAGAGGGTAAAAAAGAATTAAAAGAGGATTTCATTACAAATAGTGGCATGGATAGGTTTTATGTAGAAGAATTAGAGAAAGCCTACCTTTCTAAACATGGCAACAAATAATTCTTTAGAAGATATCATCTTTAAAACAGTCATAGACTTTAATTTTTTTCCAGAAAGTAAAACATATAGAGTTTTAGTTGCCCTTTCAGGTGGTCCTGATTCAATGTATCTTCTATATGTGCTTTCACATTTAAGAAAGTTTATTGATATGGAATTAATACCTGTGCATATAAACCATCTTTTGCGCGATTCTTCAACAGAGGAATCAAAGGAACTTAAAAAATACGTACTCCAACAATTCGGGTTAGAAACATTAGTATTTTCATCAGATATAAAAAAATTATCTATGAAATGGAAAAGGGGTGTTGAAGAGACAGGTAGGATTGTAAGAAGACAGATTTTAAATTACGTTTTTAATAAATATGAGGCAGATTATATTGCTATGGGACATAATTTAGACGATCAAGTTGAGACAGTGTTATTTAGAATGTTTAGAGGCACAGGTTTAAAGGGTTTGTTAGGTATGAAACCAAAAGATGACAATATCATAAGGCCACTTTTTTTTGTTGAGAAGAACTCTATATTAAAAGAACTAAACGAAAAAAAACTTTTTTATATTAGTGATTGCTCAAATTATGAGCTTAAATACTCAAGAAATTTAGTAAGGCATAAAATTATTCCTCTCGCAGAATCAATAAACAGAAATGCGAAAAAGCATATTTTTGAATTGTCAATGGATTTATGGCAAGCATACCAGTATATTAATCTTAAACGGGAAGAACTGTTAAAAAGAAATATACTTTTAGAAAATGAAGAGTTCTTAGTAGTTAAAGTAGATTTGTTAAAAGAAGAAAGATATATCGTTAGTGAAGCTATAAAAAGCATCTTTGAAAGGTTTTCGGGTAGCTTATATGGACTTGCACGGAAACATATAAATGGTTTTATTGCTAATGCATCTAAAAAAGGTTCATATTCCTGTTTTTTTTCAAAAAAGATTTATGTATCCAAAAGTTGTGAAATTATAAGTTTCTGGAAGAAAAAGGGGTTTTTCAAAGGTTTTAATTTCATTTTAGAAGGAAATAGTAATATAGAACTGCCTAATAATCTTGGGAAAATAAAGGTAAACATTGAGGGAGATTTAGAAAGTAAGGTTTATTTAAGGAGTTTTATAGAAGGTGATAGATATAAAAATAAAAAATTAAAGGAAGTTTTTTTAGAAAAAAGAGTACCTAAAGATTTTAGAAAAGTAATTCCTCTTATAGCAATAGGAAATGAGGTTTTGCATATATTTCTTTTTGATGGTAATGAAACAATTATCGAAAGGGATAAAGCAAGAATCCAAATAAGTTTTCAACCATCTGAATTGTATTGTAAAATTAAGAGTTTTCTGGTATAAACATATTGTAAAAAATCATTTGGAGAAATTATGAATAACACTTTTAAAACAGTAACTATATGGGTATTATTGTTTCTTACCGTGATGCTTGTTTTCAATTATTTTAATCAGCCATCGGGAAGAACAAGAAAAGTTTTGTATAGTGAGTTTTTAATGGATGTGGAAGGCGACAAAGTAGATTCAGTAACTATTCAAGGGCAAAAATTAAGTGGGAGATATAAAGATGGTTTGGAGTTTAAAACTTATATGCCACCTGACCCCGATTTGATAAAAATTCTAAGGGAGAAAAATATAAAGATAGAGGTAAAACCTGAAGAAGGCGGTTTCTGGCAGAACGCTTTAATCTCATGGTTGCCAATGCTTCTTTTTATAGGTGTGTGGATATTCTTTATGAAGCAGATGCAATCAGGCCAGGGTAAGGCTTTATCTTTCGGTAAAGCAAGATTTAAAACTCAGCAGGATAGTAAAAACAGAGTTACCTTTGCGGATGTAGCAGGTATAGAAGAGGCAAAGGAAGAGTTAAAAGAAATCATAGATTTTTTAAAGGACCCTAAGAAGTTTACCCGTTTAGGTGCAAGAATACCAAAAGGAGTTTTACTTGTGGGGTCTCCTGGAACTGGTAAAACTCTGCTTGCAAAGGCTATAGCAGGAGAGGCAGGAGTACCTTTCTTTTCTATATCAGGTTCTGATTTTGTGGAAATGTTTGTTGGTGTTGGTGCATCGAGGGTAAGAGATTTATTTGATACTGCAAAGAAAAATGCTCCATGTATTATCTTCATAGATGAAATTGATGCGGTTGGAAGACAGAGAGGAGCAGGGTTGGGAGGTGGTCATGACGAAAGAGAGCAAACGTTGAACCAGTTACTTGTTGAAATGGATGGTTTTGACCCAAATACTGGTATCATAGTTATTGCAGCAACAAATAGACCAGATATACTTGACCCAGCACTACTTCGTCCAGGTAGGTTTGATAGGCAGGTTGTAGTTCCCAAACCTGATGTTAGGGGTAGAGAACAGATTCTTAAAGTACATACATCAAAAATACCTTTAGCACCTGATGTTGATTTAGCCCTTTTAGCTAAAAGCACACCTGGTTTTTCTGGTGCAGACCTCGCCAATATGGTAAATGAAGCAGCACTCTTAGCAGCGAGGATGGATAAAAATCTTGTAGATATGGAATGCTTTGAAAAAGCAAAAGATAAGGTAATGATGGGTGTCGAAAGAAAAAGCATGGTTATAAGTGAAGAGGAAAAAAGGATTACTGCTTATCATGAAGCAGGGCATACACTTGTTGCAAAGATGCTTCCTGGTTCAGATCCTATTCATAAAGTATCTATAATTCCAAGAGGCATGGCTTTAGGAATCACCCAGCTTTTACCAATAGATGATAAACATAACTACACGAGAGATTATCTTTTAAATAATCTTGCTATACTTTTGGGTGGTAGGGCTGCTGAAGAGGTTGCCCTGTCTAAAATTACTACAGGCGCGGGTAATGATTTAGAAAGAGCAACTGAGATTGCAAGAAAAATGGTTTGTGAATGGGGCATGAGTGAGAAAATAGGTCCAGTTACTTTTGGTAAGAGAAGTGAACATATCTTTTTAGGTAGAGACTTTGGAGAGCATAAGAACTACAGTGAAAAAACTGCAATTGAAATTGATAACGAAATAAAGCATATAGTTACAACATCCTATGAAAAGGCTAAAGATATAATCATTAAAAATAGAGATAAATTGGAAAAGCTTGTGGAGATGTTACTTGTTAAAGAAACACTCGATGCGAAAGAGATTGATAGCATTATTGGAGGCAGTAGTGTTCAAAATTAGGTTAGTTGATATTGAAAATGAAAGGGAAGCTCGATACCAAATAGAAAGGGTTGGGTCAGACCAAGCCGGTGTTGCAGCCATGTTTAGAAAGACAATGACGATTAACCTAAAGGTTTATAATTTAAAGTTACCACAAGCTCATATTTTAAAGCAGGAGATGTTAGCTATAGGTGGTGATACT
>Ga0197142_1002586_pt1 | contig 15735 bp, 13 predicted proteins | sample GBS60_MetaG_FD_148614 | JGI IMG/M metagenome (GOLD analysis project Ga0197142, IMG submission 148614) | Sediment microbial communities from Great Boiling Springs, Gerlach, Nevada, United States - GBS 60_MetaG | ecosystem: Environmental > Aquatic > Thermal springs > Hot (42-90C) > Sediment...
AGCCCCGCCTCCCGCCTCAGGGCCTCCACCCGATCGGTTTCTTCCCAGGGGAAGCCTGCCCGGCCGAAGTGGCCGTAGGCCGAGGTGGGGGTGTAGATGGGCCTTAGGAGGTCCAGCTCCTCAATGATGGCCAGCGGTCTGGGGTCAAAAACCTTGGCGGCGATGGCGGTGAGCTTCTCGTCGGGCAGGACCCCGGTGCCGAAGGTCTCCACCCGCAAGGAGACGGGCCGCGCCTTGCCGATGGCGTAGGCCAGCTCCACCATGGCCCGCCGGGCGAGCCCCGCCGCCACCAGGTTCTTGGCCATGTAGCGGGCGTAGTAGCTGGCGGAGCGGTCCACCTTGGTGGGGTCCTTGCCGCTGAAGGCCCCGCCCCCGTGGGGGACCGCCCCCCCGTAGGTGTCCACGATGATCTTGCGACCCGTTAAGCCGGTGTCCGCGTGGGGCCCTCCCAGGATGAAGCGGCCCGAGGGGTTGATGAGGTACTCCGTCTCCCCCTCCTTCAGGTACTCCTGGGGGATGGCCTGGCGCACCACCTCCCGGATCAGGTCCTCCCGAAGCTGGTCCTGCTCCACCTCGGGGGAGTGCTGGGCGGAGACCACCACGGTCTTCACGTAAAGGGGCTTATCCCCCTCGTAGACCACGGTGACCTGGGCCTTGCCATCGGGGCGCAGGTAGGGCAGGAGGCCCGTCTTGCGCACCTCCGCCAGGCGCATGGTGAGGCGGTGGGCCAGGGTGATGGGCAGGGGCATGAGCTCCGGGGTCTCGTCGGTGGCGTAGCCGAACATGAGGCCCTGGTCCCCGGCCCCCACGCGGTCTAAGGGATCGGTGGACTTGAGGACCCGCCACTCGTAGGCCAGGTTCACGCCGCCGGCGATGTCCGGGGACTGCTCGTCTATGGCGGTGAGGACGGCGCAGGTGTCGGCGTCAAAGCCGTACTTGGCACGGGTGTAGCCCACCTCCCGCACCGTTTTGCGCACCAGGCCGGGGATGTCCACGTACCCCTCGGTGGTGATCTCCCCCGCCACGAAGACGAGCCCCGTGGTGACCAGGGTCTCCGCCGCCACCCGGGCCTTCTTGTCCTGAGCCAGGATGGCGTCCAGGATGGCGTCGGAAACCCGGTCCGCCAGCTTGTCGGGGTGCCCTTCCGTGACCGATTCAGACGTGACCAGCCGCAACTTGCGCACCTCCTTGGATGGCCTGCCCCCCCTCGGGGCAACCCCGATAGTATACCACCCCCCCTTCCCCGTCCAGTATGCTTGGGGCCCGTGAGGAACCCCAAGGCCCCCATCGGCGTCTTTGACTCGGGCGTGGGCGGGCTCACGGTGCTCACCGCCCTAAAAAAGGCCCTTCCCCAGGAGGATTTTCTCTACTTCGGGGACACGGCCCGCGTGCCCTACGGGGGCAAGCCCCTCGCCATGGTGCGGCGCTTCGCCTGGGAGATCGCGGGCTTTGTCCTTAGGGAGGGGGTGAAGGCCATCGTGGTGGCCTGCAACACGGCGAGTTCCGCCGCCCTACCCGACCTGGCGGAGGACCTCTCCGTGCCGGTCTTTGGGGTCTTGGAGCCCGCGGCCGAGGTGGCCCGGGGCTACCGCAGGGTGGGCCTCATCGGCACAGAGGCCACGGTGGGTAGCCGGGCCTACGAGCGCTACGTGGACCTCTCCTGGGCCAGGGCCTGCCCCCTCTTCGTGCCCCTGGTGGAGGAGGGCTTATGGGACGACCCCGTGGCCCTCCTCATCGCCCGGCACTACCTCGAGGAGACCCCAAAGGACCTCGAGGCCCTGATCCTGGGCTGCACCCACTACCCCTACCTGAAGAGGACCATCCAGGAAGTCCTGCCCCAGGTGGCCCTCATAGACTCCGCCGAGGCCACGGCCAGGCGGGTGGCCGAGGCCCTGAGGGCCGAGGGGGTTTTGAACCCGGAAGGCAGGGGCCAGGTGGTCCACTACGTGACCGGGGACCCGGAAAGCTATAAGGCCTTGGCGGAGCGCCTGGGGGTGCGGGTGGAGGCCCTGAGGCGGGTTAGCCTGGAAGAGCTTTAACCCCTGCGGGTTAAGCTAGGGCCATGCCCAGAAAGCCCCTCATAGACCAGCTCCACCACGAGGACAGCTGGCGGCTTTTCCGCATCCTGGCGGAGTTCGTGGAGGGCTTTGAAGCCCTTTCGGAGATAGAGGTCCCCCTGGTTTCCGTCTTCGGCTCGGCCCGCTTTGGGGAAGACCACCCCGCCTACGCCCTGGGCTACCACCTGGGGAAGGCCCTGGTGGAGGCGGGCTTTGGCGTGGTCACGGGAGGGGGCCCCGGGGTCATGGAGGCGGTGAACCGGGGGGCCTTTGAGGCGGGCGGGGTCAGCGTGGGCCTCAACATAGAGCTTCCCCAGGAGCAAAGGCCCAACCCCTACCAGACCCACGCCCTCTCCCTGCGCTACTTCTTCGTGCGCAAGGTCCTCTTCGTGCGCTACGCCGTGGGCTTCGTCTTCCTCCCCGGGGGGTTCGGCACCCTGGACGAGCTCTCCGAGGTCCTGGTCCTCATCCAGACGGAAAAGGTCCACCCCTTCCCCGTCTTCGCCCTGGACCGGGGCTACTGGGAGGGGCTTCTTTCCTGGATGGCCTTCCTTAAAGACCAAGGGGCCATAGACCCGAAGGACCTGGCCCTCCTCACCCCCCTGGACACCCCCGAGGAGGTGGTGGCCGCCCTAAAAGGGGTATCCTAGAAGGGATGCGGGTCATCCTCGCCACCTCCAACCCCGGCAAGGTGCGGGAGCTGAAGGCGGGTCTGGAGCCCCTGGGCTGGACCCTCCTCTCCCTGGCGGACTTCCCCTTGCGCATGCCCAAGGAGGAGGGGGCCACCTTCCTGGAAAACGCCCTCCTCAAGGCGGCCTACGTGGCCAAGGCCACGGGCCTTCCCGCCCTGGCGGACGACTCGGGCCTCGAGGTCTTCGCCCTGGGGGGGGAGCCCGGGGTCTACAGCGCCCGCTACGGGGGAAGGGAGACGGACCGGGAGCGGAACGTCTACCTCCTGGAGAGGATGCGCCACCTGAAGGGGGAGGAGAGGCGGGCCCGCTTCGTGGCCGTCTTGGTCCTGGCCTACCCCGATGGGCACGCCGAGGCCTACGAGGGGAGCGTGGAGGGGGTGATCCTGGAGGCCCCTCGAGGGGAAGGGGGCTTCGGCTACGACCCCCTCTTCTTCGTTCCCGAGGCGGGGAAGACCTTCGCCGAGATGAGCCCGGAGGAGAAGGCCCGCTACTCCCATAGGGGCAAGGCCCTTGAGGCCCTCCTCAAGGCCTACGAAAAGGGCCCCCCGCCCCGGGAGATCTCCAGGCTGGAATGAACCTCCTCTCGCCCCACATCGCCCTCTACCGCCTCTTTGACCTGGCGGACGAGATAGACCTCGCCCGCCTGGGCACGCCCCGCCTGCGCCTCTCCCGCCCCAGGCTGGGGGCGGTGCGCTTCCAAAACCCCCCGGCCCAGCTGGAGCTGGGGGTGAGGAGCGTGGAGGGGATCTTTGGCCTCCTCACCGCCCGGCTCTACGAGTTCGGGGTGGCCTCCCTCTCCTTCCGGGTGCACCTGGGGGAGAAGGTGCCCTGGGAGGCCTTTCTGGAAAAGGCCCTGGCCCTCCCCGAGCTTCCCTTTTGGGAAGGATTTTTTATGGCGGAGCTGGCCGCTTTAGAGCCCTACCTCCAAGGGGCCCTCCTCCGCCCCGAGGAGAAGCGCCTCTCGGAAGAGTTCGTGGTCTACCACGCCCTGGGCCTCGAGGGGGCCAAGGCCCACGCCCCCGGGGTGGACCTCACCCCTTTATGGATGGGGACCCAGGAGGAGTTCGCTCCCGAGGTGCGCCAGGAGATGGCCCGCTACCGCTACAGCTACTCCACGGAGGACCTGGCCCTCCTGGGCTTTGACCGGCTGCTCATCCTGGACTCGGAGGGCATATGGGACGTGGCCGACCTGGTGGAGTTCGTCCACGCCCAGCTCCTGGAGCTCTCCTACTACGACCGGATCCTCACGGAGGAGCTGGAACAGGTGCCCCAGGTGCTGCGCCAGCGGGGCATCTGGGGCTACGGCAGGCTTCAGCGTCTGAGGCGGCACCTCATGGCCCGGCACGCGGAGATCGCCGACGTGAAGGCCCGGATGGAGGGGGCCTTGCGCATCACCGAGGACCTCTTCTACGCCAAGATCTACCGGGCCGCCCTGGAGCTCTACGGGGCCCACGAGCTGGAAAGGAGCGTGGAGGAGAAGCTCAGGGCCCTCGAGGCCACCTACGAGATGGTCACCGAGGAGGTGGTCCACCTCCGTAGCCAGGCGGTGGAGGTGGGCATCCTGGCCCTCATCGGCTTTGAGGTGGTGCGGGCCCTCTTCTAAGGACCCTTGTCCTTGGCCAAGGGTGGTATGCTTAGGGGGCAGGGCGCGGAAAGTCCTTGAAGCGGAAACGCTACCACGCGCCCGGAGGTGGGAGTATGAGAAAAGCGCTGGCGGTTTTAGCCCTAGGCCTCTCCCTGGCCCTCGCCCAGGGGAAGATCACCGTCTGGACCCACTTCGGCGGTCCCGAGTTGGAGTGGCTCAAGGCCCAGGCCAGGACCTTTGAGAAGACCTCCGGCACCAAGGTGGAGGTGGTGGAGGTCCCCTTCGGGGACATCAAGCAGAAGTTCATCCTGGGGGCTCCCCAGGGGCAGGCCGCCGACCTGGTGGTCTCCATCCCCCACGACTGGCTGGGGGAGATGGCCCAGGCCGGGGTCCTGGAGCCCATGGGCAAGTACGTGACCCCAAGCTACCTGGGGGACATCCAGCCCGTGGCCGTGGAGGCCTTCACCTTCGGAGGTAGGCTTCTGGGCCTGCCCGCTTTCGCGGAGAGCGTGGTCCTCATCTACAACAAGAAGTACGTGAAGGAGCCTCCCAAGACCTGGGAAGAGTTCCTGGACCTGGCCCGGCGGCACACCACCGGCTCCACCTTCGGCTTCCTTTACAACATCGGCGACCCCTACTTCAACTTCGGCTTCTTCCGGGCCTACGGGGCGGAAAACGTCTTCGCCAAGGACGCCAAGGGCAACCTGGACCCCTCGAGGCTCCTCCTGGGGGGCGAGGTGGGGGAGAAGGCCCTCCAGTTCATCAAGGACCTCCGCTTCCGCTACAACCTGGTGCCCGAGGGCGTGGACTACGGCGTGGCCGACGGGGCCTTCAAGGACGGAGCCCTGGCCATGATCATCAACGGCCCCTGGGCCCTGGGGGACTACAAGAAGGCCAAGATTGACTTCGGCATCGCCCCCTTCCCCACCCCCCCTGGGGCCAAGAACCCCTGGGGGCCTTTCCTCGGGGTGCAGGGGGTGGTGGTGAACGCCTACTCCAAGAACAAGACCGCCGCCGTCAACTTCGCCAAGACCCTGGTCTCCGGCAAGAACCTGGTGAGCTTCAACCAGGCGGGGGGCCGCATCCCCGTGTCCAAGAGCGCCGCCAAGAGCCTGGAAAAGGACCCCGTGGTGGCGGGCTTCTCCCGGGTCTTCGCCCTGGGCACCCCCATGCCCAACATCCCCGAGATGGGCAAGGTCTGGGGCCCCTGGGGGAACGCCATCTCCCTGGCCATCCAGCGGCCCGACTCCAACGTGAAGAAGATCGTGGAGGACATGTCGGCCGAGATCAAGAAGGCCATCGGCAGGTAAGCCCCATGCCCGCCCCCCACGGGACCTTTATCCTCCGTGGGGGGCTTTATCCTTAGAACCATGCGGCATCCTCCTGGCATAAAGGGTTTTCTCCTGGCCCTCCTCCTCCTCCTCAGCCTCCTCCTCCTCTCCACGGGGGTGGGGCTTTTCACCTTCTTCCTCCTGGAGCCCCACCTGGACCTTCCCGGCTGGACCATCCTCCTGGTGGCCTTCCTGGTCCTGGTACCGGGCGCGGTGGCCGTGGGCCGCCTTTTCCCTTGGCTCACCGACTGGTATTACTTCCTTCCCGCCTTGGCCTTCCTCCTGGTCTTCACCCTCTACCCCATCGGCCTCACCGTCTACCTGGCCTTCACCGACTACTCGGGCCAGAAGAACAACTTCCCCGACCGCTCCACGGAGACCGCCGTGGTGAAGCAGGAAGGCGTCAGGCTCCTCCTGGAAGAGCCCGTGGCCGAGGCCCTGCGCTGCGACCCCTGCCAGGGGGAGCCCGTGGAGGTCTACGCCGAGGGGCACCGGATGCGGGCCAGGATCCTGGAGGCCCAGGGGGCGGAGCTCCTCCTGGACCGCGCGCCCCCCTTCCAGGCGGAGTTCGTGGCCAAGGTGAACGCCTTTCGCTTCGTGGGGTTTAAGAACTTCGCCTTCATCCTCTCCCAGGCGAACCAGGCCCTCTTCCCCGTCTTCGCCTGGAACGTGGTCTTCGCCACCGCCACCGTGCTCCTCAACGCCCTCCTGGGCCTCATCCTGGGCCTCATCCTCAACAACAGGGCCCTCAAGCTCAGGAACTTCTACCGCACCCTGCTCATCATTTCCTGGGCCCTGCCCGGGGTCATCACCGTCCAGGTCTGGGTGGCCCTCCTCAACTACAACTTCGGGGCCATCAACCGCCTGCTGGGGGTCTTGGGGGTCTACCCCATCCCCTGGCTCAACGACCCCGACTGGGCCAAGGTGGCCATCCTCCTCGTCAACCTCTGGCTGGGCTTTCCCTACATGATGACGGCCACCCTGGGGGCCCTCTCCACCATCCCCGACGAGCTTTATGAAGCGGCCCGGGTGGACGGGGCCACGCCCTGGCAGGCCCTATGGGGCATCACCCTACCCCTCCTGGAAAAGCCCATGGTGCCCATCCTCCTCTCCTCCTTCGCCTTCAACTTCAACAACTTTTACATCATCTACCTCCTCACCGGCGGCGGGCCCGCCCAGGAGGGCCGCCTGGCCACGGCCCAGGCCACGGACATCCTCATCTCCTGGGCCTACAAAACCGCCTTCAGCGCCGAGGGGCAGTCCGCCTACGGTCTGGGAGCCGCCATCAGCCTCATCATCTTCGCCATCACCGTGGCCATCAGCCTGGTGAACTTCCGGGTCACCGGGGCCCTGAGGGAGGTGAGGTAGATGCGGAAGGTTCTGGCCTTCCTCCTTACCGGCCTTGTCCTCTACGGGGTCTACTGGTTCGCGGCCACCCGCCTCTTTGACGAGGGCTCCTACCGCAAGCAGGTGGCCTTCGGCAGCGTCTTCGTGCCCTACGGCTGGGCCTACGCCCTGGGGTTTCTCCTCCTTCTGGTCCTTTTGGTCCTCCTGTACAGCGTGGGCTACACGGCCCTCACGAACCGCCTCCAGGGAAGGCGGAGAAGCCCCTGGCCCCTCTTCCTCCAGGGCATCACCCACCTCTTCCTCTGGGTGCTGATCCTCCTGGTCTACTACCCCGTGGTCCAGGTGGTGGCCGCCAGCTTTGACCCCACCAACAACCTCTTCAGCTTCCGGAGGCCCGACACGGGCTTCCTGATCCTGGACGCCAAGGTCATCCCCTACCTGCCTCAGCCCTCTTTGGAGAACTACGCCAAGCTGGTGGAAGGGGTCATCCTCTACCCTTACCAGCTGGGCCTTCTCCTCCTGGCAGGTCTGGCCCTTTTGGGGGTGGGGGGGATTGGGCTTATGCGCCGCCTCCTTCCCGAGGAAGACTGGATGGGCTTCTGGCAGGGGAGGCTCCTCCTCCTGATGGCCCTTTCCGTTTTCGCCCTGGCCCTCACCCTCTCCCCCGATCAGTTCACCGGCCAGGGCACGGAGACCAAGTTCCTCCTCTGGGTGCGGAACACCTTCCTCATCTCCGGGCTCACGGGGCTCCTCGCCGTCTTGCTCACGGCCACGGCGGGCTACGCCTTCGCCCGCTTCCGCCACCTGCCCGGGCGCTACCCCCTCCTCCTCTTCTTCATCTTCGTGCAGATGTTCCCCGGGTTTTTGGCCCTGGTGGCCATCTACTACCTCCTTTCCTGGCTGAACCTCCTGAACACCTTCACCGGCCTGGTCCTGGCCTACTCGGGGGGCATCATCAGCTTTGGCACCTGGGTGTACAAGGGCTATCTGGAGAGCATCAGCCCGAGCCTCGAGGAGGCCGCCATGGTGGACGGGGCCACCAAGTGGCAGGTCTTCACCAAGATCCTCCTCCCCCTTTCCGCCCCCATGTTCGTCTTCATCTTTCTCCTGCAGTTCGTGGGCACCTACTCGGAGTTCGTCCTGGCCAACCTGGTGCTCACCGGGGTGGAGAGCTGGAACGTGGGTGTGGGGCTTAGGAGCTTCACCACCGGCCAGTTCCAGACCAAGTGGGGCATCTTCGCCGCGGCCAGCGTCCTGGGCTCCTTGCCCATCCTCTTCCTCTTCTACGGCTTCCAGCAGTACTTCGTTTCCGGCTACACCGCCGGGGCCGTGAAAGAATAAAGGTGTGGACCTGGTAGCCCTCCAGAAGAAAAGGGAGGCCATCCTGGACCTCTGCGCTCGCCACGGGGCCACGAGGGTGCGGGTCTTCGGCTCGGTAGCCCGGGGAGAAGCCCAGGAGGGGAGCGACCTGGACCTTCTGGTGGTCTTTGAGGAGGGCCGCACCCTCCTGGATCACGCCCGCCTAAAGCTGGCCCTGGAAGGACTTTTGGGGGTACCGGTGGACGTGGTGAGCGAGAGGGGCCTGGCGCCCAGGCTTCGGGAACGGGTCTTGCGGGAGGCCGTTCCCCTATGAGGAGTCCCCAGGAGCGGCTTCTGGATATCCTGGAAGCCATAGCTCGCATTGAACGGTACGTTGCCCTGGGGAAGGCGCGTTTCTTAGAAGACGAGCTGATTCAGGTCTGGATAGTCCACCACCTGCAGCGCATAGGGGAGGCTGCGGCCAGGCTGGGACGGGAGTTTCACGAGGCGCACCCTCAGGTTCCCTGGCGAGAAATGGTGGCCATGCGCAATCTCCTGGTGCATGAGTACTTCAGCGTGGACCTGGAGGAGGTATGGGAGACGGCGGTCCGGGACCTACCCCTCTTGAAGGCTCAGATACAAACCCTCTTGGAAAGACCATGACCTATCACGACCTCGAGCACCTCTCCCCGCCCTTCCCCCGCCTGGGGGAGGAGGTGGAGATCTTCCTGGAAACCAGGGCCGAGGAGGGGCTTCTCCTTTACGAGAAGGACGGGGAGGTCCTGCAAAAGCCCATGGCCCGGGTCCCGGGCGGGCTCAAGGCGAAGGTGGCCGTGGCCCAAAGCCCCTTCCGCTACCTCTTCCACCTGCCGGAAGGCTACTGGGGAAGCCACGGCCTGGAGAAGACCCTCCCCCGCTACGACCGCTTCTTCCATCTCCTCGCCCATCCCCTTCCCCCAGAGTGGGCCCTGGGGACGGTCTTCTACCAGATCTTCCCCGACCGCTTCCGCCAGGGCCGCCCCGAACTCGCACCCCAGGACGGGGCCTGGCTTTACGGGGCGAAGCCCATCCGCAAGAAGGCCTGGCACGAGCCCCCGGGGCCCGAGGGCTCCCGGGAGTTCTACGGGGGGGACCTGTGGGGGGTTCTGGAGGCCCTCCCCTACCTGGAGGAGCTAGGGGTGGAGGTCCTCTACCTCACCCCCATCTTCCAAAGCCCCAGTAGCCACCGCTACGACACCGAGGACTACCTCCAGGTGGACCCCCACCTGGGCGGGGAGGAGGCCCTAAAAGCCCTCTACCAGGCCCTCGAGGCCCGGGGGATGCGCCTCGTCCTGGACGGGGTCTTCAACCACACCGGGGCCACCCACCCCTGGTTCCAGAAGGCCCTGAAGGACCCCATGAGCCCCGAGCGGGGCATGTTCACCTTCTACCCCGACGGCACCTACGCCAGCTTCTTCGGCGTGAAGCAGATGCCCAAGCTGGACTACGCCTCCCCCCTTACCCAGGAGCGCCTGGTGTGGGGCAAGGAGGCCCCCATCCGCCACTGGATGCGCCTCGCCCACGGGTGGCGGCTGGACGTGGCCCATTCCCTCGGGGAAGGGGGAACGAACCGCAAGAACGCCCGCTGGCTCAGGGCCCTGGCCCGGGCCGCCAAGGAGGAGCGGGAGGACGCCTTGGTCATCGGGGAGCTTTCCTACGACACCATCCCCACCCTGAGGGCCCACACCCTGGACGGGGCCATGCACTACGCCGGCTTCGCCCACCCGGTCATGGCCTGGCTCTCCGGGCGGGACATCCACGGCCGCCCCGTGGCCCTGACGGCCGAGGCGCTCTGGCGGGTCCTCCACGACCACTACGCCGCCCTGCCCCTCCAGCTCCGCCCCAGCATGTACACCCTCCTCTCCTCCCACGACATCCCCCGGGCCCTTTGGCGGCTAAAGGGGGACAAGGAACGCTTTAGGCTCGCCTACGCCCTCCTCTTCGCCTTCCCGGGAAGCCCTGCCATTTACTACGGGGACGAGATCGGCCTCTCCCAGCCCAACCCCTACGAGGTCTGGGCGGGGGACCCCTACTGCCGCGCCCCCTTTCCCTGGGAGGAAGGAGCCTGGGACCGGGACCTCCTCCGCTTCCTAAAGCGCCTGGTCCACCTGAAGAAGACCCACCCCGTCCTGCGCCAGGGGGGCCTTCTGCCCCTGAGGGCTCCCAAGGGGGTCCTCGCCTTCCGCAGGCGGTGGCGGGGGAAGGAGGTCCTGGCCTACTTCGCCAAGGAGGGGGCCAAACTTAGCGTGCCCCGGGGGGTGGACCTCCTCACGGGGGAGGAGGTGGCGGGGGAGGTGGAGGCCCGTTACCTCCTCCTGGAGCCTGTATAGTGGGGTCCATGGGACCCGAGGACTCCCGGGGTGAGGACCTTCTTGCGGCGGCGGAAGGCCTAAGGAAGGAAGACCCCAAAACCACGGGCTTCAGGGAAAGGCTCCACGCCCTCCTCCAGGAGGCCAAGGCCCGCTGGGAAAGCCTTTCCCCGGAGGAAAGGAAAAGGCTTCTCGCCCTCTTGGGGGGCCTCCTCACCCTTCTCCCCTGGGGGAGGCTGGGGCGGATCGGGGTTCTGCTCCAAAAGGCCGCAAGCCCCCAGGCCCAGGTCCTCCTACGGCTGGCCCTCAGGCTCCTGAAGCGCTAGCCCTGGGCTATACTGGACCTTTGTGCGGGATGTCCTCGAGGTCCTGGAGTTCCCCCGGGTAAAGGCCCTCCTGGCGGAGAGGGCCAAGACCCCCTTGGGGCGGGAGCTGGCCCTGGGCCTGGCTCCCCTTTCCCAGGAGGAAGCGGAAAGGCGCCACGGGCTCACCCAGGAGGCCCTCAGCTACCCCTACGCCCTCCCCGAGGCGGGGGCCCTGAAGGCGGCCTGGGAGCGGGCCAGGGCGGGGGCGCGGCTTAGCGGGGCGGAGCTCCTGCGGGCAGCCCAGGCCCTGGAGGGGGCCATGGCCCTAAGGGAGGAGCTTCTGCCCCTGCGAAACGCCCTGAGCCAGGTGGCGGCGGGCATCGGGGACCACGAGGCCTTCCTAGCCCGGGTCAGGAAGGCCCTGGACGAGGAGGGGGCGGTGCGGGACGAGGCGAGCCCCCGCCTCAGGCAGATCCGAAGGGAGCTCCACCCCTTGCGCCAGGAGATCCTGGAACGCCTCTACGCCCTCATGGACCGGCACAAGGAGGCCATCCAGGACCGCTTCGTCACCGTGAGGCGGGAGCGGTACTGCATCCCCCTGCGCGCCGGCATGGCCCACAAGGTCCCGGGCCTCCTCCTGGACGAGTCCGAGTCCGGGGCCACCCTCTTCATAGAGCCCCTCTCCGTGGTGAAGCTCAACAACCGCCTCTACGCCCTGAGGCTCCAGGAGGAGGAGGAGGTGAACCGCATCCTGAGGGAGCTCTCGGAGCGCCTGGCCATGGATCCCGGGGTGCCGGGGACCCTCGAGGCCCTGGCCCTCTTGGACCTCATCCAGGCCCAGGCCGCCCTAGCCCGGGACCTGGGGCTTTCCCGCCCCCGCTTCGGGGAGGCCTACGCCCTGGAGGAGGCCTTCCACCCCCTCATCGCAAGCCCGGTCAAGAACAGCTTCGCCCTGGACGAGGAGCACCGCCTCCTCCTCATCTCCGGCCCCAACATGGGGGGGAAGACGGCCCTCCTCAAGACCCTGGGCCTGGCCGTCCTCATGGCCCAGTCCGGCCTCTTCGTGGCCGCGAGGAGGGCCACCCTGGCCTGGCCCGACCGGGTCTACGCGGACATCGGGGACGAGCAGTCCCTTCAGGAAAACCTCTCCACCTTCGCCGGACACCTAAGGCGCCTCAAGGAGATGCTGGAGGAGACCACCCGGGAGAGCCTGGTCCTCATTGACGAGCTGGGAAGCGGCACCGACCCCGAGGAGGGGGCCGCCCTATCCCAGGCCATCCTCGAGGCCCTCCTGGCCCGGGGGGTCAAGGGCATGGTCACCACCCACCTCTCCCCCCTAAAGGCCTTCGCCCAGGGGCGGGAGGGGATCCTCAACGCCTCCACGCGCTTTGACCTCGCCACCTTGCGCCCCACCTACGAGCTCATCCTGGGGGTGCCGGGGCGGAGCTACGCCCTGGCCATCGCCAGAAGGCTCGCCCTGCCCGAGGAGGTCCTGAGGCGGGCCGAAGCCCTCCTCCCCGAAGGGGGCCGGCTGGAAGCCCTTTTGGAGAAGCTGGAAGAGGAGCGCCTGGCCCTAAAGGAGGAAAAGCGCCGCCTAGAGAAGACCCTGGAGGAGGCCGAGTCCCTGAGGCAGGAGCTTGCGGCCAGGGAAAGGGGCTTCGCCGAAGAGCGGGAAAAGCGTCTAAAAGCCCTGGAGGAGGAGGCGCGGCGGCGGCTTCTTGAGGTGGAGGCGGAGATCAAGGCCCTCAAGGAGAAGGCCCGCACCCAGGGCAAGCGGGACGCCCTGAGGGAGCTCATGGCCCTGAGGGAGCGCTACGCCAAGAAGACCCCCTCTCCTCCGCCCCCGCCTGGCCTCATCCCGGGGCAGGCGGTGGAGGTGCCCTCCCTGGGGAAAAGGGGCCGGGTCTTGGAACTGAGGGGGGAGGAGGCCCTGGTCCAGGTGGGCCCCCTGAAGCTGAGCCTGAAGGCCACCGAGCTGAAGCCCCTCCAGGAAGAGGCCGCCCCTAAGGCCCTCCCCCTCAGGCCCCGCCGGGAGGTGAAGGAGGTGGACCTCCGGGGCCTCACCGTGGAGGAGGCCCTTCTGGAGGTGAATAGCGCCCTGGAGGAGGCGCAGGCCCTGGGCCTGGGCTCCCTCCGCCTCCTTCACGGCAAGGGCACCGGGGCCCTGCGCCAGGCCATCCGGGAGGCCCTGCGGCGGGACAAACGGGTGGAAACCTTCGCCGACGCGCCCCCCCACGAGGGGGGGCACGGGGTCACGGTGGTGGCCCTGAAGGGGGGAACCTCCTCTAGCGCAAAAGGGTGAGGACCCCTAGAACCACGGCGATGGCCGTGAAGTAGAGCATGGCCTTGTTGAAGGCCGTACCGATCTCCGCCTTCATCTCCTGGCGAAGCCCAGAGATCTCCGCCTTCACCTCTTGGCGAAGCCCGTCCATCTCCTGGCGAAGCCCGGAGATCTCCGATTTCACCTCCTGACGGAGGCCGTTGAACTTCTCCTCCATCTCCCGGCGAAGCCCAGAGATCTCCGCCTTCACCTCCTGGCGGAGGAGATCCATCCTCGCCTCCAGGGCGGACACCCGGTCGGGGAGGACAGCCATCACCCCCTCCACGATGCCCTCCAGTTTGTAGAGGCGTTCTTCTACGGTCATCTGGCTCTCAGGATAGCAAACCCGCCCACACCCTAAAGAGGCCTTCCCTCCACTTCGGCGATGCGGGCCCGCACCTCCGGGGGCAAAGGAGTGGGACGCCCCCCTTCCAACCAGACCTGGACCGTCTTCCCCCGGGCCGCCTCCTCTCCCGCCGCCCGCACCAGGTACTCCATGTCAAAGCTGGAGCGGCCCAGGCGGGCCACCCGCACCCCCACCTCCACGGGATCCCCCAGCAGGATGGGCCTCAGGAAGTCCACCTCCGCCCGGGCCAGGATGAAATGCCCCTTTTCCAGCCAGTCCCTTTGTAGCCGAGAAAAGTAGGCCACCCGGGCCACCTCCAGATAGGTGAGGTAGACGGCGTTGTTCACGTGCCCCAAGGCGTCCAGGTCGCGGAAGCGCACCTCTATGGGCACCACCACAGGAAAGCCTTCCACGGAGGAAAAGCTTACCATCTCCTGGCCTCTGACCCATGGGTCAGGTAGAGTGGGGGCATGACCGAGACCACCTGGGACCTGACCCCCCTCTTCCCCAGCCTGGAAAGCCCGGAGTTCCAGAAGGCCTGGGAAGGCCTGAGGGAGCGTATCGGTCGCCTAAGGGGCCTGCTTGAGGCGGACGCCCCCCTGGCCGAGGTGCTCTCCACCCTGGACGCCCTCCACGAGGACGCCCTTCCCCTCCAGGCCTACCTCTACGCCCGCTTCAGCGCCGACACCCGCGACGAGGCCGCCCTGGCCAAGCTATCCGAGCTGGAGGTCCTCTTCCTGGACTTCCGCCGCCTGAGGCCCCGCCTTGTCCGCTACCTGGCCCTCCATGACCCAGAGGAGGCGGGGGTTTACCGCCTCCTGGTGGAGGAGGCCAAGGAGGAGGCCCTCCACCTGATGCCCGAAGGGGAGGAGACCCTGGCGGCGGAGCTCTCCCTCTCCGGGCGGCGGGCCTGGGACAAGCTCCACGAGAACCTGACCAGCCAGATTACCGCCGTGGTGGACGGGGAGGAGATGCCCATCACCAAGGTGCGCAACCTCTACTTCCGCCCCGAGGAGGAGGTGCGAAGGAAGGCCTATGAGGCGGAGCTTCTGGCCTGGGAAAGGCACGAGGTGCCCCTGGCCTACACCCTGAACGGGGTGAAGGGGGAGGCTTCGGTCCTGAACCGCAGGCGGGGCTACCGGGACGACCTGGAACCCACCCTCCTGCAAAACCGCATCACCCGGAGGGCCCTTTTGGCCATGCAGGATGCGGTTGAAGAAAGCCTCCCCCTCTTCCGCCGCTACTACCTCCTGAAGGCCAAGGCCCTGGGAAAGGAAAGGTTGGATTTCTACGACCTCTTCGCTCCCCTGGGCGAGGGGCGGCGCTGGACCCTCGAGGAGGCCCGAAGCTTCATCGTGGAGAAGCTTTCCGCCTTTTCCCAAAACGCAGCCCAGGTGGCGGAGACGGCCTTCAGGGAGCGCTGGATGGACCTCCTCCCCCGCAAGGGCAAGGTGGGCGGGGCCTACTGCATACCCAGGGGCGAGGGAAAGAGCCTCATCCTGGCCAACTACGAGGAGAGCTTTGAGTCCCTTTCCACCCTGGCCCACGAGCTGGGCCACGCCTACCACAACTTCGCCCTGGCCCGGGTGCCCGCCTCCTTGCGAGACGTGCCCATGACCCTGGCGGAGACGGCCAGCATCATGAACGAGACCCTGGTGGTGGAGGCGGCCTTGAAGGAGGTCTCCCCCGAGGAGGGCCTCCTCATCCTGGACGCCTACCTGCAGGGGGCGGCCCAGGTGGTGGTGGACATCCATAGCCGCTTCCTCTTTGAGTCCTGGGTGTTCCAGAGGCGAAAGGCCAGGGAGCTTTCCCCCAGGGAGTTCCAGGAGCTCATGGTGGAGGCCCAGAAAAAGGCCTATGGGGAAGCCCTGGCCTCCTTCCACCCCTACATGTGGGCGGTGAAGGGGCACTACTACGGCGCGGACTTCTACAACTACCCCTACACCTTTGGCCTCCTCTTCGGCCTGGCCCTCTACCACGAGGCCAAGGAGGACCCCGCCTTTATGGAGCGGTACGAAACCCTCCTCATGGAGTCCGGCATGCACAGCGCCAAGGCCCTGGCGGCCCGTTTCGGCTTTGACCTGGAAAACCCGGACTTCTGGCGG
>Ga0197142_1002587_pt1 | contig 15730 bp, 11 predicted proteins | sample GBS60_MetaG_FD_148614 | JGI IMG/M metagenome (GOLD analysis project Ga0197142, IMG submission 148614) | Sediment microbial communities from Great Boiling Springs, Gerlach, Nevada, United States - GBS 60_MetaG | ecosystem: Environmental > Aquatic > Thermal springs > Hot (42-90C) > Sediment...
TCATCTGGATCAATTTTTCGGCGAATTTTTCTAACCCGGTTTTGTCCCAAACCGACAGTAAAGCAGTGGGCATAGTTTTTCCCTTTCTACCAGAATTTCGGAAAAGTTCAGGGAGATTTTAGCATTTTTTCCGTTTGATGGAATTGGCAACTCTGCCAAAAAATGCTATCATTCATTTGGAAAGGAGACAAAGGTGAGCGGAAGGATACTGGCTGTTGACGATGACCCAATGAACTTAAAACTGGTTGCAGCGACACTGGCGAAAGAGGGCTTTGAAGTTCTGACGGCGAACAACGGCAAAGATGGCTATCAAAAAGCCATCGAGTTTCTTCCTGATCTGGTGATTTTAGATGTAATGATGCCGGAGATGGATGGTTATCAGGTTTGTAGCCAGCTCCGCAAAAATCCCAAAACGGCAAATACTCCGGTGATGATGCTCACCTCCCTCAGTTCGGTAGAACAAAAGATCAAAGGGTTTGATGCCGGGGCGGATGATTACCTGGCAAAGCCCTTTGTTCCAGATGAATTAATCGCCCATGCGAAAGCCTTGTTGCGGCACAAGGTGAGTGAAGAGCGACCCATGGGGGAAGCAAATGGGAAAATCATTGCGGTCTTCTCCCTGCGGGGCGGCGTAGGGGTATCGACCTTAGCTGCCAATTTGGCGTGCGGTTTATCGCTCTTGTGGAATGAGCCGACGGTTCTGGTTGATCTGGTTTTGGCCTCCGGTCAGTCGGCGCTGCTGTTCAACTTGCCCTTTAGCCGATCATGGGGAAATTTAGCCCGCTTGCCTCTGGAAGAGATTGAGCCTTTGGTGGTAAACGAAGTATTGCTTCAACATAACAGCGGCGTTCGGATTCTGGCTTCTGCCCCCCAACCGGAACAAAATGAATACCTTAGCGGGGAAAAAGTTACTCAGGTATTGAAAATCCTTAGCCGTCAATATGCCTACATTGTGCTTGACCTCCCCCATGATTTTCAAGAGACAACGTTGGCAGGCTTGGATGCCGGTCATGAGATCATCCTGATGGTAGCTCCAGATTTGGCTGGGGTTAGAGCAACTGTGTGCGCCTTGAACGTTTTTGAAAACCTGAAATACCCAAAGGAGATTATCCGCATCGTTGAAAATTGGATTTTCCCCAAAGGGGGCATCCCGCGCAGTGATATTGAAAAAGCTCTGGGACGGTCGATCGACCTTCAAATTCCCTACGCCTCCGAACAGATCGTCCGAGCAATCAATGTCGGTGAACCACCTGTTTTTGGGGATGCCCAATCGCCTTTGGGGGCGCTTTTTGAAGATTTTGCTTTCTTAATGAGTAAGGATAGCCAGAAAAAGACCAAACCTCAGACGCCCACCCAGGCCTGGCTGAGGGTGATTCGCCGTTTCCAGCAACGTCAGGCGAAAAAATCTTGAAATTGTAGCAATGTCAACTGGTTTTCAGGGCTAACCCGGCGCTTCGGGTTCGCCATGGGATAATGATTCGATTTCGGCCAGATACCCTAATGTCAGGAGTTGTTCGGCGAGTTTTCTCTCCTGCCCGGCGATTATAACCGCCATCGTGGGGTTGAGGATTTGTTGCAGGTATTTTGAGCAGCGACTTTTTTTGATCTGCTCAAGAATTTCGGGCGATCGCACCCGCAGGATTGATAAGCGTTGCAGATGAATTTCGGTGGAGTGGAGTCCCCAACGGCGCAAGGCATGAACCAGAGTCGGAGGGAGACTTTCAGCATGTCTTTGTAGCAATCTTAACAAATGTTGGGTCTTCAGACCTTTTTGTTGGGCGTGGCTAAGCGAAGTGGGTGTGATGCGATAGAGATAGCGGTCCTTCTGATAGCTTTCCCAGGTACAGAAGCGGGCGATTTGATACCGAATGGTGGGCAAAAAGCGGCGGGGAATGGCAATCGTGCCCGAAGGGAAAACCTGAAATTTATCTTCCAGAGGCAAATCGGCGCTCGGTGTTTGGTTCTGAAAAATTGTTTCTCCAAATTGGGTAATGCGAAAGACAAAACCAGGAGGTTCTTGTTGATGAATGCCAAGTTCGATGATCCCAAACCAGAACAATGGGCCTGAAATCAGGTAACGGATGAGTTCGCCTTCAACAGAATACCAGCTTTCGAACCCTTGTAAAAATTTGCCATCACTTCGCCGCCGAATCAGCCAGACTTCGTAATTCCCGCCAGGCCGTTGGAAATCAGGGAAATGATCGTGGAGAAATTCAATGAAAGTGTCAAGCTTGTACCAGACGGTTGGGGTTAACGCTCGCAGTTGTTCAATTAAAAATTGGCGGGCAGAAATCGGATCATTTTCCCATTCTCCGAGACACTCAAATTGCTCAAGCTGTTTTAATTCATTGATTGCGGTTGATCTAAGCCAAGTATCGTAGAGAGCCTTAATAGCCTCCCACCTTGGCATCGAGAGAAAGGCCCGCGTTTGTTCTGGTAAAGGAGAGCCGCTTGAGTCGAGTAGATTGGCTTCAAAAAGCAGGGAGGTTAAAAATTGTGGTTTGAGCGGGAGCGGTAAACCTTTGGAGTTTTCGGCTGCAAGCAAGAGGTGTTTTTGTAGTTCTGCCAATCGCTTCGGCGTTATCTTGTCCATTCGCAACCAGGCTAAAGAGGTACAGACATCGTCAAAGAGAGTATCCTGGGCGATGCCAATCGATCCAACCTGGTCAGAACTTAACACAGAATGAAAACGAGGCAACGCGGTGTTAGCGGAATGCGGTAAGGCTGCTAAGATATCATCTGGGATGTAAATAAATTCCTCAATTCCGTGTTCCTCTTCAAAAAAATCCTGAAATACCAGAGCCAGAAAGATTAACTGCTCGCTGGCGTTTTGAGGTGAGAGCAGAATAGCCTGTCGATCTCTTTTCCCGGCTCCGACCTGGCGGATTTCCCCATATTTTCGGGTAAAAACCGCACTGGGGAGACGTCCTTGATAGGTTACTAAGTCATCAAGTGCCCGGTGGGCATCGGTAGAGAGCTTTTGGAGGACATTTTGGAGATTTTGTGGCTGCGTCATCCAGACGCTCAGTTGCTCAACGGCTACCTTCTTCTCTTTGATATCTTGATTGAAACCCCAGCTTTGAGCTAGGATTCTTAAAAAACCGAGATCGTATTTGCTCAAGCTGTGCGACAATTTTGGCATAGCTGTTTAGCTAACCACCTGGATGGCGGATGGAATGAGATTGACCTTAAGGGAGCGAACATCCATGCCAAAACCGGAATAAATTTCCCCATCGGTGTGGATAACCAGGTTTTGATCGGCGTGAATTTCCATCTCGGTAAATTCCCCTTTGCGAGTCAGGCTGAGCTGGAGATGAGTGCCCCGCATCACCTCGGGGAGAAGACGGAGCATCATCGGTCGCGAGACTTGGGGAATGCCGACGTAATTGAATACGCCATCATTGACCCTGGCTGGCGGATAAACATGAAAGCCGCCTCCTTCGCGATTGCCGTTGCAAAGAATGAATAAGAGCAATTGATCCGACCAGGATTTATGTTCGGTCTTGATTTCAAAGTGGGGAGCTTTGCTATTCAGGATGATGGTTTGCATAACCGCCAGTAAATAGATCAGAAAGCCACTGAAAGCAGTAAAGCGGCGCGAGCGGATGGTGACAATGGCGTCAAAACCTATTCCCAGTGCATTGTCCCAATATTCAACCCGACCGCGGTTGTCTTCTACCTTTCCGACATCCACCCATTTTGGATTGCCGGTGAAGATTTGGCGAATGGCATACTCTGGTTCAGGATTCATCCCTACGGCAAAAGCAAAGTCGTTGCCGGAACCGAGTGGCACGATTCCAAGCTGTGGCCGTTGTTCTTTGGGGACTTGCATCAAGCCGTTGATCACCTCATGGGTCGTTCCGTCGCCGCCAGCAGAGATGATGAGATCATAACCGTCCAGTGCGGCTTGTTTTGCCAGCTCTGTGGCATGAGTTGGGTAAACAGTACCAGCCCAATCTGCGCCGCCGAACTCCTGGACGATGGGACGTAAATTGGATGCCTTGTGCCACGCTCGCCCAAGGTCCGCGATGGGATTGACGATCAGTTTCACTTTTCGCTTGTGCATATCCTTCTCACTGTTGGTAAGGTTAGTAGCGAGATTTCATCTCTTTTGTTGGGATAAGGATTTGTCCTTCTTCAGGGTCTCCAATCAGGGAAACGGAAGATGGATCATGTTTTGCTAACCAGGCACAGTAAGCAGCAATGGCAGCGTCTAGTTCGTTAGGGATTAACACAAGATCCATTGGAAAGTTTCCCTGTAAGACTTTATAACGGGTAACCTCTTCGAAGAAGCGCATGGGATCGGGAACATCAAGGTTCTTTTCGTAAAGTAGCAGTTGTCTTTGCAGTCGCCCTTCAAGGGTTTGTTTGGGTAAGGGGTGGTGGCCGAGGAGAACGGTAAAAGCAGCATGAGGATATGTTTCAAGGAATTGATGGGAAGCGTTCTCGGTCGGAAAGCGCTGAAAGCCCATTTTCTGCAGCTTGCGGTAAAACTGAAAGCCCTTTTGCATCCAACGAGGACAATCTTGTTCTCGGGCTGGGGTAGGGATGATCTTGATGCGATGTTTGCGGAGAATTACTTCACCCAGGCGGTAGTTTAGCCACCGACCTGGCTTTAGAGGCGGGGTGATGGTGCTGCGAATAGCCTCATTTTCCATAAGCCGCTGATTGGGCTGATAGGGTGAACAGACAGCCACGATGCAATTTGGATAGTTTCCAATGTGGGTCAGTGTTTCCGACAAATCTGCCCAACCTTTTTGCACCAGAGAAAGTTGATCGTCTAAAACGATGAAGATGAAAGGCTTGATACCCCCCAAAGGGTCAACTCCGATATAGTGGGTGTTTTGAAACATTCTCACCATCCCGAAGCGGGAAATTCCAGATAACTTCTTAGAGTTTAGTCGAAATGAACAGAAAATGCAATAAGTCTGCGCCAGGCGTTTTGGGGAAGCATCTCTATAGTTGTGTAAAACGCGATTTTCGAACCAACATCACAGGCTTGGAACACTGGTTTTGCCGGAGAACCGTGCTGACCTGCCTGATTCTGGAAAAGATACGTTATACTAGGAGTTAGACCGATGAATCGGTGTAGTCTAATTTTATTTGTTTCAAGAGGAGGATGACGCCATGACGGAACAATTTAAATTGACTTATGCTACCATGTTTAACCCCCCCGAAGAACTCCATCACCGTTTCGATGAAGCCTTGCAGCGAGTGAAGGCGGCCTTAGGCAAGGAATATGGGTTACTCATCAACAATGAAGATCGTTTTACGGAAGCAAAGATCGAAGATCGCTCACCGATTAATACAGACCTCGTGTTGGGGGTTTTTCAAAAAGGCGGGGTTGCCGAAGCCCAAGAAGCCTTGAGGGCTGCGCGCACAGCTTTTCCAAAGTGGAGCCATCTGGATTGGAGAGAGCGAGTTAATTATCTGCGCAAAGTGGCTGACCTGATCGATCAACGCACCTTTGATATTGCGGCCGCTTTATGTCTGGAAGTTGGCAAAAACCGTATGGAAGCGCTTGGAGATGTTGCCGAAACGGCTGACCTCATTCGCTACGCCTGCGATCAGATGGAGAAAAATAACGGTTACATCGTTCAAATGGGCAGCGATCCGTTGGTTGGATACAAAGCCACCAATATTTCTGTTTTACGACCTTATGGCGTCTGGTTGGTGATCAGTCCATTTAATTTTCCGAGTGCGCTGAGTGGAGGGCCAATGGGAGCCGCTTTGGTGACGGGCAATACGGTCGTGATCAAACCGGCTACGGACACACCCTGGACAGTACGCCTCTTGGTAGAGTGCTTCCGAGACGCCGGCTTGCCAGAAGGGGTGTGCAATTACGTTACCGGACCAGGCAGCACGCTTGGGCAGGCCTTAATCGAAAGCGAGCTGGTTGATGGAATTACATTTACCGGTTCCTATGAGGTTGGGATGAAAATCTATCGCGATTTTGCGCAGGGAAGATATGTGCGTCCTATTATCCTGGAGTTGGGTGGAAAAAATCCGGCAATTGTCAGCCGCCATGCTGACCTGGAGCGGGCGGCGATTGGGATTATTCGCTCTGCGTTTGGATTGCAAGGGCAAAAGTGCTCTGCTTGTTCACGGGTTTATGTCGAAGAGCCAATGTACGAGGCGCTGGTCAACCGCCTGGTCGAGTTGACCCAAAAGCTGGCGATTGGCGATCCGACCGATCGGAATGTTTACATGGGGCCGGTGATCAATCAAAAAGCCTATCAAGATTATCAACATTATGCGGAGGAACTCTCCCAGGCTGGCACCATTTTGACCGGTGGAAAAATCCTGACCGATGGGGATTATGGCAAGGGATATTTTTGCAGTCCTACGCTGGTAACCGATTTGCCTTTAGAACATCGCCTTTGGAAGCATGAGATGTTCTTGCCGATTACGACCATTGCCAGGGTGTCCAATCTGGAACAAGCGATGCAGTTAGCAAATGACGTAGATTATGGTCTAACCGCAGGCTTTTATGGCACAAAAGAAGAAGCAAAGTGGTTCTTCGATAACATTCAGGCTGGCGTCACCTATGCAAACCGGCCGCAAGGAGCTACAACAGGCGCATGGCCAGGCTATCAACCGTTTGGCGGTTGGAAAGCCAGTGGTTCTACCGGCAAAAATGCTGGTGGACTTTATTACCTGCCGCTCTATCTGCACGAACAAATCCAAACCCTGATCGAGTGATGAGAGCATAGCATAATTTGTTGTCCTGTGTTAACTTAAACACTAAGGGAGTGATCATTCGATAACTTATGGAGGAAGAGCCACTAGGGTATCGCGTCGGGATCTTTTTCATCGTCGTCGGCTTTATGGCGTTGATACCCTTTGTGGCTTCCGAACAATTAAACCAGCCAGATTATCGGTATTTTTTTAGCGGGATAATTTTACTGGTAGCGGGAGGGGTGTTGATTTGGCGTAACCGTCCGCCGAAACGGCAGGACGTTCAACGCTTTCGCATCTTCAAACGGAAACCGAAGGAGAAACGAAAAGAGTGAGTTATGAGCAAATTGATGACCTTGTCTGAAGCAATAGACAGATATGTGCAGGATGGCGATTTAGTCTATGCGGCTGGCTTCACGCACTTAATCCCGTTTGCAGCCGGGCATGAGATCATTCGCCAGCACAAGAAAAACTTAATATTGGCTCGCGCTACCCCCGATTTGATCTATGATCAGATGGTGGCTGCCGGTTGCGCAAAAAAAGTGATCTTTTCCTACATGGGAAACCCCGGTGTTGGTTCATTGCGAATTGTGCGCGCCGAGATTGAGGCAGGAAATCTGGAGTGGGAAGAGTACTCCCACTTTAGCATGATCTCCCGTTTGCAAGCCGGGGCAAGCGGTTTACCCTTTATGCCGATGAACCCGACCGCCGCCGGGGATTTAGAGCGCGTTAATGCCAACTATCGACAGGTGATCGATCCTTATAGCGGCGGTGTGGTCGTTGTAGTACCCCCCTTGAAACCGGATGTTGCCATCGTCCATGTTCAGCGCTGTGATGTCGAGGGCAATGCTCAGATTTGGGGTATTATCGGCGAACAGAAAGAAGCCGCTTTCGCTGCTGATCGGGTGATCATTACGGCTGAGGAGATCGTTGATGAAGGTGTGATCCGCTCTGACCCCAATCGCACGCTGATTCCCGCTTTTATTGTCGATGCGGTCTGCCATGTACCTTATTGCGCACATCCGTCTTATACGCAGGGTTACTATGATCGGGATAATGAGTTCTACCTGCAGTGGGATGAGATCAGCAAAAGCCGTGAAAAGGTGCAAGCGTATCTTGAAGAATGGGTTTTTGGTGTTGCTGACCGAACAGCTTATTGGGAAAAACTCGGTGATGAAGTGCACCGGCGGTTACGGGTTGGCGAGCGATTGAGCAGCCCGGTAAACTATGGCCTATATTAGTAAGGGAGATCTCCATGATTGAATATACTTCCCCTGAGCTATTGACCATTAATGCTGCCCGTCTCCTGCGGGATGGTGATGTGGTTTTTGTAGGTGTGGGCTTACCTAACCTTGCCTGCAATCTTGCCCGGCGCACCCATGCTCCTAATCTGGTGATGATTTATGAAGCTGGCGTAATTGGCGCTCAGCCGGCCAGATTGCCCCTCTCGATTGGCGATCCCACCCTGGTTTCTGGAGCGCTTTCGGTTTGTAGTATGTATGATATTTTTGCTTTGTACCTGCAACGCGGCAACATTGATGTTGGATTTTTAGGCGGGGCTCAAATCGATCGCTTTGGCAATATCAATGCCACCGTGATTGGCGATTACACTCGTCCCAAAGTCCGCCTGCCAGGATCGGGTGGTTCGATGGAAATTGCAGCCTGGGCAAATCGCTGTTACATTATTACGCCTCATCAAAAACGCCGTTTTCCGGAGAGAGTTGACTTTCGAACTTCGGCCGGTTTCTTAAGCCACCGCAGCGAACGGGAAGCTGCCAGGTTGCGAGGCAGCGGTCCTCAAGCGATTGTCACCGATATCGGGATTCTAGAGCCGGATGAAAACGGTGAGTTGATTCTGACTGCGCTCCATCCTGGCCGAACGGTTGAGGAGGCAAAAGAAAATACGGGCTGGGAGCTGAAAATATCAGACACTCTAAGGTTTACTGAACCGCCGAGTGAGAAAGAATTGAAGATCTTGCGCCATGAACTGGATCCGAATCGCATCTATCTGAAAGGGGGGAATAAGTGAATTTATTCATCTATCAGGGCCGTTTACGTTCGGGTTGGCGATTATTACTGCATACCTTTATGGTCATGTTCTTTACTTTTCTATTTGGGATTCCGTTGATTTTGATTACAGGAGAAGTGGACAATTTATCGGGTCAACTCCCTGGACCAGACTATACAAGTTTTGAGAACCGCTGGTTTCTGATTTCGCAATTGTCCTTTGCCTTAGGTCTAACCCTTGCCACCTATCTTGCCCGTCGCTGGCTGGATAAAAAGTCGTTTCGCAGTTTGGGTTTAGAAATCAATCTTTGGACAGGGATCGATCTGGTTGCTGGAATCTTAATAGCTGGGTGCATGATTGGGGCGATCTTTATTTTTGAGCTCGTGGTGGGGTGGTTGAGAATAGAGGGGTTTTACTGGCAAGTAGAAAATTCCAACAAGCTCTGGCAAGAGGTTTTTCTGGTTGCGCTCTTGTTTATCCTGGTTGGGTGGACGGAGGAGCTCCTTTCACGCGGTTATCAACTCCAGAATTTGGTGGAAGGGTTGAACAAACCCCTTGGGGTTATTCTTTCTTCCTTGATTTTTGCGATTTTACATCAAGCGAATCCTTCGTTTACCTTGAGTGCGTTTATCGGTTTGTTTTTCGCCGGGCTGTTTTTCTGTTTTGCTTATTATCGTTTAGGAAATCTTTGGATGCCGATTGGGTTGCATATCGGTTGGAATTTCTTCGAGGGGGTGGTTTTTGGATTTCAGGTGAGCGGTTTGGATAATCTGCCGAAATTGATTCTGCATACCGTTGCCGGCCCGGAGTGGTTGACGGGCGGCGCCTTTGGGCCTGAAGCGGGAGGCATTTTAGCTGTGGGGCTTTTAACTGGCATCGGTTTATTGCTCCTCTATCAGCGATGGCGAGGCACTAAAAGCGGATGAAACATTCCAGGCAAGTTAAACCTCTTTCCGGGTAAGCGGCGCTCAATGGCTTTTGCTTTGTCCATTTTGCCGATTCTGTTGATCCTGGTTCTAATGGCTGGATTTAACTTGAGCGCGGAAAAGGCCGGCTTGATCGGTTATCTGGCGTGTGTCCTGATTGGGGTAATTTTCTTTGGGGTGAGCCTCCCCATTCTTGGCTATGGTCACTTAAAGGGGTTGTGGTTTGCGCTGGATGTTCTGCTCATTATCTGGGCTTCCTATTTGTTTTATTTAGTGCTTGAAGAAGCCGGAATTGTTAAGATTTTAGAGACCAGGCTGCCGAAGATTGCGCCTTCGAAGGGGATGCAAGCCTTTGCGTTGGGTTGGGTTTTTGCCTCTTTTTTACAAGGTGTCGGTGGTTTTGGCGTACCGGTGGCAGTGATTGCTCCGATACTGATCCATTTAGGTTTTACACCCCTACAAGCGGTCTTAATTCCCTCGGTTGGACATGGGTGGGGAGTCACGTTTGGTTCGCTTGGTTCTTCTTTTCGAGCGTTGTTAGCCGTTAGTGGCCATCCGATTTTTCCGCTCAACATGATCACGGGCATCCTGTTAGCCAGTTCCTGTGTGCTGAGCGGCTGGATTTGTTTGCTGTTGGTCGATGGATGGAGAGCGTTGCGCCATTTGTTCGGTTGGGTAACCAGCACCGGAGTGGTGATGGGACTGTTTATGCTTCTAGGCGTCTGGTTGGGGATATGGAATTTGGGGACTTTCCTGGGCGCGCTGGCAGGATTAGCGTGGTTTATCATTTTGGTGCGCTTTTTCTATAACCACCAGCGGATCGACCGGGAAACCGTGCGAGAACTCGGCGTTGCCTTTTCTGGCTTTGGAATTCTCATTGGAGTAATTTTTGCGGTTAACTTTATACCCTTCTTGAATGCGCTGCTCCACCGCGTTGAGTTAACCTTCAATATGCCTGCCCTGACGACAGGGCTAAATCGTTTGAGCCTACCACCCCATGAAATAGCGGCGGGTAGGGTTGGTCAGGTAGCCATTTTCGCTCATCCAGGTATTGTCCTTTTTTATGCAATTTTTGTGATTGGGCTTTGGTTCAAGCATCAAGGCCGACTTGACCGAGGGTCGATCCCGCAAGTTGGCAAGAAACTCATCCGAGGTCTGATTCCGACCACCATTGGGGTTTGGGCGATGGTGACGATGTCCAGCTTAATGGAGATGAGCGGAATGACCAATGCGATTGCCCAGGGATTAAGCGCCTGGTTTGCCAATGTCTTTCCACTGATCTCTTTGTTCATTGGGGCAATTGGGGCGTTTATGACCGGCAGCAATACCAACTCCAATGTGCTTTTCGCTGCCCTGCAAATGCAAACGGCGCGTCTATTGGGATACCCAACTGCTGTGATCCTGGCAGCTCAAACTGCGGCGGCTTCGATTGCCTCTACTCTAGCGCCGGCAAAGATCATCGTCGGTACAAGCACCAGCGGACTGAGAGGCAAAGAAGGAATCATTATCCGCAAATTGTTACCGATTGTTGCATTGCAGATTCTCTTTCTGGCTACCATGGTTTATGGTATTCTATGGATGGAAAGGATACTCCCGTGATTAAAGAGTCTTTCCTTATCGAACAATTTATTGCCCGCTTTCAAACCCAGCCAAAAGTATTTGCCCGTGCGCCTGGAAGGGTAAACATCCTGGGCGAGCATGTGGATTATAACGATGGGGTTGTCTTGCCGATGGCAATCGATCGCGAGATCGGTATCGTCGCTCATAAGACTGAGACAAACGAAGCGCATTTGGTGGCTTTGGACTTGAATGAAGAAGTCGTGTTTACCCTTCAAAGCCTTCAGGAGAAGAAAGACAGATTCGGACGTCCATTGCCGCGCTGGGCTTTATACCCTGCTGGTGTTGCCTGGGTGTTTTCTCAAAAGCAACTCAACGTCAGTGGCATTCAGGCGGTCTTTTCTTCGAGTATTCCCATTGGAGCCGGGTTAAGTTCATCGGCTGCTTTTGAAGTGGCTTTTGCTACATTGTGGAGCGCGCTGGGTGGCTGGCAGTTAGATCCGATGACGCTGGCAAAAGATTGTCAGAAAGCCGAAAACGAGTATGTGGGGGTGGCGTGTGGTTTGCTGGATCAGTTTTCCAGCGTATGTGGGGTAGAAGGGCATCTGCTGTTTTTTGATACCCGAAGTTTGGAATGGAAACCTTTGCGTTTCTTTGAGGATTGCGTCATTGTCATTGCCGATTCAAAGGTTGAAAGATCCTTGACGACTTCCGAGTACAATCAGCGACGGGAGACTTGTGAAGAAGCTGTGCGTGCTCTACAACGTTATCTCCCTAACTTGAAGTCGTTACGGGACATTACGCCAGTTGAGTTTGCCGCCTATCGCGAATACTTACCGGCGGAAGCACAACGCCGGGCAGAGCATGTGGTCAAGGAAATTGCGCGGGTCTATTCCGCCGTGAACGCCTTGAAAAATAACGATCGCCGTGCCTTTGGGGCGTTGATGTATGCCAGTCATTACAGCTTGCGGGATGATTACGAGGTCAGTCATCCGAACCTCGATATTTTGGTGGAAATTGCCAAACAGTTGCCTGGCGTTTATGGCGCAAGATTGACCGGGGCTGGCTTTGGGGGATGTACCGTCAATATGGTGGCAAAGTCAGAAGTTGACCAGTTTGTTACCCAACTGGATCGCCAATACTTCGAGCGCACCTCGATCAAGGGAGCTGTCTTTGCAGTTGAAGCCAGTCGCGGAGCGAGTTGGAAGTTACTTTGAGGGGTCTTCTCGGTGAGCTTGTTTGCTTATGGTCGAATCCCCCAAAGGCGAATTGTGCCATCATAGGAGGCAGAGGCAAGCAGTTGGTTATTGGCTGAGAAGGCAAGGAAGTTAACCCCGCGCAGATGCCCTTCCAGATCGCGCAATTTCTCTCCACTGGTTACCGACCAGATTTCGATCAGCGTGGACTGAAAGCTAGAACCCGATGCCAGGATTTGCCCATTCTGGTTGAAAGCCAGACTCTCGACGACGCCGCTGGCTTGCATTGAGCGCAGGCGCTCACCTTTCTCTAAATCCCAAAGGTTGATCAAAGCATCATAATGACCGGTGGCAAACAGCGTGCTATCCGGGGAGATTGCCAGACAACTGGCAGCTCCGCTGAAAGAAGTCGGAATAGCATAGCGCACTTCTTCTTTTTCTAAGTCCCATACCTTAATCGAATAACGGTCGGGGATGGTGATGAGGGTTTTACCGTCCGAAGAAATTCGCATAGCCACGAGATTGCCGGTTTTGATTGTTGAGTGGATTTCCCATGTAATTGTATCCCGAAATTGAACGGCGTTTTCTGTATCTACGATATTACTATAGGCAATGGCAATCGTTTCGCCATCGGGGAGGTACTGGATTTGACGAACCGTCCGGTAATCACCAAAGTAGGCAACGCGGGGGTAGTTCGGAGCGACCCAAATCTGAACATTGCCGAAAAAGCTCTCGACCCGATCACCGTAGCGATGACCGCTGACCAGCCAGCGACCATCTGGGCTGAAATCGAAGGTAGATAAGCCTTCGTCCAAAGCGATGATCGTGACGTTCTGAGGTTGGGATGGGTCGATCAAATGGATTGAGTTGGTTGTAGCGGCGGCAAGCAGAAAACGGGTGGGATGCCACTTGAAATCTACCAGCGGTGGAGTTTTATATTCGGTGATTCCTGAAACCAGAGGGGCGCTCAAGGCGTCAATGATGGTCAATGCCGGTGGCAGTGGTGTTCCTGAGCCGACCAGCAACAAGGGTGTAGGCGTCAGGGTTGGCGTTGGGGTTGGCGTGAAGGTGGGAGTGAAAGTTGGCAAAAGGGTTGGAGTTGCCGTTTGGGTTGGCGTGGGGGATGGCGTGGCTGTCAGGGTTGGCGTTGGGGTTGCTAAAAAAGGGAGCGAGGAGAGGCGGCAGAAGATTTGGGTAAACGCAAAGAAGCCCACAATTAAGTGGTATTTATACAGAGGCCAATGAAAATGTAGCAAATTGCCATTCTTTACCTTCATCGCTATTCCTTACCTGGCAATGAAGGGAAAATAATAAATCCAGGGCGTCTTTACTTTGGCAAAAGCCAGAAGCTCGGCATAGGTGTAGAGAATGGTTGAGCGGGTGAAGGCAAAACCGGTGGGGGAAGGACGATTCAGGATGGCCTGGTAACGAATAGACGTTCCCTGTTGAGCCGCTAATGCACCTCGCCAGATAAAACCCTGCTCCGTAACGGTCGCCGAGCCAAGGTCCGCTGTTAGCGAAGAGGGGATAAGTTGCAGTTGATCCGATAAGGTCTCGGTTAGAACGACTTGATCGGCAATGACGCCTTGATTGTTGATGGTCAAAACGAAGTCGATAACGTTGCCACTATAGGCGATTTTCGGAGACCATTCCTTGGTGACCTCGAGGTAGGATTGATTGATCGAGACGAGTTGCTGATATCTGGTAACCAACCCTTGAGAGTCGTAGAACTGGCTTTCGATGGGGATCAATGTGCTGTCTGGAATCTGGCTGGATACCAGAAGGGTTGCTTTCAAGGTGACCGATGAGGAAAGTGGGACGACTCCCTGGTAAATCAAGGCATTTTCGGATGCAGAATAAGACCATGGACCGCTAAGGCTAGAAGGAATCAGGCTGGTATTGGTTGGGATAGGCAACACCAGTCGATCGGGAGCCGGGTTCGGAATCCTGCGCTTTAGCTTAATCGTGATGGATATTTGTCCTCCTTTTGACGCTGAGGGCGAAATCTGGAACTCAGTATCCCCAAATGGGCTGAGCCAGAAGACAGATCGTTGAATCAGATGTTGGCGAGGCTGATCGGGCATCGTCTCCAATGGGATGGAGAAAAAAGCTGAACGGGCGTTGGCGGGTGGATGGAGGGTGCCGATAACATTCAGATTTTGATCCATCAACAGTGGCAAGGTTTGTTGAGAAGGTGAGATGCTGTCACTCCAATTCAAGAATGGAAACGATAATGGGGAAACTTGCGGGGGGAGTCTCAAGGGATTTTGGAGGATAGGAATTGCTTGGGTTGCGGTGATCGAAAGCGCTGCAATTCCCACCCCGAGTTTATCGCTCAGGAACTGGCTGCCCTGGCGTAAGTCCAGCAAATCTTGACTGCTGAGAAGCAAGCCGCCGCCTTGATCGAGATAGCGAGATAAACGACTCTCGTCCTCTGCCGAAAGGGTGAAATACCAGTCGTATCCGGTTGTCCAAAGCACAACAGGATACATTTTCAGTGTGTCGGTAGAGGGACTTTGTTTAAAGCCTTTGGTGGCAAAAATATCATAAGGGAGGGATAAATCATCTAAAGGATTGAGAAAGCGTGATAGATGGTCGTACCAGACCTGGTCATCTACCACAAGCAGCGGGGCGGGGGTTTTGGCGTTCATCGTCAATGTTTCTTGCACGGCAGGGTCGTTTTGACTGGTAACGCCAAGGCTGAAGGAAGAGGCCTGTTGGCGGAGTGCAGAAGCGGGGATTTGGACTGTGGCCGTGAGTACAGCGGACGCGCATGATGGCAGGCTTAAGGATGCCTGGTCGGAAAACGATTGGCCATTAGGTAGCTGGATCGAGGTTTGCCAGGTAGCACCTTGTAATTTGAGTTGATAAGTATCTGCCTGAGTGCCTCGATTGACGATTTGAAAAGTACCGGTAACCGTTTTGCCTGGTAGGGCAACGGGCGTATTCTGGTGAAACTCAGTATAAAGGGCATAAAGTGGTTTGGGAGCAATGAACCAATCGATGGCGCGTTGCAAAAGCGCATTTCGATCTATCTCAGGACCAGAGCCTTCCAGGCCGAAGCCAAACCAGACGGCCTTAAAGGGCGCGCAATAGCTGGCGAGGACACCGCCAATTTCTTCGCCATCCCAGACCAGGCCTGCCTGACTGCGAAGGGTGTTGGAAAGGATAACGGAATCGGGATGGGATTGCTGTTGGGCGCTGTCTGGGGTATTCAGCGAGAGGGTTACCCCGGCAAAGGGCGTGTTGGCTTTGCCATAAAGGGGGGTGAGCCAACCTTCATCCTGATAAAGAATACCCATCTGCTGCTGAAGGTAATATTGAGGCAGGAAAAAGTTCGGGCCACCAGCATCCAGATAGGCAAG
>Ga0197142_1002588_pt1 | contig 15729 bp, 11 predicted proteins | sample GBS60_MetaG_FD_148614 | JGI IMG/M metagenome (GOLD analysis project Ga0197142, IMG submission 148614) | Sediment microbial communities from Great Boiling Springs, Gerlach, Nevada, United States - GBS 60_MetaG | ecosystem: Environmental > Aquatic > Thermal springs > Hot (42-90C) > Sediment...
CGTGATGGTCGAGGTGGGGTTGTTGGGATTGCAAAGATAGATCAGGCCGCCGCCGGCCCTCTCGGCTTCGGCGACGAGGCGCTTGACATCGGCTGTGAACCGTTCGGTCAGCGGTACGGGCACGACAGGGTGGCCGAGGGCGCGGGCGATCCCGGCGGGCAACTCGAAGGTCGGCTCCGGAAAGATGAGCGGCCGGTCCGGCGCGGTGAACGCATAGACGGCGACTTGCAGGATCTCGCTCGAGCCGGCGCCGATCAGGACCTGCTCCCTCTCCAGCCCCTCGCTCCGGGCAACTGCGGTCAGGAAGTCGCGCTGGTGTTGGTAGTGATAGCGGCCGGCATGCGCCAGAGTTTCGGCCATGGCCTCGAGCGCCGCCGGACAGGGCCCCTCAGGATTCTCGTTGGCGTTCAGCCAGACGGTCTCGGGCGGCGCCTCGCCCGCCGCCAGGGCGCGCGCGGCCAGCGCCGGTTCAGTCCACCGGGCCGCGAGTACGGCCCCGGCAGCCAGGCGTAGAGGAAGTTCCCGTCGGGTCATCGCCGCCTCCGATGAGCTTGTTTGTGTAGGATAGCGCAGCCGTCAGGCCCGCGGCCCGCCGCTTTCGAGCGCGGTCACGGCCCAGATGTAGTGGGCGTTGTGCGGGCTCCAGTACTCGGTGGTGCGCCAGTCGTAGCCGAACTCGGTGTCGAGCACCGGCTCGTCGCGCGTGTTGCCGGCAATGCCGTTCATGATGCCGCCGATCAGCAGGCCCACGTAGCGGGAGTGCGGGTAGGGGTTGCGCATCCCCTCGCCCGTCATGAGGCAGGCGCCGAAAGGGTTGGCGCCCATCACCCATTCCAGCTGGCGGAAAGCCAGTTCGCGGTAGCGCGGCTGCGAGAACTGGCGCGCGGCCAGAGCGAGCAACACGGCGTGGCCTTCGAGATGCGACGTCATGCCCAGCCACCAGAACTGCTTGCGCACGGGCATGAAGTAGCGGTAGGTCAGCTCGCCTTCGAGCGGCCGATAGTGCTCCGGCGTCGGCGCGCCGAAGAACACGCCGTAGGGCACGATCGAATAGGCGTTGCGCGCGGTCATCGGCAGGACATAGCCGTCCAGATACAGCCGCACCGTATCGCGCCAGCGGGTGGCCTCGGCATGGCGCGGCAAGGCAGCCGCCGCTTCGAGCAGGGCGATCGCCGGATAGGCCGAGTAGACCGCATTGACAAAGGGCGCCGGATCGTCGGGGCCGCTGCGCCAGAAGCCCCGAATGATCTTCTGTGAGCCGGGGAAATCCGAGTAGGCGAGCGCGGCCAGCTCGCCGGCCAATCGAGCGGCGTCCCGCGCGTAGCTCTCCTCGCGCGTGGCGCGGTAGAGCGCCAGCGCCGCCCGCGTCCAGAAGGCCAGATCGTTAGTGCCGCTGCCGGGACGCGAGGCCGCGTAACAGCGGCGCGCCGCTTCCCAGCAGCGCCCGGCGTAGTGCTTGTCGCGCTTCTCGAGCACGCGGGCGGCCATGGCCTCAAGCGCAGTGAACAAGGCCTGGATGAAGCCCGGCTTGGACGGGTTGATGTGGCGGTCGTCGGCGGTGCCGGGCCGGTTATCGGTCCAGTGGTTGTCGCTGTTGTCGCCGTTGACGCCGCCGGCCGTGTCATGGAAGACCAGACCGTCGGCGTCCTGCATCTTGAGGAAGTACTGGTTGCCCCAGCGGAACTCCTCGACGAGCGCCTCCGGATTGACGCCCGGCGCCTCCAGGCCCGAGTCCAGCAATTCGAGCAAGGCGAAGCCGTTGGCCATCGTGGCGCTCATCCACTTGCGCAAGTCGCCGGCGTCATGCCAGCCGCCGACCACGTCGCGATGCTCGCCCGTGTCGCGCCGCCTGGCATCGTCGAGATGACACACCGGGTGTACGCCCGCCACCTCGGCGCCGCAGCGCTGGGCGTGGATGTAGGAGACGGCTTTCTGGAGCGTGCGACGCCACAGGTCGGGCCGGATGAAGAACGGTACGGAGCGCTCGCCGGGGATTAAGGCCTGGTACATGCCGGTCCGTTTGAGCTCGGTGAAGTCGCCCGTCAGAGCCGGCCCGAAATCGCAGGCGACGGGAGTAAGCGGGCGCGTGAGCTCGCGCGGCAAGGGCGGCTCGCCTCCCCAACCGAAGCGGTTCGAGCCGATGTCGCGGACGAGGAATTCGCGAGGCGCATCCGGGCCGGAGGCGCGGATCACGATGCGCTTGGACGCCTCCGGCAGGAAGCCGAGGTGGTTGAGGGCGATGCGCGGCGTCGGGCCGGCGGTGAGGGCTTCGACACGTTCCGGGCGGGGCGGGCCTTCCTGGCCGCCGGCGACGCAAGGAGCAAGACAAGCCGCTAGAAAATGACGGCGGGTCATGATCTCATTCTTGGCTCACCGGCCGCCTGTGAGGCCGGCTCGTCGCAGCTCAGACGATTGACTCGCACCTGAGCCTCCGGCGAGCTTGCCATTTGAGTTCCGGTTGCCGGCGCGCCGAATCCAGGGTGCGGGCGACTTAGTCCGCAGCCAGTCCGGTCAGGGACAGAGCCGATGCATCACGGAGTCGAAGAAACGGCAGCAGCTTGCCGCTCGGTGCGGGAAGCGGCGGGCGGCGGAGGAGCTCGATCAAACGCTGTTGTTCCCAGATAGCGGTCATGAAGGCATAGTGTCGCTTCCGCCGCCCCAGCTCCTCGAGAAACGCCTTCCGCACGGCCTCGTTGTCCACGCCCGCCAGCCGCGGGTGGACCAGCAGGAAGTACCGCGGCAGACCGGACTCCGTGCGGCTCTCGACGAGCTGAAAGTCGGTCGCCGCCGCCCGGAAGCGGCGCGCCAGTACGCTCTCGAGGACTTCGTGGACGTCGGCGACCCAGATGGTGACGCCGAATTCGGTCAGCTTGTCGGCGCTGCGAATGGTGTGGATCGTCTGGTGGCAGCCGAGCCGGTCGTAGAGACAATCGCACCGGCGCCGGCCGATGACGCCGGTATCGCCGATGTCGGTGTTGAGGAGGAATTTTGACGTGCCGGCGGCAAGCGTCGTGAACAGCAGTCGAGCTGGTTCGGTCCCGTCGCCGGCCTCGGAGGCGGGATCGGCGATGACGGCGTGCAGATCCCGAAGCACGTGCACTTCGTCCACCTCTTGAGGCCAAGGGCACTGCCCGCCGGTCCAGACGGCTTCGGTGGAGCCGTACAAGGGCACCGGGCGAGCGCCGGAGGCCTCAATTGTCTGGCGGCGCGCGGGCGTCAGCGGCTCGGCGCCGAGCAGAAAGACCAGCCCGGAAAGATCCACCCCCTGCTCCTGGGCAGCCAGGCTGAGCCGCACGGCTGCGCTCGGCGCCGTCGACAGGCAGACCCGGCCGCAGAGGCGCAGCAGTCGCACCGCCTCGGCGAGCACCAGCTCGACGGCGTGATAGGGAACCAGGCGCGGGCGCGGCAAGCCGGCGTAATGGCGTGCGATGGCGTGCCGGGCCCAGGTGTAGGCCCGGTCGACGGCGTGCGGCATGCGCTGGCTGACAAACCAGTGATCCACGCGTTGGCGAAACCGGGCGCAAGCCAGCTGAGGAGTGATGTTGCCGGCGTTGCCGGGCGTCCAGAAGATGAGCGGAGTTCCGAGCACATCGTTGGCGGCGAAGAAGACGCACCAGTGGAGGGACCACTGCGCCATCAGCTCGAAGCTGGCGCCGAAGCGCATCGGCGGGCCGGTTGTGCCCGAGGTCTGCCGGCCCTGCCAGCCGCGGAAGCCCGGATCGGTGAAATCTTCGGGGTCGAAATGGAACGTCTGGGAGCCTCGGATCGCCGGGCGGCGGCATTTAAATTCGTCGAAGCTCAGATAGACGCCGGCCAGAGCCAGCTTGCGGAGTGCCCCGTCCAGGCCCTCGGCCTCGACCAGGCGGACGACGTCCCCGTACTCGCAGCCGCAGGCGGCAAGCAACCTGGCGTACGGGTTGCGCGGGTTGCCGTATACGGAGTGGCGGAGCCGATCGAGGAAGCGCGACTCTCGCTCCCGAACTCCCCGGGCAATGGCGGCGCCCGCCCGTTCGACCGTCAGCGGCTCGGCGAGGAGCTGAGGCAGATGGCGGGCGAGCCGAAACAAGCCGCGACCACGCACCCACAGCTTGCCGAGACCTGTCAGCAACCGCACGCCTCCACGGCCGCGGCCCACTCCCGCCGTTCGCGCTCCAAGGCGAAATGCCGGCGCACGTGTTCGATGCAGGCCGGCTCCGCGCGCACACTCCCTTGCCGAACCGCTGTGACGGCGGTCGCGAGCGCCTCGGTGAGCGCCTCCAAATCCGCCGGGGGGCACAAGAACACATGCCGGCAACCGTCGACCACTTCGTCGATTCCCCCGACCGCCGTGGCAACGATCGGGATGCCGAGCGTCAGGGCGCGGAGTCGGCCCAGAGAGGATCCCTCGGCCAGGCTGGCCGAACAGTACACATGAGATGAGAGCAGATACCGATCGACTTCGTCATGGCCGACGTGGCCCGGAAAGAAAAAGCGGCCGGGATAGGCGGACTGGTAGCGCTGCTGGATCGCTTCCCACCAGGGGCGCGATTCAAGCCAGAAGATCCCGCCCAGCACGGTGAGGGTGACATCTCGGCCGGCCTCCAGCAAGGCGGCGACCGCGCGGAGCAACAGATGGGTGGCCTTTCGGACCGAAAACCCGCAATCGGAGACGAGCCGGATCGTCTCGCCGGGCGGAGGCTCCCAGCAGGGCCGCGACGCCGCCTCCGGCAAAGCGTTGTGGATGACGCGAACGGGCCGGCGCAAGCGAAACAGCGCCGACAGGGCCGAGGCCTGCTGCCGGTTAGTGGTCACCACCAGGGAGGCGCCCTCAATGGCGGTCCGCAGCCGGCAGAGTTTTCTCGCGTCGAAGGCGTCAAGTTCCAGGTCCGTCCCGCGCACGGAGACGATGTGGGGGATCCCCAGGTTGGCGGCCGCCATTTGCGCCAGGAAGCCGGTGCCGGAAGCGTAGAACGACATGAGGACATGATCCGCCTCCGGATGGCGCCTTTTTTGGTCCGCGAGGGCCCGCTCCAAGGCGAGCGAGCGGCCTCGAGCTTCCTCCGCCGCCCTCAAATCAGCAAGCTCGGCCTCCTGGTAAGGTTCAAGCAACAGCTCGGGGCACTCCAGGTGAACGACCGGGAGCTCAGGATATCCGGGAGGCGGACAGCGGTATCCTTCGGGCTGGTTCAGCGTGTACACGCGCACAGGGAAGCCTGCGTGCTTTAAACCGGCGCCGATGCGGATCACGGATTCTTGCAGTCCGCCCGGATAAGGAAGCACTCGATTGGCAACCAGGTGGAGCCGCTTCACCGGGTCACCTCTGACGCAGGGCTCGGCACCTGCACCCCGGCATCCTCGTCACGGCGGAAAAAGTAGTCTCGCACGTGAGCTTGGAGGTCGGGTTTGTGGGAGGCCCAACGCCAGGTCTTTTGAGCGGTGAGGGCAAGGTCGGTCGAAGGGTCAAAGCCGAACGCCTGGAGCTCCTCGAGGCAGGCGCGGTAACGCCTGGCGGCGATGGCGCCGTGCCAGAAGTGGTAGAGAGGACCTTCCAGGAAACCGACGCTACCTCCCACGGTTCGATAGAACGGGCCGGCCCATTTCAGGTAGTGTCGGTGCGAGGCCGGGTTCATGCGCCGCCGCATAAAGCGTCCCTCCATGGCGCCGAAGGCGGCACAGAAGATGGCGACGTCGCCGCCGGTAAAGATGCAGGCGTCGTACAGGCCATGGCGATCGAGAACCTCCCTGCGGGCGGCCCAAGCCAGCCCCCAGGCGGGTTTGCCGAGAGGCGGCTGCTCGGTGTCGAAATCGGAAGCCGTCAAGCCATCCCTGGCGATCTTCGCCATCAGGGAAAGGCGATCGGCCGGCTTTGTATGGGAGGCGATGCCGTTCGGGCCGACATCCGGCGGCAGATCATATCGTTCGCTGAACGGCTGCACCATCTGGTAATCCTCCAACGCCTCAAGAAGCCTGGCAGGCCAATCGGGCAAACCGAAAACCACGTCGCAGTCTATCCATACCACGGCCTCACACCCGGCCGGGAGGCGTTCAAGGCCGATGTTCAGCAGCCTCTCTTTCTGGAACATAATATCGCCTTGGTCGAGCTGCACCAGCACCTCGGCATCCTCAGGCGTCAAGGCGAACTCGCCGGAAAAGGACAACTCGACCGTGACTAGCGGCAGTGAGAGACAGCTACGAAACCAATGGTAGTTGCGGATCCGGCGGCGGTATCCGGCGGGATTGAAGAAACAGGTGACAGCCCAGAGAGGGCTACGACGATCGCGATCGGGCTTGGCACCTACCTGCCAGACCATCCTGGTCAAAGTAGCATCCGCAGGCCGGCGACCGCAAGTCCCCGGACAGGCGACAAAAACAATTGGGCGCCGCAACGAAAAGCCGTCGGCTTCGGCGAGCGGCGCACTTGCCGCTCGCGCCGGGCGCGTCCGGCGCACGGGGTCGCCCTCGGCAGCCGAGGCCAGCCCCGGCAGCCATTTCATGCTACTCTAACTAGAGGTCAATTGGTGGATAAGCCTTTGAAGGGTTTCTGGGCGGTTACGTGTTATTTCAATCCAGCAAGATATAGCACCAAGCTGGCGAATTACAGGGTCTTTCGCCGCATGCTCCGGGTGCCGCTCGTGGCCGTCGAGCTGGGCTTCGGCGGCCGCTTCGAGCTCGGCCCGCAGGACGCCGAGATTCTGATCCAACTGTCCGACGGCGACGTCATGTGGCAGAAGGAGCGACTGCTGAACCTCGGCATCGGCAGGTTGCCCAGGGAGTGCGACTTTGTGGCGTGGCTCGATTGCGACATCCTCTTCGGGCAGCCGGACTGGCCCGCCCGGGCGGTCCGGGCGTTGGCGCGCGCGCCGATTTGTCAGTTGTATCGGACCGTCCATCACCTCAGGCGCGGCGTTGCGGCGGCTAACGCGGAAGCCGCCGTCGCCAGCCATGAATCGATCGGCTACGCCGCTGCGGCGGGTCTCTCCGCCCCGGTCATGTCGCTCGCGCCTGCCAGACCGCATATTTACAAACGCGGGCACGCCTGGTGCGCCCGGCGAGACTTTCTGGAGAGATACGCCCTGTATGACCGGAACATTCTCGGAGGCGGCGACCGGCTGCTCGCCCACGGAATCCTCGGCCAGGCCGAGGAGGTGATCGCCAATGACAGAATGACGCCCGCCCATGCGGAAGATTACCGCCGTTGGATCTCCGCGGTAAGGCGTGCCGCCACGACGATAACTTATATCGAGGGCGACATCTATCATCTCTGGCACGGCGATCTCCACCAGCGGGGTTATTGGACGCGCTTGAGCATCCTCTCCGAATTCCAATATGATCCGGCCGTCGATATCCGGCTGAGCCCGGAAGGTTGCTGGAAGTGGAGCTCGCCCAAGGCCGAGATGCACCGCCGGATTCGGGAATACTTCTACACGCGTCACGAGGACGGAGACGGCCCGGCTCCTGCCTCCATGAAGGGCCATTAAGTTTGCCGGACGATATCTTCAGGCGCTGTCAGAGCTGACGCAAGAGCCAGCGGACGGCATTTTGTTGCAGTTTGACGTATTCGGGATTCCAGAGAACGGAGAGTAAGTGTCCGGGCGACATGTAGCAAACGCGTCCGCGCTCGTAATCGAAGGCCCAGCCCCCGGGCGCCTTGGCGCCATATTTCTCGTAAGTTAAGCCTTCCTCGTTCACCGTCTCCAGGAAGATAAAACTCGGGTCCTTATCGTAGTCCATGTAGTGCTGTTCATCGGTCACCACAAAATCACGCACCCCCCGAGCGATCGGGTGCTTGGGGTTCGTGATGCGGACCTTGAAGGTGCGCACCGGCGGATGGCCGACGTAGGAAGCCCCCAGCACATGCCGGAAGTCGGCGTTGGTCGTACCGATGTGGGTGACGTTGTGCAGCAGCAAGGCGCCGCCGCCTGCCTCGACGAAGCGGCGAACGGCTTTGCCCTGCTCGGGCTTCATCCAGAACGCGGGCTGGGGCGAGGCGGCGGGCAGCGGCGGTTCGGAGACGAGTTTTGGACGCCCGCTCGTCAGCCATCCCGCATTGGTGGTCTCATCCGGGTAGCCGTCCGGCCAGATCATACCGTCCCGCAAAATGATGAGCAGCTTGTAACCATCGAGCGTTTTCTCATTGAGCAGCTCGACCTCGTCGGTGAAGTCGACGGAGATGCCCATTTCGCGAACGATCGTTCGCTTCAGGGCCGTCCGAATGTAGTCGGAGTTGTGGTAGCGATCTCCGATCAAGGCGAAGGCGGTAGCCTTTCCCGCGGCGCGCATGGACGACGCCGCGGCGCCGCCGGCCAGACCGGCAATCAGATTTCGACGACTCAGCAGCATGCCCGCCGATTATAACCGAGACGGTCGTCCCGCGGCGTGCGCCGAACCTCAGGCGCGGCTAGGGTTCCGGCCAGCGCAGGTGCCGGTGCAGGAAACGGAAGGTTCCTTCGCCGTTGATGGTGTGTCCGCCGTTAAAATACTCGATCTCGGTGCGGTCCTCGAGACCCAGCTGGGCATACAGCCAGGCGAGTTTGGCGTACTCGTAGGCCACCCACTGGTCGCGCCCCACGCGGTCGTGGCGGCCGCGCTCGACCATGAAGGGCCGGGGCGCCATCAGGTAGGCCAGCTCGGCGTAGTCGAACGTGTTGCCCATGTCGAAGTAGGGCATCTCCCACTCGATGGTGAACATGAAGCTCCAGTCCTCCTCCGTCGAGGCCACTTTGCGCGTCCAGTTGTTGAAATCGCCCGAGCAGATTGACAGAGCGTAGTCCTCCAGGATCGGCGGCACGCGCACGGCGGTCTCGCCGCCGTAGCTCAAACCATAGAAACCGATGCGGCCGCCGTCGACGAACGGCAGGCTCTTCAGCCAGCGGAGGATCTGCTCGTGCTGGGCGAGGATGAAGGAGAACATCGAGGCCTTCACCGAGTTGGCCTTTCGGTCGAGCCACCGGTAGCGGTCCTCGCCGCGGTAGAGGTTGTGCGGGGCAAAGACAATGAAGCCGCGGTCGGCCAGGCGCGCGGCAAAGTTGTTGTAAGCCGGATCGTCGCCTTCGATGAGATGGCGCGGCAGGCCGCGCCGGCCGTGCTGGCAGACGATCACCGGCCGCCGCTCGCCCTCGCGCAGAGACTTGGGCACGAGGAGCACGCCCCAGGCGATCAGCTCCGGCCAGACATCGAGCACGACGTCGTAGCCGGTCCATCGCGGTGTGTCGTAGATCTTGCGGGTGCGCGGATTGGGCGCAAGCAGCGGCTCGTCGAAACAGCCGAGCACCTCCTCCCGGAGATAATTCCGATACCAGCGCGCCCCTTCGAGGAAACGATCCGGCGGCAGGGTGGGATGGCGCAGGCGCGTCGACCAGGTCTTGTCGGCAAGCTCGGGCATCACCTTGTGGAGAAAGAAGCGCTCGCGGGTGCGCTCGGAGGCGCGCACCAGGGCCTGGACGTGGGCTTCGAGCTCCTTCATCTGGCGGCGCTCGCGCTCGGCCGCATCGAACGAGCGGCGGCTGTCCGGCGGCAAGCGCGACACGGCCGGGGCGAGAGCTCTGCCGCCGAGGGTCGCTAGCCACGCGCCCAGAGCCGCCTCCGAGAACGGCGCCTCGGAGCGGATCAGCCGGAAGGAGGCAAAGCCCGGCCCCAGCAGCGACGCGGCCCGCTCGAGCTCCGCTTCCACTTCCTCGCGCGCCGGAGTCGTAATGTCACCCTTGTGACCGCACACCTTGGGGGCCGGGGCGGCTTCGACGACGAGCGTTCTGGGGGCGATCAGCGTGGCGATTTCGGCGTCGCCGAACTGGCGGAGTAGACCCCAAACGTTTCGGTAGATCGGCTCGCGTGCCACCTGCTCGCGGCGTCCGAAGTAGCCGCTGACCAGTGCGGCGTCGATGCGCGTGTCGCAAGCGGCCGCGTAGAAAGCGAGCAGGCCGCCCTCACCCCAGCCGGCCACCCCGACGGGTGCTTCTGGGGCACGTGCTCGAAACCAATCCACACCCGCCAGGATGCGCTGCACCTCGTAGCCGATGATGTGCCGGCCCATGTGGAAGGCCTGGCGATAGATCCACTCCCGATGGGTTTGATCCGTCATCCGGATGCTCGGGTTCCCTGCGAATCGGCTGCCGCGCCCGATCACCACCGGCACGAGGACCGCAACGCCGGAGGCGGCCAGACGCGCCGCCGGCGCCAGGAGCTCCTCCGGGGTTTGGTCGGCGTCGGGAACGAGCAGGGCGAAGGCCGCGGGGCGACTCGCCGGCTCGACGAGAAGACCTTCGCCGGTGACGCCCTCGAGCGCCGGCCAACGCACCTGAAAGGCGCGCCAGGCGCCGCCATCGGCGACGAGCGCGGGGTTGTCGTCGTCGCCGAACCGCTCCATGGCCGGCGCCGGACGCGGATCGACCACACCGAGGATGCGGCGCAGCTCACGGCGGTTGGGCCCGACGGAGGCCTCGTAGGCCTCGCGGGAGGTGAAGTCGCGCTTCCAGTAGCGGGCGCGCTTGAGGCGCGAAGCGGCGATCTGGCGCTCGACAAAGGCATGCGCGCCGTCCATGATACGCACGTCAAGCTCTCCTTCGATGTCTAGCGGCGCCGTGCCCGGCAGCGGCGCGACCGCCTCGGCGGCTTGGAGGAGGGCGGCAGAACACAGAATCGACAGCACACGCACCCACATAGCTTCGGCATGAAGTATACAGCGCGCCCAGCACGTATGATGAGGAGTGAGGAACCCCGGAATGTCGGCGGCCACCACGACATCGGCGACGGCGCGCGAGCTCAAGGCTTTGTGGCGGGCGCTCTTGGTGCCGCGGCTGATCGAGGAAAAGATGCTCCGGCTGATTCGGCAGGGACGCCTGTCGAAGTGGTTCAGCGGCTGGGGTCAGGAGGCGATCGCGGTGGGCTGCGCCTGGGGGCTCGAGGCCCGCGACTACATCCTGCCGGCGCACCGCAATCTGGGCGTGTGGACGACGCGCGGCGTAGAGCTTGAGCCGCTGTTTTGTCAGCTCATGGGCAAATCAGGCGGCTTCACGAAGGGACGCGACCGCACTTTCCACTTCGGGCTTCCCGAAAAGCGAATCATCGGGATGATCTCCCACATGGCGGCGATGCTGCCGGTGGCCTGCGGGCTTGCTCTGGCGGCGCGGCTCAAAGGCGAGGACTTCGTCGTGGCGGCCTTCGCCGGCGAAGGCGCCACGCGTGAGGGCGACTTTCATGAGGCGCTGAATCTGGCCGCGGTCTGGAAGCTGCCGGTGATCTTCCTGGTGGAGAACAACGGGTACGCGCTTTCGACCCCCGTCCGACAAGCCATTCCCATCGAAGACATCGCCCAGGCGGCCTCGGGCTACGGCATGCCGGGCGAGATCGTGGATGGCAACGATGTGCTGGCGGTGACGGGGGCCGTGCGGTGCGCGGCCGCCCGCGCGCGCCGCGGCGAGGGACCTACGCTCATTGAGGCGAAGACGTTCCGGGTGCGCGGCCACGAGGAGGCGTCCGGAACCAAGTACGTTCCCGCCGAGCTCATCGAACAGTGGCGGAAGCGCGACCCCGTGGACCGGTTCACCGAGCGGCTGATTGCCGAAGGCGTGCTCGAACGCGAGGAGGTCGAAGCCACACGCCGGGAGCTCGAGGCCGTCATCGAGCAGGCCGCGGAAGCGGCGCTTGCCCGACCCCAGGCGGAGAGCACGTCGGAGGCCGAGCGGGCCGACGTCTACGCCCCGGGGCCGCGCTCCTGGCGCGCCGCGCAAGGGCCGGTCGAGGAGCGGCGCTTCGTGGACGCCATCCGCGAAGCTCTCCGCCAGGCGATGCGGGCCGACGAGCGGGTGATCCTGCTCGGCCAGGACATCGCTGAATACGGCGGCGTCTTCAAGGTGACCGAGGGCTTTCTTGAAGAGTTCGGCGCCGAGCGGGTGCGCAATACGCCGATCATCGAAAGCGGGGCCATCGGCGCCGCGATGGGTCTGGCCCTGGAGGGTTTCAAGCCCGTCGTCGAGATGCAGTATGCGGACTTCATCAGTTGCGGGTTCAACCAGGTGGTCAACAATCTGGCGACGACCCACTACCGCTGGGGCGGCGCCTTGAACGTCACCATCCGGGCGCCGTTCGGCGGACACGTCGGCGCCGGACCTTTTCATTCCCAGTCGATGGAGGCCTGGTTTTGTCACGTGCCGGGCCTGAAGGTGGTAGCGCCGGCCACGCCGGAGGATGCCAAAGGATTGCTCCTGGCCAGCCTGGCCGACCCTAACCCGGTTCTCTTCTTCGAACATAAGTATCTCTACCGCGCCGTCAAAGGTCCGGTGACGAAGGCGCCGTTTGAGATCCCGCTCGGGGTGGCGCGCCTGGCCCGCCAGGGCCGCGACGCCACGATCGTAAGTTGGGGCATCGGCGTCTGGTGGGCGCTTGAGGAGGCGGAATACCAAAGGGGGCGGGGCATCTCGATCGAGGTGATCGATCTCCGGACGCTCGCCCCTTGGGACCGGCGCGCCGTGTTCGACTCGGTAAAGAAGACGAGCCGACTGCTGGTGTTGCACGAGGCGCCGCGGACCGCCGGATTCGGCGCGGAGGTGGCGGCGAGCGTCGCCGAGGAGTGTTTCCAGTCGCTCGACGCCCCTCCCATTCGGGTGGCGGGGGAGGATATCCCGGTACCGTTCTCCAGCAGTCTGGAGCAGAAGATCTACTCGGCCCGGGCGCGCCTGCGCCAGGCGGTGGAGCGGTTGCTTGCCTATTGAAGCTCAACTGTGGCGCTCGCCGCTTGAAGGAGCCAACTACCGCACCGGGCGGCGGGTGGCGACGGCGGGCATCGCGGCAAGCACCGTGCTTGCGGCGGTCAATATCGCCGCGGGCTGGGTCTCCGGTTCGAGCTCCGTGCTGGCGGTGGGGGTTGAATTACTGGGGGACGTGCTGGCGTCGCTCGTAGTGCTGGCGGGGATGGTGGCGGGCGCCAAGCCGCCGGACCGCAACCACCCTTACGGGCACGGCCGGATCGAATTGCTTGCCGGGCTGGTGGTGGGCGGAGTGTTGGCCGCAGGCGGCGCGGGTATCGCCTGGCGGTCGCTCGCTCGCGTCGGCGAAATCCATCCGCCGCCCGGCTCATGGGCCGTCTGGCCCCTGGTTACGGCCGTCGCCGTCCGGACCGTTATGGCGACAGTGAAGTTTCGCGTCGGCAAGCGCATCGGCAGCGAATCGCTGCTTGCCGACGCCTGGAACGACCTGGTTGACATTTTGGCGGCCGCGGCGGCGCTGGTGGCCTTAGGACTCACGCTGTCGGATCCGGAGCGGTTCCTCGACGCGGACCACTTCGGCGGCTTTGCCGTCGGCCTGGTGGTCATTTTCGCCGGTTTGCGCGTGATGCGCGACACCTCGCTACACCTGATGGACACGATGCCCGGGGCGGCGCTCGTGGCCGAGATCCGCCGGGTGGCCTCGGAAGTGGAGGGCGTCGAGGGAATCGAAAAGTGCTTCGCCCGCAAAACGGGGCTGCAATACCATGTGGATCTGCATGTGGAGGTGGACCCGCACATGAGCGTCCTGGCTTCTCATGAGATCGCCACGAAGGTACGGTTCCGCCTGCGCGAGGCGCTACCGTGGGTGGCCGACGTGCTTGTGCATGTCGAGCCGTCAATTTTGGCGCGGCCCGCTTCCGAAACTCGAGATACCTAGGTCGTGCGTGTACGTAACCTGACGCGCAACACCCTGGTCGCCGATCGAGTGAGCGTCGCCCAAACGAGCCGGGAGCGGCGCAAGGGCCTGCTCGGTCGCGAGAGCCTGGCCGAAGGCGAAGGCCTGTGGATCGTTCCCTGCGAGGCGGTCCATACCTTCGGCATGAAGTTTCCCATCGACGTCGTCTTTCTCAGCCGCTCGCACAAGGTGCTGAAGGTTCGCGAGGCGGTTCCCCGCGGACGGATTGCCGTCTGCCTGCGGGCCCATTCGGTGCTCGAGCTTCCGGCCGGCGCGCTGCGGCGCAGCCGAACACAGGCCGGCGACCAACTGGCGCTCGAGCGCTGATTTGTGGGAACATTTCCGGCAGACGGCCGTACCCATGCTTGGAGGAGGCCGGTCATAGACCCATGTTTTGCACCGGATGTGGACACCCGCTGGGGGAGGCCGATCGGTTCTGCTCTCAGTGCGGCCGGAGCACGGCCGGCGGCGGCGCGCCGGCCGCCCCGCGCAAGCGCCTCGTGCGTCCCATGCACAAGAGGCGCATCGCCGGCGTGTGCGCGGGCTTTGCCGACTACCTGGAAGTCGACCTGACGCTGATGCGGATCATCTGGCTGTGCGGGGCGATTTTCACCGGCATCGGCTTCATCGCCTACCTCGTTTGCTGGATCGTCATGCCGAAGGAGTACGCCGCGCCGGAGGCGGCTCAAGCCCTTTAGTGGTATACTTCGGAAGGCCATAGCGATGCGTTGTTCCCATCGCATGGCAACTTCGAGGAGGAGGACCACGCATTGAAAGGGCATCTATTGTGCGCAGCGGTGTTGTCGAGCGCCCTCGTCTTATCCGCTCAGCCGCGGCTGCGTTCCGAGAATCCGGTCGTCAACGGCGCCAGCTATTCCCCGCTGATTGCGCCGGGTTCGATCTTCGTTGTGTTCGGCACGAATTTGGCCGGGGCTGATGTCGTGCAAGCCACCCGACTGCCCCTTGAAACGACGCTCGCCGGCGTTTCGATCCGCTTCACCCCGCGCGCCGGCGGCAATCCCATCGACTGTTTCATGGTCTATACGACCCAGAACCAGATCGCCGGCCTGCTGCCTTCGACGGCGGCGCCGGGAGAATACAACGTCACCGTCACCTACAACAACCAGACCTCTGCGCCGGGCCTTGCGCGGGTCATCGCCCGCAGTATCGGCATTGTGAGCGCCGATGCCTCGGGCGCCGGCCAGGCCCAGGCGCAGATCTACTACTCGGCGACCGAGTGGGCCCTGAACCGGTTCTCGCTCGGCCGGCTGGGCCAGTTTAACACGGCCGTAGCGCGTCCCGGCGAAACGCTGGTGCTCTGGGGCACCGGACTGGGCGCCGACGCGGCCTCGGACCGCGAGGGTGGCACCAGCGGAGACCGGACGGCAGCGGCGCAGGTGCGCATCCGTATCGGCGAGCAAGAATATACGCCGCTCTACTCGGGCCGCGCCAGCCAACTGCCCGGCACCGACCAGTTCAACTTCGTCCTGCGCGATGACGTTCCCACGGGTTGTAGCGTGCCCGTGCAGGTGGTCGCTCAGGGCACGGCCAGCAACGTTGTCACGCTGGCGATCGCCCCCCGCGGCGAGACCGTCTGCCGCCATCCGTTCCTTAGCGCCGAGCGGCTGCGGCAGCTTTCCGAGGGCGGCAGCATTGTGATGGGCTTCTTCTCGATCGGCCGGTCGACCACCTCGCTGACGATCCCCGGCCTCGGGACCCTCGACCAGACCGCGGAGAGCGTCGGCGGCAGCTTTGACCGCTACACTGTGGGCAACCTGGGCGCGTTCGGCGACTACGGCGGCGACTACCGCGAGCTGATCGGCCGCTGCGCGGTGGCGCGGTTTCGCGGTGAGGAGCCGGAGATCGGCTACCGGCCGCTGACGCCGCTCGATGCCGGCAACCCGCTGCGGTTGAACGGGCCGAATGCGAACAACGTGGCGGTCGAGCGCCGGGCGGAGAACAACTATTACTACAAGTCGCTGTATGAATCCGGCATCCCGGGCTTTCCCGGCGGAGGGGGCACGCCCGTGCTCGCCGCCGGCACGTACCGGCTCACGGGTCCGGGCGGTAATGACATCGGCCCGTTCGAGGCCA
>Ga0197142_1002590_pt1 | contig 15726 bp, 14 predicted proteins | sample GBS60_MetaG_FD_148614 | JGI IMG/M metagenome (GOLD analysis project Ga0197142, IMG submission 148614) | Sediment microbial communities from Great Boiling Springs, Gerlach, Nevada, United States - GBS 60_MetaG | ecosystem: Environmental > Aquatic > Thermal springs > Hot (42-90C) > Sediment...
ATCGGCTCGCCTTCCATCTGCGCGAAGGCCAACACATCCGTAGGCTCATCAATGCCTCTATAATCCCTATTCAGTTCCTTAATATGTTCATCATCCGTAAGCAGGATGCTGACCTCGATATCATCTTCGCAGGATTCAGCCCGCAACAACCGAAGAGCCAGGTTCTTCATCCGACGCAGATTCACCGGTACTTGTTGGCTGTTCTGAATCAACACTTCCATTTACGGCAACCTTTCTAGCCTCCCCGCCGGTCACGTCGTGGTATTCGATCCGTGCGTGCATTGTACCCACCAACGCCCGTGCAAAACTAACTGTAATTTTGCTTAACTCCTTAAACGTCAAATCACACTCGTCCAATTGTCCGTCGTGAAGCTTATCGGCTACTACCCTATTTACGAGCATCTCTATTTTCGCAGGCGTCGGCTTATCCAAACACCTTGAAGCAGCTTCCACCGAATCCGCAAGCATCACGATTGCAGCTTCCTTCGTCTGCGGTTTGGGACCGCTGTAGCGAAATTGCTGCTCGAGCGCAGTGGACGGATCTTGCTCACCTGCGAACTGACTGTAGAAGTACTGTACAAGCGAAGTTCCATGATGTTGAGCAATTATATCCTGCACCAACTTTGGCAGACGATATTCCTTGGCTATGTCAACACCATCTTTGATATGAGACGTTATAACAAGCGTCGACAGCGTCGGATTTATACGATCATGTACGTTCTCTACTCGCTGATTTTCTATAAAGAAATGCGGCCTGCGTATCTTACCAATATCATGGTAGTATGATGCCACTCTAGCCGCCAGCGAATCTGCCCCTATAGCCTCTGCAGCCGTTTCTGCCAAGTGCCCTACCGCCATTGAGTGAGTGTAGGTTCCCGGAGCTTCCATAACAAGCCGTCGAAGAAGCGGTTTATTGGTATCCGCTAGCTCCAGCAATGATATATGCGTTGTCCTCGCAAAAGGCCTCTCCAACAACACCGTGCCAAAGAAGAACAATGTAACAGCAGCAGCGGGAATAAGCACTCCTGCGTAAAATGTGCCCAAAAGCATATCCGATACCGAGTCACTAGCTATACTTCCGGTAATCCATACCAAAAGCACCCCAACCGCTGCAAGTGCTCCGCCTGCACGCATCTGATCGTATCGGTCGCGAATATTGGCAACGCTATATATACCAACGAGCGACATAAGAAACGCACTGGAAGCATATCTAAGTTCGTTGTTTAAAATCATCGACACCACAATCGAAAGCAACGCCGTAATGAGCACGGCAATCTGCTGGCTAATAAGCACACTGAGGAACATTCCAGCAACTACTACCCACAAAATCGCTAGATATCCGACCTGTGCCTGGCTCAGCGGTATGCCGAGCATACTTCCGCCAATCCGCAAAGCAAGCGTGCTCAGCAAGACTATGAGCGCAATCAAAAGTAAAGTCTTCGTGTCAGCGTGCACCTCAGGATAGTAACGCCACAAATAAAGCGTTACCAAAGCAACTACCAAAGCGACAAATGCAGTTGTGCAAGCAACGGACTGCCAATCAAGCCTTGGATGGGTAAGTCCAAGCGCTCTGAATTTCTCAATGTGCTCAGGTAAAACTCTCTCACCCTTTGATATTACCGGCTCCCCACGCACTATTAGACCATAAGTGGGCGGCACCTCGGCTTTAGCGCGCTCCTGTCGTGCTCTAGTGCGTTCCTCATTATATATCTGATTAGGTCTGATCGATGCTTGAGACAACTCAGCTACAGCACGTGCCACAGCCTTTTCAGTCGTAAGGCTATATGCTTCTTCAGCTATTTCTTTGTGCGCTCGTCGGATGTCGGCCGGATCTTCGCGAATTTCCTTACTCATCGCCGTACTTACTATCCTGAGAGCATCGTCCTCGATCTGTCTGAGCGTGTCCGGATCGACGCTAAAGAGCACCTTCAGTGTTTGATCCGAAACTTGAGTTCCAAGCAGCGATCCTAATTGCCCCCTCACGTGCGCTATCTTGTGTACCGCCGAAAGCCCGGCTTTCTCACGACGGACGTTCTCAATAGCACGCAGCATGCTTTTCAGCGTCCCCACAGCCTGGTCCACCGCATTCGGAACTGGATCATAAACCCTACCGGCACTTGCAGCCGCTTGAGCCCTGCGAAGTTCTGTTTGGATCGTATCCCTATAGCGAACGGTTCGGTGAGCAAGTATAGTCTCAGGACTTACATCTCCGACCTTAAGATTGACCTTGCCGGGAAGTAGATGTAGTGACAGCAGCGCGGACAGAGCCGCGACAGTCATAACTGCCAGCGCCGCTCTGCGAGGATCAACAGCCAAGCGGCTTTCGGATTTCTCTGAGGATTTCTTTGTGCCCCGGTTTATAAGGGGCAAATGCGGTTTCATGTGCTAACGCGAGACTAACCTCGCAGTATTCGCTCCACTACCTGGCTTGCGAGTTTGCCGTCGGCGCGGCCGCGAATGCGCTGCATCAGCGGACCCATAACCTTTCCGCGGTCTTTGATATCAACGGCTCCGACCTCCGCGGCAATCTCTCTTGCCATGGCTTCGACCTCGGCCTCACTAAGCTGTTCGGGAAGGTATTTGTTAATGATCTGAAGCTCAGCCTTCTCTCTTTCAGCCACATCATCACGGCCCGCGCGCTCGGCTGCCTCTATCGACTCCTTTCGTTTCTTTGCCTCGCGCGAGAGAACTTGTAAAACTTCATCATCGGTGAGCTGACCACCCTTTTCGATTTGGGCGTAGCTCACCGACGATAAAAGCAGCCGGACAGTTGAAAGCCTCAACTCGTCCTTACTTTTCAGCGCCAGCTTCATATCTTGCTGGAGCCTATCGATCAGCGACATAGCTCAGTCCCTGGACTCAGCCTTTGCGTGCGGCTTTGCGCTTGCGAGCGGCTTCAGCCTTGCGCCTCTTGTCGCTCGGCTTTTCGTAGTGCTCATGCTCCTTGGCTTCCTTCAGAATGCCCGTCTGCTGCAGCACCTTTTTAAACCGCTTCAGAGCGCTGTCCAGGCTCTCATTTGGTTTTACCTGAACTTGTGCCAATCATATCCCTCCTCCATCGACTGCATTCGGCTCACCAATACATACGTGCGTGTCAGCGGCGGGATCGGATTGGCGATTGCTATATGATTACCTACATAGCTACATAGCCAAGTCCGCTACAATCACGTGCTGTAGCCGTGTGCCTAGTCCTTCATTCCAGTCAATTATACCCGTTACGCAGAAACAGTGTCAAGCGCGCTTAGCCATTTACCATAAGCTAATAATGACTCAAAAAATTCGCCCATGTCAAAGTTGTGTACAAACACAGGCTCTAAAGGACTATCATTAACCCGGTGGCCAACCAAGTCTTCGACCACCAAGCAAATGAAAATGCACGTGCCACACCGATTGTCCTGCAGCTTCGTTGCAGTTGACCACGATGCGATATCCTTCCTTCGAGATGCCGCGCTCCACAGCAATTTTATTGGCCACCGAAATAATATGCCCCATCAGGTACTCGTCTTCCTCGCCACTCACTTCAGAGACACGCGCGATGTGCTTCTTCGGAACGATCAGAACGTGCACCGGAGCCTGTGGATTCAGATCGTCGAACGCTGCAACCTGTTCGTCTTCGTAAACAAGCTTTCCGATCTCTTTTCTAGCAATTTTGCAAAAAATGCACTCCTCCAGCCAGGTCACCTCCCCTCATTCATGCCAACTGCAGCTTTGCCGTTACGATCCGTTCCCAAAATTCTTACCCTAACCACACGCCCTATCAGAGCTGCCTCACCGGGAAACCTGACTTCAACATAATTATCGGCAAAACCTGCAAGTCGCTTACCGTCGATCTTGCGCTCAACGAGCACTTCAGTTACCTGCCCAATAAGCGACTCGGCAAATTTTCGCATTGCTAGCATGCCTTTTTCGCTGAGACGTTCCGCACGCTCTTTCTTCACGGCAGGGTCTACCTGATCTGGCATCGCTGCTGCTTTAGTACCCTTACGCGGTGAATATCGAAAAACGTGCAGACGCGAAAATCCAACATCGTCTATCATGCGCAAAGTATTCTCGAATTCCTTCTCAGTCTCCCCAGGAAAGCCGACGATCACGTCCGTAGTAATACCAATCCCCGGTAGACGCTCGCGCACTCGCGATACTATGCTCAGGTATTGATCGCCGGTATAAGGTCTTCCCATCCTCTCAAGCACGTTACTATCTCCGCTCTGCAGCGGAATGTGCAAGTGTCTACAGACTTTCGTATGGCTCATCGCCTCAAGTAGCGCATCATCGACTTCCCAAGGTTCAATTGAACTAAGACGTATGCGCTTGATCCCGTCCAACTGCACCGCTGCTTTGATCAGGTCCGGTAGGCGCTTGCTTCCATCCTGATAAGACCCCAGCCTAATTCCCGTAAGTACGACTTCTTTGTATCCAAACTCTGCCAGCAAACGAATTTCTTCCAGCGCTTTTTCCATTGGCCGAGAGCTTTTCCGCCTACGCACATAAGGCACTATGCAATAAGCACAAAAATGATCGCAACCGTCTTGAACTTTTACTATGGCACGGGTACGTAGACGAGGGCGTACCGTTACCGACAAGCGATCCGAGCCTCCAGATACCCCGAATCTGGCCGCGATCCTCTCAGGTATTTGATCTTTCTCTTCGTTTCCTACGACCAGGTCTACTCCCTCGATACCACGAATAAGCGCCGGATCCCTCTCTGAATAGCAACCCGTAACGACAACATAAGCACTTGCGTTTCTCTTAAGAGCTTGGCGGATCGCAGCACGCGACTTGCTGTCGGCGGTATGGGTCACGCTGCAAGTGTTTATTACATATACATCCGCTTGCGAACCAAACGGCACTGTGACAAAGCCTGCCGTCTCGAGGGACTCCCGGATCTTCTCGGTCTCGTATTGGTTGACCTTGCAGCCGAGAGTATGATAGGCAACTGTAAACATATTTCTACTACATGGTAACATTATGACGTAATCAAGGTCAAAACAGGACTGATGATTTGACAGGTAGCTTGCCAAATATCTCTCCCTAATAAAGAAGCAACGGCGTCCGGACACAAGCATGAGCTAATCGAACAAGGGGTAAACGTGGTCTACATTGGCATGACCGAAGACCACCCCGTGTGAACTCAACCACCAGCGAGCAGTAAACGTAATTGGCTTCATTGTAGCACTTGTGCTGTTGGGAGCATTCTTTGGCCTACTTTATTTGCTCGCGCGAATCGGCGCTTGACACCGATTTTTTGTTATAATGGTCAATACACTAGAACATGGCCCGACCGTTACACATACAATTCAGGTCGGCAGTTGCCCGGTCTTTGTTTTAGCGTTAACATGCACAAAGACAGCGGACTACTTTTTTACAAACTAATGCGCGCCGAAGGAGGTTACAGATGGCCGCAAAATGGTTCCGGGGCAAGTCCGCCCGAAAGATCGCGAGGCAGAGTGTAGATTCACTGCCAGACGGCTTGTGGACCAAGTGCCCCGAGTGCAAGGAGATACTCTTCAATAAAGAACTTGAAAAGAACCTGCGTGTGTGCAACAAGTGCGGGTATCACTATAGGTTGACTGCTTGGGAACGACTCCAGATTACTGTCGATGATGGGACATTTCAGGAAATTAACGCAGGGCTGAAGTCTGTGAATCCTCTCGACTTCCCCGAATACGAAGAAAAACTGGCCGGAGACCGACAGAAGACTGGACTTCAGGATCCTATGGTCACTGGCACGGCGGAAATTAGCGGAATACCTATTGTTATAGGCGTCGCCGACTTCAGTTTTCGCGGGGCAAGTATGGGCAGTGTGTATGGAGAGAAAGTTGCACGCGCATTCGAATTGGCAACGGATCAAAAGCTCCCTGTGATAATGTTCACGGCATCCGGCGGAGCTAGAATGCAGGAAGGCATCTTGTCGCTTATGCAGATGGCTAAAACGGCTGCGGCGGTCGGCAAACATGACCGAGCTGGATTGCCGTATATTGTCGTCTTCACCAATCCAACTACTGCTGGAGTGCATGCAAGCTTCGCCTCGCTCGGAGACTTCATTCTTGCCGAACCAGGAGCGCTCATAGGATTTGCGGGAGCGCGCGTTGCCAAACAGGCAGGTCTTATACATAGGCCGGACAATTTCCAGACTTCAGAGTTCCAACTTGAGCACGGACAGATCGACAGAATAGTACCGCGCCGTGAGATGAAGTCTACATTGGTCAAATTGCTTCAATTCTGCACGGGGGAGGGGATAAAGGATGCCGTCTAACGTCTGGAGCATATTGGACTTCGAAAAGCCGATAGCCGAGCTCGACGAACAAATCGCCGAAATTAAGCGCCTTACTCGAGAGCAAGGGCAAGATCGGTCAGAGGATATAGCCGCCTTGGAGCGCGACAGAGACAGACTGATACAAGAGATTTTCTCTAATCTGACCGCCTGGGATAGAGTCCTCCTTGCTCGCCACCCTAAGCGACCTTATACCCTCGACTATGCACGGTTAATATTCGATGACTATGTCGAACTCCACGGCGATAGGCTGTTTTCGGACGACAAGGCAATGGTCGGCGGTATTGCTGTGCTTAGCGGACAGCCCGTAGTGTTCATTGGTCAGCAGAAAGGACGTGATCTCAAAGACCGCCAATATCGCAACTTTGGAAGTGCAAAACCTGAGGGTTACCGGAAGGCGCTTAGGCTAATGCGCTTGGCTGAGAAGTTCCGGCGGCCCGTTATCTGCTTGGTGGATACCCCGGCCGCAGATTGCAGCGTAGAGGCGGAAGAACGCGGTATTAGCGAATCCATTGCACGGAACTTGATGGAGATGTCCAGACTGGAGACACCAATTATTGCAGTGATTCTGGGCGAAGGTGGAAGCGGTGGCGCAATAGGTATTGCCGTTGCCGATCGTGTATTGATGCTGGAAAACTCCATTTATTCCGTAATACCTCCGGAAGGGTGCGCGGCAATTCTTTGGGGTGACCCGACACGCCATAAAGAGATGGCTGACGCGCTAAAAATCACAAGCGCTGAGGCATTGAAACTTGGCGTTATAGACGAGGTTATTACTGAGCCGCTTGGCGGCGCACACCGCAATGTCGAGCAAACGGCAAAAAACCTGAAAGCGGCCATAATTCGTCACCTCGATGAACTTAATAAGTTGCCGATTGGCGAGTTGGTAGATAAGCGCTATGCGAAGTTCCGAGCAATGGGAGAGTTCGAAGAACTTTCGATGACAGAAACGCAGGACGTCGCTGTGAGTGGATGAGCACGGGTTTTACTTTGGATTGGACTTTTTGCGTAACACAATAGACTCACATTTTTGCAACAATCTTGAACGTGTTTTATTCGAGAGAGGAGCGTAGCGAGCTTGGATTATATTAAGATAATTCCATGTCTGGACACCAAAGATGGTAGATTGGTGAAGGGCGTCAACTTTGTCGATCTTAAGGATATTGCTGATCCTGCCGAGACGGGTGAAGCCTATAGTAAAGCTGGAGCAGACGAGCTGGTATTCCTGGATATTACGGCTACAGTTGAGGGTAGAAAGACTTTCCTGGATGGAGTAAGGCGGACTATCGAGCGTATCAGTATACCGCTCACCGTTGGTGGAGGAATCAGAACGCTCGATGATATGCGAGAGCTTTTCGACCTTGGGGTTGCGCGTTGCTCCGTAAACACGGCCGCAATTAGGAACCCTTCTCTGGTGCGTGACGCCGCGCGTGAGTTCGGTAGTGAGAGAGTAACGGTTGCCATTGATACGCGCAAGAATCCTGCTATGCCCTCGGGTTTTGAATTAGTCGTTGAAGGCGGCAGAACGCCGGTCGGGAAAGATGCTGTCGATTGGGCTAAGCAATGCGAAGACCTAGGTGCCGGGCAGTTGTTGCCGACAAGTATGGACGCGGACGGCACTCAGGCAGGATACGATATTCCTATGACTCGCGCGATCGCCGAGGCCGTATCCATTCCAGTCATTGCGTCTGGCGGAGCTGGAAACCTTGATCATCTGGTTGAGGCTGTCGTCGAGGGTAAAGCGAGCGCGGTGCTTGTCGCATCGATCTTCCACTACGGTAAATACACGATTAGACAGGCAAAGGAATACATGGCATCCAAAGGTCTCACTGTCAGATTGTGAGCGCCATTTGAGTTTGCAAAGTTAAGATTAAGACTCGGCTTAAGCAAAAGCCGGAGTTTACGGGGGGACGGCTAGCTATGCCAGCTAACCTGACACCTGATTATCTTGCTGCTGAAGCTAGGTTCCGTGCCGCAGAGACAACTGAAGAAAAATTGCGGGCTTTGGAAGAGATGTATGCTACCATACCAAAGCACAAAGGCACGGAGAAACTTCAAGCCGATATAAAGCGGCGAATATCCAAACTGAGAGATAAAGAGCGTCAGGCAGCAAAGCACGGTAAGCGGAAGGATGAGTTTTACGTTTTGAGGCAAGGTGCTGGCCAAGTCATACTGATTGGCCCGCCGAATTCCGGAAAATCGAGCATCCTTGCACGATTGACAAGCGCGATGCCCGAAATAGCCGAGTATCCGTTTACCACACGCCGACCCGTGCCCGGAATGATGGAATTTGAAGACATCTTGATCCAGCTTGTAGATACGCCACCTGTATACCCAGGGTCAACCGAACGTGGAATAGTTAGTCTTGCTCGAAGCGCCGACTCAATAGCACTTGTTCTGGATGCTTCTGACGACGCTCTGCTGGATCAGATCGAGGAAACCAAAGAAGAACTGTCGAAGTCTAAAGCGGTGCTCGTTGGTGAACACGCTACCGAAAAGGATTATCCGCCCGGAACTGCAGCGAAACCAACACTTATAGTAGCCAATAAAATAGATCGCCTGGGCGCATCAGACAATTTGGACGTGCTCAGGGAGTTTTACGGTGAAGAATATACAATCCTGCCGGTATCAGCAGCGACAGGCGAGGGATTAGAAGATCTAAGAGCGGCTTTATTTCGGTTGATTGGTGTGATTCGGGTCTACACGAAGGTGCCCGGCAAACCTCCCGATATGGAAAAACCGTTTACTCTTAAAAAAGGAAGCACGCTGATGGACTTCGCGGCAGCGGTCCACAAGGACTTTGTACGCAGCCTTAGATTTGCCAAAGCTTGGGGACCGAACTTACCGGATGGTACACAAATAGGCCGAGATCACGTATTGGAAGATGGATACGTGATCGAGTTGCATGCTTAAAGGCGACGTTGCTCTAATGATACCTGCCTTTGTACTGGTAACAGGAGTATTAGTAATACTCGTTGTTGGTGCTGCGGTACTCGCGTGGATAGGAATGGCAAATGTTCTTACCTCGCTAGTCCCGCTGGCACCTTGGCTAGTGATGGTTGGGACTATTTTCTTGATCCTAACCGAACTTCTTCTGTTCTTTGGAGACAAGCTGGATCGCCAGGATGCTTGGCGCGATCTTTCATATCTATTACCCATACTTATTATAAGCGCTGCTCTATGGTATCTGGCGCAGTGGTTCCTTTGGTAAACAAATAATGGGGCATTAACTTTAGATTAGTAGTTGTAGCTTAATTCACAAAATTCGGTTCTATCAACATATTAGGAGAGGAAAATGTGCAAGTCTAACGTTGAGTCGCTTGAGCTGAACATCAAAGGCACAGAATCGATCTACAAGTATGCAGATGTGGGATTAATCCACTTTATGGCTTACCCGCAGTGCATAAAAGGCGACGGGCCTATACTTGAGACTCTCGCAAAGATCTGTGAAGACGATTACTTTACGTTAGTCGAAATTACTTGGATAAAGGACCCAGAGGTACGCAAGACTGCAAAGGCAATGCTGCAGCAAGCCGGAATGAAATATACATTCGGCGCGCAACCTACGTTGCTTACGCAGAAGCTTAATCTGAACGATCCAGACGAGGAAGGACGAAAGAAAGCTGTAGCACAGATCAAAGCTTCGATTGACGAAGCCGTTGAGATGGGCGCTTCCGGATTGGCGTTTCTGAGCGGGCGCTATCCCGGGGAAGCTGAAAAGAATAAGGGTTTGGAACTGCTATATGAGTCGGTAGTCGAGATTTGCGATTATGCTAAGTCTAAAGGGAATCTGCCGATTGCCTTGGAGACTTTCGACCAGCTCGAGTGCGGCAAGTATACAATACTCGGGCCGACAAAAGAAGCCGTGGCGTTTGTAGAAAAGGTCAGGAGTCGCTATCCTAACTTCGGTCTTATGTTGGACCTAAGTCACTTGCCGCTGCTGGGCGAGTCGGTAGATGAGATGCTTGAACCCGCAAAAGATGTGCTTGTACATGTTCACATTGGAAATTGTGTGATAAAAGATCCCAACCACCCGGCATACGGTGACGAACACCCGAGGTTTGGAATTGAAGGTGGCGAAAACGGCGTTGACGAGCTGGCAGAGTTTTTGGAAGGTCTGTTCAGAATCGGTTACTTCGATGGTGATACGGTGAAGCCTCTTTCGTTTGAGGTCAAACCTATTGCGGCGTTCGGAGAGACTTCCGAAATAGTCATAGCCAACGCTAAGAGAACTCTCAACAAAGCATGGGCCATGATCTAAGCTTCTACTAAAATGTATATTTTAGATTGCAGGTCCTCAGTCTACAGCAACTGGGGACCTGGATATTATCTTTTCGACGTTGTTGCTTGCCTGGGAGGGAATCGAAAGGTGGGATAAGAAAATGTCGTCTGCGGAACGACTGATTCTTGTGGCGGCGAGATCTGAAGGCCTACTGGCAGATTTCGTTCTGCTGTTTTTGATTCGATGGGGATTGAAGTATTTGGGATTGGAATACGTCTACTTCCAGCCAGTTCTCGACGACGTCTCACCGCCTTTGACATTCAGCGATTTCGAATACTTAGGTAGCGCCCTCTTATACGGCAGCATGTACTTTGTATCTGGACTTCCCGAACTTGTAATGGCAGGAATGTGGTGCGTCTATGCCGTTATTACGCTGTCGCTTTTTGGTCGAACACTCGGCATGCAACAGGCTGGTTTGATCATAGTTGATGCTCAAGGGCGTAAGCCAGGGTTTTTTAGAATTCTTCTAAGGCAGCTTGTGGCGCCTATATCATCTGTTTGCTTGATAGGCTATTGGCCTCTTGGATTTACACGCGACGCCTCCGCCTTGCACGACCTTATCTCGGGAACACGCCTCGTTTATTCAAAGAAAAAAACCGACGAGCCTTCACCTTTGAGCAGCTATACTAACTAACCATTAAACGGCGAGCAAAGCCATTCTCTGCTGCGACAGTCCACCAAACTGGATTCTCAGAACTTGTTGAAGAGTGCTCCTTTAAATGGGAATGTTTGCATTATTGGTATACGTCTACATACTCAAGCTTGCCCCTAAACTCGCCGAAATAATGAGTGTGTACGGATATTGAAGTGGGGGTAGCTCCGCAATGACTTCCGATAAAGGCGGTGCTCGGAACGAACTCGACGAACGCATTATAGCCGTTCGCAACAGCCTTTTGGCTGAAGGGGAGAACGTTAAAGCAGAGGAAGAAGGCGACCAGGGCCAGGGGATTTTATTGACCGACTCCAGGCTGATCATCATCAAGGTTGGATTCGCAGCGACCGGGAGTCCTGAAGGGAAGATAGTTGGTTCATTTCCACTGAACGAGATTGTTGAAGTCGTCGTTCGGAAAGGACCTCTGGGTGCTGTCATACAAGTATGCACTCAGCAAAAACAGAATAATCAGGGAAATCCACCGGACAACGTCATCATTTTCACCGGACCGCAGCGGATTAAGAAGTGCGAATCCATAGCCGCAAAAATAGAAAATGTCTTAGGAAGACCAGTTCGAAGAATCGAGGCATCCAGCGAAAAACAGGAAACTGATGCAGATAGTCAAAACCAAGAGGCCGCAGTTGTTCAACCAGTCGAAGAAAACAAATTTGAAAGTCCTGCCGCTTGTGCGGCTATCGAAGCCGAGGATATCAAATCCGAAGATTTGGACAAAGTAGCTAAAACAACTAGAGGAGGCAGGCAACCAGTTACTCTAGCAGAGCAAATTTTTGCAGAGATGACTGGACAGGAAAGTACACACGGATCATCCTACGTAAGTTCTTCAACAGAAAGCGATTCAAATAATGATGAAGTTAGCACTGTTGATGCCGAGACGCAGACAATGTCGATTCCTTCTTCGACCGAATCGTTTGCAGAAGAACCGCCCGCAAATGAAGAATCTGTTTCGTCGGGCTACCGTCCAAACCCGAATCTCCCCAAGCCCATAAGGAAAAAAACCGCCGGCCTTGGCAAGACAGCTGTTGTTATGGCGGGTCTGACTGCAGCATTGTTGGTGGGTATCGCAGTCACCGCCCCATTAAGAGCGCCTACGCCTAAGCAGTACGTTGCGATTAGACAATCTGACCTATCGCAAAGCCTTAGGGTACTGCAAAAACAACAGGCGGAAATCGCCAAATACAAAGCCGAGGTTGCCAGCATAATTCAAACCACAAGTCGATCACTGGACGACTTAGAAGCTGCGATTAAGTCCCGAAACATCGCAGCTATTGCCAAAGCCGCATCCGAAAGCCCATTCGAGACTGGCTGGCAGAAACTAACAGATCTTCCGGCGCCGATAGGTCTCGCCAGTGCAAAAGAAAGTCTGACGGCAGGGCTGTTCATAGGCAAGACTGTTGCGATGAGCTTGGCAAGTGAGGCTCGCAGCGCAAACGGTATTTCGGTAGATCGTAATTTGGGTAGAATTGCTGAAGCCCGTCGACTTCTCAAAAAGGGATTAGAAACAATAACACAAATACAATCCGACCTGAAACGTGAAATCGAAAATCGCCAACGTTCTGGTGTTTCTAAGATAAACAACGGCTCTAAGCCATAATGCGTTTGCTGTTTTAAATCTGCATCTGCGATGATATATTAAAGTATAAAGCTTTGTGCAAGGCCGTCCGGTAGGCAGCTGAGCAAGGCCCCGCGCGTGTAGTTTCGCGTGGGGCTTTAAGTTATCCGACCTTCGGAAGGATTGCGTTCTAAAATAGACGAACAAGGTGTTCAGGCATATTGCTTACAGAGGAATGATATGAAATTAACGCCTGTGGTCACAGTGTTTCTTACACACTCCGGTAGAGTAATGCTGGGGCGGCGAAGTGCACGTGTCGGCACGTATAAAGGAGCCTGGGCAGGCATTAGCGGATATATCGAAAGGCTACCTCTCGAGCAGGCTTTCGTTGAAATTCGGGAAGAGACAGGGCTTTCGAAATCCGATATCGAACTGGGTGGGATAGGCATTCCAATCGTAGTGGAGGATTCGAATCTAAACGCTAGGTGGCTGGTACACCCGTTCTTGTTCGAAGTCACTGACCCGGCAAGAATCCAGACAGATTGGGAAGTTGAGGAAATCAGATGGGTCGAACCGGCAGAGTTACAATCTTTGCCTACAGTGCCCGGATTGGACAGAGCGCTTTCGTCCGTCTGGCCACCGTTTGGCGACAACGATTTTTGGACTCGACTTATCACAGCAGCAACCGACACAACCCACGGCGCTACCACACTGGCCCTAACGGCTCTTAATGCCTTGATCGATTTTAAACGCCGATGTTCGACATCGGAGTTCGAACAAGCGATTAAAGCGTTAGCCGCTTGTCGACCTTCAATGGGAATATTTCCACATTTGGCTGCGCGACTTTTGTTGGGTGATACTTCTGTCGAAACACTGGCACTTGAGCTCAATAGTGCTGTGTCGGAATCCGCTAGCCGTGCTGCCGAAGCTATTGCCGACTATCGCTCCATACTAACCCTCAGCTACTCCAGTGCAGTAAAGAAAGCGCTCATAATGCGAGCAGCCTCAGACACCCCCTTAAACGTCACCATTGCCGAATCCAGACCTGGACTGGAAGGCGTCAAGTTGGCCGAAGAACTTGCTAGCGAAGGAATCAACGTCACGCTAATCACAGACGCAGAGATCGGCCTGTTTGTTGAGGACTCAGATTGCGTTTTAGTAGGCTGCGATGCCGTTACGGAAGACGACATGATCCAAAACAAAGCCGGAACATCTCTTGCTGTACTCGCCGCATGGTCTGCTGGCGTCGCGTGTTTTGCAGTCACGCAAACACATAAGATAGCACCGCCAGGTTTTCCGCTTGCGATGGAAGAACAAGACCCTAAGGCAATCGGGCAGGTTGCAGGAGTAAAGTGTAGGAATTTGGTGTTCGATCGAACTCCAATTTCGGATTTTGACGCGGTGTACACCGAAAGCGGTGCCCTTAACCCGGACCAATTAAACGCCATAAGGTCACTACTGAGCACCGCCCAATTGTCGACCTAGCTCTTAACTTCACATACCTGGATCATCAGTAGGCCGCTCATACTCGTCCGGCGGATGCTCAACCACCTGAGATCCCTGACCTGCCGCGCCGCCGCCAAAACGATATGTAGATGGTGGGGTTGTTCCTGTGTTTTGTGTGACTCCAGGATTGACAATAACCTTAGCAGCAGGTGGGTTTTGTCCCCCAATTCCGGCATTTAGTTGGCCACTTGTTCCTTCGTCGGATCTAGCAAAAACGACCCAATAGGAAATAAGCAACACTAATACTGCGCCAATGGCAACAAGGACCAACGAGGTTTTTTTAGACTTTAATGCCTGAGCCTCTCGAGCTTCTTGTGCAGCTATGGTTTCTTTCCGCTTCTTGACCTCGGCCGTTGCTGCCTGTACATCTTTCAGCAAGTCATCGGATATTACGCTGAAATCATTGCTAAGATCGATTCTGTTATCGGTCATATCTATATCTACCTTTACATTCACGTACGCAAGAACATAATCCCGCCGCTATAATACTAGTCGGACCAGCGGGGAAGCATCTATAGTGTATCATACCCTACTTTTTTGCGCAGCTCAAGTAGCCCATTAGGATTGATTTATCAATTTTTATGACGACATACGAAAGCAAATTGCTCCAACATCTTTCAATCCCGGCAAAATTACCTGGTTCTTCCCCACACTTTGACTTCGGCATATATCAGTACTAACCTTCCAATAAAAAGAAGTTGTACTTATATACATACCCCAAAGGATACCTGGATAAAGACAGCTATATCTGCCGTCGCCGATTCCACCTATATCAAAGTCTTTCTTTACGACATTAAACGACATTAACGACAACGGGCTTCAATGGTCCATCTTTTCATACAACGACATCTTGCTCTCTACAAAAGCAGTGCCGGTCTAAACTGCAATCACTAATGCGAATGCGCTTACTCATCAATATCCGGACGCTGCCTACGTAAGCATTCTAAATGTTATTTGCATTGCTCCCAAGGCCAGGGCGGCCGATTAGTTAATGCACGTCCCATTGCATCGTACGAGCACAGAGTGTGAGGTAGTCACACCGCGGACAAACATTTGGAAGCCATACAGGTTCTATGTATGAGTCCTCATCGGTCTGCAGAATGTCTGTGGCGATTGCAGCAATATGTTCTTCAATTTCTTGGAGATCTCCTTCCGAAAAAAGAACCGTCGCTCTCTCTCCAGAACGCAAAGCGTGTATCGTTCCGCGGATTTCACGATCAGGAAATACTCGATGAACCAAATAGGCGTAGATGCTAATTCCGAGATCATTTCTAACGTCTTCCTCGGTTACTGTGATTCGACCGCTTTTATAGTCTACTACCTCCAAGCTACCGTCCGAATGTTCGTCCAGTCTATCGAGTCTCCCCATCAGGTCAAACTCACCCATGGAGCACTTCAAAGGCTTCTCTGTGAAAAGCGTCCTAACACCCTCTTCGGTGTATGAT